>WNGQ01006786.1_pt1 | contig 22446 bp, 26 predicted proteins | sample 5407661 | NCBI WGS metagenome assembly WNGQ01 (sample SAMN13153382, study PRJNA577476) | soil metagenome | isolation source: 60 cm soil or saprolite under Garry oak tree replicate 2 | place: USA:California | collected 2016-06-15 | reverse complement strand
GGACCGCCACGCTTTGTCGGTTACGGAGAGATCCTCGCCAGGTAGGCGTTGTCCTTGTCCGTCGCCGTGGTCTGGGAGAAGAACGACGTGAACGTCGTGCCGATCGAGTCCAGGCCCTCGTAGTCGCCGAGGAAGAAGCCGCCGGCGGTTGCAGCGTTCTCGATGTCGAAGGGGCCGCTCACATGGTTCCCCGCCCAGTTCGCCGGATTGGTGCAGTCAGTGGTGGGATGGCAGTGGATGAACCACTGGTCGGTGGGGAGCCCGGTGGCCTGGGTGTTGTTGCGGAAGTCGTAGTACGTCACTCCCACCGTGCCGTCGCTTGCAACGTGAACCGACGGCGTGAAGGCCTGGACGTCGCCGGGAGACTGGTCGACCCGCGACAGCGGCGACCACGTCAGGCCTCCGTCGGTGGACTCCGTGAAGACGACGGTGCTGTGGAAATTCGACTTGACCTTCTCGCTGCCGAAGCTGTCGCCCCAGACGGCGTAGAGGTTGCCGTAGCCCGGGCTCGTCGGATTCAGGTCGGCGGCGATGTCCGGCAAGCCGCCTCCCGCCCGTACCGAGCTACCTCTGTCCGGGTCGAACACCCGCACAGCACGCTCCGGGGCCACTTCGATGGGTTCCGACCAGGTCGCCCCATGGTCCGTCGACCGCTGCGCCTGGATGTCGAATCCGGGGATGTTCTTCCCCGAGCCCTGGAGAGAGTCGAAGATATCGACGAGCGTCCCGTTTGGAAGCACTGCGATCTGATTCCCGATCGTGCCTGCATTGTTGGTCCGTTTGAAGATGGCCCGCGGCTGCTCCCAGGTCTGGCCGCCGTTGGTGGTCCGAGAGAACAGCGTGTCGCCGCGGAAGGCAAACGAGTGTTCAGCGTTGACGCTCTCAGCCTCGCCCGGCTTCCGGAGCCGATCCCACACCGCGTAGACGTAGTTCGAGTTGAACGGATCGGCTGTGATGGACTCCTTGTCGTTGAAGAAGAAGGGAGCCACATCCGCGTCACCCGTGTTCCGGACGAGCGTTACCGGGTTGTTCCACGTGTCGCCGCCGTCAGTGGACTTGCTCACCAAAACCCCGCTTCCGGTCGTCGAGACGGGACCGAGGAAGGTGAGCGAAAGGCTGATGAAATACGCGTCGCCGTTGGGGGAGAAGGTGACCCAGGGATCCGAGGCTCGCTGGAAGTCGCCGCCGTTCGCTTCGGTTCCGCCCGCGCAGCTACTGAAGTGCGGATACGTCGAGCTCCACGTCGTTCCGCCGTTGTGCGTGACCGCTGCTGCTAGTCCGCGGGCCCCGCCGAGGGTGTACCGGTCCTGCTGGTAGACGCCGATGATGTTCAAGGGGTTCGTCGGGTTCACCGCGACCCAGGGCTCGAGTTCGGTGTTCACGTAGTTGGTTTCCCCAGGGATCAAGAACCCCGAGATGTCGCACGAAGCGAAGGGGCTGTTGCCATTCGCCGGCGGGCTAGGGGTGCCCGAAGCCTGGTAGACAACTGTGGTCGCGTACGGCGCAGCGGACGCGGGGGCCAGCGGAATCAGAAGAATCATCAGGGCCGAAACCGCGGTCGCCGCTCGAGGGATGCCTTTCCTCATTTCGCACCTCCATCGGATCGGAACCCATACCGCGGCTCATCTTCCTGGGGCGGCCTCGACGATGTCAAGCTCGGCGGAGCACCGCGTTGACGCGACTTCAAGAAAGTCGTAGTGTCGCTTCAGTTTTCCTTCGACGGGGTCTAAGGAGATCTGGATGCCGTCGAGCGCGCCCGACGTTTCAACCGAAGTCGACGTCGGCGAGCGACTCCAGGCTCTTCGCCGCTTCCGGCGCTGCACGCTCCGTGAGATCGCGCAACGGTCGGGTCTCAGCGAGAGCTTCCTGAGCCAGGTCGAGCGCGGCCGATCGAGTGCGAGCATTGCGTCCCTGCGGCGGATCGCCGATGCGCTCGGCGTCTCGATGGCCGACCTGTTCGAGCCGGACGGCCCGCCCGGATCGAGGGTGCTACGGCGTGACGACCGGCCGGCGCTCTCATTCGGAATCCTCGGTCGCAAGCTGCTCCTGACGCCGGGGCCGCTTCATCACCTCGAGGTCTTCGCCGGGGAGCTCGAGTTGGGGGGGTCGACGGGGACGGAGCCCTACGCACACGGGGACTCCGAGGAGCTGTTCGTCGTCCAATCCGGGACGGTGCAGCTTGAGCTCGGCGGCGAGCTCTTCGAGCTCGAGCCAGGGGACAGCATCGTCTACCACAGCTCGACGCCGCACCGTGTCTCCAATGTCGGCCAGGAGCTCGCAGAGGTGATGTGGATCATCAGCCCGCCCAGCTACTAGGGGGAAGAAGGAGGAGCGCACGTGGATAAGCAGGAGGCAACGGAACGACGGCTGAGCCGCGAACACCTCTTGAGACTCGCGGCCGCCGCCGGCGGAGCCGGTCTACTCAGTCGGGCAGATAAGGCGCAGGCTGCGCTCGACTGGCTGAACGCAGAATCGGGACGGCTGCAGGTGCTCGACTGGGCGGGGTACGGCAACGACGGTGGCCAAGCCATGTTCGCGCAGTACGTGAAGACGCACCCCAAGAACAAACCCCAATTCACGTATATGACCAACGAATCCGACGCACTGGCAAAGATCCACGCCGGGCTCAAACCCGACCTCTTCCGGCCCTACGTCGGCTGGGTCAAGTACTTCGCGACGAGCGGCCTCGTCCAGCCTTGGGACCCGAAGCTGATCTCGAACTTCAGGCACCTGAACCCGTTCATGGTCAAGGCCGGCCAGTACAAGGGAAAGCAGTACGGGATCCCGGATGACTGGGGCTTCGACGCCATCCTCTACAGAAGCGACAAGGTGACGCCGAAGGCCCGCTCGTGGGGCCTCCTTTTCGACGAGCGATACAAGGGCAAGATCGCCTGGTTCGACGACCTCGAGATGCTCACCATTGCCGGTCTCTACCTCGGGTTCGACAAGCCGTGGCGGCAAACGGACGCCCAGCTCAAGCGATCCCAGAAGTTCCTCATGTCGAAGAAGCACCTCGTCCGTCTGATCTGGTCGTCCGAAACCAACCTGTGGGAGGCCTTCGGCTCGGGCGACCTCTGGATCGCCTACGCGTGGCCGAACGACTGGGTCCAGATGAAGAAGAAAAAGCTGAAGGTCGTCTACATGCGTCCCAAGGAAAAGCCGATCGCCTGGGTCGGCATGTTCATGCTCCGCAAGGGATCTCCGCGACCAAACCTCGCGCACGCGTACGTGAACGCCTGGAGCTCCGCCCGGTCGGGCAAGTGGCTCGAGGACAACTACGGCTACGGGCATGCAAACACGCTCGCACGGCCGTCGTCGAGCGACCTGCTGAAGGCGCTGCAGTTGACCAACCCCAAGGCAGTCACGGAGCCGAGCGCGCACCTCGACCGCGACATCCCGCGCCGCGCGGTCTACGCCAGGATGTGGGAAGAGGTGAAGGCTTCCTGACGACCGCCCGGTAACGCATGGCGATTGCCGACGCCGGTAGTTCGCCGGGGCACATCCCCCGCCGGAGACGACTGCGGGTCGACCTGACGACGCCGACCTTGCTCGGCCTGCCTCTCGCGTGGCTGGCCGTGTTCTTTCTCGTGCCGATCGGAATCGTCGCCGCGTACAGCTTCGACGTCTATTCGCTCGACCCCGGCCCGCACAGCTTCACGCTGACCGCTTGGCGCGACTTCTTGCACAGCTCGGTGTACCTGCGGCTGTTTTGGAAGTCCGTACGGATGTCGTTGACGGTCTCTGCGATCGTCGTTGTCCTTGCCTACCCGCTGGCGTACTACCTGGCGCTCTCCGGGACGAAGCGCAAGTACATCCTCTTGCTTCTGCTGATCGCTCCCTTCCTGACGAGCTACCTCCTTCGCGTCCTTGCCTGGAAGGTGATCCTCGGCAACCAGGGGGTCGTCAATACGTTCCTGTTTTGGACGGGCCTCCGCTCTCCGGACCACCCGCTTTCCCAGCTCCTCTACAGCAGGTTCGCGGTCATGCTGGTGCTCGGCTACATCTGGCTCCCGTTCGTGGCTCTCCCGATCTTCGTCTCGCTCGAGAGCCTCGACCGACGTCTGCTCGAGGCCGCGAGCGATCTGGGGGCCAGCCGTCTGCAGGCCTTCCGTCGGGTGACGCTGCCGCTCTCGTTGCCCGGCGTCGTCGCAGCCTTCCTCTTCGTGTTCATACCGACGCTCGGCGAGTTCGTCACGCCGTCGCTGGTGGGTGGCGCAAACGGCTACATGTACGGGAACCAGTCGTCGACCTGTTCGGAACCGGCTTCCCCGACTGGGAGACGGGTTCGGTGCTTGCGATCTTCCTGCTCGGCGTGGTCGCCGTCCTCACCGTCGTCTTTGCGCGCTTCCTCCAGCCCCGCCAGGTGGCTGCGGACTAGATGGACGTCGCCCTCTCAAAGAACGGCGCACGGCTTCTACGGGTTTTCTTCACCCTGGTTGTCGTCTTCCTGTACGCGCCGATCGCGATCCTGTTGATCTTCTCGTTCAACAAGTCGGCCGTGCCCACCTTCCCGCTCTCCGGGTTCACGCTGCACTGGTACCGCGAGTTCCTCGGCAACTCCGAGATCAAGGCAGCACTGGAAACGAGCGCGATCATCGCGGCAGTGTCGAGCGCAGGCGCGGTGGTGCTCGGCGTTCTCGCCTCGATGGCGCTGACCCGCCGCTTCTTCCGCGGGAAGGCTGCCGTCTCCGCACTGCTGCTGAGCCCGCTGGTGATCCCGTACGTGGTTTTCGGGATCTCCCTGCTACTTCTCTTTCACACGCTCGGGGTGCCGCGCTCGCTCCTGACGGTGGTGATCGGGCACATCGTCATCAGCCTGCCCTACACGATCCTCGTCCTCGTGCCACGCCTCGACCAGATCGACGTCTCGCTCGACGAGGCGGCGTTCGACCTCGGCGCGAGCCGCCTCCGGACCTTCCGCTCGATCACTCTGCCGCTGATTTTGCCGGCGGTCGTTTCGGCCTTCCTGATCGCTTTCACGACATCGTTCGACGAGTACGCAGTGGCGTCGTTCGTCGTTGGTACGCGGGTCACGTTCCCGATCTATCTCTACTCCGCGCTGCGCTTTCCGAGCCAGCTTCCGCAGGTGATCGCCGTCGCGGTGGTCGTCCTCATCCTCTCGCTCGCGGTGGTCGTCGCCGCAGAGGTCGGACGGAGGATCGCGGAGCGGCGCTTCGCCTCGCTCGAGATCGACTAGGAGGGCCGGCTCGCCGAGCCGTCGCCGAGCAGGGATGCCTGCTCGGGTTCCCAACTGAGCGTGACCCGCGACCCTGGCTCGAGGGGCCCGAGCGACTCATCGGCGAGCCGGTAGCAGACGAGGCGCCCGGCCTTTGTGTCGACGTGGAACTGGGTGTACATGCCCAAGAAGACGATCTCGGCGATGGTGCCCTCGAGGCGCGAGCCGCCGTCGAGCAACGGGGTGCCCGCGGCCTCTATCTGCACACGCTCGGGACGCACCGCGACGCGCACGGTCTCGTCGGGCCGATGTCCGCCGCCGACCGGGACGACGATCCGCTCGGCCTCCGCGAGCCGCATGACCGCACTCTCGCCGACGAGCTCGTCGATCCTGAGGTCGAACGCGTTGAGCGAGCCGATGAAGTCGGCCACGAAGGCGGTGCGCGGACGGTCGTAGATCTCGCGCGGATCTCCGGTCTGCTCGACGCAGCCGCGGTTCATGACCGCGATCCGGTCGGACATCGCGAGCGCCTCTTCCTGGTCGTGCGTCACGTAGACGAAGGTCGTCCCGAGGGTGCTCTGGATGCGCTTCAGCTCCAGCTGCATTTGCTTGCGCAGCTTCACGTCGAGGGCGCCGAGCGGTTCGTCCAGGAGCAGCGCCGCAGGACGGTTGACCAGCGCTCGCGCCAGCGCCACCCTCTGCTGTTGGCCGCCGGATAGCTGACGCGCCCGCCGTCGGTCGAGCCCTTCGAGCGAGACGACGCGCAGCATCTCCTGGACGCGCTCGCTGTGCTCGGCACGCGGAACGCGCTTCACCTTCAGGCCGAACGCGACGTTGTCGTAGACGGACATGTGCGGGAAGAGGGCGTATTGCTGGAAGACCATGTTCACGGGCCGGCGGTTCGCCGGAACCTCGGTGACGTCGTTTCCCTTCAGGACGATACGGCCGGCGTCGGGAAGCTCGAAGCCGGCGACCATCCGAAGCGTCGTCGTCTTGCCGCAGCCGCTCGGTCCGAGCAGCGAGAAGAACTCGCCCTCGCCGATCTCGAGCGTCACGTCATCGACTGCAACATGCGTGCCGAAGCGCTTGCTGACGCCGACGAGGCCGATCGCCGGGCGCGGCAGCTTCTCAGGCATCCTCGACCGAGTCTATTGCCTTCGCGACCCCGTCTCCAGGTGAGCCAGGGGCGCCGATGCGCGGTTCGGCGACAAGCAATGGGCGTCGCGTTGTTGACGCATCGAGAACGGCTGGTCCAACATGTGAGCGCGATGCCACCTGGTATGCAGGATGTCGACCTGTCCTTGGTCGACAGCCTCGTGGTGCCCGCGAGCCTGCACGACGTTGACGGCAGGTTCGTGCACCTGAACGCGGCTGCGGAGCGGGCCATAGGCTTCTCGAGGGCGCAGCTGCTCGGCCGCCATTTCACCGAGCCCGTGCCACAGGAAGCACGAAAGAACGTCGCGGAACAGTTCCGCCGCGCGGTGGAGTGCGGCGAGCCGACCGACTTCGAGACCGTCTTCATCGACGCGAGTGGGCAGCTTCGTGGCGTGCGGGCACAGCATCTGCCTCTCTGCTCGGGCGACGCGATCGTCGGCGTTCTCATTCTCGCGTTCGCCGCGCGCCGGCCGCCCTCCGTCGGCCTCGACCCTCAGCCGCGACTGACGCCGCGCCAGCGCGAGATCCTCAACCTGATCGCCGCCGGGCTATCGACTTCCGAGATGGCGGAGAAGCTCTCGATCTCCACCGAGACGGTCCGCAACCACCTCCGGAGCATCTTCACGGAGCTGGACGTGCACACTCGGCTCGAGGCGATCGCGACGGCGCAGCGCCTAGGCTTGCTCGCGCCGCCGGCCCTCGGGCCGCAGCCCCCCGAGTAATTCCCGTTCTGCCGCTTCACTCGTCTGCGTCTGGCGCGATCGCAAGGTTCTGCGGCAAGCGCGGGAGTCGGCGATCGAGTGAGGCGGCGGGTCGAGCGCGGAGCGCTCAGGCGGCCGCGGTTTCTCGGTCGAGCTCCTCGACCAGCTGCCGGACCAGTTGCTCGATCTTGACGCGGATCTCCCGCACCTGCTCGAGGGGTAGCGGTTTCGGGTCCGGCAGCTCCCAGCCCACGTAGCGCTTGCCGGGAATCACCGGACAGGCGTCGTCGCAGGTCGCGACGATGACGTCGGCCCACCCGATCGCCTCCTCGTCGAGGCGCCGGGGCCTGTGGTCGGAGGCGTCGCTGCCGACCTCTCCCAGCGCTTCGAGCACTTGCGGGTGGACGGCCGGGCCGGGGTCCGAGCCGGCAGAGCGCGCCTTGTGGCGCCCGCCTGCGGCCTGCCGGAACAGCCGTTCCGCCATCACGGACCGGCCGCTATTGGCCACGCAGACGAAGAGAACGTTGCTCATTCCGGCTGCGCGATCGTAGCCAACCAGGCCCGTTTTTGATCAATCGCTCCCGCGAGGGATAGCGGCGGCGGCGTCCGCGCCGATCATCAGCCCAAGTACCGTAAAACAGGGCGGCGCGGCCACGCCACACGTTCCGAGGAGTCAGGCTGTCGCTGCACCACGCTCACCAGGAAAACGGGGCACCACCTTCCGAGAAGCGCGAAGGGAGGTGGATCCCTTCTTGAAGCTTTTCGCTTTCGCCCATGCGTACACAGCGGCAGCCGTTGAGCCGCGCAAGCGTGACGAGGGCCAGACGATGGCGGAGTACAGCGTCGCGCTGACGATCATCACGATTGCCGTGATCACTGCGATCTCACTGCTGTCGGGCAAGGTGGTCGACACGATCTCCGCGGTCGCCGACGTCCTCCCGGGCAGCTAGCCATGAGGGAGCTGTACGAAAGCCTCCGCCCCAAGGAGGTGCGCATGTTGTACTGGAGCGCCGCCGCTGCAGCGGCCGCGCTCTGGTTCTCGCTCGCCTGGCGCGACGCCTGGGTGCTCTTGGCCGTGCCGATCATCGGCGGCTCGTTCGTCGTCCTGGTCCGGCGCAACCGCCGGCTCGACCCGATGGGTCACGCCGACGAGGACGACGAGTTCTTCTAGCTCGCGGCGATCAGGCCCGCGACCTTCTCGAGATCGCGGACGAACTCCCGGAACTGCACGTCCCTGTCCTCGGCGCGCAGGATCGAGGACGGATGCACCGTCGCGATCGTGTTCGGCGCCAGCGGCGAGTCGACGAGCTCGCCCCGCTGCCGCGAGACGCGGAAGTCGCGGCCTAGTAGGGCCTGCGCGGCGGTGGCGCCGAGACAGACGAGCACCCGCGGCTTCAGCACCGCGACCTCGGCGTCGAGCCACGGCCGACAGGCTGCTATCTCGCGCCAGTTCGGCTTCTGGTGGATTCGCCGCTTGCCCTGCGGCTTCCACTTGAAGTGCTTGACGACGTTGGTGACGTAGACCCGCGAGCGGTCGATCCGAGCCTCCAGTAGTGCCTCGTCGAGCAACTTGCCCGCGGGGCCGACGAACGGCCGACCCTCGATGTCTTCGCGATCGCCCGGCTGCTCGCCAACGAAAAGGACTTCTGCCTGCGCTGAGCCTTCGCCAAAGACGGTCTGTGTTCCGGTCTCCCAGAGCGGGCATGCCTTGCAGCCGGCGGCCGCCTCGCGCAGCTTCTTCAGGCTCGGGCGCGCGGGGATGAGTGCCTCGGCGGTGTCGTCACCGTCGAATGAGAGCTGGCTCACGCTGACGAGATTACCCAGAAGGCGACGCTACGATTCCTCGTCGCGGCGCCGTGGCCGAGAGGTTAGGCAGAGGCCTGCAAAGCCTCGTACACCAGTTCGAATCTGGTCGGCGCCTTTTCCCGCATCTCAGGAAACTCTCAGACGCTGCTGCTTCCATGGCCACGATGATCGAGGCCGAGAACCTGACCAAGTACTACGGCGAGCAGCGGGCCGTCGACGATCTCTCTTTCACCGTTCAGCCGGGAGTCGTCACCGGCTTCCTCGGGCCGAACGGGTCCGGGAAGTCGACCACGATGCGCTTGATCCTCGAGCTCGACGCGCCCAGTTCCGGCGACGTGACCGTCAACGGGAAGCACTATCGCGACCACCCGGCGCCGTTGCACGAGGTCGGGGCGCTGCTTGAGGCGCGCTCGGTACACACCGGTCGCTCGGCGTACAACCATCTGCTCGCGCTGGCGCAGACGCACGGGATCGGCCGTCGTCGCGTCGACGAGTTGATCGATCTGGTCGGGCTGCGCGACGTGGCGAGAAAGAGGGCCGGGAAGTTCTCGCTCGGGATGGGTCAGCGGCTTGGGATCGCGGCGGCGCTGCTCGGTGATCCGTCAACAATCATGCTCGACGAGCCCGTCAATGGTCTCGACCCCGAGGGAATCCTCTGGGTCCGCCATCTCTTGAGAGGGCTTGCCGCCGAGGGACGCACGGTCTTCGTTTCATCGCACCTGATGAGCGAGATGTCGCTCACCGCCGATCACCTGATCGTGATTGGAAGAGGGCGAAAGATCGCCGACATGAGCACCGACGAGTTCATCCGGCAGGCTTCCGGAGGTCTCGTTCTCGTTCGCACGCCGCAGGCAGCCGAGCTGGAGGCGCTCCTCAGTGGGCCCGACGTCACGGTGACGGCTGCTGGACCGGGCTTGCTCGAGGTCCGCGGGCTGACCGCGGTCCAAATCGGCGAGGCGGCTGCCGCGAATCAGCTCGTCCTGCACGAGCTGACGCCGCAGCAGGCCTCGCTGGAGGAGGCTTTCATGACCCTGACTCGCGACGACGTCGAGTTCAAGGCGGCAGAGCTCGAACCTGAGGAAGCCGTCCTGTGAGCGCGGTCTCTCAAGCTCAGCAGATCCCGCGCCTCGCGCATACCGGGCGGGTCACACAGCTGCGGGTGGCTCTCTCCGAATGGACGAAGCTGCGTTCGCTGCGCTCGACGCTTTGGTCGCTCTTCGCCGGCGTTTTGCTGACGATCCTTTTGCCGGTCCTCTTCGCTGCGATCACGTCTTCCCACTGGGGCTCGATGAGCCCGCACGAGCGCGCCGATCGCCACCCGCTCGACATCGCGCTGGCTGGCGTCAACGTCTCGCAGCTCGCAATCGCCGTTCTCGGCGTGCTCGTGATCACCGGCGAGTACTCGACTGGAATGATTCGCGCGAGCTTCACCGCGGTGCCGAAGCGCCTACCGGTGCTCTGGGCGAAAACCGCCGTCTTCGCGGTGGTCGCGTTCCTGCTGATGCTGCCGCCGGTCCTGATTGCGTTCTTTGCGAGCCAGGCAATTCTCTCGCGCCACCACATCTTGCAGATCTCGTTCTCACATCCCGGAGTCGCCCGCTCCATCATCGGCGGGGCCGTCTATCTGATGCTGGTCGGGATCTTCGCGCTCGGTATCGGCGCCATCGTGCGCAATACCGCAGGGGCGATCGCGACGTTCGCCGGCATCTTCTTCGTCATCCCGCCTCTGATGAACATCCTGCCGAGCAACTGGAACCACGCGATCAGCAAGTACCTGCCGAGCGAGGCGGGCCGGCAGCTCTTCTCGCTCACACACGACGCAAACAGCTTCTCGCCCGGAGCGGGCGCGTTGCTGTTCGTCGGCTACTGCGCGCTGACCCTCGCGATCGCTGCCGTCCTGCTGGTTCGTCGCGACACGTAGTAGGACTACTCGACCAGGTCGCGCAGCAGCTTCGCGTACGGGATGCCGGTCGTCGGATCGACGTAGACCGCGCGGTAGAAGACCGGGCGCGCTCGCGGCGTGTCGACCAGCGCAAAGCTTCCTCCGGCGCCGAGCCTGACGGTGCCGGCGGCCTCACGGCGGGTCTTCGCGTGCTCGCGATAGATGGAGAGCGCGATCGTGCCGTCGTCGCGCGGCTCCGCGCTCAGGCTGACGTGAACCGGCAGCGAGCGGCTGCGGAACCACGAGAGGCCATCGGGCCTCGACAGGAGCACGTCTTGCGCGCCGCTATGCGGTACCGCCGCCAGGCCGGCCAGGCGACCGTCCAGCTCGCTGCCGCCGCTGCCGGTGACCGTTCCGGCCCAGACGGCGTCGGGTGCCGGAAACGCGAATGAGAAGTTGTCGGCCGCCACCCACTCGTTGGTCGCCAGCGCCGGGCCGTGGGAGGTCATTGCGAGTCCCGTCGTCACCCCGCGCTCCGAGACGATGCTCTCCGTGATCGCGCGTCCATGAGTGGCGAGCGTGACCGGAAAACCGCCGTAGAGGGACCCCGGGAACTCCTCGGTCCAGGCGGCATGCACGACGCCGCCACGACCGGGTACCGCGAACATCGGCCCGATCGGGAAGCCGCCCCTGCCGGCGGAGAGAAAGAGGCCGATCCAGGTGTGCGAGCGCGGGATCCACTCGATCGTGCCGACCGCGCCGCTGACGCCGTAGGTCTCGACCACGTGGACGCTGCCGTTGCGCACGACCACCGGTGCCGCGGGCGGCGGGGTGTAACTCTTCGGAAAGCCGGCGGCCGTCACCCGCTGCGTATGCGGCTTACCGCGTGCATCGATCCTCGTCAAGATCAGCTGACTGGTGAGGCTGCGGGAGTGCCAGCGTGTGTAGGCGACCACCGGAAGGCCGGCGCGGTCGAGCGTCAGCCCCGGCCAGCCGACGCTCAGATCGCCGCCGAGAGGGCCGGCGAGCGGCGTCTTGCGCCACCGCTTACCTTGGCGTCGAAGAACGGTCAGACTCCGGTCGCTCGGGCCGATGATCACCGCGACCGGCCCGGCTGCTCCGGCCTTGAAGGCGGCGAGCCTGGAGCCTCTAGAAACCTGCGTGATCGGTTGCCGCTTCCAGCGCTCGCGGCCAGTCCTTTGGGCGATCACGAGCTGCTGTCCGCGGACGAAGCCGACGAGCGGAGTGCCGTTCGGAGCCACCGCGATCATGCCGTCGGGGACTCGCGCGACCAGCTCCGCCGAGGCGCTCCCCGCCGCCGCCAGTGCAACTGCGGCGATAACGAGGAACCACCTCATTCCGCGAGACTACCTCCACGCACGAGTCGAGTCGAGCCGCTCCAGTGGCCTGACCGGCAACGTGGCCGGCAACGTCACCGATCAGACCACTAGGATCAGCCGCGCGGGGTCACTGTTCGAGCGAAGGAGCGAGATGGAGCTTTGCGCGAGGATCGATGAAGCCCGGAAACGATGGGACGTCCTGAAGCACCCCTTCTACGAACGCTGGGAGCGCGGCGAGCTGAGCCGTGAGGAGCTCGCGTTCTATGCGGGCGAGTACCGCCATGCGGTTGTCGCCGTGGCGCACGCAGCTGCGGCCGCCGGCGATGCCGAGCACGCGCGCGAGGAGGCCGAGCATGTCGCGCTGTGGGACGAGTTCGCGGCCGCCGTCGAGGCGCCGCTCGATCGGGAACCGAACCCGGAGTCCGCCGAGTGCGCCGTGGCCTGGTCGCCGGACGAGCGTTTCCAGGCGCTCGCCGTCCTCTACGCGGTCGAGTCGGCGCAGCCGGCGATCTCGCAAACGAAGCTCGCGGGGCTCGTCGACCACTACGGCTTCGAGGGCGATGATTCGGCGGCCGAGTACTTCCGGCTGCACGCCGAGCGCGACCTCGAGCATGCGCGGGCCGCCCGCGAGGCCCTGGCCGAGGCGCCGGCGGCCCGTCGGGCGGAGCTTGCCGCCGTCGCGGAGCGCGCGCTCGAGGCGAACTGGCGTCTGCTCGACGGGGTCGAGCGAGCCGCGTAACCCATGGCGACAGTCGGGGTCGTCGGGCTCGGCGCGATGGGAAGCCGGATCGCGCGCCGGCTAGGCGCCGCCGGCCATGAGCTTGTCGTCTGGAACCGCGATCCTGCGAAAGCCGAGTCGCTCGTCGCGGCCGGCGCTCTGGCCGCGGCGACCCCGGCCGACGCGGCGCGGCCCCGCGGGCGCTGATCGACGTGACCGAAGGGACGGACGGCGTCGTCGGAGGGCTGGGGAAGGGTACGACGCTGATCCAGATGTCGACAGTCGGTCCCGATTCGACCTCGCGGCTCGCGGCGCTGCTTCCGGCCGAGGCGCTCCTCGACTCCCCGGTCCTCGGCAGCGTGGCGGAGGTCGAGTCCGGGACGCTCAGCGTGTTCCTCGGCGGCGCTCCGGAGCCGGTCGAGCACTGGCTGCCGGTCCTGTCGACGCTCGGCACCGTTTTCCACCTCGGGCCAGTCGGAGCAGGCACGGCTGCAAAGCTCGTCGCCAACACGGCGCTGGTCGGTGTGATCGGCATGCTTGGCGAGGCGCTCGCCCTGGCGGAACGGCTCGGATTGTCACGGGATGCCGCCTTCGAGGTTCTTGGCAAGACCGCGCTCGCGGGCCAGGCGGAACGACGGCGTTCGGCCGTCGAGAGCGGCGAGTACCCGCCGCGGTTCGCTCTCTACCTCGCGCGCAAGGACGCGGATCTGATCCTCGAGGCGGCCGCGAAGAAAGGGCTCGAGCTGCGCCTGACGAAGGCGGCGGATGAGTGGCTTGCCGAGGCCGAGAATGCCGGCCTGGGCGACAAGGACTATTCGGCCGTGCTCGCCCGCATCCTCGAGGGAACGAGCCAGGTGGAGAGCTCGGAGAGGTAGTCCGGATCGATCGCGTGGGGGAGCGGGTACTCACGGTAGAGGACGTCAGCGCCTGCCTGCTCGAGCTGCTCCTTCGCGCGCCGGCTCCACTCGACGGAGATCACGGGGTCGTAGGTCCCGTGGCCGATCGCGACCGGCGGTAGGGGCGGCGACAGGTCGAGCTCGAAGCCTTCCACCGTCGGGATGAAGCCGCTGAGCGCGATCAGTCCGGCGGGGCGCGGCCTGCCGCGGCCGAGCCCGAGCGCGTAGGTCATCACGGCGCCCTGCGAGAAGCCGCCGAGCAACGTCTGCTCCGGCGGCACGCCCGTCTGCTCGGCGAAGGCTTCCAGCCAGCCGCCCGCGAGCTCGTAGCTCGCATCGAAGGTCTCCTTGTCGGGAAAGCCGATCTCGCGGACGACGTACCAGTGCGCGCCGCCGGGCGGCAGCGACAACGGCCCGCGCGGCGTGGCGGCGACCAGGCGGCGCTCCGGATCGAGGAAGTCGAGCAGGGGGAAGAGGTCGTTCTCGTCCGCCCCGCGGCCGTGGAAGAGCACGAGGGCACCCTCCGTCTCGCCCGCTGCCGGTCGCAGCCGGTACGCGAGCGAGTCGAGTCCGCTCACCGCGTCGCGGCGGTCTCGCGCGGCTTCGGTAGCGGCGTCAGGACCGGCTCGACCTGCGAGCGCAGGTGCTCGAAGTCGGGCGGCAGCGAGAGCCGCTCGCCGAGGTGCTCGATCGGCTCGTCGGTCGCGAAGCCGGGGCCGATCGTCGCGATCTCGAAGAGGACGCCGCTCGGCTCGCGGAAGTAGATCGACTTGAAGTAGAAGCGGTCGATGATCGGCGTCACGTGCGCCCCCGCGGCCGCGACGCGCTCGCGCCAGGGCTCGTGCTCCTCCGGCGGCGAGGCCCAGGCGACGTGGTGCACGGTGCCCGCGCCGCCGATGCCGGGGCCCTCGGGCGCGGCGTCGTATTCGTAGAAACCGCCACGCCGCTCCCCTCGCGCCTCCCAGCCGTCGCCGCCGCGCGGATCGAACTCGAGCGTTTGCTCGAGGAACTCGCGGCTGCGCTCGGGATCGGCCGAGAACGCCCGCACGCCGTCGAACCCCTGCAGCGCCAGCTCGGCGGGCACCTCCGGGTGCTCGGCGATCAGCGGCTCGTCCTTGGTCACGACGACCGCGAGCTCATGCCGAAGTCCTTCGGGATCGACGAACGTCAACCGCCCGTCCTCCCGGGAGAGCACGTGGTTGTCGAGCCGCTTCTGCCAGAAATCGAGCGCGTCCTCCGAGCCGACCCGCCAGCGCACGGTGTGAACCATCCCGGCGCCGGCGCGGCCCTGGCGCGCGCCCGGGTACTCGAAGAAGGTGATGTCGGATCCCGGGTCGCCACGCTCGTCCGCGTAGAAGAGGTGGTACACGGTCGGGTCATCCTGGTTGACGGTCTTCTTGACGAGGCGGAGGCCGAGCAGGCCGGCGTAGAACTCGACGTTTCGCGGCGCGTCGGCCGTGATCGCAGTCACGTGGTGGACGCCTTCGAGCTTCATGCCTGTTTCAACCTAGCGCTTCGGGCTTGTATTCCGCTCAGGGCTCTTCGCCGCCTTCGCCGGCGGCGAGCCGGCGCCGCCATTGTTCGGCGGCCGCCTGACCTTCCGGCGTGCCGAGAAAGTGCTCCAGCGGCACGTGGACGAAGGCGCCACGAGCCTGCGCGAGGATGTCGTCCCCGTCGACGATCTCGCCGGCGATGTGAATCCTACGGCCGCGTTCGTCCTCGACGCGGGACTGGACCAGCAGCTCCGTATTGATCGGCACCGGACGGCGGAAGTGGACGAAGAGCCTGCCCGTCACGGTCGGGAAGCGGTACCAGGAGGCCAGGAGCCCGCAGGCCTCGTCGAGCGCGGCGGCGACGAGCCCACCGTGCACGAGCCCCGGCGCGGCCTGGTGCCGCTCGTCGAACTCGAGATAGGACTCGTACTCGGTCAGCCCTTCGCTCTCGGGCTGGCGCAAGTGGATTCCGAACGGGTTGTCGCCGCAGCCCCAACAGGCCGGATCGTGGTGCGGCGGCACCTGCGGCTGCGCGCCCTCGCTCATCGTTGCCCCCCAACCCCCTTGAGGGGCGCAAAAGCGCCCCTACCGGAACGATATCGCTGCGGGTGCCGGACTGTTGCGCGAATTGGCAACAAGCTCGTGCCGAATCAGCGCAGGCCGCCGCGCTCGTTGTGGGCCTTGAAGAATTCGTGCGAGCCCGCGGTCGCCATCGCCGCCGAGGCCGAGATCTCCAGGGCGAGCGTCGCCGCTGCGACGATCTGGGCGAAGCGATAGACCTTGCCGGCGCCCGCGCAGCCCATCAGTGTCAGCCACGAACGGGCGTAGGGGAGGGTTGTCCCCCCGCCAACGGTGCCGACCTCGAGCCCGGCCAGCCGGATCGTGCAGTTGAGGCCGCCCTCGACCCGCTTGCCCGTGCCGTGCGCCATCGAGCTCGTCCCGACCATGCCGAGGTCCTGGCCGGTGGCGGCGAAGATCGCCGCGATCGCGGAGGCGGGCGTAAAGGCGACCGACTGCATCCCGGAGGCAACCGCGCCGTGCGTACCCGCCCACGAGAGCTCGAGCAGATCGTCGATCGACGTCCGCAAGACGCGGCGCACCGCCTCCTCGTTCAGCGTGCACTCGGCGATCAGGGTCTTGCCGTGGCCACCTCGCTCGAAGTAACGGTGTGACGGCTTCTTGTCGCCGCCCATGTTCGACTCGAGGATCGCGCGCTCGGGCTTCACCGGCGCCTGCTCCATCACGTAACCCATGTTCAGCGCGTACGCGTTCCGGGTCATCATGTTCGGGCCGCAGGCATCGCCGGTCGTGAACGCCCACATGACGTGGCACATCGGCCCGACAACGTGCGTCTCGACCTCCCGCAGCTTCGCGTGCTTCGAGAGCGCCGGCTCCGCCTCCACCCGTTCTGCAAGCCAGCGCCGCATCTCGGCAACGTGGGCGTCGAGGAAGCGCGAGAGCGCCACCGCCTCCTCGGCCGAGCCGCAGACGAAGCACGAGGCACGGGTGATCCGGTCTCCGAGCACGAAGGTCTTGAAGCCCCCGGACTCCGAGACGGCGCGCGCGCCGCGGTAGAGCGAGGCCGAGAGGCTGCCCTCTGTGTGGGCGAGCGGCACGTAGACCCGGTCGGAGTCGCGGCCGGTCTCGACGAGGCGCCCGAACGGCTCCTCGAGCTCGTACTCGCCGAGCTCGAGCTCGAGCGGCCCGATCACGGAGACCGGGATCACGGCGACCCCGGTGAGCGCCTCCTGCGCATTGGCAAACGGGGTCAGGTCGTGCGAGAAGACCTCACCGTCCTGGGTCAGCGCGCGCAACTCGTCCTGCCGTGTCTTGATCGACTCGGGATCGTTCTTTCGCGGCCAGCGGCGTAGCTCCACGCGCGCAGCTTATTGAGGCGCTCGCTTGCGACGCCGACCGGGAGAACGCCCGAGCTTGCCTCGGGCGTTCGTCTAATCCCGCCCGGAAAAGCCGAATCTCCTGTGTATCCCCGTACCGCGCTCGCGACCTCGGCAGCCAGATAATCTGCCGCGATGGCGACGGAGGAGGTAGTCGAGCAGCAGCACGAGGATCCAACCGCATACGCGGGCGTCCTCCGCTTCTACGAGCTGGCCAAGCGCGCCGAGTGGCAGGTTCGCGACCTGCCCTGGGGCGAGATCCCGCCGATCCCGGAGACGAAGGGCACGCCGCAGAAGATCGCTCGCCGGCGCGACCTGTGGCGTTCCGTGATCACGCAGCAGCTCCAGGCGGACGAGCTCGCCTGCGAGATGGCCTCCCAGCTCCTCAACATCGCGCCCGATCACGAGGCGAAGCTCTACTACTCGACGATGGTGCAGGACGAGTCGCGCCACACCGAGGCGTGGCTGCGGCTCTCCGGCGAGATCGGCGGAACGGCTGAGCGCGATCCGCACCTCGACACGCTCGCGCACATGACGCTCGAGGCCGACACGCTAGAGGAAAAGGTCTTTCAGATGCAGGTCTTCTACGAGCGTCTCATCATCTCCCGGTTCCGGCTGATCGCCCGCTCGTCGCGCGGCACCGTGCTCGAGGATCTCTGCAACCGGCTGACGACGGATGACGGCATCCACCACGGCGCGGGGATGGCGTACGAGAAGGTGCTCCTCCAGAACGCCTCCAAGCAGACGAAACAGAAGCTGGTCGACGCCGCCAACCGGCTGCTGCCGACCTTCGTCGAGCACGCGCTCTGGCGCCCCAAGGAGCGTGCCTTCATCGGCCGCGCGATGCACACGCGCGACATCGAGCGCCTCAAGGAAGACCTTGAGATCGGCGTCCGGCTGGCCGAGTCGCTCGGCCTCGACGTCAGCGAAGTCCAGCTTCCCGTCTAGTGGTCTGGCCGGTGACGTTGCCCGCTTCCTGGGTCGCGAGCACCAAGCCAGAGGCCGCGATCGGCCGTAGGCAAGGCTGGCAGCCTTGACAACGGCGAGCGTGGACTTCTGGCGCCGCGTGATCGCGGGCCAGGGAGCCGACGAACGTTGCAGGTCAGGCCACTAGCGTGGCCGCGACCCTGATGGAAGGCCCGCCGCTCGCGGCGCGGATTCGCGCCGAGGTGGCCGACGAAGTGCGCGAGCTCGGCGCGCTCCGTCTCGTGACGATCCAGGTGGGGGAAGACCCGGCGTCGACGATCTACCTCAGGCGCAAGCACGAGGCCGCGCAGGAGGCCGGCATCGCCTCGGACGATCGCAAGCTGCCGGAAGACGTCCCGGAAGAGGAACTGCTCGCGCTTGTCGCCGAGCTGAATGCCGACGACGCCGTCGACGGAATCCTCGTTCAGCTCCCGCTGCCGTCGCAACTCGACGAGGCGAGGGTGATCCGAGCGATCGACCCCGTCAAGGACGTCGACGGCCTCCATCCCTTCAACGCCGGCCAGCTCTACCTCGGACGTCCGACAATCGTGCCGGCGACCCCGCTCGGAATCATGGCGCTGCTCGCAGAGCATTTCGTTCCACTCGAGGGCGCCGAGGCGGTCGTGATCGGCCGCAGCGACATCGTCGGCAAGCCGATCGCGCATCTGCTGCTGCAGTCGAACGCGACCGTAACTATCTGCCATTCGCGCACGTCCGATCTCGCGCGCTACACGCTCGAGGCCGACGTGCTGGTCGTTGCCGTCGGCTCGGCCGAGGTGGTGACGCCGGACATGGTGAAGCAGGGCTCCGCCGTTGTCGACGTCGGCATCAACCGCACCGAGGGCGGGATCGTCGGCGATGTCGCGCCCGACGCGGGGGACGTGGCCGCGTTCATCACGCCCGTCCCGGGAGGCGTCGGTCCGATGACGATCGCGATGCTGCTCCGCAACACGGTCAAGGTCGCGCGCTATCGCCGCGGGCTCCTTGCGTTCCCCAGGGGCTAACGCTAAGGTTCGGCCGCTTCAAATGTAGGTCGGCGGCTCGGTGCCCGGGCCGTCGTTTGTTTTGGCAGTTAGGAAGGAGTAATTAGTTGGCTGAGGGCACCGTCAAGTGGTTCTCGAACGAGAAGGGCTACGGCTTCATCGAGCGTGAGGGTGGCGAGGATGTGTTCGTCCACCACTCCAAGATCGCGATGGATGGCTATCGGTCGCTGACCGAAGGGCAACGTGTTCAGTTCGACGTCGAGCAGGGCGACAAGGGCCTGCAGGCGGTGAACGTCCAGGCGGTCTAGAACCTTTCGGAACCGAAAATGTGAGCGGGCTCCGAAAGGGGCCCGCTTAATAACGGGGGAAACCATGTTTCCCCCGTTCGCCCCCTTCTTCTTGTCCGTGGCATTGCCGCTCGCGGCTCGGCTCCCGCCGGGGCAAGCCCGGCTTCGCCGACGGGGCGTCTGTGATTCCGAGTGCTGTGCATCTTTTGGGAGGATGCGATCGTGGCGATTTCGAGAGAAGAGGTTCTGCACGTTGCGGGCCTGGCGCGGCTCGAGTTGACCGGCGAGGAGGTCGAGCGCTTTCGCGAGCAGCTGAACGCGATTCTCGAGGCGGTCGGCAAGGTGGCCGAGCTCGACCTCTCCGACGTCGAGCCGACGGCGCACCCCTTGGATCTCGTCAACGCCTGGGCCGACGACGAGCCGCGGCCGTCGCTCTCGGTCGAGGAGGCGCTTGCGAACGCCCCCGACCGCGAGGGCGACCTGTTCCGTGTCCCCGCCGGGTGAAGCGATGGGCCGGGCCGCGAAAGAGCACGCTTTCGGCCCAAAGGCGTTTCCGTCACGCGCGCCGTCGCTCGTTAGCGTTTCGGTAGGGGCCTTTTTGCGCCCCCCATGGGGGTTGGGGAGGGGGAGCGCTTGATCGAGACGCTGCGTCTAACAGCCGAGGACGCGGCCGGATTGCTCGAGCGGGGCGAGGTTTCCGCCGCCGAGCTGCACGGCGCCTACCGGGCGGCGATCACCGAGCGCGACCCGGAGCTGCACGCGTTCCTGACGACAGTCGATGAGGTCGAGGGTGACGGCGTCCCGATCGCATTCAAGGACCTGATCTCCACCCGCGGGGTCGAAACGACGGCGGCCTCGAAGATCCTCGCCGGCTACAAGCCGGTCTTCGACGCGACCGTCGCCACCCGCTGCAAGCAGGCGGGGCTGCCGCTGCTCGGCAAGACAAACATGGACGAGTTTGCGATGGGCTCCTCCACCGAGAACTCGGGCTTCGGGCCGACCCGGAACCCGTGGGATCCTGAGCGCGTTCCAGGCGGCTCGTCGGGTGGCTCGACCGCGGCGGTCGCGGCGGGCCTGGCGCCGTGGGCGCTCGGCTCCGACACGGGCGGCTCGATCAAGCAGCCGGCGGCGCTCTGCGGCGTCGTCGGCCTGCGGCCGACTTACGGGACGGTCAGCCGCTACGGCATCGTCGCCTTCGCCTCGAGCCTCGACCAGATCGGGCCGATCGCCAAGACCGTGCGCGACTGTGCGCTGCTCTACCGGATCGTCTCGGGCCGCGACCCCTGCGACTCGACGACGGTCGAGCTCCTGCAGCCGGTCGAGCTGCCCGAGGCCGAGGATCTTCGCGGCTTGAAGATCGGCGTCCCCAAGGAGCTGAACGAGACCGAGGGGATCGAGCCCGGCGTCAGCGAGCGAGTGAATGCCGCGCTCGAGCTCGCAAAGCAGCTCGGCGCAGAAGTGGAGGAGTGCAGCCTGCCGCGCTCGGTCGACTTCGGCCTGCCGTGCTACTACCTGATCGCGCCTTCCGAGGCTTCCTCGAACCTGGCCCGGTACGACGGTGTCCGCTACGGGTATCGGGCGGAGGGCGACGGCGACATCCGCCGGCTCTACGCACGTACACGCGACGAGGGCTTCGGCGACGAGCCGAAGCGCCGGATCATGCTCGGTACCTACGCGCTCTCGGCCGGCTACTACGAGGCCTTCTACGGCCAGGCCCAGAAGGTGCGAACGCTGATCAAGCAGGAGCACGACGCCCTCTTCGAGCGCTTCGACCTGCTCGCATCCCCGACCTCGCCGACGGTCGCGTTCCGCCTCGGCGAGCGGACCCAGAACCCGCTCGCCATGTACCTCTCGGACGTGCTCACGATTCCCTCGAACATGGCGGGCCTGCCCGGGCTGTCGATCCCCTGCGGCCTTTCGGAAGGCCTGCCGGTCGGGCTGCAGCTGATTGGGCCGCAGTTCGCCGAGAACGCGCTCTTTCGCGCCGGCCATGCCCTGGAGCAGGCGCTCGCCTTCGACTTCGTCCCGGAGCGGCTGAAATGAGTTGGGAAGCCGTCATCGGCCTCGAGATCCATGTCCAGCTGAAAACGCGGACGAAGATGTTCTGCCGTTGCGCGGTCGGGGCGCTCGACGCCCCGAACACGCGCACCTGTCCGATCTGCCTCGCGCATCCGGGGACGCTGCCAGTGCCGAACCGGCAGGCGGTCGAGTGGACGATCAGGCTTGGCCTCGGGCTCGGCTGCGAGATCGCAGAGCACGCCGTCTTCCACCGCAAGCACTACTTCTACCCGGACAATCCGAAGGGCTACCAGATCTCCCAGTACGACGAGCCCCTCTGCATCGACGGCCTCGTCCGGCTGCCGGGGCCGGATGGCGTCGCCGAGATCGGCATCACGCGGGCTCACCTCGAGGAGGACGCCGCCAAGACGCTGCACGTCGGCGGCGCCGAGGGCCGGATCCACGGCGCGACCGCGTCGCTGGTCGACTTCAACCGGGGCGGTACCCCGCTCGTCGAGATCGTCACCGAGCCCCACATCCGCACGGCCGACCAGGCGCGGCGCTTCCTGCAGCTGCTTCGCCAGACGGTCGTCGAGCTCGGGATCTCAGACGCGGAGATGGAGAAGGGCTCGCTGCGCTTCGACGTCAATGTCAGCGTCCGGCCGGCGGGATCGGACGAGCTGCGCACGCGCACCGAGCTCAAGAACATGAATTCGTTCGCCTTTGCGGCGCGTGGGATCGAGCGCGAGATCGACCGGCAGATCGCGACCTACGAGTCCGGCGGGCAGGTCGAGCAGGAGACGCTTCACTTCGATCCGAACCGCGAAGACGCGCCGCCGCTGCGCTCCAAGGAGGAGGCGGAGGACTACCGCTACTTCCCGGAACCGGATCTCGTGCCGATCGAGCCACTGCGCGAGTGGTCGCTCGAGGAGCTCCGGGGCGAGCTCCCGGAGTCCCCGTCTGCGCGTCTCGAGCGTGTCCTTGCAACCGGCCTCGACCTACGCGACGCCGAGGCGCTGAACCTGGAGCCCGCACGCGTGACGTTGTTCGAGACGATTCGCGACGCCGGCGTCGAGTCGAAGGCCGCCGCGGCGTTTGTGCTCAATGACGTGGCTCCCCAGGGGGTCGATCCGGCCCGCGTCGACGGCGC
>WNGQ01005625.1_pt1 | contig 22459 bp, 21 predicted proteins | sample 5407661 | NCBI WGS metagenome assembly WNGQ01 (sample SAMN13153382, study PRJNA577476) | soil metagenome | isolation source: 60 cm soil or saprolite under Garry oak tree replicate 2 | place: USA:California | collected 2016-06-15 | reverse complement strand
GGGGGCCAGGATGCGAGCCACGTCCGCACCCGTCGCGCTCGCTGGCAAGGTGTTCAGCTTGGGTTTTGCCACCGCCAGCGCGGCATTGGCCGGCGTGACGATCTGCAGGTACTGCTGGGCGTAGTCGGGAGCAGCCGCCATAGCGGGGCTGCTGGCGCTCGGCGCTGGCCTTACAGCATGCCCCCCGCAGGCAACGAGGCTGAGGGCCAAGCCGAGCACCGCTGCCCGGCGCATCACGCCCCGGCGATCGAGTCGAGCTGGTTCAGCAAGAGTCGGATGAGGGCGGTGCATTCCTTCGTCAGCACAGCCACCTGAGCGCCTACTTGAGCGGCCGTGGGAGCCGCCAGCGCCAGATACGTAGCGTTGGCTGCCAGCGCCGCCTGCGCCCGTTGCTGCAACGTCGCTTGGTTCGCCATGACGGCCGCCAGCGCCGCAGCCGCTGCGGGAGCCGCCGCAACTCGGGCGTCGAAGTCCGTTTGCTCCGCTGGGGTCAGAGGTATCGGCACAGCATGCCCTGTGCTCACGTCTATTTCGAGTCGCTCAGTCATATCGCTAATTGTATCCGTAGAGCACGAATAACGACCCGGTCGCGAAATTACCTGCCCCCGGGTAGACGGTAATGCTTGTGATGGCCGCTGAGTTGCGCCAGTGGCCCCCGGCGATGCCGTGCTGGATGTTCCCGGTGCTGTTTGCCAGCTTGTAGACGGTCTGCGCGTTGACCGTCTTCTGAAAGGTGACGCCGGCGTAGTTCCACACCTCGAGCCATCCCTGGCCGGGCACCGATGCGGGGGCCGTGGCGGCCGAGATCACGCCGAGCTGCATGCTCACATTCGGGGCATTCTCAGCGCTGGCCCACGTTGACGTGCCGCTGACATCGGCAAGGTGCGAGTCGTAGTTGCTGCCCGTGTCGCCGTTGAAGCGCACCAGGAAGCTGGTATTGGTGGCCGACGTGTCACCGCGGGCCTGATAAGCAAGCCGCAGACCCCGGTAGGTCCCCGGGATGCCGTTGAACGTCACGCTGGCCGCCGCCGACCCGAGGATGTTCTCGGTGATCTTCTGCAAACGGTTTTCATAGAGGAACTGGAGGTTGCCGCTGGCCCCGATGTAGGTGTTACGGTCACTGCTGGACGCGCTCGAGTTGGCAGCGACGTCGACCGTGGCAGTCCAGACGCCGGCCAATCAGATCCCCCACACATACGTATCCCACTTGCCGAAGGTGGCGTCGTCCCAGATCATCGTCTGAGCCTCCTTGGCGAAGAGCAGCCACGAGAACTTGTAGATCCGCTCCTTCATGTCGGCGCTCTCCTTCATGCCGAGGATTCTGGCAGCCTGCGAGACGGTGCCGACCCCCGCCGGGCGCCCGTTGTAGACGATGTAGTCGCCGAGCTCCCGGGCCAGCAGCGAGGCCAGGTTGCCAGCGTTGCCGAGCATGTTCAGCGTGTCGATGCGGGGCGCCGGGGTGGAGAACTGCGTCAGCAGCCAGTTGCCGAGCTGGGGGGCCTCGAAGTTCGAGACCGTCAGCGTGTTCACCGTGCCCGGCTGGCGCACCGTGTAGAACTGGCCGATCGTCGCTTGCGAAGCCGTCGCCGTGAACAGCGCACCGCCATGTTTCTGCACCTGGATTCTGGTCCACAGGTCCTGGTCATCGGCAGTGATCTTGCCGTCCCCCATCGGGTAGGCGATCTCGGCCACATTGTCGCCGTAGGTCCCCTGCGAGGCGTTGTACGGGGCGAGCTGCAGCACGCCGCGGCCGAGGAACGTCAGCCGTCCGGCCTGGTCAACGAACACGAGCCCGTTGTCCGTCGTCGCCACCTCGTTGAGCGCCGTGGCGGGAGATTTACCGGCGTAGTCGTCGGCAGCCGTCAGCAAGGATGTCCCTGCTTGGATGTTGCGGTCCGAGCCGAGCCACGAGACCGCATCCAGGACCTTGCCGATACGGGTGTCGCTTCGGTCATTCAGCCATGCCAGCCGGGCGGTGAAGTGAGCCGCCACCTGAGCCGCCGAGAGGGTGCCGAAGGTCCAGATCGCAACCTCCGCAGCCGACAGGGGGAACCCCCCGCTGTCCGCCGACCCGATGGTAATCGGCCGGGCCGGGAAGTTCGTCGCAGAGATAGCCGACGACTGCACGGAGGCACCATCGACGTAGAGCGTGAGGATGTTGAGCGCCGACCATGTGAGCACGATGTGATGCCAGTTGCCGTCGTTGTAGGTCGTCAGCGGGCTCACGATCTGGGCGAAGGTCCCGTCGGCATAGTTGACCGTGAACGCGATCGTCCCGCCAGGGGACCCCCCGATGCCGAATGTGATGTTCCATGTCGGATAGAGGAGTTGCGGCCACCCGTTCGCCACCGCGTACTGAGTCGCCGTGGCTCCCGGCTGAACCATGAACCAGCCTTCGACGGTCCAGTTGCCCTGCTGCGCCGGCAAGGTAGGCGTGGTGATATAGCCCGTGCTGCCGTCGAGGCGGATAGCGTGGTTGCTCCCGTCGATGATTGCGTCGCCCTGCCCCCAGGTGATCCCCCCCGGTGAGTAGGTAGCCGTGTACCCGTTGGCCGAAGAGTCAGCCGCCGTCGTTCCCCCCGACTCAAGGAACCGGTAGAACGCCGTCGGTGAGTCGTTCAGGACCGTCTGGGCATAGACCCCGGGCAGCGTTGCCAGCGCCAGCAAGCCGAGCCCGTCCACACAGTTGAACGTGACCTGGCTGTCCGTGTTGTGCCACGTCGTGGGGTAGCCCGTGGTGAAGCCAACATACCGGTTGTAGGTGATTCCCCCGAAGGTCGCGCGTAGCCGTACCCGCTTGCCGGGGATGACGTTCGGATAGTTGGCCGAGCTGGAGTTGAAGGGGGTGAACCAGCCCGCCGTCGAGGTTCCTGCCAGGTCGGTGTTGTCGAGGTCGAACGTGGCGGTGCCGGGGGCCGTGGTGGACAGCCAGTTGCGCCGGCCCCGGTTGATCGAGAAGCGCCTCAGCCGGTTCGTGATGTCCACCCAAACGGGCGTCTGGGCTGGCGAGGTCGCTGGGGACCACTCAAGGATGAGTGTGGGGAACGGGGTCGTGGCGACGGCGGCGAACGTGTAATGGTCGGCCGATCCCGTGGCGCTCGTTCCCCCCGGCGTGGTCACGGTGATATCCACGAGGCCCGCAGCATGCGCGGGGGCAACGGCGGTGATCGTCGTGACGCTGTTCACCACGTAGCCGCTGGCGTTCGTCACGCCGAACTTGACCGCGCTGGCCCCCGTCAGATTGGTCCCCGTGATCGTCACCGAAGTGGTGCCCGACGTAGTGCCACTGACGGGCGAGACTCCCGTGATCGTGGGGGCCGGTGTGGAGGCCGTGGCCTTGATGAGCACGCCGAGGCAGTAGGACTGCGTGGCAACGTTGGCATTTGTCGTGGGTGAAGCCGCAGCGCTTACTACCGGGTTATTTATGAACTGATTTCCGTTGGCGTCCGTGGTGGCCGTGTAGCCCGCCGTGGTACCGCTGTAGCTGCTTGCCAGCGGGCAGCGGGCATGGCCCACGTACCAAGCGCTGGTCGCTGGGGTGAGGCTCGGGTAGCTCACCAGCGTAGTGAGGATGTTGTTGGACGCAAGCACCTGCTGGACGCCGTCCCGACTCCAAGCCGTCGAGGTCCCCAGCCCGCTCGAGGCTTCCTGCCCGTCGAGGTCCATGAAGGTGCCGCCAGAGTTGGTCACGGTGATCGTCGTTGATCCCGTGGCCGTCACCGTCCCGAGCCACACTTCATGAGTGTGCGGGGTCGAGTTCCCGTCTACCTCGGGATCCGCCACCCGCTGCCAGCTCGCCCCCTTGGTGTCCACCACGGACGTGACCACATGCACGCCGTCGGGGATCTTGACGTAGAGAACGATGGCGTTGCCGACGCTGGCCGGCGACATGACCAGCGTCTTCACGCCTGTGTCGGTGACTGCGCTGCCGACGAGGGTGGTGGCCATCAGGCGAGCCCCAGTGTCCCCTGGCGCCGCTTAACCTCTAGCAGACCTTCATAGATTGAGTTCGTCAGGTTGCGTTCGTAGACAGCGTTGCCAGCCACGTTGACCGTCACGTAGATGTTTCCCCCGCCACCGCCGCCAGCACCCGGCGAGCCCACGGGGCTGACGTACTCCCCGCCGTGCAAGATGCCCAGAGTAGGTGCCCCAATTGGGCCGGGAACAGTTCCTCCAGCTTGGTAGAAGCCGAGGAAATGACCAATACCACTGCCAACGCTGCCTATCGACTTGATGACGGTAGCGATGTCCCCCATTCCCGCCTTGATGCTGTTGAAAATCGGGCTGAGCACATCCCAAACCTTCTGAACTGCTGTTTGAATCCCGTCCCAGATCGAGTGCCAAACACTGTCGAGGCCCTGAATTTCGCTCTTTACTATGGTGATGCCCTTGTCGATGATGAAGTGGAAGATCGGCTCAAGGACTTTCCAGGCGGTCTGCATCACGGCTTGAATCCCGCTCCAAACGACCGACCATATAGCATTGAGAACCAGAATGTCGTCCTTCACGAGCTTTATACCGTTGTTCACCAACCATCCCAAGATGTTGCTGATGAGATGAACTATCGGCTCAATGAGGCCCCAGGCCCAAGCTACTGCTGCCTGAATCCCTTCCCAAACCCCCTGCCAGTGGTGAGCGAATTCGTAGATGATGAGCCCGATGGGACCAAATAACAGAGAGATGAGCGCTAGGTGACGTTTGATCCAGTCAAAGGCGTCCGACACGACCGTCTTGATGAACCCCCAGATCGTGTCCCAATTCTTCCAAACCAACACTACGGCAACGATGATTCCGGCAAGAATCAGCAGCAGGCCCCCGGTGGAAATGTTGATACCGATCATCGCCGAGACCGTTCCCGCAGCCATCGACAGCCACGAGCTGACCCACATGGCTGCCGTGCCGACAACCTCGCCGCCGATGGTGAGTATCTGCGGAATCAGGTTGCTCTCCATAATGGCGCCGACACCCATGATGAGCGGGCCTGCCATGGTGATCGCGGGCCCCAGCTTGGCGCCGAACTCGCCTGCCAAGTCGGTTACGTGAGTTTTCAGGGCAGCGATCTTGCCGCCGAAGGTGTCTGCCTGAGCGGCCGCTGTCCCATGAATCTTGGCCATGACCTGGCTCTCGAACGAGCCCTGCGCAGTGGACTTTGAGGCGGCATCCTGAGCCTTGGCCAGCCGGGTATCTGCCGCCTCGAGGACAGAGCTTTTGTCTTGGAGGGTGAGGCGGGCTTTGCTCAAGGTGTCAGCGTCGGCCGCGCTCATCTTCTGACCAGCAGTCGTCTTGTAGAGCACGGCACCAAGCTGGCCCTCGGCGTCGATGATCTTGCTTGGGTCCCCGCTGGCCCTGGCGGCAATGAGAGCCGCGTGAGCCGCCGCAAGCTGGTCCGTTGCCGCCTTCGACATGCCGTATTTCACCGCCAGCTTTTCCTCCGTGGCGTTCACCGATTCCTGGGTAGGAATCAGCGCCTTCATCGCCGCTTCGTCGGCTGTGTGGGCAGCCGCCAGCTCTGTCGCCGAGGCCCCCGCCGCCTTGGCGTCAATGCCGAATTGCTTGAGAGCCTTGCCAGCCCCCTGGTGGATCTTGAGCACCACATCAGCCGCATCCGCCAGGGAGATGTGCTTCTTGGCCGCCACCTCGCTCACAAGGCCCATGTCGTCGGTGGCCTTGCCGGTGTCCCCGAGCGCCGTCGTCAGCTTGGCGAGGGCCTCCTTCGTGTCGGCGGCCCCGTGAGCGTTCTTCTCGCCAGCCGTGACTGCCTTGTCGATCTTCCCGGCATATTCCTCGTAGGTGCTCCCCGTGTTCTTCACGGCCACCTCGAGAGTCTTCGTCGCCTGTTCCTGCTTCTCGCCCATGGCCACACCGAGGGCTCCCAGCCCGGTCAGCCCGGCCCCCACGCCAACCAGCACCGATCCCGCCTTCTGCGCCCCGCCTTCCATTGCGGAAAACTTCTCTTTGACATGGTCGATGCCCGAGCCTGCCTGCTCGGCCGCTGCCCCAAGCGGCCCGAAACCGGCCGCCAGTTCCCCCAGCCCGCCTTTGAGCATGCCGAATGAGCCCGACAAGGCCGCGAACTTGGAGGTGGTCTTCTCGTGCGACTCATCGATGGTGCTCAGGACGCGCTTGATTTCGTCCCCGTTAGCCCCGTAAGTGATAACGAGCTGCTTACCCGCGGCCATCAGAAGAACCAGCCGTAGGCGGTCATGATGGGCAGCAGCTCCTCAGTGACGATTTGCAGGATCTGGTCAGCCGACTCGTTGAGTGCCCGGTAGCCTCTCGAAGCCCTGCCACCGGCCATGCGATCCGAACTCGGCCCCCGGCGCATAGACTGGCTTGAACACGACACGGCCCTTGTTCCCGCCAGCGAGGATCTTGCCTGACCCGGCGAGCTGGCCTGCGTGCTTGTCGTTCGTGCTGCCCCTCGGCGCGTACCCAGCCGCTTTCGCCAGCAGCGGAGCGCCCGCCTTCTTCATCGCCGCGGTGGCTTCCTTGGTGCTCCCCGCGGCTCTCTTCAAGTCGGCCCGGAAGGCGGCGTAGTTGGCGATGTAGATGGTCCCAGCCACGTCAGCGCCGTCCGATCTGGCGTTCCCAGGCGGCTTGATCTGCCGTCTCCTGATCCTTCTTGCGCCGCTGCCACCAGGCCTCGAGCAGAGTTTCCTGCAAATCCTCCGGGGCTGCCCAGATCGGCAGGCTCGTTTCGACGCAGGCCACGGCCATCAGCCAGAGGGCGCCGCGGTAGGGTCCGGCGCCTCTTCCTGTTTGTCGAGGTCGAGCGCGGCGAGGCGGGTGGACCAAACCTCCCACGATTCAGTGGGGTTTCCGTTTGCCGCTGCGTTGCGCTGCCAGACGCACCAGGCGAAAAACGCCGTGTCCTCGCTGCGCATCATCGCCGAGCGATCCTCAAAGCTCATCTCGGCGAGGGCCTTCATGCGGGCCTCGCTGGCGTCCCCGTTGGCCCCCCGCTCGGCCTCCTGCATCTGCCGCACACCGGCCATCAGGCGGGCAGACAGGGGAAAGCCGAAGCGGCGCTCAAAGGCGATCTCATCAGCGGTGCACCTAAACAGGCGGGTGATGATGGTCGTCTCAGACTCATCCGTGAACGTGTACGTGAGCTTCAGCAGGGGCAGGGGCATGGGCGCCTCCGGTGGTGAGTGCTCGGATGCCCCGTGACGATCGGCCGGGGGACGGGGCGTCTGTCCGGCCGCGTGGTGAACGTGCGGTCTACGTAATTGTCGCCAAGCCGTTGCGGAGTGTGGCTGTGAGCCCTGCGCTTCCGGTGCGGGGGTCGAGGATCGAGCCGTTGACGACGACTTCCATTGCGCCGCCCTTGGGATCGCCGGGCGGGAAGGCCACCATCAGGTTCGACCGGGCGCCGGCGATAGTGAGGTCGTGAGTAGCCGACGTCACGTTTTCCAGGAACTTCACCGACCATGGGGCATAGAAGGGCACCTGCGCGATGGCCGTGCCTCCGCTTGCCCCCGTGATCGACTTCTTGAACCAAGCGAGGTCATCGGGGACAATGGTGAAGCTGATCTTGCCGACCTGCTCGCCCACGCCGAAGTCGTCGGGGGTGATCTTGTAGGCCGGGATGATCGGCGCCAGCCCGTTGGAGATCTCGATTGAGCCCTTCGTCACCCGCATATTGACCGAGTCCAGCGTGAAGGCGCTGGCAGCCTGCCCGGTTGAGTAGAGAGCCCCCGGCGTCACCTCGTCGTCGGTGTTGGTCGGCGTCCAAGCGGCGGCCCCCAGCGTCAGCGTGCAGCCCTTGATGACCACAGCGACCTTGATGAGTGCCATGTCGAAGTCGATCTTCACGGAGTCGATCTTGCAGTCGGCGATGTTGAGGTACTCGGTGTTGGTGCGGCCGAAGAATGTCCACCACGAGACGTCGGATGTCGGCGCCGTGATCGTGTGCGTGAAGGGGTCTGAGCCCCCGCTGTCCACGTTGGTGCCCATCACGCCGAAGAGAAGCTGAGCGATGGCCCGGGAGAAGCCGAGCGTGGTGAAGCCGGCCCCCGGAACGATCTGCTCCCGGACTGCAGCAGCGCTCATGCGGGAGGCCGCGGTCACGGCGACGTCGGGCTCGGTGAGCGGCACATCGCCAGCAGCTCCCGACTCCACGCCGTAAATGACGACGGGCTGTGCAGCGGGCGAGCCCTTCGCCGATTGCTTGGCCAGCCCGACCTGCAGGATCCGCTTGTTAAGGGGCATCGGGCATCTCCCCGGGCTCGAGCCGCTCGGCTACCTCTTCGGCGAGCCCGAGATAGGTCAGGTGCAACAGGGCGGCCTCCTCCTGTTCGCTGCGGGGTGACACCTCGCCAGCCGGGAAGCTGAGCTCGATCGGCCCATGCGTGCCGTGGTGGGTCTCGAGGTGGACGGGCTCGCTCACGCGGTAGCGGACCATGTCACACCTTCACCGGTATCTGGCTGGCGAGGGCGTAGCGCATGTAGACGATGTCCACGTCGGGCAGGCCGGTGGGGCGCGGCAGGGTGGGGAACGCCAGTGTGATCGTTCCGCCTTCGGTGGCAACCGTCGAGGCCCGCTCGGGCATGTCGTCCCGATTGTTCAGCCGCCGGGCGAGGTAGCGGGTACGGATGAGCACCGCCCGGGCGAGGTCCCACGGCGGGGCATCCCAGCGGCCATGGATCAGGTACACGTCCCACGTTCCGTCGTCCCAATTGCGATTGTCCTGCCAGATCACCGCCCCTTCCTGGAGTTGGAGCAGTGCCAGCTCGGCCGTGGTCAGCGGGGTCAGGTTCGGGCGGGTGGCGGCCACGACGGTACGCGGCCAGGGATCGGGGCAGATGAGGCGCCGGCCGCCGCCCTGGATCCCGTTGTGGGTCATGATCGAAATAGGTGGGTACCCGATGTTGTCGACGCACTCGTCTTCGGCGGCCTCGAGGGCGGTGCGGAGGATGTCCCAGTCCTCGAGCGAATCCAGCTCATCATCGTGGCGAAGCACGTTGAGCGCTACCAAGCGGCTGTTGACGACGTAGACGGGCTGGGTGTCGATGACGGTGCCGCCAGCCACGGGAGCCGACCAGGTAGCGTTCAGCAGCTCTGGCGCGCTGCCGGGGGCGGCGATGGTTGCCTGGTACTTCCCCGTCGCTGGATTGGTCACCGCCCCCGTTGCCACAGCCATGCCGTCCCGCTGGCGGCTCACGCTCACGGTGACGCTGCCCGTTGAGTTGGTCAGGTTGCCGTCGGTGTCCTCGAGGCGCCAGTAGATCGTCCCCGGCCGGCTGGCGAGGATCTTCACCAGGAAGAGTCCAGCGTGACCGAGTAGGTGAAGGACTGGCCGGCGGATCCGGTGATGCGGGAGCGGTACTGGACGTAGCGGGGCAGGGCGAAGACGGCCCGGAAGGTCCCCACGGCGGCGATGGTCGTCGGGTCGGCGCCCCCGGAGTCCACGTAGGCCGTGGCGCCGATAGTGCCGATCTTGAAGCCTTGGGAGATGGTCAGCGTGACGGTGGAGGCAGTTGCCGTCGCCGCAGTCCCCAGGACTGCCGTGGAGATGCCCGTTGCGGTGCCTGTGGCGGCCGTGGAAGAGACGTTGGACGCCGTATCGGCGTAGGTGAGGGTGCTCCCAGTGGTCCCCGATGTGGCGACGTAGGTGCCGTTGAAGGTGGCGTCGACACCGGCCACAACGACGACCTGACCCACGGAGATCCCGTGCGGCGCAGCGGTCGTCAGCGTTGCCACGTTGGTCGTGAGGGCCTTGTTGGTGACGGTGGCAGCTGGTACAGCGACGATGACGGATGCAATGTAATCGGCGAGCGGGATGCCGGCGCCGGCGATGTTGGCCCCGACGTCAGCTGCGGTGAAGAGGGCCGTGGCACTGCCGACCGACGTGGACGTATTGAAGGTCACGCCGTCTGTGGCTGCCCGGCTGGTCCCGCTCGGCGAACCGTAGAGGTCCACCAGCAGGGTAGGGGTGGTGCCGGCCACGGCGGTCACCGCGACGTCGATCTCGCCAGCGGGGACGTCGCCGAGGTCGACCCACGCCCCCGCGGTACTGGCGGTCTCGGCCCCCGCGGCCTTGAGCGTGAAAGTCGGTCGGTTGACTGCCCGGTTGAGCGCAGTTGAGTAGGGCATCTATCCCTCCTTCCCGGCCATTGCGGCGAGGTCTGGCCTCTTGCCTGTTCGCTCCTTGACTTCCCAGTAGCGTCCCGCGAGATGCCCAGCGCTCCTTGCCTCAACGTCCTCAGCAGTGTTGAGCAGTTGGTCCGGTAGTCCCGCTTCCGATCATCGGTGACGGCATCAATCCAGCGCCGAATCTTGGGGCTTGGAAGCCTCCAACCGATCTGACGTAGGGCTCGCCGAACCGGGGCTCGCCGATCAGTGCCCGACCAGCAGATAGCCCGAGCATTCCAGTTGACCGGTTGCCCGGACAAACTGCATGGCCCGATCACTCGGTAGGTCTTCTCGGTGGATACGGGCATGGGGCCTCCTTACTTCTTCGGCGACGGGGCCACGTCCGGTCCCGGTTGCTTGAGGGTGGTGCGCACCCGGGCGGCCTTGAGGTCTTCGAGCTCGGCCGTGCGCTCGGCGAGAGTCTCCTCCGGGCTGCGGCGGGCCAGTTCTTCTTTCAGCCGGGCAATCTCCCGTTCGAGCTCGTCAAGGCGGGCGTTGGTATGAGCGTCCCCCAGCAGGCCCCCGAGCGGCTGCGTCACCTCGGCGCCCGACGTGGGAGCTCGGCCGGCGAGCTCGGTTTCTTGGGGGGTCTGCCCCATACGCTCATGCCAGCGGACCACAGCGTCTTTCGGCACCACGCCCCGGATGTCACCGGTGGGCATGACGAGAATGGTGCGGCCGTCGGGCAGGTCGACGTGCATCCTCACCGTGGCAACCTGTTCGTCCCGTATGCCCTCGATCGGGGACTCGACTCGCTGAACTCTCGTCAGCCCGGTTGTGTCGACTGCCATGCTCAGCGTCCTTTCTTGGGGTTGGGGTTGGGTTTGGGTTTGCGGCCTGAGCGGTCGGACCACGGGAGGTCGATCAGGATGACGGCCATGCTCAGAGCCCGGTCAAAGCCGTGGCCCAGATCGGGCGCTTCAAGCCGAAGGCGGCTCTGCCTTCGGCTTTGACCGCTACCTGACCTCTGAGGAAGTAGTCCGAATGTTCCGAACTAGCCATTACGGCCACTCCCTGCCTGGTCCAGAGAGTTGCCCATCGCCAGTTGGCCACGACGCCTGTTCCCTGCGGAAACACGGGGGTGGGCACCGGCTGCAGGCCCCAGATGTTCGGGGGCTCGCCGATGCGGAACAAGTAGTTGCCGATGGCATCCTTTTGCAGCGTCACGGATTGCAGGTCGGTCGGGTGCAGGCCGACGGCGTTGGGCTCGCCGAAGGCCAGGCGGATCTGCGTGATGCCCTTGTGGATACAGTCGAGCCAGGTGTCCGTCCCTCTCGCCTGCGTGTTGATCCCCGACGTGTTGAGGATGCCGTTCCATGGCGTGCCGGTTCCGTTGACGATCTGGTACTCAACCGCACGCTGGTAGTCGCCCATGAGGTCGGCGTTGATGAGGTCCTGTAGCTGGCCTTCGTCCTGTAGCTGCGCCTCGGTGGCGGGCGTCCACGTGCCGATGCGGTTGACCACGACGTTGACGTTGATGATGGTCAGCGAGTGCTCGGGGAGAAGCGTCCCGTAGGCGGTGGCGGCGGCAGCATCGGTGCGTGCTGTCTGCTGCTGGTAGTCGATACTGGGTCCGTCGGTCGTCGCCATCGAGATGAGGTCCAGCAGGACGACGGGCCGGGCGGCCAGGGGAACGAACTGGTCGGGCTGACGCTCGGACCACGGCAGGTTGGTCAGGGTGACGGCACGCTGGCGAACGCCGAAGTTGCTGTCCTTCGACTCTTTCCGGTTCATGACTTCCACGCCGTCCTTGAGCTCGGACAGCCAGGCGACGTCGAGCTTGCGGCCGGCCTTGACCACCTCACGGAAGCGGCGGTAGGGCTCGCTGCCGGTGAAGCGCTCGCCGGGGTCGAAGGGTGAGAACTGAGATGCTGGCGACGTGGCGGTCGAGCCGTTCGTTGGAAGCTGGGTGCCGTCGGCGGGCGTGCCGGCCAGGCGGTTGTACTGCTGGCGCATCTGAACGATCTGGTCTCGCTTGTGGTCGGAGGGCTTGTAGGCCTCGTCAAGGCGGTTCAGGTCGTCGGGCGTCCATTTGTCGGCCGTGCGGATGGCGTCGCGCATCTTGTCGGCATCGACTCGCAGGCGGGCGGCCTCGGCTTCCTCCTTCTCAATCAGCTCACTGAGCTTCAGCAGGTCCGTCTGGTCGAGCACTGGCATGTGCGCTACCTCCTTTCCGGCTACGCCGATAGTCCTTTGAGGATGGCACCGTAGGCGTCGGCTCGGGTGAGGGCGCCGCTCGCGGTGAGATTGAGCAGTCGTTCAAAGTCTTCTCTGCTGAGGGTCAGAGAGTTAGCGCTGCGGTTCTTCTCCGCTTCGATGTCCTCGAGGGTGCGGAGTTCGGGGGGTTCTTTGTCGCCGTCTCGCAGGTGCTTCGCAAGATGGTTGTAGACACCCTGACGATCGCCATCAGGAATATCGGGCGTCTGGCCGTGAGCCCCGTTCAACTCGCCGATCTTGCCGCTACATGCGAGTAAGTTGGCGGCCCCAACCGTGCCCGATTCTGAAACGGCGTGATGGGGGAACTTGTATGCCGCCTTCGTATCGGCGTCTTTTGTGGGGTCTACCCAGGCATACATCTTCCGAAGGACGTCTTCGCCTGCATCATCGGGAATTCGAGACTCCACAACCTCTTCACCCCACGCCCCGTCGCTGGTGTCCGTGGAATGCGCTGCGATGGCCCCCCGAGTGCGAGTGGGCACCTTGCCGCCGACATTCGGGATGACCTTCCCCCGACGCCCCTTGGCACGGTAGACGCTGGTCTGGCCGTCTTCGTCGGGATCGGGAACACCGAGGATGTCCAACAGCGTGTCAACCGAGAGATCAGCGGCCTGCACGAGCGCAATGGCCTGTTCGATCTCCCCGGCTGCGAAGAGATCGAGGGCCTCGTCAATGGCAGCATCAACAGCCTGAGCGCAGGCCCCCGGGTCGTCGTCCTCGGCGGTCTCCACGTCACGCCGCCGTGCCCCCCGCGGCAGGAGTAGCGCGCCGTGACCGGAACGAGTCAGCCCGCGTTTGGCGAGCCTCCCGCCGGCCCGGCGCACACTGATCGTCTCCGTGCCGGGATTGGCCCCCATGACGCACGACGACAGTTCCACAAGCTGGCCCTTGTCGACCACTTCGACTTCCTCGCCGTCTTCCTTTTCGATGTGGGTATCGAGGGCGAGGTAGCCGATGCTCCACTCCTTGAGCGCGCCCGACTTGAGTCCGCGCCAGATCCGCAGAGCCAAGCCGTCGTCGATGTAGAGCTGGCCCCGGTTGCGTAGCTCGGTGCTCGAGTCGGTCCACGTCCCGTCGCCGATCGGGCCGTCCTCCCACCCGTGCATCCAGAAATAGGGGGCCAGCGGGTCCTCGCCGATCGAGTCCGTGAAGGCGCCCGGGGCGATGCGCTCCTTCGTCTCCCAGAACCAGTCCTGGACGTCGTAGGTGAGCCCGTAGACGCTGGCAACGGCCTCAACAGCACCCTCGACGACGTCGGGCAGCGCGCGCATGCGGACGGGGCGCTGGCGGTATCTCACGGCATCCGGCATGTTGGCGAAAAGCGTACACAGGGGTGAGACGCCTACCCAGCCGTCTTGCCTCAAAACGGGGGTCGGAGTAGGATCACCCCCAAGAAAAGGCCCCGCAGCGTGAGGACGCCCGGGGCCGTGTGCCAAACCTTCGCCAGAAAGGTCGGCAGAACTTGCAACATCATACCCGCAGAACCTTCACCTCCGTAACCATTCCACCGTAGTGCCACGCGCCCCCCGTTCGGTCAAGGAGGCCGGGGCGAGCGGAGGGCAGCGTGAGCACCCCCCGGCATGCAGGACCCAAGGGGGACCCTGCTAGCCCAAGGCGAGGCGCCGAATCCACACCGGATACGGACTCACCCAAAGCTTCCTTCCCTAGTCCAACAGTCCACTTCGGACTCCCACTTTCAGTGGGGGCTAGGGGGGGATGCCCTGACTTCGGCAACCGATCCTCCCGGATGAGGGAAAGCCCCAGGGGCTCAGGAAGAAGAGACAAGGCAGACCGCGCAAGGAATGTTGCTCAGTGTCGGACTGCCATCGCCCAAACTTCCCCTTCCTCATCAGGTTTCGTCGCCGCTGCGAGGGCGTTCACCGTCGCCGCCACGCCGTCGATCTTGCCCGCTGAGCGCTTGCGGTCGGGCTTCTGGTTGCCGCCCGAGTCCTTGGCGGCAATGGCGTTGCCCACCATCCAGCGCAGGACGGGGTTGCCGCCGTGGTGGATCCGCCCGGCGAGGGCAAGCCGGATGAACAGGTCGGTCGGCTCCCCCAGCTTGGCAAAGGTCTGGGGCAGGTCGTAGACGTCGAGCTGGTCGTACTCCTCCCGCAGCAGCACGCCGAGTTGCTTGGACTGCCAGGGGTCCTTCGCCAGCCGCACCAGGTTCACCGTCCGGGCCCACAGGTCGATCTCGCTCTGGATGTCCCGGTCGTCGATCACCCGGCCGGGCAGCACGTTCAGCCACCCCTCGCGCCCCCAGTTGGCCAGTTGTTCCTTGAGCGGCTTGGCCCACTCCCGGGCGTTGTCGCCGAAAGCCTCCTCGGGCACCCAGAAGCGGGCCAGCAAGTGGTAGCAGGTCTCTTTCGAGCCCTGGCAGCCGGGCTCCGGGCAGGTGCCGGGCTCGTTGGGAAAGAGGCCGATCAGGGCGTTGACGTCGACGCTGCCGGCGAGGTCGAGCCCGCCGTAGCAGATGCGGCCGGCCAGCTCGTCAAGGTCCTTGCGGATGCCGGCGGCCTGGTCCCACGCCTCGAGCGTGACCAGCTTGTCGGTGCGCTCGGCCGCCCGGGGCAGCGAGACATTCAGGCACAACCGCTTGAAGCTGACGACCTTGGCCGGCGAGCGGGCAGCTTCGGCAGCTACCCGGCGCAACTCGTCGATGGCGCCGGGGTTGAAGCTGGTCAATGCTGGGTTGACTCTGCGCCAGAGTTTCTCGTCACGCCACTTGTCGCCTTCGGTCTCTTCGGGTGAGCAAAACCTCATGTAGACGAAAAGGTAAGGGTCCTCGATGACTCCTCGAACAACGTCTAAGGCATAGTTATGGAGTTCCCACTCAACATTGCCGGGCTCATCGAAGCCGGCTGTGGTGAGGATGACGTAGAGCGGCTGGTCCCGGGCAGGGAAACTCTCGTCGATCAGGTCGTAGAGTTCCCGGCCGGGCTGGCGGTGAAGTTCGTCGAGGATGACCACGGACGGGTTGATCCCGTCGATGCTGGCGGCGTCCCCGGGCAGCACCTTGTAGACGCCGTTGCTCGGACGGTCCCAGATGAGGCCGTGGTGGGCGATGCGGGAGCGGTTGACCGTCGACCGGCGGCAGAGCACCGGGGAGAGGTCCACCATGTCGGCGGCGACGTTGAAGACGAGACCGGCCTGTTTCTTGTCGGCCGCCACGCTGAAAACTTCCGGGCCCCCCTCGCCGTCGGCATAGAGGGCGTAGACGGCGATCCCGGCGCCGAGCTCGGACTTGCCCGTCTTCTTGGGGAGCTTGATGAAGGCCTTGCGGTACTGGCGCACCCATAGCCCCTCGTCGGTGAGGCGCTCCATGCCGAACAGCGGGCGGATGATGTCATCGGCTTGCCAGTCCTCGAGGATGAACGGCGCCCCCCGCCAGCGGCCCTTTGTGTGCTTGAGGTGCTTGCGGAAGAAGTCGACTGTGTGCTCAGCACGGGCCTCGTTGTACCTCGTCTCCATGAGCCAAAGAGTCAACCCACGGTAGACGGGAGGAACATTCCCGTCCCATATCTCTTGACATGTGTCCTAGAACGTGGGACAATGGTTCTACCGAAGGAACCGACCACAAGGAGGAATCACCATGGCGACGATGAACCTGGTCCCCGGCGACAACATCTTCATCAACACCAACGATGACCCCGACTGCACGGGGCAGTTCTTCGGCACCGTCACCTACGTCGGCCCGGAGGGCGTCATCCTCCAGACGGAGGCCAAGGTTGGACGCAACAACGTTCGCCTCAAGTCCTTCCCTCTTCTCTTCGACCCCTCGAAGGTTGCCTACATCGAGCGCTTTGGCCTTGTGGGCGGCAGCGGCGTGCCGTCCTGGATGGGACGATGACCCCCTTCGAGCCCGTCGGCGCCCAAGAGATCGCCGACCGGGCCAGCGTGGAAAAGGACACGATTTGGAAGTGGCGCAAGCGGTATGCGGACTTCCCCGAGCCCATCCAGTTGGCAATGGGGCCGGTGTGGGAATGGTGCGACGTGGCCGAGTGGGTTGAGCGTCACAGGCGGCCGACCCTTCTCTACCCGGCGCTCTCGGACTTGCCGTGAGGTAGGATTGGAGCCGTCCCGTGGAGCAGCCTGGTAGCTCGCCAGCCTCATAAGCTGGAGGTCAGCGGTTTGAGTCCGCTCGGGGCAACAGAGGATTCTTCAGAGCGAGACCGGGATATCCGCCCCGGCGCCTGGTCGGCGAGGCAGGACCTGACAGCCGGGAAAGACCGGCACCTACCTCAGAAAAACACAAGCTCGCCCGACAGCAGGACGGGGATTTCAGGATTGTCCGTGACCTTCACGTAGACGTCGTAGTCGCCGGGCAGGTAGGCAGTGCCGCCCGGGCCGACCAGCAGGCGGGCATAGTAGGTGGCCGGGCTCTGGGTCGAATCGGTCTCCCAGCTCGCCGTCTTCCAGTCGCCGGATACGGGGGCTACGCCGCGGTAGGGCAGCGCCATCGCCACGACGTCGGTGGTCGGGTTCACCCAAGCGCCGGATGAGCGGGCCGAAACGGGGATGCGGACGTATTCGGTTGACTGCACGGAGATGCGGAGGGCAAGGTTGCTCACTGCGGAGGACCTCCTTTCCAGGATTGCTGGTCGGGATCAGTGTGCCAGCCGACGAAGGCCTGCGCCGCCCGCCAGGCCCGCAGTGGGGCACCAAGGATGAGCTCGAAGGACCGGGCGAACGCCGCTCGCAGGCTCGGCGAGAGCGCGACGGCCACGCTGAAGTTCTTGGATGGCAGCCGTCCGAGGATAGGGGCAGCGGATACGGCGGCAGTCAGGACCCTCGCCATCTCCCTCGCCAGGCTGGCCGTGGCCCCCAGAGCCGCCGTGAGTACCTGGGCCCGCACCCGAGTGAGCGTGGGCGCCGCGGTGACGGAAGCCGAGAGGATCTTGCCCGGCTGCCTGCCCAGCGCGGCGGTGAGAGAGACAGCGACAGAGCGTGAGATGGCCGTTGCCTTACCGAGTGTGGCGCCCGTGGACACCGCAGCGCTCCGGGCGGTGACGATGCTGCGGGACACTCCTGTCGCGGTGGTGGCGGTTGCACTGAGAGTCTTCGACATGGCCCGGGCGAGGGTCGGGGACGCTGTGATGCTGGCGACAAAGACCTTGCCAGCCAGGCCAACCTTGCTGAGCGTGGGACTGGCGGTAAGCCCGGCGCTGAGGCTGCGCTGAGCCTGTTTGGTGAGGCTGGAGGCTGTCGTGGCGGCCGTGGTGACATTCCGGGCCGTGCTGCGGCGCAGCGTGGGAATGACGGACGGTGCGGCGCTGAGCGCCCGTGCGATCGCTCGGCCAAGGGAGGCTGACGACACGAGGGCGGCTGCGAGGCCTCGGCCTGTCTGCCGACTGAGCACGGGGACGGTGGTCAGCGATGCCGATCTGATGGCCCCCGCCTGTTTGCTGAGGGCCGGCGAGCTGGCAACGGTGGCCGTCGATGTGTGGGCTGTATTGCGGCTGAGGACGGGGGCAGCGGTGGCGACGATGCTGCGAGCCCAGCCCCCTGCCCGACCAAGAGTGGGGGACGCCGTAAGGGCAGCGGTCAGCCTGTGCCCCGTCTGGCGGCTGAGCGTGGGAGCCGCTGTGATGCTGGTCGAGATCGCCAGCAGCTTGACCTTGATCGCGCTCACGGTAGGAACGGCTGTCGCGCTCATGCTGATGCTCTTGGCGGTCTGCCTCCCCACGGTGGGAACTATCGTCGAGCTTGCGGAGAGCGGGTGTGTTACCGACTTCGCGACGGCAGGACCTGAATAGAGGGCGGCCGAAAGCATCTTGGCTACCGATCTCGCCAGTGATGCCGCCGTGGTGACGCTGGGAGCGAGGATCTTGCCCACGCTGCGACTGAGGGCTGGGGCGGCCGTGACGCCAGTGGGCAGCGCATGAGCCGCTGACTTCGTCAGGGTGGGGGCTGAGGTCAGGGCGGCAGTCTTCCTGACGGAGGTGGAACGGCCGATGCTCGAGGCGGCTGTGATCCCCACGGAGCGGTTCACTCCCGCCGACCGGGCGGGAGTCTGCACCGCAGAGGTCACGCTGGCCGACTTAGTCGGTCGTGCTTGCTTCACCACTACGGGCGATGTGGTTGAAGACACCGCCCGAGTGAAGCCGACGCCCTTGACGACGACGGGAGCCGTCGCTGCTGTTGCGGATCTGAATGCTCCCACTTGCCGGCTCAGCGCTGGCACGGTCACGAGCGAGGCCGTCAGGGTCTGGGTATAGGTCTGCGTGGCGGCCGGAACTCCGTTGCGAATCTCGAGGCCGATGCCGCCGGCCGATGCCGTGCTGAAAGTGCTCAGCGGGTTGGGATCGTCGCCGACGTAGCGCCACTCCGTCATGAGGTCCGTGGCAGGAACCGTCGAGGTCTGCTCGTCCAGCTTGGCGAAACCGGGCTTGACCGTCTGGGTCGAACCGAGGTTGGTGCCGAACGCAGCCCAGCCCGCATTGCTGGCATTCGAGATCGCACTCAAGGCCACAGTGAGCGAGGTGGCGGTATCTACTCGGTTAGTGCCTGACTGCACCACGGCGCCAGATCCGTTGGTTCCCGACGTGTCCACATGGGCGTACTGCGTGACGGACCACAGGCATTCGGTCTGAGTCTGGCCGGCGAAGTCGATGGTGACGGCCCCCGTGGACGGGGCGCCCCCCATGCTCCGGAACACACTCAGGCGCGAGAGCGGCAGCGCGGTGGTGTTCCATGTCACCGTCGCCACCTGTACCCACGTCAGCCCGTTCCCGCTGAGTGTCGGCGCATTGGGGGGTCCGCTGGCCGCCACCGTGGAAATCACTGCTGCCAGGACAAGCTGATTGCCGGTCGGGGTGATCGACGCCGTGGCGTAGCTGGTCGCATTCGTGTCCGTGAAACTCGAGGTCAGGCCAGCCTCGGTAACGATCGGCCCGAAGTGGGACCGGCTGATCGTATGGGACGGAAACGACCGGGCGGCGCGGGGCATCTAGTAGTTCCCGGAACGGTTCACTGCCTGGAGGACCGCCCTGCCTCGCAGAATGGCCCCGCTTGGCAGGTCCAGGCTGGCCCACGACATCCGCACCTGACCCGTTTCCGTTGACACCCAGTCGACCGCCCCGACCTCGATCGTGGCAACCTGCCCACCTGAGCCGCCCACGGTTCCCGTGATGCGGATCTCAGCGTTCACTCCTGACGCCGTGGTGAGGTATGAGGCGTTCCAGGTACCGCTGATGAGCTGGCCGGTGGTCGACGTGATGTTGGTGGCCGCCAGCACCGTTGACTTGAGGGAACCGCTCTCCCAAAGTTCCAAGGTCGCTGTGGGAGTTCCTGTCCCGCCCTTCTTTCGCAGCCACGCCCGGAAGGTCTGGAGGCCGGCGCCGACGATGGGAGTGGCAGCCGGGGTCGGTGTGGAGACTCGCAGGATCGAGGCGGCAGAGTTGGAAGTTGCCGTCAGCCAGGTGGCATCGGGGGCGGTCGGGTCATCCTGGATTGCGGAGACGGCGCCAATGAGGTTGGTTTGGAGCAGGATGGCGTCCGGGGCGATGCGCTCATTGTCCGGGATGTTGTTGTACCCCCCGCCGGGCGTGAACCGGTATCGCAGGTTGGTGAAGTCCAGGATGCTCGCTCCCTGCGCTGCGGTGAGCGCCTGGTCGGACTGCGCCCACGAGGTCGTCAGGCTCGATACCGTCCATGCCGCAATGACGCCTACCCGGATGAGGACGGCGATCGACCAGGAGAGCTGAGCAGAGCCTGAAGTGCCCTTCGGCTGCAGTGTCGCCCGGCCCGCAATGCTCAGGTCCCACACCACCACGTTTGTGCTGAGGTCGGTGGTGAAGACGACCCCGGTTTGAGGCGTGCCCGTCATCGACCCCGGCACCCGGCAATAGCCGAAGTACAGCTCGGGGCTCTCGCCGGTGTTGGTCAGCGAGGGCCAGAACTGGTTTGTGGAAGACGGATTGTTGAGGGTCCCGGAGACATCGACCGACCACACGGCCGTGGCGCCGAGAGAAGACGAGAATTCCTGAACGTCGAGATCAATGGTCACTCCGGTGACGCTGCCGTTGTAGGTCACGACGATGTTGTTCGAGGCCACGATGCTCGTGATCATCCCTAGCCAAATCTCCTCGTCTGCTGCTCCGGAGTTGTCATAGAAAGGACCGGCGACTCGCTGCCACGTGGCCCCTCCCCCGGTGATACCTGCGACTGCGATCGGGGAAGCAGCGGAGATCCTGACCAGGAGGAGCCAGGCGTTGCCGATCGCATGCGTGGTCACCGAAACGGTAGACACTCCGGACCCGGATATGTCCACAAGAGCGCCTACCGTAGCGAAGGCGGGAGCAGATATTGCGCCTTGGATCAGCTCTGTCCTCATGCCCAACGGTGCCGCTGTGGAACCTTCGTATCGGTAGTGGGCCACGATGCCCTGCGTAGCGATTGGCCCAGCTGTTGGCCCCTGCAAAAGCGCCTCGTAGTACTGGCTGGTTGTCGGTGTCTGGGGCGACTGCACATAGTTGGCGTCGCTGGCGGGCGATTCACTGACGGACTGCCACAGATTCGTTGTTGCCCCCGTGTCGGTAGTCCACGAGTTCACCGCCGCATCGCCGTCCGGATACACGACGTTGGGGCCGGGGTCGTTGACCTGGCGGTACAACACGACGTCGAGACAACGACTCGTGCCCGGATCCCAGCCGTTCCATTGCCCCGTCACGGTTGCGCCAGCCGGGCCGAACCCGACGTCCTCGAGGGCGGTCTCACACGTCCCGGAGGCACCCGAGAAGTTGCGAAGGGTGAACCCCGTCCCGGCCGTGATGGTGTGATTGGACCCCACGTCGAAGTACCCGACTGACGCAAGCCCGTTCCCGCTGATGCTGACGGGGGAGGTGACCTGGAACGGGCTGGCGTTCCAGGCGCTGATAACCGACGTGTCCACGCACGTGATGTCGTCGGCGGTTGAGAGGCCGCTGCGCTCCCGGCAGCACATGGACATCTGCCACTGTTGCGAGGTGTCGGCCCCCTTCGCCGTGACGGTGAGGCTGCCCGACCCGAGCACCACGGCCGTCCAGGACTCAGCCACACAATCATAGCCGGACACCGTGATGTGAGCCTCGGTGACCCGGATCCACTGGCCCATCGTGGCGGTCCCGGAGCTGCTGAGGCTGATCTGGCCCGGCCCGGTCTGCTCGTTCAGCTCAACCTTGGCTTCGATACGGTTGTCGATGGTGACGTCGCTGCCGAAGGCGAACGCGATACCGCCTGGCTGCGCGTTGGCGCTCGGTCCTGCCGTGCCTCCCTGGATGTCTCCCCAGACAGTCGCCGTAATGAGGGCCGAGATAGAAGTGTAGGGGCCGGCGGGGCTCTCAGTGCATGTCGGGGAGCTGGCGGCCGTGACGTTCTCGTTGTAGAGGATGACGTTGCCGGCGGCGTTGATCTGGTAGGTGTAGCCGGTGGTCGAGCCTGCCACGGCGGTGCCCGTGCCATCCCGCGCCGCCCCGTAGTACAGCTCAGCGATGGTCAGCGAGGGAGTCAGGCTGGCGAACGTGATCGTGGTCTGATTGGTGGCGTCGTTCACATGGCCGGTCTGCGAGCCGTCCACCGCCCACACGGTCGCCATGTTGCCGTTGGTGAACTCCTGAACGTCGATCTCCACGTTGGTCGTGGTCATCGGCCCGCTGAAGGTGAGCGTGACGGCCTGGATCCCGAGAGTCTTGACCGGTTGGCCCAGCCACAGCTCATGCCGGTAGACGGCGGCGTTGTAGGAGGCGACGTTGGTCCAGTTGAGAGCACCGCCCCCGGCGATGCCCGTCACGGTCTTCGTGATGTCGTTGAAGTTGGTATAGAGCAGGAAGCAATTGCCGACCGCGGCAGGACTCACGTTCACCGCAAAGGTCGGGGTGCCCGCCTGGTAGTAGTTGGTGCCGACACCGGAAATGGCCATGTCAGTAGATGGCCGCGCGTCTCACTGCCTGCACGGGCTGGCCGGGTCGCTGGCCCGGGGGAGCGGCGGGCGCCAACCTGAAGATCACCACATCCGTCGCCGCCCCCGCGGTCGCACCACCAGTGAACGTAACCGCGGTGGTTGAGCCGGACACTCCCGAATCCTTGTCCTCGATTGCCGCCTCGCAGGTCCCCGATGATCCCGTGAAG
>WNGQ01001764.1_pt1 | contig 22471 bp, 19 predicted proteins | sample 5407661 | NCBI WGS metagenome assembly WNGQ01 (sample SAMN13153382, study PRJNA577476) | soil metagenome | isolation source: 60 cm soil or saprolite under Garry oak tree replicate 2 | place: USA:California | collected 2016-06-15 | reverse complement strand
AAATCATGGGCAACATCAAGACCCGCTTGACGCCCACCGGAATCCTTTCCGGCTTCACCATCGTCGAGCGCGCGGACGGCAAGAAAATGCTTCCGCACCACGAATACGAATTCAAGTCGAAAGACGATCTCGCGCGTTTCTTCCGGCCTCACTTTCGAAACGTGAAGGTGTTCGAAACGATCTATCCCGACCGGCATAATCTCTATTTCTGGGCATCGGACGGCGTCGTGCCGTTCATGGACGAATGGAAGTACGCGACCAACTGATCCGATGATGGAGTTGCGGACGATCTTCGGCGGCACATTCTTTGCGCCGCCGACAGTCATGAGGCCCGGCCGCCATTCGCGGCCTCATCCGTCGAGACGCTTGCGATGCAAGCTCCTCAGGACGGGGGACAAGCGGTCTCGACGCAGCAAGACTCGGCCACCTCGCCTCACCCAAGACCGGAATAACCGGACGCTGGTCGCGCCTTCGTGGCGGCGGGGTGTTGAACCTCATAACGAAGACAGCCGGTAGCTGCCAGGGTCCGGGATTGCGCGCGTCCTTGCCCCTCGCCCTTGACGACGTTGCACCGGAGATCATGGTTCGCGCGGTTCGCCTTTCCCGCGACTTCCGCCGATTGCACCTGACGAAATCGTGTCCCGCTGATATCGCGGGTGTTGGAAAGACCTCCACAGACAATACCAGTACCAGGCGCAGACCCTTCGAGGCCTGCCCGTGAACGGAAAGTGGAGGTCATGATGCTGACATTGAGAACACTGTTGACCACCTCGGTGGCGACGTTGGCGCTCTGCGGTCCCACGATCGCACAGGAGGCTCCTTCCAAGTCGATCTTTACGAGCGGCGAAAAGGGCGCCTACCATACTTTGTTTTGCCCGCCGCTGCCGGCCGCGCTCTCGAATGCCTATTTCCAGGGCTATAGGTGTACCCTGAGCAGGGGAACGCTCGAGAACATCGATCGCGTGCTAAAGGAGCCGACGAATATTGGTTTCGTCCAGCTCGATGTGTTTGCCGCCGAGGCCGCCAAGCGGAGAGACGAGTTCAAGAAACTTACGGTAATCCGTAGCGACATCGCGTGCGAAGGTCTCTGGATGGTGACCAAGAACCCGGACCTCGACAATTACGGCCATGTGTTGGGTTTGGCGCGACGGATCCCGTTCGTCCTGCCTGCACAGGGAAGCGGTTCGGCCGCGGGTTTCGCGTTTCTGCAGGCGAACGATCCTGAAGGTCTCGGCCGAGTGCCTGAAACCAGCAAGAGCTACGTCGCCGATGCCACGGCGACAATCAGCGAAGTCGCCTCCAGCACCAATGGCGCTGTCGGATTTTTCGTGCAGTTCGCCGACCCCGATAACGCTAATTTCAAGTTGATCGTCGAAAAGGGGCTCAAGGTCATTCCGGTGGCGAGCAGGGAGATCCTGCGCATCAAGCTGAACGGTCAGGCCGTCTACCAGTTGCAGGCGTTCGATTTGAAGTCGAGGGGCGTGTTCGTCAAGGCGGTCGAGGCGACGACAACGTGCACCCCGGTTGCCATCATTGCGGGCTCGCCGGACGCCTTCGACGGTGACCGCAACAGGATCGACGACCAGAAGGATCTGATCGAACGGATCCGCAAGATCCCGGCAGAGAGGCTGCTGCCGCAAGAGGGGCGCATCGCGAGCATCATCAGTTCTGCCAGGAAGCTCTCGGGCCAGGCCGTCGAGGAGATGCAGGCGTTGATCGAATCGACCCGTCAGATGGTCGAAGACCGCAACAAATGACGGATCGCCGTCGATCCGCGGGGTAGGCGGACCGCGCGGTTCGCCTGCCTGCCGACGCGGGTTCACTTCCGTCATCGGGCCACGCCGACGTCGCAGCCACGAAAATAACGCAATCGGCAAGCCGGCACGGCACCAAAAACCTCCCCAGAGAAAAGATTGAGCAGAGAGAATCCAACTAACCGAGGAGCAGGACGGTGATCGCAACCATCATGACGCTACTGAAGCTCTTCAAGCTTGCATATCGGGGCCTGGTCTGGTTACGGGCAACAGCGTTCATCGCAATCGTGGCATGGGCGATGTCGCATTTTCTTCCGTCTTGCTCTACCGTGCGGACGGACCTGCTCACCAGCCACGCTGCGGCAAAATGATTCAGACACCGAACACAAGCTGGATCGCCATCCTGGACTGCAGCGTGACGGCGCCCTTTGACGTTCGATCCCGCATCACCACAATGCGCAGATGTTCCGAGCAAGATGCCGATGAAACCGATGCCGAACATCGACCATGACAGGTTGGTCGAACTCTACCTCACTGGCTGGTGGCGAAAGACCCGTGCCGCCATCGTCCATCGATTTCTGCAGTGTTCCGATCGGCTGATCGAACTGGTCCGGGGTGTCGATGTCGTCGACGAGGAACTCAGCCGTCGCATCGATACCGAGATTGAGCACATCATCGTCCAGGCCATCGGCCAGCCCTGGTCGACGCCGATGACCGCTCGGCAGAGTGCCATATGGGACGCCGCCCGGGCCGCCTGCCCCGATCGGCGTATCCTCGTTCAAATAATCGCAAGCGACAGAGCCGTGCGCGGACTGTCGACCGTCCCCCCAAAGCATGCGCTGGGGCGACTGTTGAAGAGCCACCTCGACTCCTGCCACTGGGAGGTTCTCGGGCTGACGGAACATCGGGCGCGGGTCTGGAGCAAGCTGCGTCGGATCAGCGCTGACCTGCTTCACGAGTACCAGGCGCAACACGGACGCGACCCGCCACCGGGATATCGCTGCAGCCCCCATCATTTCCGTGACATACGCACGCGTATCCTGCGCGACGACCTGCACGATCCCCGGATCGCCGAAATCAAGGTCGACACCATCGAGGAATATTTCGGCCGGCTCTGCGAGGAATGCCGCCAGCTCGTCCGCTTGGATGAGACGTCATTCGACGAAGAGCAACCGCAGATCGACGAAAGCGACCTGCATCCACGCCTGATCAGGATGTTGAAGCGCTGCATCGATCAACTTGAAGAGCCGCTTCAACGCGTGATCAGGATCGCCTATCTCGGTGACAAATCCTGGTCGCCGACGCAGGATACGGGCTCCCAGGCGGGTGACACGGAATTCGAGCGGCTGCGACATGAGGCGCTACGGCAACTGCGCCGCCGCTTAGACACTTTCCGGAGAGACACTGATGAAGAACAAGCCAGGAATCGAAAAACTCTTGAGTGACGTCCTTGCACTGCAGCAGGAGGATGGGCGCGGCGCGGAGCTGACGGAGGAACGGGTGCGGGATGTTCTTCTCGGAGCTGCGAGCTTCACGGACGCCGAAGAACACCTCCTTGCGAGCTCACCGTTGGCGCGGGGCACTTACGCGACGGCTCTCGAAGAGGTGGAGATCGAGCGCGAGGCGTACCGTCAGCGCTGCGAGCGCGCCGGTCTTCATACCTCTACTGGCAGCCTATTGGCCGCAGCGACCGGACAGTACCCCCTCGTGATTCCAAGCGACGATTTTTCGGTGACCGTGCGTCCGCACCCGATCGATGGCGGATGGGTTATCACCTTGGCGCTCAGCAAACAATTCCGCCGAATTACCGGCCCTGCAGACGTCCTGGCGCTCGTTGATGACCGAAACGTCACCTGGGTCCGTGGCCAGCTCAATGTGTATGGGGAAATTCATTCCTACTGCTGGCCGTATCATGAGAGCCCCGCGGAGCGCTCACGCGAACCGGGATTTGCGCTTCGCGTGCTGCACGCGTGAGTGGTGAGTCTGGAGGAACTCGGCATGGCACAACGCGGTGGCCACGAAAGGAGGGTCCGCCACGTTGCCTTTCCGACCGTGAACCGCAACGGCTCGGGAAGATTGATCCGGTTGGAATGCGTCGTTTACCTGGACAGACATGACCACCCTCAAACACCTGATCGGCGGTTCGACGAAGTGATCAGGCGGGAGCGTGGAAGGAACGGCGATGTCAATCCACCGTTCACGTTCTTCGACACCAATCCGAGAATCGGCAACGGCTATGATCTGACCGGAGAGAGCTTTCAGCTCGCTGTCGTCATAGCGGATCGGATGGTCCGATACGGATATTCCGAGAGGCGACCGATCATCGCCACGGGGTGCCTGCCGGACAACGATGGCACCGTCGGTGCGGTGGACGAGACCGATTTTGATGGGAAGCTGAACGTTCTGTTCGAAATGGCCTCCACGGACCGCGTGTTCTGTTTTCCAAGGATCAACGGGACCGGGCCGGCGAGTGCCAAGCTTAAGCGCCTCGCGACGGAGCGCGGTGTCACCCTCAGACCGGTCGACAGGCTTGAGGAGCTGGAAGACCTGTGGACACCCCCTGCTGTCTCGGTGTGGCTGAAGATGGCCCGCCGGGCCCGATCATTGATCCGCCACGTCGCCGGTTGGCTCGGATCGCTCCACCGCGCAGCCCTCGTCGCCACGTTAACAGCGGCCATGATTCTCCTGGTCATCGCGCTCCTATCTCACGACGATGTGGGTGACAGCTCGGAAGCCGGGTCCACGTCGATCAATACAAGTGGCAGGTACGGTGCCTACCAGACGCTTTTTTGCGATCCGCTGGTCCGGGCGCTCAAGTCGGCCTACCTGCCCGGTTACAGGTGCACCCTGAGTGCCGGGACGATGGAGAACATCCTTCGTGTGCTCAAGTGGCCGACCAGCGTCAGCCTGGGACAATTGGACATGTTGGCTTTGGAGGCGCTCAAGCGTCCTGAACTGTTGAAGAGCATCACCGTCATCCGCCAGGACTTTGCCTGCGAAGGCTTGTGGATGGTGACCAGGGATCCAGAGTTGACTTTCCGCCAGATCAGCGTCTGGGCCCGACGCATTCCCTTCGTATTGCCTCCGCAAGGCAGCGGGACCGCGGCAAGCTTCGCGTTCCTGCAGCTGAATGATCCGGAAGGCCTTGGCCGAGGATCGGATGCGAACAAGCGCTACGTTGCCGATGCAACCGCGGTCATCAACGAAGTAGCGTCGAGCCCAGACAACGCTGTGGGCTTCTTCGTGCAATTTGCCGATCCCGACAATGCCAACTTCCGGCTGATCGCAAGCCAGGGGCTCAGCCTCATTCCGGTGACCAGCAACGAAATTCAGCAGATCAAGCTGAATGGCGAGGCGGTCTACCGCACCCAGGTCTTCGGCTTGAGGTCGGGCGACGTGAAGACGTCCTGCACGCCAGTGGCGATCATCACCGGCGCGCCAGAGGTGTTCAGCAATGACCCCAACAAGGCCGATGATCAGAAGGACCTCATTGACCGGATCCGTAGACTGCCGGCTGAGAGATTGCTGCCGCAGCCAAGCAGCTTTGCCAGAGTCGTTTCATCTGCAAGCCGATACGTCGATGATGCGATGCGCGAATTGATGGACCTGATTAGGGACGGCACCTGAAGGTCGAGGACGTGAGTCATTAGGGTGCGAAATTGGCGCGGACCCGGTGTGCTGATCGCGCTTTCGATGTCCGCTGGCGGCGACTCTGGGGTGGTGGGCACGACAGGGATCGAACCTGTGACCCCTACCATGTCAAGGTAGTGCTCTCCCGCTGAGCTACGTGCCCTAAGGTCTTAAAATCGGGTCGGGACCGTATATCGGCTCCAATGCGGGCAGGCAAGGACGGTTCGAGAGCGCGATGGGCTTTTGATCGAACCCGGCCAGCCCGCAGGCTACAAGACAAATTCCGGGCCTCTCAGAAGCCCCCTCCGCAACCCTCCCCCGCAAGCGCAAGAGAGAGCGCACCGCCGATGCTGCGGTCGATCGACCTGAACTCATCACGCTCCAGCGCAATTTGAGCGCTGAATCACGCCGCCAGCATCTTGTTCACTTCGCTGACCAGTTCGCGAAGGTGGACCGGCTTCGACAGCACCTTGGCGTTCCTGGGCGCTTCCGAGTCCGAGTTCAGCGCCACCGCGGCAAAGCCGGTGATGAACATGATCTTGATGTCGGGGTCGAGTTCGGAGGCGCGGCGGGCGAGCTCGATGCCGTCCATCTCCGGCATCACGATGTCGGTCAAGAGCATCTCGAACGGCTCCTCGCGCAGCCGCTGATAGGCCGACATTCCGTTGTCGTGCGGCGAGACCTGAAAACCGGCGTTTTCCAACGCCTTGACCAGGAAGCGGCGCATATCGTTGTCGTCTTCGGCGAGCAGGATCTTGTGCATGGCGGTCAAGTGTCGAACCCCGGATGAAGCGCTGGAATGCTTTCAGTAAGCCTGACGGCGAGTAAATTTCCGGTGAAAGCGGGCCAAAACCTGTGGGCCGATTGCAAGGCCATTTGTGGACGGGAATGCGGCAGAAATCAACGGCGAGCGGCTTTTCCCCTCCTCAGATGCCTTCCAGCTGAGCCTCCTGCTTTTTCACTTGGCAGAATGGTCGCGATTACCGACAATGCCAGCCCATAAAAGCTTCGCCTTTCCGGGACGAATTGACCGTTTCCGGGGCGGATGACAGGGACGGCGCCCGGCAATGACCCCATTTGATGGCGAACTGTCGCCTCCTTTCGAGATTCTGGAGCCGGCGGAGCTGCGGGCGCCGCTGGTATTCAATTCGCCACATTCCGGTTCGGTCTATCCGGAGGATTTCCTGAGCGCCTCCAGAATCGATCTGGCGACGCTGCGACGCTCCGAAGATTCCTTCATGGACGAGCTGATCGGGGATTTGAGCGGCAGCGGCTTTGCCGTGGTCCGGGTCAACTTCCCCCGCTCCTATGTCGACGTCAACCGCGAGCCCTACGAGCTCGATCCGCGCATGTTCGTCGGCCGGCTGCCGAGCTTTGCCAACACCCGGTCGATGCGGGTGGCGGGTGGTCTCGGCACCATCCCGCGGGTGGTCGGCGACGGGCAGGAAATCTATCGCGAGCGGCTGTCGGTCGAGGACGCGCTGTTGCGGATCGATGCGCTCTACAAGCCCTATCACCGCGCCTTGCGACGGCTGATCAACCGGGTGCACCAGACCTTCGGAGCGTCGGTCGTAGTGGACTGCCATTCGATGCCATCGATCGGGGTGTCGCGCGACGAGCCGCGGCGACCGGACATGGTGATCGGCGACCGCTACGGCACCAGCTGTGCCGCGGGTCTGGCCGACATCGTCGAGGACACCATGACCTCGCTCGGCTACTCGGTCGGGCGCAACAAGCCCTATGCCGGCGGCTTCATCACCGAGCATTACGGCAACCCGGCCAGCGGACTGCATGCGATCCAGATCGAGCTGAACCGCGCGATCTACATGGACGAGCGGCGGCGCGAACGCGGCCCGAACTTCGCGCAGGTGTCGGCCGATTTTGCCAAGCTCGCGGACGCGCTCGCCTCTGCGCCAATCGGCGATCTCGGTCCGTTCCAGGCCGCGGCGGAATAGCCGCGCATTTGGTTTTCGCTTTTCGTCTTTCGTTACGCGCCTGGGCGCAAGCAATCCGAAAACCCAAGCGTCGACGATCAGACTTTCGTTCAAGAAAAAAGGGCCGCTTGAATGAACAAGCGGCCCAAGTCTAGGGAGGAAACGCCCAAGGAGGGCAGCGATAGCGCGAGGCGCTACCGCACCGCAACAATATGCGGCCGCGCTGCACAAAGTGCAAGTGGTTTTGCACTTTATCCCATGCAAAGCGCGCAGACCCCAGCCGCAAATCCGGCATCCCAAAAGCGATATTTTTATAAGCGCTTTCAATTAATTAACCTCAAATTAACCAGTGTGGCGAATTTGCATCGCTGAGCAGCCAAATTGGCTCGCGCTTTCGTGATGGCAGAAATCGAAAGGAATTCGGTTCTTCGGCCGACCCGATTCCGTATTCAGAATGCCAGGGACGAGGCTCCCTTGCCGGTGCACGGGGCGGCGGTTTGGGCTAGTACCCGCCTTGCGAATCTCCGGTCGATTCCACGCCGGCGTTAAGGATCAGTCGTGACGGTCATCGATTTCTCCGCCTTCATCAACCGCCTTGCGACGACGTCCGGCGAGACCATCCTGCCGTTCTTCCGAACCTCGCTCCTGGTCGAGGACAAGAGCGCGAGCCAGGATTTCGATCCGGTGACCGAGGCCGACCGCGCCGCCGAAGCCGTGATGCGGCGGCTGATCAAGGCCAATTTTCCCCAGCACGGCATTGTCGGCGAGGAATTCGGCAACGAGCGCGAGGACGCCGACTATGTCTGGGTGCTGGATCCGATCGACGGCACCAAATCCTTCATCGCCGGCTTCCCGATCTGGGGCACGCTGATCGCCCTCCTGCACAAGGGAACGCCAGTCTACGGCATGATGCACCAGCCTTTCATCGGCGAGCGCTTCTCCGGCGACAGCGGATCGGCCAATTACCGGGGACCGTCGGGCGAACGCAGATTGTCGGTGCGGCGCTGCGCGTCGCTGACAGAAGCGACCTCCTACACCACGAGTCCGCTGTTGATGAATGCCGCAGATCGCGCGGCCTTCGCCCGGGTCGAACAGACGGTGCGGCTGACGCGCTATGGCGGCGACTGCTATTCCTACTGCATGCTCTCCGCCGGCCACCTCGATCTCGTGATCGAGACCGAGCTAAAACCCTACGACATCGCGGCGCTGATCCCGATCATCACCGGCGCCGGCGGCGTCGTCACCAACTGGGAAGGCGGGCCGGCGCAGAACGGCGGCCGCATCATCGCGGCCGGCGATCCCCGCGTGCATGAGGCCGCGCTCAAGCTCTTGACCAGTTAGCTCTCGACCGGTTAGGGCGTGTCGATGGACGCAATGCTCATCGTCGACATGCAGGTCGGGCTCCGCAACGGGGATCCCAAGCACGACCTGCCGGGCGTCATCGCACGCATCAACCGGCTCGCCGCCAAGGTCCGCAAAGAGTCCGGCACCGTCATCTTCGTGCAGCATTGCGGCGGCAAGGGCGACGATTTCGAACCGCACACGGCCGGCTGGGCGCTGCTGCCCGAACTGCATCGGGACGGACGCGATGTCGTGGTTCGAAAAACCCTCAACGAACCCTTCACCGGGTCGGAGCTGCAGGCGCGGCTGGAAGACCTCGCGCCGGATCGGGTCCTGATCACCGGATGGGCGACCGATCTCTGTGTCGATTCGACCGTGCGGTCGGCGATCGCAAACCATCACGACGTCGTCGTGGTCGCCGACGGCCATACCTTGAGCGACCGCCCGCATCTCGATGCTACAAGCGTCATTCGTCATCATCACTGGGTCTGGAGCAACCTCCTCACCGACCGGTCGGTCAGGTTGGCCACCGCGGACGAACTGCTTGTCTGATCGACCCCGCGAATCCGCGGCTAACGGCGCCATTACTGATCGAGCAGGCGCCCGCGGAGTTCCTCGAACGGGATCATGACGTGCTGGCGATACGCGGGCCGCGCTTGCAGCGCGCGGTACCAGCGCTCCACCTGCACAAGCCGCGGCCGCTCGATCTCCAGTTCGAAGTAGCGATACAGCGACGTGCCCGCGGTGATGTCGGCCAGCGTCAGCGCATCGCCGAGCAGGAAAGCTCGGCCCTCGAGCAACCGGTCGAGCTTGGCGAAGTGGCTGGCGCTGCGCGCGAGCGATGCGCGGATCGCCGGCCAGTTGCGCTTATCCTCGGGCGTCCGATAGAATCCCCAGAACACTCCGACCAGGAAATCCGGCTGCAACGCGGTGTGCGACCAATCCATCCAGCCGTCGACGCGCGCGCGGGCGACCGGATCGTTCGACCAGAAGCGGTCCGCACCGTAGCGCGCGGCCAGATAGCGGAGGATGGCATGCGATTCCCAGACCGTCGCATCGTCATCCCTGATCACGGGGATGCGGCCATGCGGGTTCATCGCCAGGAACTCCGGCGCATCGAGCCCGCCGAACCTGCCGCCGGCGTCGATATGCTCGTGAGCGAGGTCGAGCTCGCCGACCAGCCACATCACCTTCTGGACATTGAATGAACTGCGCCGGCCCCAGACCTTCAGCATTTTCAACCTCCCTGGCATTTCAAACCTCACTCGCATTGTGGCACGCTGCTGAGAAGCTCCACTGGGCGCTGTGCAGGCATGCACAAGCGTTTCAACCCGGCCGAGCAGGGAGGCTTCCATGAGACTGTTGCTGACGATGCTGACCGGATTGTCGTTGCTCGCGTTGCCGGCAGCGGCCGCGGCGGAGGATTTTCCGAGCAAACCGATCCGGCTGATCGTGCCGTTTCCCGCCGGCGGCCCCAACGACATCATCGCCCGCGTCGTCGGCCAGCGCATGTCGGATCTGATCAAGCAGCCGGTCGTGATCGACAACCGCGGCGGCCAGGGCGGCGTGCTCGGGACTGACGCGGTCGCGAAATCCGCGCCCGACGGCTACACGATTGGAATCGTGAGCGCCGGCGCGCTCGCGATCAGCCCCAGCATGGAAAAGGTCGCCTACGACACGTTGACCGATCTCGCGCCGGTCACGCTGGTGGCGACGGTGCCGGAAATGCTGGTGGTGGCGACCAGCGTTCCCGCCAACAACATGAGCGAACTGATCGCGCTCGCCAAGGCCCAGCCCGGCAAATTGAATTTTGCGTCCTCCGGTCCCGGCAGCCTGCCGCATCTGGCCGGCGAGCTGTTCAAGCTGACCGCGAAGATCGACATCGTGCATGTGCCCTATCGCGGCGCCGCGCCGGCCGTGAATGATCTGCTGGGCCAGCAGGTGCAGATGACGTTCCTCGATCTTCCGGCGCTGCTGCCGCAGATCAAGGCCGGCGCCTTGCGGCCGATCGCGATCGGCTCGCCGGATCGCGCGCCGACCGCGCCCGACGTGCCCACCACCGCCGAAGCGGGATTGCCCGAACTCAGGATCGAAAACTGGTACGGCATGGTTGCGCCCAAAGGGACCCCCGACACGATCGTTGCCGCCCTGAACAAGATCGCCATCGAGGCGATGGCCGATGCGAACGTAAAGGAAAAACTCGCAACCCAGGGCGCGACTCTGGTCGGCGACACGCCGGACCAGTTCCGCGCCTTCATCGACGCCGAAATCAGGAAGTGGGCGAAGGTGATCCGGGACGCCGGTGTCGAGACGGCGAAGTGAGAGCCCATCAGCGCGAGTGAAACGACCGACGGCAATGCCTTGGCGGCTGTCGCTGCAACGCGAAATTCGGCTGCGCCAGACATCTCGACTTTCTCATGACGTGGGCCTGCCATAGAGTTGGTTGTAACGTCCTGCAGCCACGGGCGCGTGCGGCCTGGACGACTCCCCGGGAGTCCGCCATGAGAATCTTGAGGACGCTGATCACGGGATTGTCGGTGCTGTTGTCGCCGGTATTGGCGGCGGCCGAGGATTTTCCGGCCCGGTCGATCCGGCTGATCGTGCCGTTCCCGCCCGGCGGCCCCAACGACATCATCGCCCGCGTGGTCGGCCAGCGCATGTCGGAACTGACGAAGCAGGCGGTGGTGATCGACAATCGCGGCGGCCAGGCCGGCGTGCTGGGGACCGATGCGGTGGCGAAGGCAAGTCCCGACGGCTACACCATCGGGATCGTGAGCGCGAGCGCGCTCGTCATCAATCCCACGATGGAAAAGGTTCCTTACGACGTGTCCAGGGATTTCGCGCCGGTCACGCTGGTCGTGACCGTGCCGGAAATGCTCGTCGTCGCCGGCAACGTTCCCGCTCACGACATGGCCGAACTGATCGCGCTGGCGAAAGCGCAGCCGGGCAAACTCAATTTTGCCTCCGCCGGCATTGGCGGCCTGCCGCATCTCGCCGGCGAACTGCTCAAGCTGACGGCGAAGATCGATATCGTTCACGTGCCCTATCGCGGCGCGGCGCCGGCCATCAACGACCTGCTCGGCCAGCAGGTGCAGATGGCATTCCTGGATTTGCCGGCCTTGCTGCCGCACCTCAAGGCCGGCACGTTGCACGGCATCGCGCTCGGCGCCCGGGAGCGCGCGCCGACCGCGCCCGACGTGCCGACGACCGCGGAAGTCGGCATGCCCGATCTCCTGATCGAGAACTGGTACGGCATGATCGCGCCGGCGAAAACGCCAAAGGACATCGTCGCCGCGCTCAACCGCATCACGAATGAGGCGATGAGCGATCCCGCCGTGAAGCAAAAACTCGCCGATCAGGGCCTCGCCGTCGCCGGCGATACGCCGGAGCAGTTTCGCGACTATATCGACGCCGAAACCAGGAAGTGGGCGAAGGTGATCAAGGATTCGGGCGTGGCGACGGCGAACTAGGCTACCGCGCCGCGCCGCGCAAATGCTCGACCAAGAGCCGCGCCGGTCGCGGCAGCGACTTGAAGCTGCGAGCACAGATCACGAGCTTGCGGTTGGCCCAGGCATCGCGGATCCGGATCGGCGCAAGCGGCATCGACCGCGCGCAGCGCCTGGCGGCGGCCTCCGGCACCACGGCGATGCCGACGCCGGCGGCCACCATCTGGCAGATCGAGTCGAAATCGCGCAGCCGCGCCCGGACATGCAGGCGCATGCCGAGCCGCGCGGCGTGCTTGGCGATGTGAAGCTGCAGCGCGGTCGCCTGCGTCAGGCCGACGAAGTCATGTCCGGCGACCTCCTGAAAATCGATTTGCCGCCGGGTGGCCAGCGGACCGCGACGCGCCGTCACCAGCATCAGCCGGTCCTCGCCGAACACGAACCGCTCGACATTGTCGGGAAGCGCGTGTTCGGCGGCGAAGCCGAGATCGGCGGCCCCGCTCGCAATCGCCGCGGCGATATCGGTCGATTCGCGTTCCTCGACGTCGACATTGATATCCGGATTGTCGCGCAGGAACGCGGCGAGCGCCTTCGGCAGATGCTCCGCGAGGCCGACGGTGTTGGCGAGCAGATGGACGCTGGCGCGCATGCCGCTGGCAAAGCGCGCGAGATCGCCGCGCATGGCGTCCACATTGTGCAGGATGATGCGCGCGTGATCGAGCAGGCTCTCGCCGGCCGCGGTCAGCGCGACGCCACGGCGGCCGCGCTTGAACAGGGCGACCCCGAGCGCATCTTCGAGCCCCTTGATGCGCTCGCTCGCGGAGGCAAGCGCGAGATGGGCGCGGTCCGCGCCACCCGTGATGCTGCGCGCCTCGGCGACGGCGACAAAGAGCTGGAGATCGACCAGATCGAAACGCATGGCGGAATCCTTGCAACCGTCATTGCGAGCCAACGGGCCGGCGCGTAGCGCCGCCCGATGACAAGCTCCGCGAAGCAATCCATCGGGCCACAAAGAAAGCGTGGATTGCTTCGTCGCTTCGCTCCTCGCAACGACGACAAAATATAGCCTTCGCTGTTCCCGAAGGCATTCTCCGTAAGCTCCAGATTGTGGCCGAGACATCGATCCGTCAATGTCCGCGCATGATGTTCGAGCCCTTCCTCATCCTCATCGGCGCCGTGTTCCTGCTGGCGGGCTTCGTCAAGGGCGTGATCGGGCTTGGGCTGCCGACGGTGTCGGTGGGCCTGCTCGCGGTCGCCATGCCGCCCGGCAAGGCGCTCGCCATCGTCATCGTGCCGGCCATCATCACCAACATCTGGCAGACCTTCGTCGGTCCCTACTTGCGCGACATCGTCCGGCGGCTGTGGCCGCTGATGCTGGGCACGGTCGCCGGCATCTGGCTCAATGCGGGCGCGCTGACCAATCCGCACGCGCGCTACGGCACGGTCGCGCTCGGCACGCTGCTGATGATCTATGCGATCGTGGGCTTGAGCAAATTCGGATTCCACGTCGCGCCTCGCAACGAAAAATGGATCGGCGGCATCGTCGGTGTCGTCACCGGCCTGATCTCGGCCTCGACCGGGGTGCAGGTGATCCCCTCGATGCCGTTCATGCAGGCGATCGGCCTGGAGAAGGACGAGCTGGTGCAGGCGCTGGGGGTGTTTTTCACCGTGGCGACGGTGGCGCTGGCCTTCAACCTCACCGCCTCGGGCCTGATGACCGCGGCCACCGCCCTGCCCGGCGCGGTCGCGATGACCTGCTCGTTTGCCGGCGTGTTCACCGGGCAGATGGTGCGCGCGAAGATGCCGGCGGAGTCCTTCCGCCGCTGGTTCCTGATCGCGATGATCCTGCTCGGGCTTTATCTGATTGGAAGTGCGCTCTTGAAAATCTGATAGTCTTCCGCGTCATTCCTGCCCTTGTCCTGATTGGCGAAGTTGATGATTGGTCCTCGGCGAGCGAATGCGAAGGCTGGATCAAACGCCGCGCGGGCAAAGGCGCGCCCGTCAAGCTGGTGGTCTATCCCGGCGCCCATCACGATTTCGACAATCCGGGCCTTGCCGACGGCCGGCGAGTGTTCGGGCATTGGCTGAAATACGACGCCGACGCGGCTCAGCGGTCCGTCAGCGAAATGCACGATTTCCTGCAGGCCCAGTTTGCGAGATAGCCGAGCCGGTCAAACGGCCGCCGTCGCGGCTTGTCGCCGTCAGCGCGCCTGAAGCAGCGCGATGCGGGCGCCCAGATAGATAAAGAGCCCGCCGAGCGCGCGATTGAGCAAGGCCGCGGCGCGGTCGGATTGCCGGACCCGGCTCGCCGTCCTCGCGGCAAAGGCTGCAACGGCAAGACACCAGAGCGTGCCGTTGAAGATGAAGGTGAGGCCGAGCAGCAGGAAGGCCGCGCCCTTGTGCGGCGCCTCGGCCGCGACGAATTGCGGCAGGAAGGCGAGGAAGAACAGCGCCACCTTCGGATTGAGCACATTGGTCAGCGCGCCCTGCCAAAACACCTGGCGCAGCGAAACCGGACCTGTCGCGGCCGCAGCGCTTGTGACCGGCGCGGGCGAACGCGACAGCAGCATCGTGATGCCGAGGAAGCAGAGATAGGCCGCGCCGCCCCACTTCACCACGGCGAAGAGCGCCGACGACGCCATGAGCAGCGCCGACAGGCCGACCGCCGCCGAAAAGACATGTACCAGGCATCCGGTGGAAATGCCGAGCGCCGCGGCTGCCCCGCCGCGCCAGCCGAGCTGCAGGCTGCGGCCGACGATATAGGCGAAGTCAGGTCCGGGTGCGATGTTGAGCAGCAGCCCGGACAGAATGAACAGCCAGAAATCGTGAATGCCGAGCATTTTTGTCCAAAATCGCTTTGAGTTTTGCTGATGCAGCCGCTTTGCCAGACCCTTTTAGGGCGGTCGCGCGGATCGGACAACCGCCGCGCCATACGCATCGCAACCGCCGGTGGAGAGACTGCTCGAGTTTGCGCAAAAATCTAGGCAGCCGCGCGTCATCGAGGATCAACATCTCTCGGTTGTATCCCGCCGAAAATAGCGGCGATTCCTGCCAATTCGAAGCGAATTTGCAAGCGACATCGCGGATGATCTCCGCAAGGATGGTGTTTCTGTCATGATAGATTCGGCCGGCTGTAGCGTGGTATCGCCAGGCCTGGAGATCAAGCGATGGAGAGACGCCTCGCCGCCATTGTCTGCGCCGACGTCGCCGGCTATTCGCGCATGATGGGGGCCGATGAGGAAGGGACGCATGCGGCGTTCAAGGCCCATCGATGTGCGATGCATCCGATCATCCTCAACCACGGCGGCCGGGTCGTCAAAAACACCGGCGACGGTTTCCTGCTGATGTTCCCGAGCATCGTCGGCGCGATCGAGTCCGCGGTCGCCATGCAGACGCTGATGGCGGAACGCAACGCCCACCTGCCGGCCGACCGGGTCATGCAATTCCGCCTCGGCGTCCATATGGGCGACGTGATGGTCGATGATGGCGAAGTGTTTGGCGACGATGTGAACATCGCCGTGCGCCTCGAAGCGGTTGCCGCCCCCGGCGGCGTGGCCATTTCGGCCAAGGCCCATCAGGAGGCCAGCAAGCATCTCAGTGTCAGCCTCGTCGACGGCGGCAGTCACCGTTTCAAGAACATCGAGGAGACGATCCATGTCTGGGCCTGGGAGCCGTGCGGAACCGACACGAGCGGCCGGGAACACAGGGCGGCGGTGAACCTGCCGGCGCAATATCGAACCGCGATCGTCGGCGTGCTGCCGTTTGCCAATCTCAGCGACAGTGCCGACGAATATTTCTCCGACGGACTGACCGAAGACCTGATCCACGCGCTGTCGCTGCAATCATTCTTTCGGGTGCTGAGCAGGAGCTCGACTTTCGCGTTCAAGGGCAAGAGCCTGAGCACGCGCCTCATCGCGCGGGAGATCGATGCGACCTATCTGATCGAGGGTTCGGTGCGGCGTGCCGGAACCAAGATTCGCGTGACCGCCCAGCTGATCGCTCCGGAGAATGGCGAGCAGCTATGGGCCGGTCGATATGACCGGGACATCGGCGACCTGTTCGCGATGCAGGATGAAATCACGACGGACCTCTGCGCAGCCCTCGCCCCGGAAATCTATCGCGCCGAGGCCTCGGTTCCCGCGCGCTCCCTGGCCACCGATCTCACCGCATGGGACCGCTTTCTGCGTGGACTTTCGCACTATTATCGACCGACAAAGAAGGACTACGAGGCCTCGATTGCCTTGTTCAGGGAGGCGATCGCGCTCGATCCGGCGCTTTCGATCGCGCGCGCCTACCTCGCCACCATCCTGGTGCAGGGCGTGCAGTTCGGCTGGATCAAGAGCACCAAGGAATTATGGAGCGAGGCCATGAGTCTCGCGGAGAGCAGCGTTCGGCTCGCTCCTCGTTCGTCCTTCGCGTTTGCAATTCTGGCCTATGTGCACGCGATGCAAGGCAGTCACGAAGCAGCCTTCGAGGCCGCGAGAAAAGCCATCGAATTGAACCCCTACGACATGGGCGTGCGCGGCGTTCTCGGAATTTGTCACCTCGTCATCGGCGAACATCGACAGGCGGTCGAAATGCTTTCGACGGCATTTCAACGCGGCAATAGCGACCCCAGATATCAATGGCCGGTGTTGAACGCGTTCAGCCATTACCTGCTCAGACAGTACGATGCTTCGCTGTCATGGGCGCGCGAAGCGTTGTATTTGAATCCAAATCATCTGCAGGCGCTCGCGGTGCGGGCGGCGGCTCTGGCACAATTGGGCCGCGGCGAGGAGGCGGCGATGGCGACCGAAATCCTGCTCAGCAACTATCCGGGCCTGACGGTTGGACGATACTTGCGGAATTTCCGCTGGAAAACGCCGGGCGACATCGCCCATTATCGCGAGGGCCTTCTGAAGGCCGGCGTTCCGTCGACCCGATTGTCCCTGATCGAGACCGCGCCGAAACGCACCGCGTAGCTACGGAAGGTTGAAATAGAAGGTCGCGCCGTTGCCGACTTCGGCCTCGGCCCAGATGTGCCCGCCGTGGCGCTGGACGATCCGCTGCACGATCGACAGCCCGATCCCGGTGCCCTCGAACTGCTCGGCACTGTGGTAACGTTGAAAGGCGCCAAAGAGGTCTTGCGCCTGGCTCATGTCGAATCCGGCACCGTTGTCGCGAACGAAATAAGTCTTCTCTCCTGCCTGCTGCCCACAGCCTATCTCCACCGTCGGCTTCGCACTGCCGCGCGTGAACTTGAAGGCATTCGACAGCAGATTGGCGAACACCTGCTTGAGCAGTCCGGGGTCGCCGATGCATTCGGGAAGATTGCCGATCTGACTGTCGATCTGGCTGCCATGTCGCTCGCGCTGCAGCTGATCCAGCACCTCGCGAACGAGCGCGGAAATATCCACCCGAGATTTGGAAAGCGGTTGACGAGCGAGCTGCGACAACCGGAGGAGGTCGTCGATGAGCTGCGTCATGCGTTCGCCGCTGTGGAGGACACCGACCAGAAGCTCGCGATCGTGAGGCGGCATGTTCGCCGCGTAATCCTCGACCAGCGCGTCCGCCGATCCGACGATCACCGTCAGCGGGCCGCGCAAATCGTGCGAGACCGAGTACGAGAAGGCTTCCAGCTCCTTGTTGGCGGCTTCCAGTTCCCTGTTCGCCGCCTCCAACTGGTTGGTGCGTTCCCTCACGCTCCGTTCGAGTTCCTTGTTCTCGATGCGTAGCCGCCGCAAGGTCAACGCGCGGGACAGGACCGGCAGGATCACGCTGAGCTTGAAAGGCTTCAGGATGTAATCCAACGCGCCGACCTTCATCGCCTCCACCGCCGTAACGATGGTGCCTTCGCCGGTCATGATGATGCCCACGAGATCGGAATCGAACGCCTGCGCCGCCTTGAGCAGGGCAATGCCGTCCATTCCGGGCATCATGAGATCGGCGAGGAGCAGGTCACACTTGATGTTGCGCAGTTCCGCGAGCGCCGCCTCGCCATCGGTAAACCCGACCGTCTGGTAGCCGTGATCCGGCAGGGTATTGCAGAGCGCGCGCATCTGCTCCACCTCGTCGTCCACAATGAGAATCCGCGGAGGCGGTGAACCGGGCATTGCGTCCTCTATGTCTGTGCTACAGGCTATCCCGCGAGTCCGGTCGGCAACACTGCGCCAACGTCTCGCGAAGCTCGCGCAATTTCGGCGGCTTGCTGAGAACGCGGTCCACATGCAACGGAACATCACCCTCGGCGACGAGCCGTTGCCCCCAACCGGTGAGCAGGATCACCGGCGTGGAGGGAGAGACGTCCTTGATCGCTCCCGCCACCTTCCGTCCATCCACCACGGGCATGCCGAGGTCCGTGATCACCGCCGCAAAGGTCTCGCCCCGTTCGCCGGCCGCCCTGAAGATATTGATGCCTGCCTGCCCGTCGTTGGCGATGGTCACGATGTGTCCGTCGGTTTCCAGCGCGTCGCACAGCGATTTGAGCAACAGCGGATCATCGTCGACCACGAGCAGGCGCAGACGCGAGAGAATCGCGTGGACGGATTCGGATTGACCCGCCATCACGGCGGTCGCGCCGGTCAGCGGAAACTTCAGATATACGCTGGTGCCCTTGCCCGGCGCGCTCCTGATCTCGATCTCCGCGCCGTGTCGCTTCACTGCGCCATAGGCCATTGCCAGCCCCAAGCCGGTGCCGCGCTCACCCTTGGTGGTGAAGAAGGGTTCCAGGCATCGCCGCTGCGTCTCCTCGTCCATGCCCACGCCATCGTCGGCGACTTCGATCTGGGCATATCCATGCTTCGCGCCGACCACGGCATCGTGCACGCTGGTCCGAAGAATCAGCGCTCCGCCGTTCGGTAACGCGTCAACCGCATTGAGAATCAGATTCGTGAGCGCTTCGCGGATTTCGCTTTCGACCCCAAGTATCGCCTGGGGCGAGTCCGCCAATTCGGTTCGCAGGTCGATCACGATGCCCTGCTGCAGCGGCATGTCGCTCCAGCGCGCGCGTGTCAGGTCCACCACTTGCCGCACCAGCTGGTTGATGTGCACGGGCGCGAGCGCCAATTGCGGTTCGCGCTGCCGGTAGAATTCCCTCATCCGCGCCACCGTTTGGGCGACGTCGTCCACGGCACGCTGGATGATTTCCAGATATTCCCTGGCGCGGGCGCTGAGGTGCGGTTCCCTTTCCAGCAGCGATTGGGTGTAGAGCGTGACCGGCGACAACGCATTGTTGATGTCGTGACCAATGCCGCTCGCCATCTGGCCCAGCGCTCGCAGGCGCTCCTGCTGCATCACCGCCTGCTGGGTCTGTCTCAGATCCTGGTAGGCCTGTTGCAGCGCTCCGTAGAGCTGCGACTGATGCGCGGCCAGCGCGACATGTTCGCAGAGCTGCCGGAGAAATTCGCATTCACCGCTGCTGAAATCCTGCGCCTGAACGCGCGCCACCACGAGCACGCCGAAAACCTGGCTCTCAACCGGCAGCGGTGCCATCACCACCGAGCGCAAGCCGCCCTGCGCGAGCCGCCGCGGAAACGAAAAGGCCAGCTCGGCGAGATCGGGTTCGTAGACCAGGGTCCCGGCCACGCAGCGGGACAGACCATTCTCGTCGATATCGATGCGGGCCCGCTCCGGCATCGCGAGCTCCAGGGCGAGCGCGCCGCTCTTGAGGCCGACGCGGGCGACCGTGAGCTTATGGTCGGTCGCGTCGTGAAGACATAGACAGCAGAAGTCCGCCGGAAGCTGCTCCTCCAGACTGCGGACCACCACTTGGAAAATACTGTTCAAATCCTGCCGCTCGCCGATGGCGCGGGTAATCTGATGCAACAGGTTCAGGCGCTCGAGCTGCAACTGGGACTTCTGTTCGGCGCGCCGGCGAACCGCCATTTCGGCTTGCAGCTCGTCGTTGGCGACGGCCAGTTCATCGCGTGAGACCGTCGTACCCTTCAGCTTCGCGGTCATTCCGTCAAACGCGCGCGCAAGTTCACCGATCTCATCCCGCGACGATATGTTCAGCCGATGGTCGAGATGGCCTGCGCCCACGATCTCGGTGCCTTCGCGCAGCTTTCCGAGTGGTCCGGCAACGCTGCGAAGCATCTGGTACATCATGGTTGCGAACATGAGCGCGGCAACGCCTGCAAAGGCCGCCCCCGCGACACCTGCCCGCCGCTGAGCCTCCAGGACACCGGTCCGGCTTCGCTCGGACAAGCTCAGCGCGCCGGAAATCATCGCCTGTGTCTTGTTCGTGATCTGCCCGACGAGCCTGGCCTGCAGCTCATCGAGAACCGGGTTCGCCGCGCCGGCCGGATCATTGTCCTCGTAATTTGCCGCGAGTTCGGCGAACAGGCCTCCGAGCCCTTGATGGGTGTGGCGGAGATCACCGGTTATGTCCCGCTCCCCCGCATCGGAGAATTGCGTCCTGCTCGCGAGCAGCCTGGAGAGCGACGCATAGCTCAACTGCCACTGTGCATACGGCCGTTCATCATGTCGCGACACATATTCGAGCGTGAGGTACCGCAGCGCCGTGACGCCCTTGAGAATTTCACCGGCTCGCTCGTTGTTGGCGAGCTCCTGCTTCACTTGCCATGTCGCAGACAACAACACGACGCCAATCACCGACACGGCCACCGCCGACACCAGCCCCGTCAGTTTGAGTCGCGTCGACAGGTACACTTGAGAGCCTTCAGTGCATGATCGTCACGGCCGCCGGCGCAACCGACTGCAATCCATCCAGATAAATCATGTCGAGGTAATTCGGCGGGTCTGTCCTGCCGGTAAATCTGTTCTTGATCGCCCATCGCGTTTCGTCCTCGAGCGCGAGGATCAGGCTCTGGTCGAGCACGATGCTGAACCGGTACGAGGACCACAGCTCATTCAGGTTCACGACGTCGGGTTTCATCGCCTCGGCAACCAACTCGCGGGCCGAGTCCGGACTGTCCGTGCAGAACCGCGCGGCGACGATCAAGGCTCGAAGAAGTTTCCTGATCGTCCGCGGATGGCCGGCGACATAGTCCCGCGATCCGACCAGGTTGAGCGCCACGTCGTAGATGCCCGCGGAATGAAACACGGTCCCGTTTTCGCCGAGTTCGGTCTGCAACGTCCCCAGATATGGTTGCCACGTCGAAGCAGCATCGATATCGCCTTTTGCCAGTGCCGCCGAGAGTTCCTCCGGCCGGAGGTCACGCACGGTGACGTCGCGCATTGTCAGCTTCTGACGCGTGAGGATCACGTCGAGCACGAACTGCCCCGCGCTGAGCATCGGGACGCCGATCTGCTTGCCCTTCAGGCTGGCCGGCGTCACGATGCCCTTGTCCTTGCGGCCGACGACTCCGAGGTCGTTCTCGGAGGTGGCCAGGGTCGCTACGATTGATACGGGCTGACGGTCCATGACGGCAAACATGACGGGAAGGTCCCCCGTCGTCGCCAGATTGGCTTGTCCGCGAAACACCGCGTCCAACGTGGCTTTTCCGCTGGTCTGAGAAGACATCGTGACGCGCACACCCTCGTCGGTAAAATAGCCCTTCGCCTGGGCAACGATGACCGGGCATGTTCCGGGATATCGGATGTTCGCAATCGTGACGTGTTCGAGCGGTTCGGATGCATCCGGCGGCGATGCCGGGGAGAACCATATGAGCGCGACAAACAACGCCGTCGCGACGAGCCCCACCGCTATCGTGGATGCGACGAGCATTCGCGGGTATGACCTCGACGCGTCCTGTCTCATCGAAAACCTCCGGCGATCCAACACCCCGATCCCGCACGGTTCTCCGACCGTTGCGGCGCAGTCAGCGTCGGCATTGCGTCTCGGCGTGGCGGCGGCCCGCGGAGCCAACCGCAAGCAACCCGCCTCGGGTCGGCCGACGTCGGCGACACGTCCCGGGGCGCTGCCAGATCAATCCAACCGATCAGACAATCCATTGATGTTGTTGGGCCCGCAGAAATTGCCTCTGCTCGAATCACTCTTCCGATCAGACAATCCATTGATGTTGTTGGGCCCGCAGAAATTGCCTCTGCTCGAATCACTCTTTCGGGTTCCTGGCATGCTACTCTACCTGCGCTTGCGGGACCATCGCTGCGAGTGGTGGGTCGATACCATGCTTCCCTTGCGGTTCCCGGTTTCTGAAGCCCGACTGATCCGGAGCGGTGGCTCGGAAAGTTCTCCGCAGTGAAGCCCGCGAGGTCGCGAAGAGAACGTCCGAACCGAGACCACGCCAGGATGCCAACTTCGGAAAGTGGGCACCGGACTGGGGTTCGCTCACGCAGTGTCGCTCACTTTAGTTGACACGGATTCGAATTCCGCCAAAACTCCTGGACATCCTGACGTTGCGCACATCGACTGCAGCCTCCATTCCAAGAGCGCCTTTTCAGATCGAAAACCCGTCACCTTGCCAAC
>WNGQ01001713.1_pt1 | contig 22472 bp, 21 predicted proteins | sample 5407661 | NCBI WGS metagenome assembly WNGQ01 (sample SAMN13153382, study PRJNA577476) | soil metagenome | isolation source: 60 cm soil or saprolite under Garry oak tree replicate 2 | place: USA:California | collected 2016-06-15 | reverse complement strand
TGGCTATCGGCTGGTATGTCTACTCATCCTCTCTGTCAGGCCCGCCCGACTTTTCCCTTGCGGCACCTACCGGCGTGACAATTCACGCTGGTACCCCATCCACCGTAATGGTAAATGTGACGGCGGTGAACCACTTTGACAGTACCGTTGCTCTCTCAGTAACCCCGTCCAGCGGATTGATCGCGACAATAAGCCCGGCCAATGTGACTGGCTCAGGAACGGCCAAATTAACAATGACATCCACAACAAATGGAACTTTTACCGTCACGGTAACCGGGACGAGTGGTAGTCTCAAGCACACTGTCACACCAGCGGTGGACACCCCTGTGTACGCGACCCTCGATACTTCGAATGGAACAGTACTCGTCGAGCTTTATCGAGCGCAGACTCCTCAGACGGTCGCCAACTTTGTCAACCTAGCTAACCAGCATTTCTACGACAACCTCGTATGGCATAGAATTATCGCTGACTTCGTGATTCAGACAGGTGATCCCAACACGAGATATGGTGGGGGAGACCGGAGCAATTGGGGACAAGGAACATCGTCTCAGAGCGTTCCATTCGAGTACGATAGTTCTCTGCACAATAATGTTGGTTACCTTGGCATGGCCAGTACGGGGTCTGGCGTCGGTGGAAGCTCACAATTCTATATCAATGTTCACGACAATAGTGCAACTCTCGATGGGAAATACGCAGTGTTTGGAAAAGTGATTTCTGGAATGGATGCTGCCAACGTATTGGCTAATACACTTACGACGAATCAATATCCAAACGCTCAGAACCAACCACTCAATCCTTCTACTGCGATGCTACTGAGCGTCACAATTTCGATTTCTGCTTAGGAAATTACGCACTCAAGTCTCAGTTGTTCCCTGATCCTCCGTTAGCTGAATCGATTTACGTTTTCGCATATTGATGCATTCAAGCCAAAACAAGGCCAACTCAAGTGCCGAATTAACAAATCAAATCAATGTCGAACGCACATTGTCCCCTGGGCTGGGTCTAGAAGCGAGAGCGTACATTCGGTCATGATTTCTGGAATCGCTTCAAGCTCAACAGAATCATGGGAAAGCGTTTTAACTGGATTAACGTAAAAACCTCGGCCGGTAGTTCCACGATTGGCAGACAAGAGAGCAGTATTGATCATAGTCGACGGCATGGGCGACAGACCACTCATCGACCACGACTACAAGACTCCCCTAGAGTATGCTAACACCCCTAATATGGACCGGCTGGCCAAGGGAGGATTAGTAGGATCTCTAGATCCGATATCTCCAGGAATCCGACCCGGCAGCGATGTAGCAAATCTTGCCTTGCTAGGCTACGATCCGAGCAAGTACTATACGGGCAGAGGTGCACTAGAAGCACTGGGTGCAGGCATAGAGCTCGGACCCAATGACGTTGCGTTCAGAGTCAACTTTGCAACCGTCGACGACGACTTTCGAGTCGAGGATCGTCGTGCCGGAAGAATCCGAAAAGGCGCATCGAAACTTGCCAAGTCAGTCGCGGAGATCAAAGTTGAGAGCACGCCAGGAGTCAGGACTATCTTCAAACCAACCGTTGACCATCGAGCCGTCCTCGTTCTGAGGGGCGAGAAACTTTCCAGGATGGTTACAGACACCGACCCTGGAGAAGAAGGTCTCAAACTGGTTGTATCCAGAGCAACCGATGGATCCGAAGAAGCGAAAAGGACCGCCGCCGCTGTGAATGAGTTTGTGAAAAGATCACATGAAGTTCTAAGAGAACACCCGCTCAATCAGGAACGGGCCAACAACGGCGAGAAACCTGCCAACATCATCCTAACCAGAGGAGCTGGAACTCGGCCCGCATTGCCCAGCTTCAAGTCAATGTACGATCTTCGTGGTGCATGCATCTCCGGCACAGCAATGATCAAAGGACTAGCGACCGCCGCAGGTATCGACATCATCGACGTAAGAGGAGCAACAGGCAGCATAAAGACGGACTACGAGGCAAAAGCGAAAGCCGTCATAGAGGGTAGCAAAGACAAGAACTTCGTAGTAGTTCACGTTAAAGCGCCGGACATTGCAGGTCACGATGCAGACTTCAAGGGTAAAGTGCGAGCTCTCGAAGAAGTCGACGCCCTCGTAGGCCATGTCATCGACGAGGTTGACATTGGCGCCAACTATGTCTGCCTAACGTCCGACCATGCAACACCGGTCGGGTACGGGTTTCACACTGGCGATCCCGTCCCGATAGTAATTGGAGGTCCGGACGTTCCCGCTAGCAGAGTACTCAAACTCAGTGAAGCCTCCGCATCACGCGGTAATATGGGACGCATACGAGGAATTGACTTAATGCCTGTGATAACGGACCTGATGGGCCGAAGCCGACTATACGGGTCTTAGTCGAGTCGCGTCCCTAACTTTCTCGACTACCTGACGAGACGCACCAGCCGGGTCTTTGGACCCCGTTATCCAGCCCCCGACTATTATCAACTTCACGCCAGCGTCCACCAACCCTTCAACGGCGCTGGGAGTCACTCCTCCAGCCGCTGCTACGGGAATCCGAACGCTGCGAGTCACTTCACGGACCGCTCGACTGACTCGTAGCTTCGAGCGGAGAGATTTCTGAACGTCGATTCCGGTATGTAGACAGACAATGTCCACGCCGAGTTTTTCAAGTTCGCGTGCACGTTTGCGGGGATTGGCCGACATCAAAAGGTCGGCCATAAGCATCCCGTCATGTCTCGATGCTGTTCGCACAGAGTCTCGTACTGTGCTGTCGTGAGCGAGACTAGAAATCGAGACCACTCTCGCCCCGGCACTGAACGCCATCTGGGATTCGATTCTCCCAGCGTCTAGAGTCTTCATATCTGCAACAACCATATTTCTTGGAAACCTCCGGCTAAGGGTCCGCACGGCTCTCATTCCCTCACTCTTGATTAGTGGGGTCCCAGCTTCCAGCCATTCGACTCCTGCCGATGAAGCCTCTTGAGCAATTCTCACAGCTTCATGTAACCTGATCAGATCTAGTGCGACTTGAACCTTGGGCCACAACTCTCTCATTTGCTTCTGAATCCTCCGATCCTAACCATTGCAACCAAAATGGTGGACGAAATCGTTTGGAGTTTGCTACTCTTCGCCTCCATGATAGGGAACATTAGAATTAGATTCTCGGCTTGCAAGTAGTCATCGAACCCATCTTGTCAAGGGTACAAGAAAGAGAGACGGGATTATTGAACAATCTCTCCAACCCGCAAATAGCAGAGGAGCTGGACTCTCGACTGAGAGACCTTGAAAAGAACATATCAGTAGCACGAGAATTCATCAAGCTCGCCGACGAAAGCTACTCTGAACTACGTCACAAATGGAATCTCCTGCAAGAAGAGGCACGTACCAAACCTCAGTCAATCACATCAAAACAACAATCAATCACAAACGAAACGAGATTATCCAATTCAGGGAAAAAGCATCAACACAACAATATACCTAAAGGATCAGGCAAGGCAGCTGGACTGGAAGGGACAGAATCCACTGATCTTCCGAGGATAGAGGCACGAAGCCCCAAGGCCAAGACACCTAAACGGCCCATTGAAGAATCTGAGATTACGAGCGAGAGCGGTATTTCCAGTGGCAGCGAAAAGAATCCTCCTCCCTCTCGTGATCAAAACCGAAAACATAGGAAATCTGCGGGACACGGCAAAGCATCGAGTCCATGATTGCCTAACCCATTCAGTCTCGAACACGCTTCATTACCGCAATAAAATATCCCGCGGTGCTATCCCGATCTGGATACAGCCGTCTACAATCCAACATCCCCCGTAGACCCGGAGATCCAAAGTCACCAGGTATTGGCCGAGTCTCGAATTCAGGATGAGATTTCAGGAAGGATCGCACCAAGTCCTCGTTCTCCTCCACGGTAACGCTACAGGTGCAGTAGAGAATTCGACCCTCATCAGCCACCCTAGAGGAGGCAGACTCTAGAAGGCTCTCTTGGAGAGCGCCATAACGGGCCAGAGATTTCGGCGAGAGATGCCATTTCATGCTTGGATTCCGATCAAATACCCCTGTCCCAGTACAGGGCGGATCAATGACAACCAGATCGAATTTCGTCTGAAGACCTAGACTACCCACGTCCTCTACGATCGGTTCAGCAATCTTGACTCCGAGTCTCTTGATTTCGAGCTTCCAAGCATTCATTCGCGGCCGAGAATAGTCTACAGAGACTATTCGCCCCCGGTTCCTCATCAGCTGGGCTAGTGCAGCAGTCTTTCCTCCAGGGGCGGCGCACAAGTCGAGAACTTCTTCTCCTGGCTCGGGATTTCCTGCCTTGACAGCGAGGAAGGATGCAAGGTCCTGCATCTGGAACAAGCCTCGAGAGAAGAAATCCGAAAAACCCGATGGCGAACCTGATAGGAAAAACGCGCCCGGCATTGACGGGACCTGAGAAAGTGATGAGGCAAGTCGTTTCGCAATCGCGGGCAGCGTTATCCTTCCACGATTCTTCAGATTGTTGACGCGTATGTATCTAGGTCTTGGACGAGCGGAAAGTAGCGCAATAGCTCTTGCTCGACCAAAGACTCTGAAGCAATACTCTACCCACCAAGCTGTGTGATGGGTCTCAAGTGCGATCCTCTGTTGCTCGGGGAGAGTTGAGGGAAGCGGACGATTGTTCCATGGAATAATGCGTCCTAGGAGACATTCTATGTCAGTAAGATATTCTACTGGTGCGACGTTGCGGATGCTTCTTTCTAATTGTCGCAAGTGGCCACGATCTACGAACAGCGTGGCATTGTACGCGACTAAGCGTAAGATGCAGAGAGCTCGCGTCCCAAATTTCTCATTTGGCAGCGCTTCATGAATTGTCCAGTCGAGCCGATCCTGTTCGCGAAGAGTTGCCAAGACGAGGGGTAAAGCTTGTCGTTTGACTCCTGCAAGTCTGGGCTCTGAGACCAAGGTTTGCTGTATTGCGCCTCGCTCGCTTGCCCCCCCGGCCACTAACAATAGGGCTCGAAACGCGAGTCTAAGAATATTCGAGAGATCGGAGTCAGACACAGTCAATCTCAATATCGCGAGAACCTTTTAACGAGTCGCAAGCCCTCGCATGGTCAAAATAATGTCCAGCCTCGACCAGTACTTAGCAAAACCGGAAGCTCCTCCCCCGCGGTCGAGGCAGGAACCGAGGATTCAGCTACCTTTTAGGCCCAGCGTTCCTCAAGATCTATCTGAATCCTATTTCGTTGGAGCTGGATATGATGGAGAGAGGAGGCTTGTCTATCTCAAGCTCTACGAGCCTAAATCCCAGAAAATTCATTTTTGGTACGACAATACGGGCCACGTCCCTTACTGTCTATCGAAGGATTCTCGTTCTTCTCTTGAGAAGAACCAGGCCCTTGTTAAGCATCCAGGCTTCCTAAAGTTCGAGCAGTCAAAGCGGTATGATGCGCTGCACGGCAAGGATATTCCTGTTACAGTAATCTACGCTCGAGACCCGTTATCAATTGGCGGTCGTCCCTCGGGTTGCATCCGCGATATTACCAAAGCTTGGGAAGCGGATATCCGGTATACTGAGAACTACATCTACGACCGTAGACTCGAACCCGGAATGTCCTACACCATCAAACGAGGCAATCTAACTCAGCTCCAATCTGGCAGCAGCTCGGTCAACATACAGAGTATTTTTGGCGAAAGTGATGCCTCGTATCAGTCCCTCCTGGATCGATGGCTGAGACTGCTTGAATTTCCCGTCCCAGACTATCGAAGAGCTGCGTTCGATATAGAGGTCCACTCTCCAATCGAGACCAGAGTGCCGGATCCTGCTGAAGCAGAATACAGAGTCATATGCGTAAGCTTCTGTGCAAGCGATGGGTTGAGGAAGGCGCTCCTGCTGCGGAGACCTGGACTTGACGAAGCTGCGGCAGAGTCTTCCTCTGGTATTCTGCTAGAGTTCTACGATTCGGAAGAAGAGTTGTTGTCTGCAACATTCAGGACATTAGACGACTACCCCTTCATCCTGACCTTCAACGGCGACGATTTCGATCTCAGATACCTGTTCCACAGAGCGCAAAGACTTGGCTTCATGCGAGACAAGATTCCCATCGAGCTGGGACGTGAATCAGCAGGCCTCCGATATGGAATCCACCTTGATCTCTACAAGTTCTTCTTCAACAGGTCGATCCAGATCTATGCCTTCAGCGGAAGATACAGAGAAGTCACACTAGACGCAATCTCCGAAGCGCTGCTCGAAGAGGGCAAACTGGAGATCGCAGAGTCCGTATCTCGGCTCTCCTATTCTGAACTAGCAGAGTACTGCTACCAGGACGCCCAGTTGGTCTTGAAGCTAACCCAGTTCGATGGCGAGGTTGTCATGAAACTCGTCACCGCGCTTTCACGGATCAGCTTCCTCCCAATCGAAGACATGTCCCGCCAGGGAGTCTCGGGGTGGATCCGTAGCATGATGTTCCGTGAGCACCGACTTCGAGGATACATTATCCCAAGGTCTGAAGAAATCACGGAATCAAAAGGTGCAACAAGCACAATTGCAATCATCAAAGGTAAGAAGTACAAGGGGGGCATGGTGGTGGACCCGATTCCCGGAGTTCACTTCCAGGTCGCAGTACTCGACTTTGCGTCGCTGTATCCGTCGATAATCAAGACGTGGAACCTCGGATACGAGACGATTCTCTGCAACCATCCTGAGGATCGAACCAACAAAATACCCGGGACGGACCATTGGGTCTGCCGCCAAACGAAGGCTATGGAGAGCCAGCTTGTGGGGTCTCTTAGAGATATCAGGATTAAGTGGTACAAGCCGAAATCCAAGGAAAAGGACCTGCCACCCACTACACTTAGCTGGTATCAAGTGGTCCAGAACGCGCTCAAGGTGGTACTCAACGCAAGCTACGGAGTTTTCGGTAGCGACAGATTCTCGCTATACTGCCCGCCGCTGGCAGAATCGACTGCTGCAGTAGGAAGATACGATATTACAAGCACCATACAAGAGGCAAAACGGTTGGGAATAGAGGTCTTCTACGGAGACACGGATTCTCTTTTCCTGGGCACGCCAGATAAGACCAAGCTCGATCAGTTGATTCAATGGTCGAGGAAAGAACTCGGCATGGAGTTGGAAGTGGACAAGAACTACCGATACGTGGCTCTGAGTCTGCGCAAGAAAAACTATCTAGGCGTACACCAGGACAACAGGGTCGACATCAAGGGACTCACCGGCAAGAAGAGACACACGCCCGAATTCATCAAGGAAACATTCACCCAAATGATAAGCATCCTCGGCCAGGTTCAGACACCCCTCGACTTTGACGATGCCCGAAACAAGATCAAAACTCTAGTTCAAGATTCGTACAGTAAGCTTCGGAACAGGAAATATTCGCTGAATGATCTAGCGTTCAACATGATGATCGGCAAATCGGTTGCTGGTTACACCAAGACGACGCCCCAGCATGTGAAAGCTGCACAACAGCTCAAAGACAAAGGAGACGAGATCAAGGCAGGAGACCTAGTAAGTTTTGTCAAAGTATCGACAAGCGCAGGAGTGAAGCCCGTACAGCTCGCAAGTCTGCACGAAGTCGACGTAGAAAAGTACACTGAATACATTCGGTCCACGTTCGAACAGGTATTGGATGCGGTTGGACTCGACTATGAAGAATTGACGGGCGCAAAGAAGTTGGAATCATTTTTCCCGGGGAGCAGTTGACACCTATGATCTCCATCATTCCCGTTAGAGGCATTCCAGACATCAGAAAAGGGGCCCCTCTCGGAAGACTCATCGTGGACCAGCTGAAGGAACAAGGAGAAGGGTTTCAGCTAGGTGATATCGCCATAGTATCACAAAAAATCGTGTCTAAAGCGGAAGGAATGGTGGTTCCGCTATCGAAAGTTCGTCCTTCTGATTTTGCCAAGACCATCGCGAAAGAGAGCGGGAAAGACCCACGCCAAGTCGAAGTGATTCTAGGCGAAACCAAGAAGATAATCAGAATGAAGGGAGGACACCTCATTACGGAGACCAAGCACGGCTTCATCTGTGCAAACGCGGGAGTCGACCAATCCAACGTCGGGACTGGAGACGCAGTCACTCTCCTGCCAAGAAACTCGGATGCCTCTGCAGACACAATACGAAAGACGATCCATCAGATCACTGGAAGAACTGTCCCAGTCATCATAACCGACACCTTTGGTCGTGCATGGCGAATGGGACAAGTAAACTTCGCCATCGGGATCTCCGGGCTAAAACCGATCCATGATTATCGAGGAACTAGGGACATGTACATGCGGACTCTACAAGTCACCGAGATAGCCATAGCGGATGAGCTCGCCTGCGCCGCGGAACTAGTCATGAATAAAGCCGATAGAGTCCCTGTCGCGATCATCCGAGGATACAAGGCGCCGATGGGTCATGGAAGGGCCAAAGAGTTGTTGCGACCTGAAGAGTTCGACCTATTCCGCTAGCGATGGACCGTTATTCGAGGCAAGTTGCGGCTCTAGCGAGACACCGCTAGACCCGTCTACTTCGCTTCTAGCAGGGGCTGTTGGGGTTTCCTCGCGAAAAGACGGTTGAGCAATCCTCTCTTCTCCTCAAGCCTAGGCGGATTGTAGCTGGTGTTGACTGAACCTATCACTAGGAACATCTTTAGTCCATATCCGATGTCTACCCAACCTTCGGAATGAAGAAGAACTCCGTGAGGCAATTTTGCGTGAGGACCATCGAGGAGTGCAAGGTGGACAACAAGCTCATTCTCTCGGCGTTCTATCTTGATAGTGTGTGGCATTCCCTTCGAAGCGGTTCACCGCTTTAGCATTGGCCCCCGATTCTTCATCTACTTTTCCCCAAGTTGGAGTCAAAAGTCCCTAAGCGTGGAAGGGGAGTGGTAGCCAAACCCTTTTCTTCAGTCAAATCTCCGGAGGGTCTGAGCTCGAGTAAATGGTTCAGAGAATCCGAGTAGCAATCGCGGGCGTCGGCAACAGTGCTTCCAGTCTAGTCCAGGGAATTGAGTATTATCAGCAACAGAAGAAGTCAATCGGCTTATCTTTTCCAAAGATTGGACCCTACGCGATATCAGATATTGAGATAGTTGCGGCCTTCGATGTAGACAAGCGGAAGGTCGGTAAGGACCTCTCCCAGGCCATTTTCCAAGAACCCAACAACACCCGAAAGTTCATTCAGCCGCCCAACCTTGGAGTCGATGTCCAAATGGTTCAGCCACTTGACGGCATTTCACCAGTTGCAGGGGACAAGGTCATCCTTAGCGACTCGAAGCCGTCGAACCCTGCAAAGGTCCTGGCAGATTCTAACGCCGAGGTGCTGGTTAACCTAACACCTACTGGCGCAACAAGGGCTACTGAGATGTATGCCAAGGCAGCTCTTCAATCCAAATCAGCGTTCATCAATGCAACGCCTGCACGAGTCGCGTCGAGTAGTCAGTGGCAGTCCAAGTTCAAGAAAGGTAAGGTCCCGCTTGCGGGAGACGACGTTATGGACCAGATAGGATCTACAATACTCCACAAGAATGTCCTCGCGCTACTCGTCGAACGAGGTCTCCGAATAGGCGAAACATACCAGCTTGACATAGGAGGCGGAACGGAATCGCAACTGTCACTTGACAAGAAGAGGTATGAGATCAAGAGAAACATCAAGACCTCGTCAGTTGCAACGGCTGTACCGTACCAGTTTCCGATCGTCGCGGGCTCGTCCGACTTTGTCGACTTTATGGAGAACCGGCGCACCAGCTACTTCAACATCAAAGGCGAATACTTCGGCGGTACCGAATTTTCGCTCGACATGCGATTGTCGCTAGAAGATGGGCCAGCCTGCGCTGCGGTCGTGACAGACGTCATACGGATGACAAAAATAGCGAAAGATCACGGAGAAAGCGGGCCGCTTGTCACAGTCTCAGCTTACGGCTTCAAAGCGCCACCTAAACGGTTAGATGACCAAACCCTTAAGGAAGGCCTGGCTTCGATGCTGAAAGGTACAAGAAGGAATTGAGGAAGCGGTCCGAGAACAATATTCCCTTCCGTGAAAATATTCTACGGGCCTCTAAGAACAACTTCTCAAGAGTAATTCTCGCCCTTGATCTTCAGGGCGCACCCTCAAGAAAACTACTACGAACAGGAAAGAATCTGATTGAAAGAACCGCGCCGTATCTCTGCGCAGTCAAACTCGGCCGCCCGACGGTGCTGAATCTCGGTACTGAAAAAACACGGCTCCTTGTCAAGTGTTCCCATGACAATGATCTTCCATGCATTATTGACGATAAGCTTGGAGACATTGACGAGACTAATTCCGCAGTTTCTCGAGCCTACTTCGACATGGGATTTGATGGAATAATCGTCAACCCAATCGCAGGATGGAAGGGTGGACTGGAACCGGTCTTCAAGATCGCTCAGAAAGAAGGGAAAGGCGTGATCGTCTTAGTCTACATGAGCCATCCGGGCGCCTCAGACGAGTTCGGCCAGTTTGTTGTACGAAGCCCCCGCGGGAAACCAAGGCGTCAATATGAGATCTTCGCTCAGAGGGCTGAAGAATGGGGCGCAGATGGAGCGGTTGTTGGAGCTACACGACCAGAGATCGTGAAAAACGTGCGATCCAAGCTAAGCAACGGCGTTCGAATATACTCTCCAGGCATAGGGAAACAGGGAGGGAAGGTTCTCCGAGCGTCTCGGGCAGGGTCTGACTTTTTCATAATCGGCAGGTCGATAACTCGAGCATCTGACCCGGAGAAGGCGGCGCACAGTTTTGCACGGCAGTCAATGGCCGAGCCCTAGCCCTGATTAGACTGCCATAGTTCTCGACGCAGGAGTTCTCGCACCGCCGCACGTATTGCGTCGCTGCGATTGTGGTAGATTCCTGCTTTCACAAGCTGGTCCATATCGGCAATGAGCCTCTCGGGAAGCTTTACAGTAACGAGTTTCATACAATCAATCCTGATGTAAACCTACAACGTCGTCTAGCCTGAAAAGACGAATAAGTGTTTCCAATGATCCGATAACGTATTTATCCAGAAAGAGTATGCCAGCATTCGACGATTATGGGCGGCGCCAAGAAGAAGAATATGGCTCAGATGGAGAAGACCCAGGTTCAGACTGACAAGAAGGACGAGCCTGGACAGCCGAAGAAGGCGAAGACGAAGGCTATCGCGGAGAAGAGACCTCGCGGGCTTCAAATGCCCGAGGTTGGAGATCCAAAGTTTCTCGGAGAGGTTCAGAAGATGGGAGCCATCACGCCGTTCAGTCTTGCAAATCAGTTCAACCTTAGACTCAGCGTCGCCAAGGACCTTCTCGAGGAACTGGAGAAGAGAAAGCTGATCACATTGGTTGGCGGGAATGCGAGGATTCGCATCTACCAGCCTGCGGCAGCCTAACCCTTTCTTATCGTAACAACAGTACCTTCCTTTACATTACGAAAGAGATCTAGCCCTTCAGTTATTCTTCCGAGCCTGTTTACAGGACTATACGGTTTGGTAGGCCCATAGAATACGCAGACTGCATTACCCATGGGCCAGTAGCCTATGGTTCCAACCTCAACCGTCCTCCGAGGATTCTCGCTTGGAGCTTTTACTGAGATCTGAAAATACACCTCTTCACCGTACCGTGCAATTCGACCTCCGATCGGAAGCAGCCTCAGAATCGCATCGGCTGTACGAGGACTAGCAAACCTGTGAAACTCGCCCGTTGCCTCTCCATCGCCCTCGATCGCAAAAACAACCTTCGGCCGTGAAACCTCGGAGGCGGGTCTGTCCGACAAGATTGCGGGTCTTGGTGGCCCAAGATATATAGGTCAAACGGAATCGCCGCCCCGATTCGGGGTGCATCATTGAAGAGGGTCATAATCATGGGAGCCGCCGGTCGTGATTTTCACAACTTCAATGTCGTCTACAGAGGATCACCTGACGTCCAAGTTGTAGCATTCACCGCCACTCAGATTCCCGGAATAGAAGGACGAACTTATCCGCCGGAGCTGGCTGGACCTCGATACCCTTCGGGTATCCCGATTTTCTCAGAAGAGGACCTTCCACGTCTCGTAAGAGAACTCGAAGCCGACACAGCGGTACTGTCATACAGTGATATCTCCTATCTCGACGTGATGCACAAATCATCAATCGCAATGGCTGCAGGCGCAGACTTCCAACTCCTGGGACCTCGATCGACCACCCTCAAGTCCAAACTTCCAGTTGTGTCTGTGTGTGCCGTCCGAACTGGAGCCGGCAAGAGCACGACATCCAGAAGAGTCGCAATGATTCTTAGAGACCACGGCAAGAGAGTAGCGATTATTCGACATCCTATGCCATACGGCGACCTCTCGAAGGAAGCGGTCCAAAGATTCGCCAGCTTTGAGGACTTGGACAAGGCTGATTGCTCCATTGAAGAACGCGAGGAATATGAGCCTCACATATCAAAGGGCTTCGTGGTCTTCGCCGGAGTCGATTATCAAGAGATTTTGAGGTCCGCAGAGAAAGAAGCCGATGTTATTCTCTGGGATGGAGGAAACAACGATATACCATTCGTCCAGCCCAACGTCCACATCGTAGTTCTTGATCCGCTTCGCCCGGGAAACGAAATCGACCACTACCCAAGCGAGATCAACGTCCGACTCGCAAACGCGGGAATCATAAACAAGGTTGACACTGCAGAACAGAAGAACGTAGAGATTGTAGAGTCAAACCTCAAACAGCTAGCACCAACAGCAGTCGTGATAAAGGCAGTCTCAGACATAACAGTTGACAGGCCAGATCTTGTCAAAGGCAAACGCGTTCTGGTCGTAGAAGACGGTCCAACGGTGACCCATGGAGATATGACCTACGGCGTCGGCTTTATTGCAGCAAAACGATTCCATGCCTCAGAAATTGTTGACCCGCGAAAATCCGCGGTTGGCATATACAAAGACACTTTCAAGAAGTATGCCCATCTCACGCAAGTTCTGCCTACGATGGGGTATGGGCACAATCAGATCAGAGACCTTCAGGAAACGATAAGCAAGGCTGACTGCGACAGCGTCATCATTGCCACGCCCGCTGATATCCGACGCATCATCAAATTTTCGAAGCCGACGGCCATGGTCAGTTACGAGCTGAAGGAACAGACCACACCGGGAATAAAGGAAGTCTTGCAGAACTACAAGATAATCTAGAACCGCTACGCTATTGCCTTTCGCAACGTGTCTGCGACAAAATCCATATCGTCTTCGCCAAGGCGCGGGTGCACTGGAAGCGAAAAGACTTGACGAGACGCCTTCTCTGTCTCGGGAAGCCGACCTTTCCTGGCAAGGTTTGAGTCCCTATAGAACGGGGTCGAATGGACTGGCGTCGAGTAGTAGACTGCCGCCTCGATATTCTTGTTCCAAAGCCTGTCCACTATCTTGTTCCGTTTGGCGGCGTTTACCCCCCTCAGCCTCACCGTGTATACATACCACCCGTGCCTTCGCCCATCGGGCTCCTTTGGTAGCAGAAGTTTCCCGGTCATCTCCAGCTTCTGAGTTGCTAGTTCCGCATTCTTCCGCCTCTTCTCAAGAAAGCCCGGAAGCTTCCTCAACTGCGCCTGGCCAATGGCCGCTGCAATCTCGGTCATATGATAATTATGACCGAGCCTAACAGTCCAGTAGGGACGTTGTTCTCCGTGAGAACGGATCATCCGTAGAGCCTGAGCATACTCATCGTCATTTGTCGTGACCATTCCGCCTTCACCAGTTGTCAGATTCTTCGCAGCGTAGAAGCTGAAACACGTCATATCCGAAACGGACCCGACCCTCTTTCCATCGTACTGAGCTCCATGAGCCTGTGCCGCGTCTTCGATCACGGTCAAGTCCTTGCTCTTCGCGATATCAACGACGCTCTTCAGATCACACGGTAAACCATAGAGATCGGTTGGAATGATTGCCTTTGTCTTTCGAGTGACACACTCTTCTACACTCTCGGGTCTCATACAGTAATTGTCTTTGTCAATGTCAGCGAAGACAGGCGTAGCCCCAGTGAGAACAACAGCGTTCACGGCGCCGACAAAAGTGAAAGAAGGAATAATCACCTCATCCCCTGGACGAACGTCGGCCGCAAGGAGAGCCGAGTGTAACGCAGCCGTCCCGTTGACAACAGCGACCGCGTGCTTGGACCCGACATATTTTGCAAAGCTCCTCTCGAACTCGAGAACCCTAGGTCCCATACCGCTCTTGTCAGTGAGCACTCCAGTCCGGAGAACTTCGACAGCTGAATCTATCTCCTCTTTGCCAAGAAAAGGTTGATTGATCCTGATGAGTTCCCGCATTCCGTCGAGTCTCCGTTTCGCTTCAGTTCACTACGTTGAGTCTAAAAGAGTTCTCCCGTGTGGTCAGAATGATTTCATGACATATAGAGAAATCAAGCTAAGGAACAGACTCAACTAATCAGATTTCTAGAGCAGGAATCTGTGCGACACATGATGTAGCTTGGGAATCTGGATCCTCTAACTGAGTCATGAGTTCAGTAGTTGTTGGAAAGGTTTTTGCTAGGCGCGTCACTGTCAGGCTCGTCTAGCAATCCTCCTCATTTCAAAGAGCTGGGATCAGAGAAGCCTAGGACGTGATGGTCTGACCCATTGGTTCTCTTCGCGGGAGACTGATAATATTTGGGCCGTAGGATTTGATCTTGCTCATGTCGAGCGGTGAACTCTAGTCCGGTACTAGGGCGCCTCACCAGTCATCCAGGTGTCCAAATAGGCTGAAATGGACTTGGATCCAGCCGAAAAGCCGCTCAAATCCCCCGAGAAACGATTCCATAGAGTTTCAAGCCTCACACGGTTGAAAAACTTATATCACGCGCGATTTGTGTCGCCATAGTTGCAAATAGGAGCCAAGAAGTAGATTGTCCGCCGAACTCGCAGGTCAACCGGTAATAATTCTCAGAGAGGGAACCTCCAGATCTAGGGGACGAGACGCCCAGAAGGCGAACATCGTCGCAGCCAAAATAATCGCAGAATCGGTAAAGTCATCCCTTGGACCGAAAGGGATGGACAAGATGCTAGTCGACGGATTTGGAGATGTCACGATCACAAATGACGGAGCAACAATTCTAGACGAGATGGAGGTTCAACACCCAGCGGCAAAAATGATGGTAGAAGTCGCAAAGACGCAAGATGACGAAGTAGGCGATGGAACCACAACCTCGGTGGTTGTAGCAGGGGAACTGCTAAAAAAGGCTGAGGACCTAATCGACCAAGATCTACATCCTACCGTGATTGTTGACGGTTATCGTCAAGCATCCGCGAAGGCGCTAGAGATACTGGACGAGATCGCGATCAAAGTCGATCCGTCAGACAAGGCAACACTACGGAAGGTTGCCGAGGTTTCGCTCGCTAGCAAGCTATTGGCCGAATATAAGGAAATGTCGGAGCTTGCAGTAAACGCAGTACTACAGGTCGCCGAAAAGAATCCGGAGGGCGGATTCAAAGTAGACATTGATGATATCAAAGTCGAGAAGAAACCAGGAGAATCCCTCCTGGATACGGTTCTGATCAAAGGCATTGTACTAGACAAGGAGGTCGTACACCCCGGCATGCCCAAGAGGATCGAAGAGGCGAAGATTGCCCTCGTAGACTCTCCGTTAGAGGTGGAGAAGACAGAGTTTGATGCAAAGATCAACATCGAGAATCCGGAGCAGATGAAGGCCTTCCTCGACGAGGAAGAGAAGATGCTAAAGGACATGGTCGAAAAAATCTCCACGGCGGGCGCGAACGTGCTGCTCTGCGAGAAGGGCATCGACGATGTCGCCCAGCACTATCTCGCAAAGAAGGGAATTCTGGCTGTTCGCAGAGTCAAACAATCGGACATGGAGAAACTGGTCAAAGCGACCGGAGCTAGAATTGTCAGCAATCTTGACGATCTAAAGGCCGCTGACCTGGGAAAGGCGCAGATCGTAGAAGAGAGGAAGGTCGCTGATGACAAGATGACCTTCATCGAAGGCGCGCGGAATCCCAAGTCGGTCACAATTTTGGTTAGGGGAGGGAGTGAGAGGCTTGTCGACGAGGCGGAGAGGTCGATTCACGATGCGCTGTGCGTTGTTCGAGATGTCGTCCGAGACCCGCGAGTGGTCGGAGGCGGCGGAGCGCCAGAGGCTGAGATAGCCAAACAGCTCAGAGGGTATGCTCAGAAACAATCTGGAAAAGAACAACTAGCCATACTAGCGTTCGCGGACGGTCTGGAATCAGTCCCTATTGCCTTGGCTGAAAACGCTGGGCTTGACCCGATCGACATAATGGTCCAGCTCCGCGCAGCACACGACAAGGGTCAGACATGGGCTGGCGTCGACGTGTTCGACGGCAAAGTAGCGGACTTGAAAGAGAAAGGCGTGCTTGAGCCACACGGGGTAAAGATGCAAGTCATTAAGTCAGCGGCTGAGGCGGCTGGAATGATTTTGAAGATTGATGATGTGATAGCCTCGGCGAAATCAAAAGAGTCAGGTCCTCCCAAGGACACGGGAGAAGGTGGCGAAGAGGGAGCAAGTGAGTACTAGAGAGCCCGAGAATATCGAGATCGGGCCTCCAAAGCTCACTCGCTTCGAACGAGCAAGAGTAGTAGGCGCCCGGGCACTCCAAGTCTCGATGGGCGCACCAGTACTATTGGACATAAAAGATCCCACGCTCTCACCGATCGACATTGCGCTGATGGAGCTGGAAGAGGGAGTTCTGCCCATCAGCATCAGGCGAGCACTCCCGGACGGGACGAGCCAGAACATTCCGCTAAAATGGCTCCTGCTCCCGGAATACGAGAGAAAGACTAAGCCGAAGAAAGAAGAAGCGTAGGCCTAGTTCCAGAAAGTGTCCTGTAGAGCTTGCAAGCTCCGGAAACGGACGAGATTCTCTCATGGCGAGCAGCAGCCACCATCATGGCCGTCGCCACCATCTTCACTGTCACAACCAGACTTCTAGGTCTAGACCCGTTTACTGACGTTTTTGACATCTTCATCGTCTACCTCCCGACATTTGTGCTCCTAGGAATAATGGTGTTTGAAAAGCTACGAAGATCTTCCCGGCACTCTGGCTATTCTACGACTGACACGCTGAGGGAGAATACGGTAGCCTGACGTTCATTAGTAAAGCGTCAGCCCCGTCATGATAGTAGTGTGCGACTGTCCGTATCGTGTCGAAGCCCATGTCCTTGTAGAGTTTAACAGCCTCCTCGTTGGCTGTCCGGACTTCGAGGAAACACTCCTCCGCCCCATGTAGCTCCAGCGCCTTCATAGCTGAAATCACCATTTCTCTTCCAATCCCTTGCCTGCGATAGTCCGGCAGAACCGCCACCGAGACTATGTGGCCCTTTCGAACCATCCGGAATCTCCTGACATCAGAGAAGCCGAATTCCAGTCTGCACATTATGTAGCCCACAACATGATTCTCTCGTTCCGCAACAATAAACGCTTCCGGACAGCTCTTGAAAACTTCCATGAAGAAATAGGGACTGTAGTTTTCTGGAAGGCAAACCCTATTGATCTCGACCACAGACGATAGATCGTCTGGTCTGAAGGGCCTCAACAAGTAGGGCGCTTCCAGCAACGAGACTCCGACGATAGTTTCGGATTCTCGCGTATAATATGTTGTCGCCGAAGAGTGATATTCGCTGAACATGTGACAACACGTTTAAATCGCGAAAAAAGCGGACGCACGAGAAACCGGCGACTTTTAGGAATGAGTGACGCTCCCGCAACAACTCCGCTGCAACCCACCCAACAAACAACAGTCGCCGTATACTCAGGTCCACCGCTCGACTCTATCAGATTAATCGTCGCGTCACATTTTCAGGTCAAGGACGCGTTTCTCGATCCAAACGGTGTGCCCACGTTTGTTGTCTCGGCAGAGCCGCCAAAGCAAAAGTTCCTCGAACTCGTCGAGAAGCTAAAGTCTCAAGGCTTGACCGCAGCAATCCGTGCGGCCGGAGAGTCGTTGACGATCAAGGTCTTTCAAAAGCCACAGATCAAACCTTCTCGCCGGACGATCAACCTCGGCCTCTTCGTGGCAACCGTCGTCACCGTCACTCTTGCAGGATATTTTCTCTGGACAGGCGGACTTGGCTCTGAAACACTTCAGGCACAGTACAACGCGATAATCGCGCCCGGCGCGAGCCCTTACTTGGAGGCTCTAGTCTTCACTGTTGGGCTGCTTGCCATAATCGGTCTTCACGAATTCGGACACAAAGGAACGACCATCGTCCACAAAATGGACGCCACTTTCCCATACTTCATCCCAGGTCCTCCGCCAATAGGTACCTTCGGCGCCCTCATCTCACTAAAGGGTCCGCCTACTAACCGGGACCAACTGTTCGATCTCGGCTTGAGCGGCCCTGTGGTAGGATTCATAGTCACAATGATTGTCGGGGCAGTTAGTATGCTATTCGGGCCGGCCCTGACCGCGACAAAACTTTCCCAGTTGAATAATTGGAACACGATTTGCAGCGCTCAGCTGGGCGTCGGAAGCTGCCTATCCAACGTGAGCTTTCCAGCCCAACCGCTCATACTAGTCCTCCTATCCAACCTCACAGGATACATCAATCCCAACGTCATCTACGACCAACAGCTGTTCTTCGCTGCCCAGATAGGCGCGCTCCTAACTTTTCTCAACGTAGTACCTGCTTGGCAACTGGACGGCGGACACATCTCACGTGCAGTCTTCGGACCCTACGGACACCGAATCGCAACCGTCATAGGTCTAGGACTCCTACTCTTCTCAGGCTTCTGGGCGTTCGCCATTCTAGTTCTGGTAATGATGACTCTTACCCGGAGAGGATTCGCCGGCGTAGAACCACTCGACGACGTCAGCCCAGTGAGCAATTCGAGAAAAATCCTATACTTAGTAGGCCTTGCAATGCTAGTGCTGACCTTTGCAAACTCTCCATTATAGACGAGCCGATTACAACTCTTCCCACGTTGCTAACATCATAGTCGAGACTCTCAAGTGCACAGCTGGCAGGAGGCCGATTAACTTGTCCGAGATCGCCCAAGCCAGCCGAACCACTTTTGAAATGGCGAGAGAGTTTCTGTCGGGGTTGACGGATCTTGAAAACAGTTCAAACGCAATGCTAAGTGGTTCTGCTCGAATGAAACTGGCGAGGGAGGCAGCACGATTTGGCGTTATTCATCGGGCCGCTAGGGCGTTGACATGGCAGGAGTTCGAGGAATTTGGCGAAGAATGTCTGTGCGGAGCCGGCTTCGATACTCAGAAGGGAATCGTGATCATGGATAGTGCAAGGCGCTGGCAGATCGACTTAGTCGCGTTGAAGGGCGAAATCTTGTTGACCCTCGATTGCAAACACTGGGAATCCCCGAATTATGCTTCAAAGTTCAAATCAGCAATTGAACATCAAAAACAGTCGTTAAGTCCGCTAATTAACCATCTTAGAACAAAAGGACGGTTGGTTGGGCCCGAGACATGGACTCTGCCGATAATCGTAACTCTATCCGAGCCGCGAGACGTTACGTTGCACGGGGTCGTCTTGGTCTCTTTTGAGCAGCTCCCCGATTTTCTGGCTCATCTTAGCCCGTACGATCCTGAGCTTCCCTTCGTACGAATTGATAATCTGGCGGAAAGCCCTATCAGCTAAAGCCCTGAGCCAAGTGATGGACCGGAAATGAACGTGGTTGTAGTCGGAGCTGGCACAATGGGCTCAGGCATAGCATACACCGCGGCTGCAGCTGGCCATGATGTCGCGGTGGTCGAACAGGACCAGAAGCTCCTCGACGCGGGCCTCAGTCGGGTTCAACAATATGTCGAACGCGCTATCGCAAGGGGCCATCTTGCCAAAGACCAAGCCTCAACAGTCAACGCCAGACTACGCGGGACTGTTGATTTCAGCGAGGCCTGCAAGAGTGCAAGCGTTGTCGTGGAGGCTGTCTTCGAGGATCCTGGGGTCAAGGCGAAAGTTTTTGCGACTATCGACACGTATTCGCCGAAGGACGCGATCCTTGCGTCCAACACCTCGTCGATCAGCATTACGCGCCTCGCTGGGGCGACGAAGAGACCTGACAAAGTTCTGGGTCTTCATTTCTTCAACCCTGTTCCAACAATGAAGCTCGTCGAGTTGATAAGAGGGGCGCAGACGTCACAATCCACGGTCAAATCAGCAAGTGCCTTCGTCGAATCGTTAGGAAAGACCGTGGTACAGTCCCAGGATAAGACTGGATTTATAGTCAACAAAGCCCTGATGCCATTTCTCAACGAGAGCATCAAGCTTCTAGAACAGGGAGTCGCATCAAGAGAAGACATCGACAAAGCATTCGTCCTAGGAACAAACCATCCAATGGGACCACTTCAGCTATCGGACTTTATCGGGGAGGACGTTGTCTACCAGACACTCAAAGTGCTCGAGTCGGAATATGGCGGCTGCTTCAAACCAACACCCCTGCTCGAGAAGATGGTGAAGGAAGGAAGACTGGGGCGCAAGAACGGGAAAGGCTTCTATGACTACTAACACGCCTGCCGGATCCGACGAACAGTCCAAGCGTCTCACAGAGGTCATTCTGAGGGGAGACGAGATCGACGCGGCGAGAATCGCGGGAGAACTCGCTAGCGGGAGGACAGAGACAAATGATGTAGTGGATACCATCTCTGAGACGATGAATATCGTGGCGGACCTCCATGAGGTAGAACGGTACACTCCCGAACAGGTTGCAGGATGCGAACGCGCCGCTGAGAAGGCACTCGAGGCGATCAGACCTCGAATCAGACTCGAACAGAAAAGAATCGCCGGCAAGGTAATGGTAACCTCGCTAAAGGGAGAACCTCACACCTTCGACAAAACTCTCCTCCTAGCGATGCTGGAGATCGGAGGAATATCGGCCCTCGATGGGGGAGAGGAGCTCTCCCCGGAGGACATTTCGAAGAAAGTCTCAGTGCTCAAACCAGACGTGCTTGCCATTCCCCTCGTGAACAGCTCAGCAACTGAAGGTGTAATGGACACGAAGTCTCGCCTGGATCGTTCGGGCTCGAAGACGCAGATCGTTGCCTACGGGAGAGGAGCAACAAGCCTTCCAGTCGAGGCCGGGCTTCTTAAGAAGCAGGAAGACTCGCTAAGCGCGCTCAGCAAGATAGCGGAAATCCTCCTCGCTCGCTAACTACTTCTTCCGTCTGAGAAGAAGCATCATGTTCCTGGTACCCTTGACCCTCCAGATCTGAAGCCCAGCCACAACTGTGGAAGCAAGAGAAGCTGAGAGCTGGGACGCCACAAATTTGACCGACGAGTCTGTTCTAGAGATCCCAAAAGCCCACGTGTAGAAGCCGGTTGCTGTCCCTTGGAGTGACGTGACAGAGTTAGTTAGTCCGGAGATCCAGCTGATGTACCAACCGGATTCTATGATATAGGGTGTAAACAGGACGATTGTGAACGGGGCGAGAACCAGCGCAGCCGCCCTAATCATTCTCAGAGGGTAGAGTATTCTACGAATGCGCTTGTCAGGACTCGCCATGACGAAAGCGGTGTTCTCGAAGACGCTCATCCAGAGAACGAGGAGGACGACAGCATTTCCGAGCGACAAGAACAATGCAATCGAGAGAGGCATCCTAACAATACCGAGTGAGATGTCGAAGGACGTGTTAGCAAGACCACGGCTAATCATGTATTCGAAGAAGAGAAGTTCTATTGCGACGGCGATGGCTGCGAAGGCTATTGCGGGGGTCCACCCGCGAAGAGTCTCCCACCGGTGAAACATTCGCTTGTATGTGCCAACCGCCACTGGCCATCACGGGATTGGAAGCCACGCGGGTTCGGTTAAAAAACTCGATGGAGACGAAGTAACCGTGTCATTTCCGCCATAGTTACGGGAGCTTAGTCTATACCGGAACCGCTTCACGTGAATGCGCGCCAAGCGCTGCCCGTAGAGAAGGTTACGGACAAAGTCAACACGTGGTCGGTGGGTTGAAAAGAGCCTCTTGGATACTTGTAGCCCTTGCCTTCGTTCTATTAACAGCCATCATAAGCCCGGGATACTCCGCGGCGACCAATCCTCAGGAGAGCGTTAACCTCTATACGGGCGACAAGCTTATCGTCAGCTCTAGCCAGCCAGCCATCCAGTCCGCATACGTGAGGGGTAATCTTAGCGCAGCCGTCCTCTCGAACACAAACTATCCTTCAAAGAACTTTACTCTCACAACCAACTCGACACAGCTTTACACTGTCGACACTTGGCTCTCTTATCCAAGCGCGTACACCACATCCATCATAATCAGGGACCCAACGTCAGGCGCCACACAGTACACCTCGTACTACGTGTCAGGAGGCGATTTGAATCTTACAATATTCGCCTCGTTCCAGCCCAACCCTAACGCTGGAATGGGAACACCCGTTACTTGGAATTCTCTCTACGGATGGTTCTTCCAGTTCGGCAACGCCTTTCCGCTCTGGATCAAGATACTCTACTCCATCCTCACAGCCCAGTTCGCCTTTGTTGGTTACAGGTGGATCAAGTTCGAGGATGAGAGGAGACGCCTGGAAGGGCATCTTCCGCCTTTCGACCGGGGAAACCGGATCTACCTCTGGATCGATGTCTT
>WNGQ01006342.1_pt1 | contig 22477 bp, 19 predicted proteins | sample 5407661 | NCBI WGS metagenome assembly WNGQ01 (sample SAMN13153382, study PRJNA577476) | soil metagenome | isolation source: 60 cm soil or saprolite under Garry oak tree replicate 2 | place: USA:California | collected 2016-06-15 | reverse complement strand
AAGTGCTAAATGCTAAGTGCCGCTCTTCCCTCGCTGACTGCTGAATGCTGCTTACGTTCCCTCATTCCATCCCGCCAAATACTCTTCCTGCTCCGGGGTCAATTTATCAATCTTGATTCCCATCGACTCCAGCTTCAGCTTCGCCACACGCTTATCCAGATCTTCAGGCACCCGATAGACTTTTTTCTCCAGCGTCTTGTAATTCTTCACCATGTACTCGACCGAGAGCGCCTGGTCGGCAAAGCTCATGTCCATCACTGACGGGGGATGTCCTTCGGCGGATGCCAGATTGATAAGGCGGCCTTCGCCCAGCAGATTGATTTTGCGGCCATCTTTCAACGAGTACTCTTCGACGAAGTTGCGGGTTGTGCGCTTGGAAGAAGACATCTTTTCGAGCGCGGGAATATCTATTTCGACGTTGAAGTGTCCGGAGTTGGAGATGATCGCGCCGTTCTTCATTACATCGTAGTGCTCCTTAGCGAGCACGTTCTTGTTTCCGGTGACGGTGCAGAAGACATCGCCAATCTTCGCCGCTTCGTTCATGGACATTACGCGGAAGCCGTCCATTACCGCTTCCAGCGCTTTGGTGGGATCGACTTCCGTGATGATTACTTCCGCGCCGGCGCCGCGGGCACGGCTTGCGAGTCCGCGGCCGCACCAGCCGTAGCCGGCGACTACGAATTTCGATCCTGCCAGCAAAAAATTAGTGGCGCGAATGATGCCGTCGAGGGTGGATTGTCCGGTACCGTAACGATTGTCGAACAAATGTTTGGTGTCGGCATCGTTGACCGCGACAATGGGGAAACGCAGCATGCCTTCCTTGGCCATGGCGCGCAGGCGAATCACCCCGGTGGTGGTCTCTTCGGTTCCGCCGATCACTCCCTCGAGCCCGTCTTCCCGCTTGGTGTGCAGGACCGTGACCAGGTCGGCGCCGTCGTCCATCGTGATATGCGGCTTGTGATCGATGGCCGCCATGATGTGACTGTAGTAGCTCTCGCTGTCCTCGCCCTTGATGGCGAATACCGGAATGTTGTATTCGCGCACCAGGCTGGCAGCTACGTCGTCTTGCGTGGAAAGCGGGTTGGAGGCGCAAAGCACCACATCGGCTCCGCCATCCCGAAGCGCGATGGCCAGGTTGGCGGTTTCCGCAGTGACGTGCAGGCAGGCCGAAATGCGTACTCCCTGCAAGGGCTGATTCTTGATGAATTCCTTGCGGATGATCTGGAGAACTTTCATCGACTGATTGGCCCAGTCAATACGTTTCTTCCCCATGTCAGCAAGTTCGAGACTCTTGATATCGCAAGGGACTTGAGTTGGTGTGGTCGACATACTTCTCCAGTGGCGCAATAAGATTTAAATGGAATGAACTTTCTACAAATCAGAATACACGAAAGAATTCCGGGGAAGGATGCTGCTTGTTGGACGCGTTGCCAGAATTTTATACCCGGGCCGATTAGCGACACGGTTCATGACCGCACGTCATGCCAAGTGGGGCGGGTCATGCCTAAAAAGCCCGCCCACACCCAGCAAACCTATTTGCGGACCGCCTGTCCTACCGGTTCGCGCAATCCGGCATCCCTGGCCAGCCCTTCCGCCTTGTCCGTGGCCTCCCATGTGAAGTCCGGATCGGTGCGGCCGAAATGTCCATACGCAGCCGTTTTTTTGTAGATGGGGCGCCGCAACTTCAGCGATTCAATGATGCCCTTGGGTTTCAGCTGGAAATGCGAGCGCACCAACTCTGAGAGCTGTCCCGGATCGACTTTGGCAGTACCGAAGGCTTCGACCAGGACGCTGACCGGCTCAGCTACGCCGATGGCGTAAGCGAGTTGGACTTCGCAACGATCCGCCAGGCCCGCAGCCACCATGTTCTTGGCAACATATCGCGCCATGTAGGCCGCTGAACGATCAACTTTGGTCGGATCTTTGCCGCTGAAACATCCGCCGCCGTGACGGCCCATACCGCCGTAGGTATCCACGATGATCTTTCGTCCCGTTAGCCCGGTATCGCCCATGGGACCGCCGACAACGAATCGTCCCGTGGGATTGATGTGGTACTTGGTGTCGGCGTCGAGCATGTGCGCGGGGATAACTTGCTGAATAACATGTTGCAGAACTTCCGCCCGCAGCTTCTTGTTGTCCACTTTCTCAGAATGCTGCGTCGAGACCACGACCGCATCTACCCGTACCGGCTTGTGGTTGTGATCGTATTCGACGGTAACTTGTGACTTGCCATCCGGCCGCAGGAAATCGAGTTGCCCGCCCTTGCGCGCTTCTGCCAGCCGCTGCGTCAATCGATGTGCCAGCAAAATCGGCGTAGGCATGAGTTCCGGATTCTCGTTAGTAGCATATCCAAACATCATTCCCTGGTCGCCGGCGCCACCGGGGTCTACGCCCATCGCGATGTCGGGGGATTGTTCGTGGATGGAGGAGATTACAGCGCAGGTTTCGTGGTCGAAGCCGTAGGTGGCGTCGGTGTAGCCTACCGACATTACGGTGCCGCGGACGATGGCGGGGAAATCTACGTAGGCTTTGGTGGTGATTTCGCCGGCGATGAAGGCGAGACCGGTGGTTAATAGAGTTTCACAGGCGACGCGGCTGCCGGGGTCTTCGGTCAGGCAGGCGTCGAGGATAGCGTCGGAAATCTGGTCAGCGATCTTATCGGGGTGGCCTTCGGTCACAGATTCAGACGTAAAAAGATAACGGTTTCTTGACAAAGCTGCTTCTCCTTCGGTGATCAACGATTTAAGTTGGATCTGGCGGGAGTAAAATCCAAACTTCGCAAAATCAGTATTTTACGCTTCTAAAAAGCTACCAGAAGAAATGACAGAGCGCAATCAGTTTTGGCTTGGGGGGAAACACGGGAGCATTCAGCATTCTTGCACTCAGCTCTCAGCAATATTTCTCGGCTAAAAGAGGGGATGTGTCGCGGTAAATCCTTCCCCCAAAACCTCTTACCAGCAATATGGATTCCTTGCCGACTCCCTGCGGCATTGGATGACAATGGCTAGGCTCCGGGGGGCAGGGACTGTGCGGTTGGGGACGAGGGCTTGGGCGTGGGTGGATGAAGGCCGTTGGCGTCGAAGGTCAAAGTTTTCACTTCTTCGTAGTCGCCCTGGGCCGGAAGCTGCTTGCCATTAAACGAAAAGTCCAAAGCGCCGATACTCCCTGCTTTGATTACGATTTCGTCTCGTGCTTCGATGGATCTTTCCGCAGGCGCTACCAGCATCTGTTCCGACAGTTGTTTGCCATCCGCTGTGATCGATATCCAGGAGTCTTCTCTAGCTTTAATCGCAACGGTGAATGATCCATGGGTGGCATCGGCCGCTTGGCTTTGCCGGTTGGTGTGCGTGGGCGCTACACGAGGGTCAGCGGCAGGTTGAATGTGGGCCACCGCGTGATCCTGCTTCCGCGTCTCCCGTGAATGAAAACCCCAGAGGGCAAAGCCGAGCGCAGCTATAAGTAAGAAGGCAGCGAATAAGGCCCAGGGCACGCGAACTGCGCGAACCGGTTCACGATCTTCCAGTTGCTCCGCCATTTCGATCGGCAAATCGCTCTGAGGCAGCTCGCTGGGCGAACTCGGTGCGGTCGCGCTCAGGTAGTCGGCGATGGCTTGTTCTTCGTCGATGCCCAGGTGGCGGGCGTAGGCACGCACGAAACCTTTACTGAAGATGCCGCCGGGAAGCTGCTCGAAGTGTTCTTCTTCTAAAGCGGTAAGGAAGCGCTTCCCGATCTTGGTGGAGAGCGCGATGTCGTCGAGCGTGACTCCGCGCTGCTCCCGCTCCCGCTTTAATCGCGCGCCGAATGATTCCACTCGACCGCTCCCCTGACGGTTGTCTTGAGGCTTTACTGATAGCAAATATAAGTTAACTTTGTCTGTGATGAGCATGAAATTCTTTGACCTGAAAGAAAACGTTAACCACAGAGGACACAGAGGTACACGGAGGAAAGAACCTAACAGTCAATTCCAACTCCATCATTCACTTCCGATCTTGATTCTCAGGTCAGTATTCTTAGGTCTCCAGTTCGATATCGGAAGGTATCAATTCCGGCTTGAATCGGGCAGGACTTGGCTTCACAGGTTCCGGTTACTAAGGTTGATTGCTGGTGCTCTGGGGTGCCGCATATAATTCGAGCACTTCCTCTCGTACATCGAGGCTGCAGTTCCATGACCAAGGTCACCAGCGCGGACCGCAAGCTACAGGAACTAAACATCTTTCATGATGTGGCAAAGGCCCTGACCTCGTCATTGGACCTGGATTCGATCCTGCAAACCATCATGGAAAAGATGGCGGAGTACTTCCGTCCGGACACATGGTCTCTGCTCATGGTGGATGAAGGGCCCAACGAGCTGTACTTTGCCATCGCAGTAGGGGCGGCATCGGAAGCCCTAAAAAACGTGCGTTTGAAAGTCGGAGAAGGCATCGCCGGGTGGGTGGCCAAGCACGGGGAAAGGCTAATTGTTCCAGATGTGATGGCCGACCCGCGTTTCGCCAAACGGATCGACGACATGACGCAGTGGGAAACACGCTCCATCATCTGCTTTCCGGTGCGTTCCAAGCTGCGGGTGCTGGGAGTGATTCAACTGGTGAACGTGGACATGGAGCATTTTAGCGATCCGGAAATATTTTTCCTGCAATCGCTGTGCGACTACGCTGCTATCGCTATTGAGAATGCCCGCTCAGTGGAGAAGATTCAGGAACTGACGATCACCGATGATTGCACTGGGCTTTACAACGCACGGCACCTCTACAAGACGCTGGAGACCGAAGTTTACCGCTCTGCGCGCTTTGGATATGAATTTACCGTGCTGTTTATTGATCTGGACCACTTCAAGCAAGTCAACGATACCCACGGGCATCTGGTTGGAAGCAAGTTGTTAGCTGAAATTGGGTATCTCATCAAGGCCCAGCTGCGCCTGATTGACTACGCCTTCCGCTATGGTGGAGATGAATTCGTGATTCTGTTGCCGCAGACCGGAAAAGACGCCGCCCTGGTGGTCGCCAAACGTCTGCGTGACAATCTGCGGACCAGCATGTTCTGCAAGGAAGAAGGATTGAATTTGAACGTGCGCGCTTCTATTGGCGTAGCTACCTATCCGCACGATGCCAAAACACCGCACGACGTCATTCGTCAGGCGGACGAGATGATGTATCTGGTCAAGAATACGACACGGGATAACATTGGGATCGCGCAACGCGGCGTGATGAAGTAGCGGGTAGGCTGCATGTGATCTGCGCCCGCAGACATCACGCGCGGCATGGCTACTCGTCAGCGTCCATCCAGAAGAAATCTACAATGCGATTGGACGGATCCAGCAGAATGATTCGACCACTCAGTACTACTCTAGCCCAGTCGCGTGGCAGCCTGGGCAAGCGAGCCGTGCACACGCCGGGGAGCGGCTGCACGCGTTTTTGCAGGCCCGGGGGTAAGGTTCCATTCCGCCTAAGTTGACGTTCCAAACCGGGGGGCAGACGGTCCTTCTTGGCCAATCCCGGGGGTAGGTTGGAGCGGTCGGCTGCATAGCAATCGCTGATAATCTGGCGCTCGCGGGAGGAGAACTCGCGCGGGCCCTGATCGTCATTGTCTTCGTCCTGATTGTTGGAACGTGTACGATTACCACTCCGCGAGGGACGGTCGTCATCATCTTCGTCATAGCGACTGGCTTGGCGGCGTTCCTGCCCTTGCATAACCGACCCGGATGGCGGATTGGCCGCCACCCAGGTCAGCACCGCCTCTGATTCCACTTCGGCAGGTTTCTTGCCCGTGCCTGCCGCTACTCCTGTACCCGCAGCCGCGCCGACGCCGGCACCAATCGCGGCACCTTTGCCTCCGCCGGCGATGGCGCCGATCAGGGCGCCCAAACCGGCGCCGCCGCCAATCTTGGTCACGTTGCTCTTGGTGTGGGACTCGCCTTTGATCACAAAGGGGTCAGCCGCGATCGCATAAGTGCGTCCACCGGAACGGACGGTTCGCAAGCTCAAGTGCAGTTCTCCGGGACGGCTCAGTCTGCCGGAGCGCTCCACGTTTGTCACTTCGCCGGTAACGTCCGTGCCTTTGGAGAACAGCGTCCTTCCATTGACGACAACAGGAGCGGCGAAGGTGCCGTGAAACTGATCGCCCACGCTGGCCTGTTCGCTGCTCAGCTTCTCGATGATGCGTACCTGCAACTGTGTGCCTACGGGGATATTGGTGTAGGTCTGGGCCGATGCTGTGGCAATCATCCACAGCATGATTGCGAAAGATTGTTTGAGACTCATGTCACGCCCTTTGCGAAGGAATATGTGAGGTTTATGGTAGGCGGTCGAATGTGGCTCGCAAACTATCGGAGGTGCATGTCCAGGTGCGTTTTATGCTGTGATGGAAGAATCGAATATCCCAACCAGTGCCGGTTGTGCCTGCGCCCCGGAGGGGGCAAAAACAATTTAGTTCAGCGCTGGGTTGTTGGGACTGGCGCGAGATGAATCGCGTCGACAAGACAAGAATGCATTTCTAAACCGTCCGGATGAAGGTCGAGGATGTTCATGCGTCCCAGCGCTGAAGCGCTGGGCTAAATTGTTTTTGCCCCTTCGGGGCGCGCCAGGAAATACCCCCGACGAGTACGGACAGAGCAAATTCACTGTTCAATCGGCGGGCATGGTGGCGGGTTGGGGGATACGGGGTTTGCGCACTTTTGTATGGACCGGCAGGGGCTCCAGCCATTTGCGGATTTCGGGAAGCGCGGCTCGCGTGGCTAGTTCGCCGGCGCGGACTAAGGCAGCGCTGTATTCGAAGGCGTCGTATTTGTAGCCATTGACGTCCGGCTCTAAAACCAGATCGGCGGCCTTCTTCCATACGTCGCAATTCATTTGCTGGGCGATGGCAAAGCATTGACCTATGACATCGAACAGATGGCGCGGTCCCTCGCCGTTGGTCCAGTGCCCTTTCAGGTGAACTGCTAGAACCCGCTCCGCCCCCATCATTCGCAGAGGTACGGTCGGAACTGCGTGGGCGAGCATGCCGTCTACTAGCAGACGTCCTTTAAATCTTACGGGGAGAAACATTCCGGGGTAGGCGCAACTGGCCCGCACGGGTTCGACCAAGGGTCCGGATTGGAAGACGACGCCTTCGCCGGTGGAGAAATCGGTTGCCGTCACGGCGAGGGGAATGCGCAATTCTTCGAACGTCTTCACCTTCAAGATGCTGTTGAGGAAGCCGATCATGCGCTGGTTGCTGGCGAATCCGTAGCGGGAGAGAGTCCAGCGCGCAAAATGTTTGAAGCGGACCCGAGTGGCAATCTCCCCCAGTTCCGCGGCGGAAACTCCGCTGCAATAGGCTGCGCCAATGAGCGCGCCTACGCTGGTGCCAGCAATAAATTGTATTGGGATATTTTCTTCTTCCAGGACTTTCAAAACGCCGACGTGGGCGATGCCGCGGGCGAAGCCACCGCCAAGGGCGAGTCCGATGGAAGGGGAATTTTGGGCGTGCTGCGGAGTGGAAATGCCTGTAACTTCGCGCCCGAAGGCCTGTACCGACCGAATAATCTTGCCCAGACTCTTCACGGGACCCCCGTATTACCGGCTTTATCCGGTCCCCCAAAACCTATTCAGCAAGTAAGATGCCAACGCCAGTCTAGATGTTTCCACAGCTCGTCTGTCTTTCCAGGTTACTTCCGAGAGGTTACTCGAAGCGATCTTGACCCGACATGACTAAGTGCACTGATCCTGATAAGTTGGGGCGCATGGTTCGCGAGATCTCGGCGGGTGGGGTGGTGGTGCGACGTGGCCCGGAGGGCTGGGAAATGGGTGCGATTGAGCCCCAAAAGGAGCCGCCGGCGGCGGGCGAGACTGCAAAAAAACGATCACAAAAAGTGTTACTCGCCCTTCCCAAGGGGTTGGTGGATCCGGGCGAAAAGCCCGACCAGACGGCCATTCGGGAGGTGAGAGAGGAGACCGGGCTGATCGCCACTCCGATTACCAAGCTGACCGATATCAAGTATGTTTATGTGCGCTCGTGGGGAGACAAGCAGCGGGTTTTTAAGATCGTCAGCTTTTATTTGCTGAAATATCAGTCGGGCAATATCGACGACATTGATTCCGCGATGCGCATTGAAGTCAAACGTGCTTTATGGATTCCGCTGGAAGATGCTGGCCTGAAGCTGGCGTATCGAGGGGAACGTGATGTGATCCGCCAGGCTCAGGAATATGTGCAAAATCATCCGGAGGTTTGAGGCAAATGCGTGCTCCACATATCGAAAAACATTTCACCGCCGGACTCTTTGTGCGCGATGTGGTGATTGGCATGGCCGACGGACTGACTGTGCCTTTTGCCCTGGCAGCGGGACTTTCCGGCGCGGTACAAGACACCAAGTTGATCGTCGTTGGAGGACTGGCGGAAATTGCCGCGGGCTCGATTGCCATGGGACTTGGTGGATATCTGGCAGCGCGTGGAGACGCGGAACATTACGAGCAGGAACGTATCCGGGAGCAGCGTGAGGTCAAGGAAATGCCGGAAGAGGAAAAGGCGGAAGTGCATCGGGTGTTCGAGGCCTATGGACTCACATCCGAAGAAAGCAAGCCGGTGATTGAGGCGCTCAGCCATCGGCCGGAGGCATGGGTGGATTTCATGATGCGATACGAGTTGGGGCTAGAAGCGCCGGATCCGCGACGCGCCGTCACCAGTGCGGCGACCATTGCGGGATCCTACGTTGCGGGAGGATTTATTCCGTTGCTGCCTTACGTTGTATTCTCGGGAAATGCAACCCGTGGATTGATATTCTCCGCGATCGTGACGCTAGTTGCGCTCGGCATCTTTGGATACATCAAAGGACGCTTCACTGGAACTCATCCGCTTCGTAGTTCGTCACAGACGGTGGTGATCGGCGGGCTGGCAGCGTCCGCGGCGTTCCTGCTTGCGAAGCTCATCTCGTGAAGTGGGGGTGCTTCCCGCATAATGAGATTGGTGAATTCTGGGGTCAGCGCTGCTATCTTGGACTGCGGGGTCGAGATGCTTTCCACGTTGCCGGCGGGACGCCGGCGCTACCGTAGAGTTGAAAATCGTAAGCGAACTTTTCCTTCATGAAGCGTATTCATAGAGTTGCTGTATTGGGCGCTGGGACAATGGGTGCTCGCATCGCCGCGCATTTCGCCAATGCCGGAGTTCCTAGCTATCTGCTGGATATTGTTCCTGATGCGGACGGGGCGGCGCGCAATAAGATCGCGGCGGCCGGTCTTGAAGCGGCAAAAAAATCCAAACCTGCGGTTTTTTTTGAGCCTTCCCTGGCGCGATTGGTTACGGTCGGAAATTTTGAAGATGATCTGAAACGGCTGGCGGAGGTGGACTGGATCATCGAAGCAGTTGTGGAGAATCTGGAGATCAAGCGCGGCCTGCTCGAGAAGGTGGAAGCCGTGCGACGGCCGGGCACGATCATCACCACCAACACCAGTGGGTTGCCGGTGCAGAAGATTGCCGAAGGATTCTCTGACGATTTCCGGCGGTCGTGGTTTGGCACGCATTTTTTCAATCCTCCGCGCTACATGCGACTGCTGGAAATTATTCCTACCCCCGAAACCGACCGGGCCGCGCTGGATGCGGTTGTCCACTTCGCCGATGTCCAACTCGGCAAAGGCATTGTCTTCGCCAAGGACACTCCTAACTTCATTGCTAACCGCATCGGGACGTTTTCCGTATTGAACGTCATGCGGCTTATGCAGGAGATGGATCTGAGCATTGAGGACGTGGACGCACTTACGGGACAAGCGCTCGGCTGGCCGAAGTCGGCGACTTTCCGCACCATTGATCTGGTTGGGCTGGATATTTTGGGGCACGTCGTCTCCAACATGACGGAGAACGTGCGGGATGAGCGCAGTGATCTCCAGCTTCCTGATTTTTTCAGGCAGATGCTGGAGCGCAAATGGTTGGGGGATAAAAGCAAAGGTGGTTTCTACAAAAAAGGTGCGGCAGGGAAAGAAGAGGAACGGCTCGCCCTTGACTGGAAAACGTTGGAATACCACCCGCGCCAGAAACCTAAATTTTCTGCGCTCGATATGGCGAAGAACGTCGAAGAAATTGGGGCACGGGTGCGCATGTTGCTCGGATTCGATGGAGGCGCACCGCAAAAGGGCGATAAGGCTGGACAGTTCCTGTGGCTGGCTCTTTCGGATCTGTGGACTTATTGCGCCAATCGCATTCCGGAGATCTCGGATCGCGTCGTGGAAATCGATCGTGCCATGCGACTGGGCTTCAATTGGGAACTGGGTCCGTTAGAATTGTGGGACGCGGTCGGGGTTGAGGCTACCGTCGCGCGTATGAAGAAAGAGAACCGGCCTGTGGCTGCTAACCCTGAGAAACTGCTCGCGGCGGGGAAGAAATCCTGGTATGGGGACGATCCCAAGGCGGCATCAGGTCGGGACTATTTCGATCTGAGCGCAAAGGAGTACAAGCCGGTCGAAGTTCCCGCAGGGGTGTGGTCGGTCGAGGTGGCGAAGAAATCCAAGGGAGTGGTCAAAAAGAATTCGGGCGCTTCTTTAGTGAATTTGGGAGATGGAATCGGCTGCATCGAGTTCCATTCGAAGATGAATACCATCGGCAGCGACATCGTGCAGCTCATTTCGCAAACTTTAAAATCGGGAGGCCCGGGCGACGACTTCGACGCATTCGTTATTACCAATGATGCGGGAAACTTTTCCGTCGGCGCCAATCTGATGTTGCTGCTCATGTCCATCCAGGACGAGGAGTGGGATGATGTGGACTTGGCGATTCGCCAATTTCAGGGCATGACGCAGGCCATTAAATTCTCGCCCAAGCCGGTAGTGGCCGCGCCCTTCGGACTTACTCTGGGCGGAGGCACGGAAATCTCGCTGCATGCCGCGGGGCTACAGCCTCACGCGGAACTCTACATGGGATTGGTGGAAGTCGGCGTGGGACTATTGCCGGGCGCTGGTGGATGCAAGGAGATGCTGCTGCGCGCAGTGGAGAGCGCGGAGTCGATCCGGCCTGGCGGCAGAGGCGAATCTGTAGAGATGATGGAAGCTATGAAGAAAGTTCGGTGCCGCGAACCGACATTCCCGCGCCCGGGGAAAACATTTTGGCTGCGCTCAAGATGGGGGCGCATTTAATGCGGCAGGGCGACTACATCACGGAATACGAAGTGAAGCTGGCAACGAAGATCGCCGAAGTGCTGTGCGGAGGGAATGTGACCTCGGGCACGCCTGTGAGTGAGCAGTACATCCTGGATTTGGAGCGGGAAGGGTTCAAATCGTTGTGTGGGGAGAGGAAGACACAGGAACGGATTCAGTTCACGTTGAAGACGGGGAAGACGTTGAGGAATTGACGATTTTCGATTGACCATTGCCGATTTTAAGAACTTATAAAGGTACTCTTTCGGATTGTCGTTCCGGGGCCGTCTCTGGCGTGGCAAAAGTCCGCAGTTTCGCACGGCTTGAGTATGGCCGCAACGACCTCAGTGCTTCCGATTTCCAAACTGGGAACGCACGCCTTTATTGATTGTTATGAGCGGACTTGTTGAGCGTAATTCGAACCAATAAGCTCGGCAGGGGTCCGTGGTGTAACGGGAGCACATCAGCCTGTCCAGCTGGAAGGTACGGGTTCGAATCCCGTCGGATCCACAGCATCCCTGGTTTGGTAAGGAGGCTGAGGAGGGGCCATTGGGCAGACGGGCTCCTCAAGTAATGTTGACTTCGGTGTGCCAGGTGCCGATAATTAATTCGATAGCTGGACAGGTTGATGCGCCCGGGCCGGAAACGGCCCGGTTTGCTTTTTGCACCTGTGCCGCTCCTATTAGGATACCTTTCAGGTTTCAGTCTGGCTTTCAACGGCCTGAGTGTGCGCCTAATAAGGCGGTGTGAAGCGGGTACGAGGTAACGAACATCAAATAACCACGAACGCGCGAGGGTACAGGAAGGTCCAACGTTAGCTGCTGGAGTTTCTTATGCGTGAAGCTGTTGTTGTTTCTTCTGTTCGCACACCTGTTGGACGGGCTTTCAAGGGTACTCTTCGCGCTACTCGTCCTGACGAATTGGCTGCAGTCGCGATCAAAGGCGCCCTGGAGCGTGTGCCGCAGGTTGATGTCAAGGAGATCGAAGATGTGATCCTGGGCTGCGCCATGCCGGAGGCGGAACAGGGGATGAACGTGGCGCGCATTGCGTCTTTACGCGCGGGCCTGCCGGTTGAGATTTCGGCGCTCACTATCAATCGCTTCTGTTCGTCTGGTCTGCAGGCGATTGCGATGGCGGCTGAGCGCATCATGAGCGGCGGGGCGGAAGTGATCGTTGCTGGGGGAACCGAATCGATGTCCATGATTCCCATGGGTGGGCACAAAATTTCACCTAACCCCTGGCTGGTGGAGCACTACCCTGACGCGTATCTATCAATGGGTTTGACGGCGGAAAGACTGGCACAGGGTTTTGGTATTACGCGTGAGGCTGCTGATGAGTTTTCATTGCGTAGTCATCAGAGGGCGCTAGCCGCGATTCAGGCCGGGAAGTTCAGCGACGAGACTGTTCCGGTGCCTGTGAGCTTCACTACGCCGAATGGGTCGAAGCCTAAGCGACAAGAAATTACTTTCAAAGTGGACGAAGGACCGCGCGGCGATACTTCGCTCGAAGCCTTGCTTGCTCTCAAGCCGGCGTTCCATGCGAAAGGGACGGTGACGGCGGGGAACTCGTCGCAAATGTCGGATGGCGCGGCGGCTGCGGTAGTGATGTCCGCCGAGCGCGCAAAGCAGCTCGGAATTACGCCGCTGGTCCGCTACGTTTCATTTAGTACTGCGGGATATAAGCCGGAAGAAATGGGGCTGGGGCCGGTGTTTGCCATTCCCAAGGCGTTGAAGATGGCGGGACTCAAGCTGTCGGATATTGATGTCGTTGAACTCAACGAAGCTTTCGCAGCGCAGTCGCTGGCGGTGATCAAAGAGGCGGGACTTGAGCCGGAGCGCGTGAATCCCAATGGCGGGGCAATTGCTTTGGGTCATCCACTGGGATGTACTGGGGCGAAGCTGACGGCGACCGTCATTCGCGAATTGAAGCGGCGTAAGGCACGCTATGGGATGGTGACTATGTGTGTGGGCGGGGGGATGGGGGCGGCGGGTATCTTCGAAAATCTCTAAAATCTTTAACCACAGAGGACACGGAGGATCACAGAGGAATTTTGTTTTTTGTGCTGGGGTGCAATCAGCGGAAACAAATCCGCGAATCGCCATGGCTAGTCCGAGATTATTAGCTCCTACCCCGCGCGTCAATCTCCTTGCCGGCGTTATCATCACCGCTGCCATGAAAGTTCATTCCCTTCTAGGTCCAGGGCTGCTGGAGAGTGCTTATGAGGCCTGTTTGGTCCATTAGTTGCGAAAGCAAGGGTTGGAGGTTCGGAATCAAGTTGTGTTGCCGGTCGTTTACGATGGAGCTACCATCGACCGCGGTTACCGTCTCGATTTGATGGTTGAGGAGTCGGTCATCGTCGAATTGAAGTGTACTGAGGGCTTTCATCCATTCACCAGGCGCACCTTTTGTCGTACTCGAAGTTGAGCGGCAAAGAACGTAGGTCTTCTCATCAACGTCCGTGTCACACACCTTCGTAATGGCATCCAACGAATGGTAAATGGCAAAAATTGGGCGAAATGAAATAATTCCTCTGTGTTCCTCTGTGGCCTCCGTGGTTAAAAAGGGGTTTGAAATGGCGACGACTGCAATTCCTACTAGCAAGATCTCCGGCGGTAGTTTTCTTCTTGAAGAGCGGAAGGGCGATGAAGTCTTCACTCCAGAAGACTTCACCGAGCAGCACCAACTCATTGGGCAGACGGCGGAAGAGTTTGCCATCAATGAGATCGTCCCCAATATTGAAAAGATGGAGCACAAAGACTTTTCTATCACTCGCGATCTGTTGAAGAAGGCGGGTGAGTTGGGGTTGAGTTCGGCGGAGATTCCGGAAGCTTACGGCGGGCTTGAGATGGACAAAGTCACCGCTGCTGTGATCGCCGACCACATCGCGAAGTATGCGGGGTTCGCTACCACTTGGGGTGGACATACAGGAATCGGCACGTTGCCTATCGTGTATTTCGGGACTGAGGAGCAGAAGAAAAAATATCTGCCGCGGTTGGCTGCGGGAGAAATTGTTGGGGCCTACGCTTTGTCCGAGGCTTCTTCCGGATCCGATGCGCTGAATTGCCGGGCGCGCGCTCATCTTTCGCCGGACGGCAAGCATTACATCCTGAACGGCGAAAAAATGTGGATCACCAATGCCGGATTTGCCGACTTGTTCACGGTGTTCGCCAAAGTGGATGGTGAAAAGTTCTCGGCTTTCCTGGTGGAGAAAACATTTCCCGGCTTTTCCGTGGGAGCGGAAGAACACAAGCTGGGAATTCGCGGGTCTTCAACGTGTCCAATCATTCTTAATGATTGCAAAGTGCCGGTCGAAAACCTGCTCGGCGAAATTGGTAAGGGACACGTGATCGCGTTCAACATTCTAAACGTCGGGCGCTTCAAGCTGGGCGCGATGTGTGTCGGCGGTGCGCGAGTCTCGCTGGAAAACGCCATTGGATATGCCAAGCAGCGGAAGGCGTTTAACAAAGTGATTGCCGACTTCGGCCTGGTTCGGGAAAAACTGGCGAACATGGCCGTGGGCATCTACACCGGAGAGGCAATGGTGTATCGCACGGTTGGCATGATGGATGTGGCGCTGGGCGAAGTGGACAAGTCGGGCGCGAATGCCATGCAGGAAATGCGCAAGGCGATTGAGGAGTATGCGGTCGAATGCTCCATCATTAAAGTGTGGGGCTCGGAGATGATTGACTACGTCGTCGACGAGACCGTGCAGATCTACGGTGGATATGGCTTTGTCGAGGAATATCCTGCGGAGCGCGCTTACCGGGATGCCCGGATTAATCGCATCTTTGAGGGTACAAACGAAATCAACCGGCTCATTATTACTGGCTTCCTGCTGAAACGTGCGATGTCGGGACAATTGCCGTTGATGCCGGCTATCAAGAAATTGATGGATGAAGTTCTGGCAGGACCGACTCTGAGTGAAGAACTCGAAGGGCCCCTGGCTGATGAACGCAAACTGGTTGCGCAATCCAAGAAACTTGGACTGTTTGCGGCTGGGGCGGCGACACAGAAATATATGCAGGCGATTCAGGATCAGCAGGAGGTCATGGGCGCGATCGCGGATATGGTGATCGAAACTTACGCCATGGAATCCGCCGTGTTGCGGGCGCAGAAAATTGCTGAGCGCAATGGAGAGAAGGCTGCTTCCCTACCAATCGCGATGACGCGAGTTTATCTGTCACAGGCCATGGAGAAGATCGAAGCGGCGGCAAAGAAAGTTATTGCGGCGGTGGCCGAAGGCGACATGCTGCGGACGCAATTATCGATTTTGCGTCGTCTGGTCAAGCATGAACCCTTCAATGTGATTGAGTTACGTCAGCAGATCGCGCAGAAAGTCATTGAGCGGGGAAAATATACGCTGGCGTAGAAGCTTGAACCACAGAGGACACAGGGGCGCACAGAGGAAGAAAACCTCAGCTAGGCTTTGCCTTTCAATTCTTCCATCACACTCTGGATCAGCTCTTTAGCATCGGTAAGGCTCTTCATGATGGTGTGGATGTCCATCACCGGTTTGCCGGGCCAGCGCTGGCTTTGGCAATACACGCCGTGCTGGCCAACCAGGGCCATGGCGTCCGTGATCATGTCCATGGTTACGGCGAGGCGGCCTCTCGGGACGCCCATCATGGTTTCGTAATGTTGCAGCTCTTCCTGCTTTTCGTTGAATACGGGCATGAGGCAATTGTATCGTTAGCGAGAATTGCGCAATGCATTTGGAAATTAGCATTGAGCACTCAGCAATCAGCATTCAGCCTTTGGGGTTCGTAGTGGCCGCCAAAAAACCGCCCATCACATTTGCTAACCGACGCACTTGCCGGATAGTCTATTGAGTTTGGACTCGGCTGAATGCTGAGTGCTGATTGCTAGATTTTCACACAGGAGAAACCATGCAGAAACGGACTACCCTCTTCACACTGATCATTGTGAATACGATCATTCTCACGCTTACTACGATCGGCCTCGCCCAAGATGACAAGAGCAAGCGGCCTAGCCCACCGGCGCACGCGCAATGCCAATTTCCTGACGGTAAGACTATTAAGACGGATTATTCCAGCCCACGCACCCATGATCCCAAGACTCACCAGCCGCGCAAGGTTTTTGGCGGCGTTGTGCCTTATGGTCAGGTATGGCGTACTGGAGCGAATGAGGCGACCACATTCGTGACCGATACCAACCTGACTGTCGGAGGCAAAGATGTGCCGGCTGGCAGCTACACCATCTTTACGGTGCCTGATCAGGACAAGTGGGTGCTGGTGATCAGCAAGAAGACGGGCGAGTGGGGCACTCCATATCCTGGCGAAGGGGATGACCTGGCTCGTGTGGATATGAGAGTTGCGCAACTGCCATCGCCGATGGAGAATTTCACCATTTCCTATGATCAGACAGGTGGGAATTGCACGATGAACCTGGACTGGGAAAAGACGCGGGCGTCGGTGGAGTTCGCGGAGAAGAAATAGTCGAGCTTCGCTCGCCGGGGCAGGCGAAGTCGCCTGTCCCTACGTGGGCGAATTAAGACTCGGCAAATCGGTACAGGGGGCAGGTCAAGGCGATTAGCTGGCGGGTTTCCAGCGCAGGACTGGCTTGCGGGCGGCGGCGACTTCGTCCAGGCGTGAGACGCGCGTCGTGTGCGGAGCGTCCAACACCAGTTGCGGATCTTCTTCTACTTCTGCCGCGATCGAGCGCATTGCCTCGATAAATAAATCCATCTCTTCTTTCGACTCACTTTCGGTGGGCTCGATCATCAGCGCTCCGGGGACGATCAGCGGAAACGCCGTCGTGTAGGGATGGAAGCCGTAATCGATCAGACGTTTTGCAATATCCATGGTCTTCACGCCTTTTTTTGCCTGTAGTTTGTCGCTGAAGACCACCTCGTGCATGGTGGGCGTGGAATACGGCAGATCGTAAATCCCTTCCAGGCCTTTGCGGATGTAGTTGGCATTGAGCACCGCATCTTCGGTGGTCTGACGCAAACCGTCGGGGCCGTTGGCAAGAGTGTAAGCCAGCGCGCGGACGAACATGCCGAAGTTGCCGTAGAAGGCGCGGACCCGTCCCACCGATTGCGGGCGATTGTATTCGAAGGCTAGCGTGCCGTCAGGTTTGGTAATCACGACTGGCTTGGGAAGGAACGGCGCCAGGATCTTTTTGACCGCCACTGGGCCGGAGCCTGGGCCGCCTCCGCCGTGGGGCGTGGAAAAAGTCTTGTGCAGATTCAGATGCATGACATCGACGCCGAAATCTCCGGGACGAACCTTGCCGACTAGGGCGTTCATGTTGGCGCCGTCCATGTAGAGCAATCCACCCTTGGCATGCATGACTTCGGCAATCTTATGAATCTCCTGCTCGAATACTCCCAGGGTATTGGGGTTGGTGAGCATGAGTGCGGCGACTTCTTCATTCATCTGCGCGGTGAGCGCAGCTACATCCACCATGCCTCGGGCATTGGATTGCATCTTCTCAACGTCGTATCCAACCATCGCTGCCGTGGCTGGGTTGGTGCCGTGAGCGGAATCGGGGATAAGGATCTTCTTTCGCGGATTTCCTTTAGATTGCTGGTAAGCGCGCACCATCAGCAGGCCGGTGAGCTCGCCGTGAGCGCCGGCGGCGGGTTGTAACGTGATCGCGTCCATGCCAGTGATTTCGATCAGACACTCGCTCAACACTTTCATGATGCGCAACGCGCCTTGTGATACTCGCTCCGGCTGGTAGGGATGACCGTTCGCCAATCCTTCCAGACGCGCAACGACTTCGTTCACCCGCGGGTTGTATTTCATGGTGCAGGATCCAAGTGGGTACATGCCGAGATCGATCGCGTAATTCCAAGTGGAAAGGCGGGTGAAATGGCGAATGATTTCGATCTCGCTAACTTCCGGCATCTGGCCGAGATCTTTTCTTTCCGCGGATCCCAGGAGCTTCGAAGTGTCGACGTCAGGAACATCGAGGGGAGGCAGCCTCCATGCTGCTTTTCCTGGGGATGACTTTTCAAAGATCAGGCCTTCGTTCTGGTTGACGTGGCGAGTGGCTTTGCGGGTCACGTGCTTCACCGCGTCACCTCCTGGACGTCGGCTTCCTGTTTAGCAGATTTAACTGAGCGTTCGCTTTCAGCGACCATTCCGACGGCGGTGTCAATTGAGGTGCGGGTCGTCAACTCAGTGCAGCACCACAAGGCCGCGTTGCCGAGTTCGGGATAAAACTTCTTCAGTGGAAGTCCACCTACAATTTTGTGTCCCAGGATGCGGCTGTTGATGGCATAGGGATCTTCGGTGGTCTGGACCACGAATTCATTGAATCTCGGGGCGCCAGGAAAAAGCACTCTGGCATGCTTGCCGAATTGCTGTGCGGCGTAATTGGCTTTGGCCAGATTCTGTTTGGCCAGCTCGCGTAGTCCGACCTTGCCGTAGATGGTCATAAAAATGTTGACCATCAATGCCACCAGGGCCTGGTTGGTGCAGATGTTGGATGTCGCTTTCTCACGACGAATGTGCTGCTCGCGGGTTGCGAGAGTAAGGACGAAGCCACGCTTGCCATTCTTGTCGGAGGTTTGACCGACCAGGCGACCGGGCATCTGGCGGACGTACTGCTCGCGAGTGGCGATCACGCCGCAGTATGGTCCGCCAAATCCAAGAGGCACGCCGAAAGATTGCGCTTCCATGGCAATGATATCCGCCTGGCGCGGCGGCTCAACGATGCCCAGAGAAACTGCTTCCGCGATGGAGACTACCAGCATCGCTCCCTGTTTGTGGGCAATTTCGGCGATGGCGGCGATGTCTTCGATGGTGCCGAAAAAATTAGGCGATTGAACCAGGACACATGCGGTTTTCTGGGTGATCAGCTTTTCAAGTTCCTTCAGGTTCACGCGTCCGGTGTCGGTGAATGAAGTTGCGGTGACTGGCAGGCTTTGATGATGCGCGTAGGTAGCGAGAACTTCGCGGTATTCGGGATGCAAGCTGTTTGCGACAACGGCGGAGCGACGTCCGGTTAGGCGAACCGCCATCATTACGGCTTCGGCGGCCGCAGTGGAACCGTCATACATGGACGCGTTGGCCACTTCCATGCCTGTCAGCTCGCAGATCATGGTCTGAAATTCGAAGATGGATTGCAATGTGCCCTGCGAAATTTCCGCTTGATAGGGTGTGTAGGCGGTGAGGAATTCGCCGCGGGAAATAAGCGAGTCGATGATCACAGGACGGTAATGATAGTAAGCACCCGCGCCTAGAAAGGTGGCGTAGCCGTCGCCATTCTCGCGTGAGCGCTCGCGGAACCAGTCCACGATCTCGGATTCTGCCATCTGGCGTGGAACTTTGAGATCCCGCTCCAGACGGTATTCGGTTGGAATCGACGCGAACAGATCGTTGATGGACCGCGCGCCAATGGCTTTGAGTAGGGCTTCGCGGTCGGAGGGGGATTTGGGTAGATAGCGCATGGGGGTCATTAGATGCCCGGCTACAAGAATCGAATTTCCGATTTCCAATTTCCGATTTTTAAACCCTTTCGCCGTTGCAGATTTCAAATCGGCAATCGGAAATTGGAAATTCTTATTTTCCCGCCTCCTCTGACACGAATTTTTCGTAGTCTTGCGCGGAGAGTAGTGAATTCAATTCTGCCGGGTTCTTGAGTGTGATTTTAATAAGCCAGGCGCTGTGTGCGTCTTTGTTTATCTTCTCCGGCGCGGTTGCCAGTTCGCTATTTACTTCGGTGACTACACCGGACGCTGGGGCGTACAGGTCAGAAACGGCCTTCACGGACTCGACTGAGCCGAAAGTTTTGCCGGCAACGATCTCTGAACCTGTCTTCGGCAACTCGACAAAGACGATATCGCCGAGCGACTCTTGAGCATAATTTGTGATACCGACAGTCGCATTCTTGCCGTCGGCTTTTATCCATTCGTGTTCTTTGGTGTATTTGAAATCGGTCGGATAGGGCATTCGTAATCTCTGTGGTCAGACTTTCTTGGGACGTTTATAGAACGGTGTCGGCACAACCTGTGCTTTCACTGCCTGAGTCCGAATTTCGATTTTGATGATGGTCCCAACTTCCGCGAACCGCGGCGGAACATACGCCAACCCAATATTCTTTTTTAAGAATGGAGCATAGGAGCCGCTAGTGACATAGCCGATCTCCGCTTCAGCTTCATCGAGAACTCTGTAGCCATCGCGGGCGATGCCGCGCTCGATCATCTCCAGACCGACCAAAGTGCGGCGAACTCCTCCGGATTTCGCCTTTTCCAGCGCATCGCGACCGATGAATTCCTGCTTCTCCATCTTACAGAAACGGTCGAGGCTGGCTTCCCACACATTGATGGTATCCGAAATCTCATGACCATAGAGCGCCAGCTTGGCTTCTAGACGCAGAGTGTTGCGCGCACCCAGCCCGCAGGGGATAACTCCGAATTCCCGGCCAGCCTGGAGGAGCTGGTTCCAGACCATCGCACTCGTGTCCTCGTCAGAGGGGATGTAGATTTCAAATCCATCTTCGCCGGTATATCCGGTGCGGGCGATTAGGATATTTTTAAGTCCGCAAACGCCGCCGCGCGTCACCCAGTAAAACTTGACGGCAGAAAGATCAACGTCCGTGAGCTTCTGTAACAGCTCTAAGGCCTTTGGTCCCTGAATTGCGATTTGAGTAAAGTCGTCAGAGAGATTCTCCACTTCGCAATCGAAATCACGGGTGTGATCGCGTACCCAACTGAAATCTTTCTCGCGGGTACCGGCATTGATGACGAGCAGGTATTCGTCTTGTCCCAACCGGTGGACGATCACGTCGTCCACAAAGGCTCCTTGCGGATAGAGGAGCGCCGAGTACTGCGCCTGTCCAATGGCGAGCCGCGATGCATCGTTCATCGAGATGTGCTGCACGGCGGCCAGGGCTCCAGAACCGGCGACCCGGATATCGCCCATGTGGCTGACGTCGAAAATGCCAACGCCGGTGCGGACGGTGTTGTGTTCTGCAATGATGCCGCCCACCGAAGGGTATTCGACGGGCATCTCCCAGCCGTTGAATTCGACCATCTTTGCACCCATCTGGCGATGGGTGTTGTAGAGAGCGGTCTTGCGGATGATTGGCGTAGTCGCCTGAACAGCGGGCAATTGTCCCTCGATCAGAGCAGTCGCTGGGCTGAAACTATTTACCCTAACATGCGTGTAGGAGCGGGTTCAACAGCTCGGGTGTAGCGTCACGGGTGTCAGGTCGCAGGTCACGAGTGTCAGGTCTCGGGATCAATCTCGCTGGCGAAATTCTCTCTAGGCTGAAGGTGCTTACGAGACTGATACCTGTCAACTGAGACCTGAGACCCGCGGCCGGCGGCCCGCGGGTTACCAACGGAACTTTCGCATCATCCGGAGGCGCGCTAGAGTTCGGCCATGGCTACCACCAGTAAATTTCAGTGCGCCCAGTGCGACATGACCGAAGAGCGCTGCGAGTGCGAGAAGTATTGCTGCTGTTGTCAGGGGCAGATTGATCCGCGGCTCTGTTCAGACGGTCTGTATTACTGCCAACCCTGCCGTGAGGCTTGCGAGTTGAAACCACAGGATTAGCTGACACCGGGCAAGGGCGCGTCATATTGCTTACCACCCACCGATCATTTCCAGTTCGCGGCCGTCCAGCAACTGCGCAGAGGCGGTGGCCGGAATAGATCCGCAGGCGCCCCTCAATGTCTTCTTTGGATCAATCACGTCAATATGCATGGCTTCCTCCAGGGTCACCGTGAATCGCCAGTGATTCTACATAGCTCTTCGATCGGAATCACTTCTGACCGAGCCTGAACAGTCTGTAGCCCACAAACCAGACCCAGATCGTGGTTAGCACAGCATTAATGATTATCGTTACAAAAACGCCCGATATCGAAACGATTCCAAAGATGCCCGCGGCCAGCCCCAAATAAGCTGTGGTCTTACTGAAGATTCCCTTTTCCTTCAGCATAACGAAACCGATCACAAGAATCCCGAGCGAAAGGTCCACTATGGAGTAGAAAACTTCCTTGCGGGATGCCAGCACCGCAGACGCATAGTTTGCAGCCGCGACGTAGCCCGCCCGCTGGACGTCGTTCGTGGCCGCGGCATGAAATCCGCTGAGCGTGAGTAGCGAGGCGTAATTCGTCCATGTAACTGCCAAGTCCAAGACAACGAACAGCCCCACGAATGCCGTCGCTACCAGCATTGCGTATCGGTTGACCCGTTCCAACGCAAGGTATAGCGAGAACGCGACAGGTACGTAGAGAAAGTCCGTCAGGACGCAGAGGCCAAGGATAGCCCACCAAACCGTCGTCTTTCCTACGAGGTACTTGAGCCAAACCTCCCCACCACCCGACGGAGGTCCCCCCACGCGAGCGAATAGCGGAAAGATGACGATGTACCCAATACCTATAACGAGTGCGGAGATACCACCCACTC
>WNGQ01010492.1_pt1 | contig 22486 bp, 26 predicted proteins | sample 5407661 | NCBI WGS metagenome assembly WNGQ01 (sample SAMN13153382, study PRJNA577476) | soil metagenome | isolation source: 60 cm soil or saprolite under Garry oak tree replicate 2 | place: USA:California | collected 2016-06-15 | reverse complement strand
CCAGCCCTACATACTGACTTCACTAGTTACTCGTAGGCTCGGTGCTGAGCCTCGCGCAGGCGGCGAGTGAGAACGGCCAGCAGGTCAAGCCCGACATCGGGGTCGGTGCTGAGTATATGGCGCAGTATCATGCGGAATTCTCCCTTCGGCAGCACGAGCGCGCTGACCTCATCTACCGCCGTGACAGTAGCAGAGCGAGGCAGATCATCCAGCAGCGCCATTTCGCCAACGATATCTGCCATCCCTGCAGTCGCCAGAACTTCCTCCGCTCCACCAGGTCCGTTTGCCCGGGTGATGCGCACTGTCCCTTTGGTTATAATAAACAGCCCTAACCCTTTTTCGCCTTGAGAGAGCAGCACCGAGCCTGGGCTATACCTGGCCTCCCGACAACATTTTGCTATTTGCGTTAACTCCTTATAACGGAGGCCGGAAAAGAGGTCTACACGCGCTAAGGCATCCTCGTACATGGCCTGGAACCTCCTTTTTCGTCGAGTACTACGATAGAGATCAGAAAGGTGGGGTCTACTGGACTTATTTTATCACAGTGGATCCATCATTTTAACAGGTTCATGTCCGAGTGGGTACGATCACAAGAAGAACTCCATCAACACCGGAGCCAGAACGCCTGGGTCGACATCGTGCGTCTGGCCTTCCAGGGTGAGCACCTGCGCATGCGGGATCGCTTTGCCGAGTGCCTGGGCTGTGTCAGACATGAATGGGAAACTTGCTCCGCCATACAAGACGAGTGCCGGTGCGTTGACGTTGGCTGCCCGTCCGGTGGGTACTGAGGCATCTGCGCCCAAGATGGCGGAGTGGTCGTAGGCAAGCGTCGGCGCTAGAGCCTCAAACAGTGGCCATACCGGTGCATGACGCATGGCTTCAATCTGGTCGGCCGGCGTCCCCACCAACTCCATAAACAGCGCCACGGCATCGCCACGGCGATCTGCTGCCAATGCTTCAGTAAGTTGTTTGATGTATTGCTTCCATGCCCGTTGGGCCTGGGCATCATCATTGTAAGGAGCCTCGTACATGGCGAGCTTCTTGACTTTCTTGCCGAGCCTTAAGGCCGCTTCCAGGATAAGGGCAGCTCCGGAGGAATGGCCATACAGGTATGCCGACCCGCCGGCTTCGTCGATGAGCGCCTCGATATCCTCAATCTCACGCGCGACGGCATAGGGCATGGTATCGCCACTCTCGCCGCGGCCACGCCGGTCATAGTTATAGACCGTAAAGCGACGCGCAAGGAGTTTGGCCAACTCCGGTCCGGACCAGAAGGATCGTGAACACATGGCCCCTGCTACCAGGATGACTGGTGGCCCGTGGCCTATTGTGTCGTAGGCGATCCTGGTTCCGTCTTTTGAAGTCACTGTAGATGTTATGTTTTCCATATATTCTCCTGTTCTTTGTATGCCACGGACGGCCAGAAACCCTTGAATCCATCGAGGGCCTCGCCTCTAGCTTAACACATTCACACCGGAAAAACTTCTCTGATCTTGCTCTCCTACGAACATGGCAGGATTCATAATGCTGTGTCTGGCTTTTGTCTCCTATAACCTTCTATGTTACGTGATTCCAGGTGAGTGCTTCAATAGCGCTGCGTGCTGAAACCTGAAGGACCAGCCTGATTTGGGCAGGTATAGGATACGGCCTGGTGCAGGGTATTCAGGGAGGAAACGATGTTGCCATCCAATCGCAATTTGATTCGTGCGAATCCGCTTCTGGAGACCTATCAGACGCTTTTTGTTGTCTACTTTATTGGGCTCGGAGGGTTGCTGGCGCTGTTGATCTTGCGCATCGTCATCGGGGTCATCCTGGGTCAAGGGGCTGCTGGCTTGACAAAATTCCCGTCAATTCTGTCTTTCTACATTGTTCTGTTTCTCTGTTATATCCCCTCGTTTGTCTCGACTGTCTTGCAGTGGCGCTATTGGAAACGGATCGAGCGACGCCGTCTGGCGGCCGCCGCAGGAGACCGCTCCCTGCTCGCCGTTGAGCAGCGCCGGAGTCTTTGCCTGGCTCAATGATGGGTTTCTATTCATCTCGCCCGATCGTTTTCACACCTTTCTTGTGCTTTTCGCGATTACGGCCAGCTTCATGGTGATTGCACTGCTTGCTCTCTTCCTCTCTCCTTTTGGGCGTCAGAGAGTGGAAGTGACAGAGCAGGGCCTGAGTGCGCGTTATGGAGTCCAGAAAGGTGCTGTCAGGTGGGAGGAGGCGCGGCTCTTTGCCATGTACAACACGTGGGGAGCGCAGAAAAGCGGATCATCCATCACCTATGAGCTTTCCAGCGCCACGGAGATCGCGCGTTGGAACTGGGTTCAACGCCCAAACCGCTTTCGCATGAGCCTGGTGCCAATAGTTCCTTCGGACGACTATCACTTGCAGATGCAAGCGCTCAATGGGCTCATCGTTGCTCGCACGGGCTTACCCCTCTATGATCTACGTGCGGAGCCTGCTCCGGGTTGGCAACGCAACTTTATCCCGGATCCTTCGAGGAGAAACGCGTAATCATACCCTAGGAGAAAATAGTTTTGCTCCTCAGTTGTTGGTACGCTCAGGCTGCTTGACCGCATAGAGGCGGAAATGCTGGTCCCACTGATCCACGTCGCGCTCGTACTGCATGCCAATCTTCTCGGCAATGTGGATGGAGGCCACATTCTCAGGGGGAATTAGGGAAATCAGGCGAGGGAAGCCGAGTTGCTGCAGTCCATAGTCTTTGAGGGCTTGCGTCCCTTCCAACGCCAGGCCTCGTTGCCAGTACTGTGGTGCCAGCACATAGCCCAGTTCCACCTCTGGCTGCCCATCTACCTCCTGCATGAGGAGTCCGCACTGCCCAATAAAACGCTGGTCGCTCTTCTGAATAGTAGCCAGGAAGGAGTGTCCGTAGATCTCATATTCTCGGATATACCTGTTCAGGATATGCTGCACCTCCTGTTTGCTGTGCGGCCCACCCAGGAAGCGCATCACTTCGGAATCGGCATACAGGGCTGCCAGCTCGTCCAAGTCAGAGAGCATCAATGGTCGGAACAGCAGATGTTCTGTCTCGACAATAATCAGAGTCTCCTCATGCATCGTCTCCTCATGTCCTTTCTCAATCAGGCCTTTCCCGAGGAAACGGGGAAAAAAGGGATATTATTTTTTCACCGGTCCCCCTATAGCCTTCTCTTGCACAACTGCTCTGCTGATTGTGGATTATATAGTACGGAGTACCACGAAGGTAAGCAGATGTCAAGTGTGATACCTTCCCATTCAGGGTTTCTCAAAAGTCGCTGAATGTGTTCCCCACCCCACCCCAAAGGAAAGAAAGAGCGTGATGCGGCGGGCAGCCGCCCGCCGCATCACGCTCTTTCTTTCCCTTTTTTGCCGCCGCAGGCGGCTAGTCTTAGCTGAGCAATGTGACTTTAGAGAAGCCCTACCTTCCCATGAAATCTCGACTATACAATTCATTCAGATGCATAGTAAAATAATACTACAGAGCTTTTTATGGTAAAACTTCGTAACTATTAAGGATGGCACAAATAATGTTGCTGGTGAATCTCTCAAAAGTGAGTAAGCATTTTGGTGGAAATCCCGTCTTCTGGGAAATCGATGCAGAAATTATGGAGGGTGAGCGCATCGGACTGGTCGGTGAAAATGGTGGAGGCAAATCAACACTCTTCAAGCTCCTGGCCGGGCTGGAAGACCCGACGAGTGGCACCATCGCTCGCCGCCGCAATCTGACCTTTGGCTACCTTTCACAGGAGTCCGATCCTGGCCAGAGCCACAAAACCCTCTTCGAGGCTGTCTCAGAGGTAACACAGGAACTGGTGGCATTACCTGAACTGCTCAGCGAACTCGAGGCAAGGATGGCTGATCCAGTATTAGCAGAAGACCCGGATGAAATGACGAGGGTGCTAGATGAATATGGTAAAGCGCAGGAGCGTTTCGAGGCTTTGGGTGGCTATACGCTTGAACACAAAGTGGAAGCCGTGCTGCAAGGCCTGGGCTTCGGACCTGCCTGGTACGATCTAGAAGTCGGTTCGCTCAGCGGCGGTGAAAAGAAGCTGGTGAACCTTGCGCGTATCCTTATCAAGGCGCCCGACCTGTTATTGCTCGACGAGCCAGATAACCACCTTGATCTCGAAGCTAAAGCCTGGCTGGAGCAATACATATCGAGCTATCCAGGAACCGTACTCATCATTTCTCATGATCGCCAGTTGCTCGACCGGGCAGTCAAGAAAATTTTTGAACTGGAGGATGGCAAAATCTCGTCCTATGCAGGCAACTACAGTTATTACTTCAAGGAACGCCAGCTGCGTCTTCAGAAGCAATACGAACTGTACACACTGCAACAGGACGAAATCAAACGCCTGGAAGGAGTCTGGCGACAGTATCAAGGATGGTCCAAGGTGAACGATAAATTCGCGACCAAAGCAGAAGATACGCTCAAACGTATCGAGCGCATCAAACGGCAGGCCGTCAATAAGCCCATCCTGATACGCGACAAAATCAAAGTCAACCTTGATGCAGACCGCAGCGGCAAGAAAGTACTGGAAGTCCAGGCTTTGAGCAAGTCTTACGATAGCTATGTCCTGTTTCAACCGTTCGATTTCACCATCCTCTACGGCGAGCGGGTCGGCATTGTGGGTGCCAACGGCAGTGGGAAAACAACGCTGCTCAAAACCATGATGGAGATGCTCCCGGCGGATAGCGGCTCGGTCAAAATCGGGGCCAGCGTGGTGGTCGGCTATTACGCCCAGGAACAGGAAACACTGCCCTTCGACAGCACGCCGCTCGATTTCATTCGCCGCATCAAGCCCATGAACGAGCCGCAAGCCATCGCATTCCTGAGTGGCCTGCTGTTCTCCTACGAAGATATCCGCACACCCATCCGTCGCCTGAGCGGAGGTGAAAAGAGCCGGCTGCAAATCGCCCGCTTGATGCTTACCGACGCCAACTTCTTGCTGCTCGACGAGCCCACGAATAATCTGGATATCACTTCGGTTGAGGTGTTAGAAGCCGCATTAGAGGAATTCGAGGGTACCATCCTCACCGTTTCGCATGATCGCTACTTTCTCGATAAAATCGTGTCGAAGATTGTAGCGATTGAGAGCGATGGGACGGTGAGGATGTATCCGGGGAACTTCTCGTATTATTATGAGAAACGGATTGCTTTATACACCTCTTAACAAAGCGGCGCGGGAAGTCCCTTCCCATTCATGTTCTCTGACCTCAGGAGTGAGATTTCACCAGGTTTATTCTAGCTGGTCTGTCAAGCGGCTCTATCTGGTGATTCCCATAAGTCGGGAAGACTACGTGAGTCAGGTCTGCTGGACGAACACGCACCAGAGATCCTTCGCTGCGCTCAGGATGACAAAACCCCGCGCTGTCATCCTGAGCGCAGCGAAGGATCTATCGTGGACTTATGGGGAAGCAACTGGCTCTATACGTGGGGTCGACTTATTCGTCGACTCCCTCACCCGTCACAACGGCATGCACGTAGTCGGCGACATAGTGGCGTTCGACCACCCCATCGATGATCATGCATTCGGCGACGGAGACCACCTGCGGCACCGTCTCGTGCAGGATGCATTCGGCGACGGAGACCACCTGCGGCACCGTCTCGTGCAGGAAGCTGATAATGGCCCGCTCGTTGCGGCTGTCGGCATCGCCGTCGGTAATGAAGGCGAACAGCTCATCTGTAAATTTTTCTTCGTTCGCAAGCAACTGGAAAATGCTTGACATAGTAGGCAACGCCTTTCTGAAAGGGTGATGTGGAAGTGAGGTGTGATAGGTCACTCGCACATCGTCCCTAAGCCCCCTGATGAGGCGGTATGAGGATCTGAACAGTTCCTGAATTTGAATGCTACGATGAATTCTGTAGTACAGGAAGTATACGCAGCAAGTGGGTTCTCTGTCAAGCACACCAAATGGGATGGGTGTTAAATCTGCGTCCCACTGATAATCCTCCACGTACCATATTCCTGTCCGGCGATGTATGTTTCATGATAGACATTCATCGTCGTCCCTGAACCGGTCTCCTCGGTAGCATTGACTGTAGCTGCCACCTGGACTGTACCGTTGCTGAGCTGCGTTGTATTATTAATATGCACGTCATCGCTGCGGGTTCGTGAGTATCCCTCGACGAAACTACAATACCCGGTCGTGCTGTGAAAATCGGCTCCCCACTGGCTGTAGGCATCTGGATAGTTACGCGCGTTGATGTCGCTGTAAAACTGCTGAACTACCGCTTGACCTGCTTGAAGAGGATCCGATGATATAGGAGGTGGGGTGACAGAAACTCTCCCTGTTTTGTCGAGGCGCCCACCGCTCTTGATTTGCCACGTACCCGGGTCAACCACCTCGTAGCCATCATACGTTGTTTTCACGGTGCCCGTTGCGAAAAGTTCGGTCGCGACAATAGTTATGGCTACTTTGAATGTGCCACCAGGGAGTGTCGTGACCCCGTTATAGGTTACGTCATCGTGCTCGGTAAGCCTGTAACCATCGACCAGAGAGCAGTAACTGCCTTGTCCGGAATTCGTTTTTTCTAGTGCGTATGCAGCTGTATATTCCCTGGCATTGATATGTTGATAAAACTGCTCGACCACCCCTTGTGCATGTTGAGCGGGCGTTGGCCCCTGGGCCCCCTTGGGCTGCTCAGGCTGGTGAGGAAAAACTTGAGGTATCCCAAGCAGTAGCCCGCCAAGGGTCAGCACAAAGACAATTGGTACAGCGATCCACGCGAACCAGGCATGCCTGGTTCGCGTCGAAGCGGGCCGGGAGGCCTGAGGGCCAGGTGTACCAATTACCGCCGGCATGGTTGGAATGGGAGCGCTATCCACTTGTGTAGACGCAGACCAGTCAGATGGTGGCGAATACGGTGCCAGTATAGTAGGTGCGTAGTGCTGCTGGTCCGCTACAGGGTAAGTCGCTGTGTTCATAGCATTCTTGAGTTCCTGGGTCAGTGCGCCTGCCGATGCATAGCGATCTTCACGATTTTTCGCTGTAGCTTTCTGTATCACCGCGTCCACCGCTGGCGGAACAGCGGGGTTACTAGAATGAAGCAGTGGTACGGGCTCTTGCAGGTGTTTCATCAGAAGGCCGAAATGTGGATCGCCCTGGAAGGGAACAGCGCCGCTGAGCATTTGGAAAAGGACAATGCCCAGCTCGTAGATGTCTGTGCGGCTGTCAACCTGCCCACCCCGTATCATCTCAGGTGCCATGTATTCGGGCGTACCGAGAATTGTGCCCGAGCCCGTCAGTGTTATCAAGGATGATTTCCCGTTCCCCTGCATCATGCGGGCAATGCCGAAATCGGCCAGCACCAGTCTGCCGTCAGGATGGAGTAAGAAGTTGCTCGGCTTCAAATCGCGGTGAATAATTCCGTGTGCATGGGCATAATCAAGGGCTGCCGCTGCCTGCTCAATATACGTAAGCGCTTCTTGCAGTGGAAGCGCACCGCGCCGTGCCAGGACATCGCGCAATGTTCCTCCGGAAAGGTAGGGCATCACAAGGTAGGCGATTCCTTCATGTTCCCCGTAGTCATAAATGGGCGTGATGTTGAGATGCTCAAGTCCTGCAATGAGACTTGCTTCGCGTTGGAAGCGGATGAGGAACTCTTCATACAAACTGTTGTCCATCATGACATCTGGCATGAGTACTTTCACGGCGACGTAGCGTGCAAGCTGGAGCTGCTGTGCCAGGAAGACTGCACTCATACCCCCCTTCCCAATAAGCGCCTCAAGCCTATATGTCCCTAGCACTTTCCCAACGAGGTTAGTATTGAGTACTTGCATAGCCCCCCCTTTTTTGGAGCTGAAATGTAGAAAAATCTCCTTTTTTTCACTTCATAATATCTTAGACGTACTCTACTTTAATTAATCAAAATTAAATCAACAACAAATGGGAGGATCGATGAAGTTATTGTAGGGATGATTAGAACTAAGGTTCTATTAAATATCGAGGTTAAGGAGCATGAGGTTGAACAAATGATCTACCCTCGCGTGCAGGTTGAGCAGTGCCTCGTATCACCGCCAGAGGCACCTGCTTGTCAGGGTAGACCTGAAAGGCTTGCATATCGTAGTGGTCGTAGTGCTCGTGACTGACGACGACCCCATCGAGTCAAGGCAGATTCTGCAAAGTAATACCATACGGTTCGCCGTGATAATAGCCATATTTCTCCGAAAACCAGGGATCGGTCAACACCCGGTGCCCGTCGAAGTCGATGAGCACGCTCGAGTGTGCAATACGTGTAATAGTCAGCGTTGCCATATCTGTTTTCTTTCTCTTTACCTGCTTGTTCATCACAAGGAAATAGGGTCAGCGTTTTTCGAACGATCCTGCGACCGGCGGTGGAGCAGTGATGCTGTCCGCGAACCCCCACACGAGTTTGAGCAGGCGCTCGAGCTGCTCGATCTGCGGGAGGTGCCCGGCCTCGGGGATGAGTGCGAAGCGCGCGTTGGGCAATGATTGGGCGTAGGCACGGCCATAGTCGGGGTCTACCACGCCATCGCTCTCACCCCAGACGACGAGGGCTGGAATCCTCACGCGAGCAAGTCGGCGGCGCAACTTCGGATCACGCATGCCCTGCCCCTGGTCGTACACTTTGAGCGCCTGGAAGTTCGCTGCCATCGCCGCCACCTGGTCAGGACTGAGGGTGGTGGGGTCGATGCGAAAGGCCGCCGGGTTGTGGAAACTGAGTGCTGACAACTCGTCAGGAGTCAGGGGGAAGACATCGGCGATCTCGCACCGCCATCTCGGCTGCAATCCAGCCGCCAATCGAGGATCCGACCACCATGACATCCCACAGGTCGAGCCGTTCAAGGAGGTCGAGGTAGGTGAGGGCGAGATCGTCGACGCTGTCGAACCATTCAGGCCGTGGCTCGCCTGCAAAGCCGGGGTGGGTCGGCACCAGGACATGCGCACGCGTGGACAGCGCCGAAGCTACGCCAGACACGGTCTGTGGTCCGCCACCACCATGCAAGACGAGCATGGGGCGACCGCTCCCTCGCTCGTCGATGCGCAGGTTCAAGCCGTCGGCGAAGGACTCGCTACGCGTTCTGGGAGGAGAAGGGGGTACAGTACTCATGGAATTCATCCTTTCTGTTGTGTCCATCTACAAAGTCAGTTCTGAATACGTTGTTTCGACGAGGAGAGCTCTTGCAAAGCTGCGCTCCTTAATATAAAAGCAAGTTTATATAAACATGTTTATTTAGGGATCAGAAAGGTTGAATCCATGACCGTCGAACTTGAGAATCTCGCACTAGCCGTCAAGCGATTGCAGTACCGTCACCACCGCACGCTCGATGCCAGATTGGCACCGTTGGGAATTACACTCGTGCAGTGGGACGCGCTGCGCGCGATCAGTCGGCATCCGAACGCCTCGTCGCACCGGCTAGCGCAACTGACCTTCCAGACCGATCAATCTTTTGGTGCTCTGGCGAATCGGCTAGTGGCTCGCGGGTTGATCAATCGGGTCACAGGACCTGGGCGAGCACTACGCCACTGTCTCACTCCTGCTGGGGAAGCACTCCTGAGCGAGGGCTACCCCGTGTATAATGAGGTACTCTCGAAGTCCTTCTCGCCGCTTTCCTCAACGGAACGTGATACTTTGTACGACCTGCTGACACGCCTGCTGCATGGACCAGATGGGCCTCTTGTGGAGTAGAGGTGTCCATGGCGGAGAGGCAGAGAGCCTGTTTAGGAAGGGATCATCCCGACTTGTTGCAGCAATTGCAGAATGTCTGCACACAGCCAATATTCGACGATTTTCCCAGCCTCGACGCGAAAGAGGTCCATACCCGCGTACTCGACCTGTTTCCCAACGGCAGCAGGCGAAGCGCCTGGCATGCCACCTTGATACGTGCCTCGAAAGAGCCATCGACCAGCAACCTTGTCTTCATCGGCAAGAGGACCAACCGTGGTCGTAAAGCTGTAGTCGGTGAAGGCTGCCGCACTCCCGCCGATCCACTGCTTCAGCCCATCGGGGCCGCGTACCTCAGCAGGACTCGTGCTAGCGGGAGCAAAATGCGCGACGAAGGTCGGCGCGATGATCTCATCCTCGATGCGCTGTTGGCTGCCTACTGGCCTCACAGTACACCTGAGCAACGGCATCTCCCGCTTCTGGTCTCCTATCGTCTTTTTCTCGCGTTACTTCCCCTGGCGCTCTCTGGCGACGGGGAATATCAGCGTGCCATTGTGCGTGAAATGAAAGTGGTGTTGTACCGGTATTGGGAACCGATCATGGAGATGCAGAGAGCGTCAGAAGTGGGCTCTCACGAGACACCTGTCTCGGCAGAAGAACAAGAACAGAGGAGAGATCCCTCACTTTTTGACAGAGATTGAGGTTGGTTCAGTACGAGAGAGGTCATGCACGACTCCTTTCTGGCCCACGAAGATTGCTCTGCTCAGGTTCGAGCAAAGCGATGGGCCTCAGTAGGAATCGGCAACTGCTCTACTCATTGGATGTAGCGAATAGGGAAAGTTGTTCTGAACGCGCTGGTAGCTCGCTTTGCTGGTGTTGTAAGGCGGCACTTTCCTGGAGCAAAGGGGAAAGAATGTCTGCAATGTTCTCTGTGGGCCAGGGCAGAGGATGGCCTCCACGCTCGATAAGCGTTTCATTGCCTGCAAGAGATTGAGAGGAGGCTGCCTGGCGCACATACAAAGGTCGCCCCTGTTTTAAGGCTCCGTTGGCACCTTCCCAGGTACCGCCCTTTGTATCTGCTTCGGCCACAATGACGACTTGAGCCAGGCCTGTAACAACCTTGTTGCGTTCCATGGCCCGGCTGACTACCCAGGGAGCATCGGGATGAAACTGGCTCATCAAGAGCACCCTGCCTGCTTCAATTTTTGGGACTAAGCTGCGCATCTGGACACCGCTGAGTTTGCGTATACCGTGCGGCAGCACAACAGTGGTATATCCATCAGTGCTGGTGGCTCCTCTTTTTGTGCGCCGCCGCAGGCGGCGCGCAGGAGAGGAGAAAGTTGGGGCACAGCCCCATAGACGCGAACTTAAGCGATAAGATGGTAATGAATCGGCCCCCGAAGCAGGGCGAGGACAAGCCATCGCCCCTACTATGCTTACGCGTGCATCGGCTGGAGAAGCCCGTCCATAGCGTTGCTTGCCAACGCCTAAAGTTCGCGCTTATTGGGCACAGCCCCAAGCCCCAGGTTAAGGGCTGCCGCCCTTAACAATCCCGCTTACGTTGGCCCCGAAAGGGGCCCTATCATGGACAAATGAAGCCCTTCGCGATCATCTTGCAAGGAAAACTCAACGATCTTTAATTCAAGGTTCATGAGGATAAGCATGGGTAAATCCCTTGTTCTTTAAGAAGTAGTGAAAGTTGATGGGAAAGTGGTAGCCTGTATCTTTGCTCTTGATGTAACTTTTCACTTTCTTGGAGCAGAGGATAAAGAACATCATTGATAGCAGAATACTCTTCTGTATGCCAATACAGAGGGCGCGCTCCACGTTCGATTAGCGCATTATTACCAAGCGATGGGGCGGATACTGTATGACACACATATAGAGGGCGCTGCTGCTGCAAAGCACTATTGGCAGCATCCCATGTTCCCCCATGGGTGTTTGATTCGGCAATTAACACAACTTGGGCTAAACCCGTAACAATCTTGTTGCGCTCCATAGCGCGACTTACCACCCATGGAGCATCGGGATGAAACTGGCTCACCAAAAGAACTTTTCCAGCTTGAACTTTTGGAAGTAAATCCAGCATCCGGACATGGCTGAGTTTGCGGATGCCATGTGGCAATATAACTGTTGTACATCCGCTTGTACTAGTAGCACCATCAAAAGCTGCACGATCAATGCCACGGGCATTGCCGCTGATAACATTTACACCTTGTTCTGCTAAATATCGAGCAGCCTCACAAGAGAATGCAATACTTGTTTCACAAGAATTGCGTGAGCCGATAATCGCAATGGTGGGACGATCAAGAATTTGCAAATCACCAGAGTAACAAAGCACAGGCGGTGTTTGAGTACGCTTGAGTACAGACTTGAGTAACTTAGGATAGTTGTCATCAAGTACTGTAAGTAAGTATATAGAAGCGTGAGATAACTGTTCTGTCAAGGAAATTTGCTCTAAAAGATGCTCTTTAGCCTGTGTCAGTTTCTCTATCATTTTTGCATTAAGATGACATACAGCCTCCCATTCCTGAGCATCGGCGGCAAAAAACTCTTGTAGCGTTCGGCCAAGTTGCTCACACCAAATTACAATGATATCATTAATGATGCGAGCAGAAAGTCGGCTCTTAAATGTCAGCAGCAGCCAACAGGCTTGTTCTCGCAAATCTTTCTTCATTATCGCATTCTCCTTACTGATCATCCGAATGAGTGGTACGGGTAATCGTAAACGGATACACTGCTCTTGCTCCTGCTTGCATCAAAGTCTGACTCACCTCACGCAGCATATGTCCTGAATCATAGACGTCGTCGATGAGCAATAGCGTACGACCGACAATTTGTCCTGGTGAGCGCACACAAAAAGTTCCTTTGACATTCCGAAACTTCTGCACCCTGTTTGTGAGGTCCTTCTGCTCATACGTTAGACGCACTTTTGCAATCGCAGGTAAATATTCTAGACCCAACATACTAGCGACTTGTCGCGCAAACATCTCCACTAACATACCGCTTTTCGTAGGTGGCACACTTACTATACCGTTGATGGTATGTATTGGGTATCGGGAGCTTAACACCTCAATGGAACGATAGACAATTCCCAGTGGAAATGGTCCGGCATCTTCGTACTTACTTGCACGAACAAGTTTGCCGATACGGCTGATACTATAATATGCAAGCGACCAACCAGCTTCATGTATTAAACGATCCTCAATATTGCGTTTTTCGATAGGAGGAAGAAATTCTTCTTCAAGAAAACGATCCGTTGCCCCTTGTATTGTTTGTGAAGGTTTCACAAGGGGAAAGTTTGCATCTAAACAATTACCACAAGCTCCACAATGGTAATCAAGTTGGTCACCAAGATAGTCAGTGAGGTATTCCATATAGCATCCATCAGTGTAAATATAGTCTCGCATGTGTTTTAACTCATGCTTTTTCTGCAAACGAACAGTCTCATAGGGGGAAAAATTTATTCGTCCCGCCAGGGCAACTGCATTATAGATATGAGTGATACGATTGTATTCAATGAGATGTTGATCGTCCAGATCAGCTAGAATAATCTGTATCGCCTTTTTTGAGAAACCTGTTTCTTGCATAAGATCGTACAAATCATGCGGTTTCACATGTAACAAGGATAAAACGGTATCATATGACTTCCCATCGGGCTTCGCATTGTCAATGAAGTATTCTTGTATTGCCAAATCCTCCGGATCGTAGAGTAGGATACACCAGGCAATTTTCCCATCGCGCCCGGCCCTGCCCATCTCCTGATAATAATGAATAAGGGATGCAGGAATATGATAATGCACGACAAAACGAACATCTGGTTTATCTATACCCATGCCTAGGGCAGAAGTGGAACATACTACCTTGTACTGGTTACTCATCAATTTTTGTTCAATGTCTTGTCGAATATCATCTTCACGGTCCGCATGGTAGTACTCAGCCTTCACACCTTGATGCTGCAAGTATGTTGCCACCATCTCAGCACTACTGCGCGTTGCGGTATAGATAATTCCAGTATCCTGCCGCTGAATCAGTACCTCTCCTAAATAACTTAGCTTCTCCCTCTCACCACTTAACTGAACTACATTCAAATAGAGGTTAGGGCGCTGCATCGTGCCACGTATGACCCGGGCGACTTCTCCTATTTGTTGCAGTTAGTAGTCGGACAATGCGGCGATAGTGTGGGCGAAAATCATGGCCCCAGGTGGAGATACAGTGGGCTTCGTCGATGACGATCATGCTGATACGCATCCTGGGAACGTAGGTTTGCCAGTTGAGGTTATCCAGGCGCTCGGGGGCGATGAACAGGAGTTTGAAACTTCCTGCCACGGCTTGCTCTAAGGTTGCTTTATTCTCGTCTTCGCTAAAGTCGGAACTGACGATAGCGGAGGGGATGGCATAGGCTTCGTTACAGCGCTGGCATTGGTCCCGCATGAGCGCTTTGAGGGGAGAAAAGACGATGGTGAGGTGGGGATAGTAGAGACTGGCCATCTGGTAACAGAGGGATTTTCCCCAGCCTGTGCGCTGGATGGCCAGGACACGCTTGCCTTGAACGAGTTGTTCAATGATGTCGTGCTGACGTGGGTGAAAGCCGGTGGAAATGTGAAAGCATTCTGCTAGCAGTTTTTCTGGTGGATGATTCTGCCATGATAACCCTGACGACATACGAGGCCTCCTACAATGCCACAAAATGGGTGATATAGATGTGTGTCTATATTACCGTATGCATTGTAGTTGGTACAGTTGAGATTGTCAACTATGCTACTTTTCTATTTCCTCAATGTGATAAACTAGTGATGAGCATATGATTTAAAGGAGTAATGTTGTAAGTATGTACCGACTCGTCTTTCGTATTCATGCGCTTAAACGAATGAGACAGCGGAACATTAACGAACAGGATATACGTCAAGTGCTAATAACTGGAGAAGTTATTGAAAATTATCCTGATGCCCTCCCACTTGCTTGTCGGCTAGTAATGGGATGGTGTGAAAACCGATGCCTCCATGTCGTAGTAGCTGACGATATTCAGGCTCAGGAAAGCATCATTATCACCACATATGAGCCCAGTCCTTTTGAATGGGAGCCAGATTTGAAGAGGAGAAAGCAATGAAATGCGTCATCTGTAGATATGGAGAAACTGCTCCAGGCAAGGTGACAGTCACGTTGGAACAAGACGGGGCAACGGTGGTTATTAAGGAAGTGCCTGCACGTGTCTGTCAAACCTGCGGTGAGGAATACGTAGACGAAGAAATTGCCGCAAGGCTCCTCAAAATTGCAGAAGAGGCCACCCAGGCAGGTGTGCAAATTGACGTTCGCCGCTACATTGCAGCATAAGTCGCAACCGCTCTTTCTTCTTCGTGCCTCATGAGACGAAACCCACTTTACGACGAGCGCTGACTTCTTCTTCATTGCGAAGCAACACCCTCAACGCGGCCTCTATGACATCAGGATCGAAGTGTGTTGCACTACAACGCACCAACTCGGAGCGCGCCGAGGCAGCAGAGCGCTGGGCCTGATAGGGGCGAGTGGTCATCATCGCACAGTAGGCTTCGCTCACCCGGATAATCCGTGCTGCCAGGGGGATGTTCTCTCCTGCCAGCCCATCAGGATAGCCCGTGCCGTCCCAATTCTCATGATGGTGACCCACGGCAGGTATGAGATTGTGCAGGTAGGGACTCACTTCGAGAATCTGTGCTCCCAGTTCGGGATGCTGCTTGATGAGCGCCCACTCGTTGGCTGAAAGCGTCCCCGCCTTTTGCAGGAGCAGATCTGGCATAGCGATCTTGCCAATATCATGCAGCAACCCGGCGGTCGAGACGGCAAAGACCGCCTCTTGCTCCATCCCCAGTTCACGTGCGATCGCCCCTGCCAGGTCACTCACCTGGTAGGAATGGGCACTGATCCCCTGATCACGTAAGTCCAATAGTCCCATCAAGGACTGGATGGTGGTCAACTGATTGGCCCGCACCAATTGTTCGACACTGAGTCCATCTAGTGAGGGAGCGTCGCGACGCTCTAAATTCTGGATGGTGGCGGCCAGGGCGCTATCCTGGCTGGCCCGCTGAGCTTCCAGGGCGGTGCGGAGTTGATTGCGTCCCAGGCGTTTGGCCCAATACATGGCCTGATCGGCTTTGTCGACGACCTCGCTGCCAACCTGTCCATCGTTGGGAAAGGTGGCCACACCAATGCTAATGGTGAGGTTGATCCCCCCTTCCACCAGTCCGAGAGCAAGCGGGTGGGCAGCAATCGCCTCGCGCATACGTTCAGCTAACTCGCAGGCCTGGACCGCATCGGTTTCCGGAAGCAGGACTATGAACTCTTCTCCGCCATAGCGCCCAATAGTATCTCCCCCTCGCAGGCTGTCGCGCACGCGCCGTCCCAGCTCTTGCAGTACGGCATCGCCAACGCTATGGCCGTGGGTATCATTGACCCGCTTGAAATGATCGACATCAAAGAAGAGGAGGGATAAATGATGCCCGTAACGGCGCGCGCGCCCGATTTCTTTCTCCAGGCATTCCAGAGTGCGAGAAAACCAAAGGGGAGCATCAGCAATGGGCCGAGCGTCTGTGCCCAATAGTCTACACTGGCCAGGAGAGCCTGATTGTTTATGTTGATGAGCAGCCAGGCAAAGAGCAAACCGTTGAACAGCAAGATCAAGCCGGTGCTGTACCAGAGCGGTTTTGGCAGAGTTATACGGGCGCGAAATGGACTCATTTCACAATCCTCCTTATGAGATGCCGACCACTTCTGCGGCAGCGTTATGTTGACACTTCTATCTCCTAATTCAATCGGCAGAGGAGTCCATTTCATGAGGAGTTTATCAGTCGGGACCTGATTGACCAGTTGACGCATCTCCCAACAAGATCACTGCCATCGCTCCCAGTAAAAATCCCGCACCAAGGAGACCAATAGGACCGAATTCCTCATGAAAGAGTATCCATGCGAGTAAGGCTGCCGTTAAAGGCTCACACATCGTCACGATACTTGCCACGGTCGCGGACAGTGAACGCATGCCCGTCTGAAAGAGGGCGTACCCAAGAGCACTTGGAACACATCCCAGATAGAGCAATAGTAGCCATCCCGAGGCTTGATAGACCAGCATTAATCTGGTTGATGAAGTACAGAAGAGCAGAAGCAGCGCTCCTGTCCCGAACGCCACGAAATTGATCTGTAACGGATGATAGCTGCCGGTGAGCAGTCGTCTGCAGAGGATAAATCCAGCATAGGCGCAGGCCGAGAGAAACGCGAGAAACACTCCCAGGAATGACACGCTCCCTGCGTTCAGGTGAGGACGAGCAGTTACCAGGAGGACTGTACCACCCACAGCCCCTACCAAAGCGAAGAGCGTCAGCGGAGTAAGGCGCTCTCGTGTCATGAGGGCAGAGATGAGGGCGATAATTACTGGAACAATGCAAATGGCGATGAGGGTAGAGATGCTCACGCCAGCAGAGGGAATAGCCGCAACGTAAAAGGTCTGGGAGAGTGCCATCATACTTCCCATACACATCATTACGGCGAGGTCACGATGCTTGATGTGAAAGAGGCGGCGGCCAAGGCGAGTCCAACTGGCGAGAAAAAACAATGGGGTTGCAATAGCCAGACGTAAGAAAGTCAATGACAGAGCATTTGTTGCACCGTACGCATACAGGGCCTGGTTTGCAATGCCGATCGTGCCCCAGGAAACGGAGGCACAGACGATGAGCAAGAAGTCACGACGAGAAGTGTGTTGAGAGAACATGAAGTATCCCTTCCTCTGATGCAAATGGAGAAACAAAGAAACAATGCAAAGAGGGCAGGATGAGCGAACGAGAAAAGAACACAAACCATTACAGGGTGTGCGTATTAGAGAGAGGGTGAAACCGTTCTACCTGCCCTAACGGGTGGCGACGGGAGGTGGGGAACAAATTGGATTTGAACAGTAAAATACGAGACCAACCATGGTAAATGCGTCCTTGTCTATGAAAAAAACGGGAAGTGTTTCACTTCTCTTCTTATTCTACCAGAAAGAAGGAGGGAATTGTCAAGTTTGAGGAGGGAGTTCAGGTTACGAAACGCCGACAGGACTATATCGAGATGCAGATACAGGCCAATCTCAATCCTCATGTGATTGTAGAAGCAGCGCTGCACCACAGCGGCGTCAGCCGGTTTGAAGTGACCGAGCCGTCGCTCACAGATATCTTCATTGAAGCTGTCGGCAAGATCTCGCTGCCGGACGCCCCATCGACACTCTCGGCGTAAGAGGGAGGAAGGTACGTATGAGATAAGCCGAGCGTGGTTACGCCACAGCGATACCGTTGTGGGTCAACACTTTGTCGATCTCGTTCTTTAAGCGACTGGGATGAGGTCCCATCAGCCGGCCAATGAGCTGACCATCTTTGAAGATCATCAGTGTAGGAATAGCCTGAATGCCGAGGTCTGCAGCTAAGCGGTTATTCTGCTCGTTTGCGTCAATATCCATCTTAGCGAAGGACAGTTTTCCCTTGTACTCCTCACTTAAACGCTCGTAGACGGGAGCAATTGCGCGGCAGGGACCGCACCAGGCTGCCCAGAAATCAACGATTACCGGAATAGGGGACTTGATGACCTTCTGGTCAAAGTCATTAAAATTGACATGGAACAGGTTGGGATGTGTATCCATAATGGTTTCTCGGCTCACTTTCTGTATTTGAGTATGTGTCTATTTTCCTGCTCGTAGATGCTGCTAGTCAAGACATTAAGATGGTCCGGTTTTCTATTTTGACCCTATCCCATTGTATTATAATGTTTTTCTTTGCCCAAAATAAAGCCTCTATTTTCTGAGTTCCAGAACTTCTCAAACCGTAGAGGCAATATCCCTTTACAGGTGGGTCGCCTGCGGCGACCACAAGTTATAGTACAAGTTTGTGTGTTTTGCGTGCGCTGGCGCGCACGCAAAACACACAAACTTGTATAAAAGGGCTATTGCGGCGCAGCCGCACCATCTATGGAGGTATTGTCCCTACAGTAATTCATGCGCCTGTGGCGCACCAGCGCCCATGAAAATGGATTGCCCCTCCCCTATTTTCAGGGGAGATTTAAAAGTCGTATCAAGCGTGGTGATGTTTGTGATGCTGATGAATCAGTTGGGAGGAGGAGCTTGTCACCTATTGCTCAGCCAGACACCGAATAAAGTAAGCGCCCCTCCGGCTGCCTGGATGAGGCTCAGGGGCTCGTGGAGCAGAATCACGCTCAGGAGCAAGCCAACGACGGGGATGAGGTTGATGTAGGGAGCAGCTTCGCTGGCGTCCAGAAAGCGGAGGCCATAGTTCCATAAGGCATACCCCAGGGCAGAGGAGGCAGCTCCCAGGTAGAGCAATTGTACGAGACCATCTGCACGCAGGTGGGGCATGCCCTGCAGCAAGAGTTCGCCAATGGCGAAGGGCAGTAAGAAGAGTATGCCGGCACTGATGCTCGCCGTGGTGATGACGAGCCAGGGAAAGGTACTCACCAGTTTCTTGCCCTGCACTGTATAGACCGCCCAGGCGAGCACACCGCCGAATATGAAAAGATTTCCCACCAGTGGAGCCGAACCTGTCTGGTTCATATTGAGCCCCGTCACCAGGAGCAGACCCGCGATAGAGAGGCCAATCCCAAGCAGTTGCCGGCGCGAGACATGTTCTTTGAGCAGGAGCACCGAGAGAAGCGTCGTCACCGCGGGGATAGCGGCTTGAACAAGTGCAGCACTACTCGCCGCGGTGTAGACGAGTCCTACATTCGTCATTGCGATGTAGAGAGCGATTCCTGTCAAGCCAAATAGCAGAAAGGTTGGCCGTACTGCCAGCGAGAGACGATACCCTTGCCGGAAGGCGAAAGGAGCAAGGATCACCCATGCAATGAAGAAGCGGAGCACGGCCGCGGTGAATGGACCAATCTCTTGCAGCAGGGATTTGGTGACCACCAGAGCAGATCCCCAGATGATTGCGGTGAGGATCAGGGCGATTCTTCCCCGGTTCAGTTTCATTCTTCAGGCTAGCTCTTTTCTATTGGTCAAGGTATTGTAGCACATACGCGTTCTTTTGCTCGCCTTTTGTGCAGGGATGGGGTGTATGAAAAAGTTGTAGCAAAGCGGAGGGGACAGAGGCCGAATATTCATCAGGGAACGCTTCAAGCAGCGTTTCAGAAGCGGTAGATGTCCTATACTCTCATCAAGTGATATCGTTCACGAACCTTTCTGTTCGTACTCTTCGCCGCTACGCGGCTCACTAAAGATTTTTTGCAGGTTTTGCGCATAGTGCTTTTCCTGTGGTTCCTGGCAGAACGGCGTCGCCAAACCCACTAACGAGCCAGGCGCACCGAGAGTAAACAACGTGCAAGTCAATGGTGGCAGCATTCAGATCGGACCGTTTACTACCTCGGGAACATATCACATCTTTTGCGAGGTTCACCAGGGGATGAACCTGACGATCATTGTCCAGTAGTGTCATTACATCAGAGATAGTTCATTTCACGGGCGAGAGGCGCCGCCTGTTGGAGAAGAGAACGGGCGGTGTCCTGTTGCCCGGCATCCCATGCTTGTAGACATTCTTCAAGCGTAGTGAGGAGTGGTTCAGGAGGGTATTGTTGGGTGGGATCAAGCAGCATACGCACATGGTTCATGGCCTCGGGGAGTCGACCCTGAGCCAGAGCTACGCCGATCAGCGGCCACAGGGCCGTCCACTTAAAAGCATAGATATGTCGCTTGCTCCGCCAGGACTCCAACGCAGCCAAGCCATCCGTCTCAGCCTCTTCCATATTGCCATAAAGGCGACATTTTCAAAGAAGACAGCACGCTGAGCGGCTGTCCCTTATTGTTCTATAACTGGTCGTGCTTTCTCGATCACACGTGTCATCTCCTGCGTCCGGGCACCCATAAAGAATGGGTGGAGTTGCTCGATCTGCGTCTGTATCCACTCCTGTTGCCACTTCGTCTCCGATTTCACTGCTACTTGCTCCAGGATACGTTCCGCTTCCCTACAAGCACGGAGGACTTCTGCAGGGTTTGGAGGAAAATTCCACGTTTTCGCCGTTTTCCGGTGCAGGCGAGCCAGCCAGACGCCCTCTTGTACCGGTACACAGGTCATGGCCTGCTGATAGGCCTGCCGTGCTTCACCGTGCTGTCCGATCCTTTCGAACACATCACCCAGATGCTCGTACAACGAAGCAGCCTCCTCCCATTGTCTATCGTGCCGGGAAAGACCCGCTGAATGAGTTTCGAGGAGGGTAATTGCGCGCTGAAATGCCGTTATCGCTTCTGCATTCGCGTAGACATGGCTTGTAACCTCGCCAGCGCGCCGGTAGTAGGGAATGGCCCGTACCGGCAGACCTGCATGCTCATAATGGGCCGCGATCTGTCCGCTGACCGCATCCAGATTTACCTGTCCCCCAGACGGGTTGTTTGCATAGATCTCTACGAGAGCTTCAGCCACACGACGATGCAGGAGGCGCTGGTGTGCGGGACTCAAGGAAGCATAGGCCAGCTCTCGGAGCTTGTTGTGGCTAAAGTCATAAGTCTCAGCCGTTCCCGCGCCTTGTACACGCACCATGCGCCTCTGCCAGAGTTCATCCAGCCCTCGCACCACTGCATCTTCACTTTCTCCACTGGCTTGGGCAAGCACGGCGAAGGCGAACTCGTGCCCGATGACCGCCGCCACATTTGCGAGTTCGCGGGCAAACGGGGAGAGTTGTGCGAACCGCGCTGCAAGCACGGTCTGTATGGTTGGCGGAAGCGTTGAGACAGCTTGTGTGAGAAGAGGTAGTGGACGTATTGGTGGATGAAATGTAGTGGCATCCCTTGTGGGTGCCAGGTTGATTGATGGGTGAAATGTAGTGGCATCCCTTGCGGATGCCAGGCTTCCAAGTTGTCCCCCGGCACTTATTCCGTCTTGCAACGACGCTGCGCGTCTAGTCTTCGGCTCAGGAGGATGGACCGGCAGCGCTCCTGCCCGCACCATCTCTACCACGAACAGCGGGTTGCCTTCTGTTTCTTGATAGAGGGTGTCGATCATGGCTGGATCAAGCTGGGGGCCCATGATATGCTCAGCCAGAGAGGTCGTCTCAGAGGTAGAGAGCGGCCCGAGGGCAATCTCCGTCACCAGGAGTCTTTTTGCGTCGCGGTCAGCTTCAAACATGTCAGTGCGTCAAGCCTATTCTCTCTTCCAACTCACCGGCCACACTATAGGGGTCGCGCTCGCGCCTGGTGATATCATCGACCAGCTGTTGCCACTCATCCTCGGTGGTTTTGGCTTTGAGGGCGTTGGCAACGGCGTGCAGTACCAGCGCCTCCACCTCGCTGCGCACCTGGCGTTGGGCCCGGCTGGCGAGCATGCCGCTTTCGACCAGGTAATCGTAGTGCTGCTGCATGGCATCGACCACCTGGGGTATGCCCTGGCCTTTGATGGCGGCGGTCTTGAGGACAGGAATACGCCAGTAGGGACGAGTTTTATCATGCATACGGCGCATGGGGTCAAGGCTCAGCAGCATGGCCAGTTCGGCCACAGTCTGGTCCGCACCGGGTTTGTCGGCTTTACTGACGACGAAGACATCGGCAATCTCGAGAATACCGGCCTTGATGGCTTGAATGTCATCGCCCATGCCGGGAGCCGCCACCACCATAACGGTGTGGGCGGTACGCATGACCTCAACCTCTGCCTGACCCGTGCCTACCGTCTCGATCATGATTGGATTGTATCCCGCAGCATCCATGGCTCTCACGACGTCACGGGTTGCGGCCGAGAGACCTCCCAAATTGCCACGGCTGGCCATACTGCGAATAAAGACGTTGGGGTCGCCGGACAGTTCCATCATGCGAATGCGATCACCGAGGATGGCGCCGCCGGTAAAAGGGCTGGTCGGGTCAACGGCAACTAC
>WNGQ01005512.1_pt1 | contig 22521 bp, 17 predicted proteins | sample 5407661 | NCBI WGS metagenome assembly WNGQ01 (sample SAMN13153382, study PRJNA577476) | soil metagenome | isolation source: 60 cm soil or saprolite under Garry oak tree replicate 2 | place: USA:California | collected 2016-06-15 | reverse complement strand
CTCGATTCCGATCCCCCACGCATCGTCAGGAACACGCGCCCGTCCTCGGCCCAGGAGTGGAGTACGAGACAGTGTATCGGCTGTTGGCCCGGGTAGACGAACCAGCTCGCCGCCACCGCACCGTCGTCGCTCAGGCCGAGCCGATAAAAGCTGCGCTTGTCGGGCGAGCGCCGGTTGAACGCGGCGTCCTCGTAGTCGCCCAGCACCCGCACGCCCGCTGCGGCGAGCTCGCGCTCCGTGCGGGCGTAGAAGTCGAGGTCGAGGCCGGGGAAGTCGGCGGCCCGGACGGGTGCGAACTCCGCACGGTGGTCCGTTGCCGTACGGACGCTCTCGACCAGGCGGCGGGCGCTGTCCTCGACAGGCTTGCTGGCCTCCTGAAGCTGGTTCGCTGCGTCGCGCAGCTGGGCCAGAGCCTTCAGCAGATCCTTGGCGGCGTCGCCGGGTTTGGGGGGAAGCATGCGGAGCCTCTGCGGTGGGAGCTTTCTATACGTTTGCGAATCCGCTTCGATTGCGCCACTCTCACCCCCAATCCTTCGACTCCGGCGCGACCTGGCGTATGAACTTGAGGAAGGAATACGGCGACTGGGTGCGCGAGTGAACTCGCGGCTCGGCGTCTGCCGGTAAACCGGCCGCTTCAGCGGCAGATGCCGAGTCGCGGCTTGAGCCGCGCTTCAAACGCAGGCCTTGTACTGATTCCGCCAGCACGTTCACGGTCCCATCGTCCTTCGCGAGCTTACCTCGCACCCATAGCAGCGGCTCGCCGCGGATCGCCGTGCGGTGCTCCTGGTACACGTCGGGCCGCACGATCACGTTCACCATGCCCGCTTCGTCCTCGAGCAGCACGAAGATGAATCCTTTCGCGGTCTCGGGGCGCTGGCGCGCGACGACCAGTCCCGCGACCTCCACCCACGCCCCGTGCTCGAGCCGGGGGAGCGCGTCGCTCTGCACCACTCCGGGCGACAGCACGTCGCGCAGCAGCTCGAGCGGATGGCCGCTCGCCGCGAACCCCAGCACCGCGTATTCGGCGAGCAGCCGCTCGTCCGCCGCGAGGCCGCCGAAGCGCATGCGCTCGTACGGCTGGTCGAGCGCCAGCTCGAGCTGGCGCCGGCCGCGCGCGTCGCCGCCGCGCTCCGCCTCGGGCGGGAGCCACAGCCCCACCTGCCACAGCAGCTCGCGGCGCGTGAGCCCAAAGCCGTCGCACCCGCCCACCCACACCAGGTGCTCGATCGCGGTGCGTTTGAGCTTGGGAGGTGCGCGCCGCACCACGTCGCCGACGCTCCGGAACGGGCCGCACCGCGCGCGTTCCGTCACGGCCGCGGTCGCCGTCTCTTCGCTCCAATCCCGGATGAACGCGAGGCCTATCCTCACGGCACAAGCTCCCTTTCCCCCTTCCCCGGCCTGCCACCGGCCGCTTCCCTGGTATTCAACTGTGCACCACACGTCGCTCACGTTCACGTCCGGCAGCCGGATCTCGATCCCGTTCCGCTTGGCGTCCCGCCCCAGCGCGTCGAGCGAGTAGAACCCCATCGGCTGGTTGTTGAACAGCCCGCAGTAATACTCGGCCGGGTGATAGTGCCTCAGCCACGCTGACTGGTAGGCGAGCAGCCCGAACGCCGCGGCGTGAGACTTGGGGAACCCGAATTCCGAGAACGCGATCACCTGGGTGAAGACACGCTCGGCGACGTGCTCCGGGACGCCGCGCGCCGCCGCACCGTCCTTGAACTCCTCCCAGAATCCCGCCATCAGCTCGCGGCTGCGGCGGCGGCTCATGGCGCGCCGCAGCGCCTCCGCCTGCCCCGGCGTAAACCCCGCGAGCGCCTGGCACACCTGGAGCACTTGATCCTGATAGAGGATCACTCCCAGGGTCTCCGCGAGCACGTCTTTCAGGAGCGGGTGGTCCACCGGCGGCTCGTAGCGGCGGCCGCGAGCCCGGGCGCGGCGCTGTTCCTCGCGCCGCCGCACGTAGGGATTCACCGCGCCGCCCACGATCGGCCCGGGCCGCACGATCGCGACTTCGACCGCGAGATCCTCGAGGTTGCGCGGCCGGGTGCGGCGCAGCATCTGGATTTGCGCCCGGCTCTCGATCTGGAACAGCCCCACGGTGTCGCCCCGGCAGATGCGGTCGTAGACCGCGGTGTCGGCGAAGTCGATGCGCGAGAGGTCGGGCGGCTTCCCTGCGCGTGCCGCGATCAGCTCGACGCACTCCTCGACGAGCGACAGCATACCGAGCGCCAGGAAGTCGATCTTGACGAAGCGCGCGTCGTCGCAGGAGTCCTTGTCCCACTGGCACACCACCCGGTCCTCCATCGCCGCGCGCTCGAGCGGCACGACCTCGACGAGTGGCCGGCTGGAGATGATCATCCCGCCGACGTGCTGCGACACGTGGCGTGGGAGCCCCGCGATCTCCTCGGCCAGCTCGCACAGCTCCTTCCACAGTGGGGCGTGCTTCCGTCCCGCGAAGCCCGGAAGCTGATCCAACTCGTCTGACAGACCGCCCGACCGCCGGTCCGCCAGTTTGGCGACCTGCTCGATCTCGCCCAGCGGCAGATCCAGCGCCTTGCCGATCTCGCGCACGGCGGAGCGGAGCCGATAGGTGGGGAACGAGCAGACGAGCCCGACGTGCTCGTCGCCGTACCGCTTGTAGACCCGGCGGATCAGCTCCTCGCGGATCTCACGCGGGAAATCGAGGTCGATGTCGGGCACCGAGGCGAGGCTCTCGTTCAGGAACCTGCCCAGGAAGAGCCGGTTGGCGATCGGATCGATGTGCGACAGGCCGAGCAGGAAGCAGACGATCGACGACACCGACGAGCCGCGCCCGCGGCCGGGGAGCAGGTTCCCCTGGGCCCGCCGGCTGTCCCGGCGCACGTCCGCCGCTACCTCGCGAGCCAAGTCGAACAGGTCATGATAGACCAAGAAGAATCCACTGAGTCGATGGTGTTCGATTAGTGTCAGCTCTTCCGCGAGCCGCCGCTCGGCCACGTCCCGGTGCTCGGAGCCCTCCGGATAGCGCTCGCCGAGCCGGGCGCGGCACAGCTCGGCGAGCGCCAGCGGGGCAGGCGCGCGGTCGGCCCCGCGGAAGTCCGGGAACCCGTAGCCCAGATCCCGCGTGAGGTCGAACGCCCGGCAGCGCTCGGCGATGGCGAGGGTGTTCGCGACAGCATCCGAACAGTCACCAAACAGCGCGGCGACTTCCTCGGGCGGCCGCAGGTAAAACTCGCTGTTGGGCCGCCGCACGCTGTGCGAGCCGTCGAGCGTGGTGCGGTGGCGGATCGTCGTGAGCACGTCGTGCAATCGGTGACGGGAGCGGGAGTGATAATGCACGTTGCCTGACGCCACGACGCTCAGGTGCGTGTCCTCCGCGAGGGCTTGCAGCGCCCGTGTCAGGGCGAGATCACCCCGCACGTAGTTGCGCTGCAGCTCGACGAAGAACCGATCGGCGCCGAACACCACGCGGCAGCGCTCGGCGAAGCGGCGGGCGGCAGTTGGTCCCTCACGCTGCAACACGCTCGGCAAGAGGCCGCTGCGGCAGCCGGAGAGGACGATCAGCCCTTCGTGTCGCGCTTCGAGCGAGGCGAAGTCGAGCCGCGGATCGCGGCGGTCGGCGCGGCCCAGATGCGCCGCGGTGGTCAACCGGCACAGGTTCGCGTACCCCACGGGCGTCTCGGCGAGCAGCGTCACGTGAGCACCGTCGAGCAGCGTCACCTCGGCGCCGGTGATCGCCTGGAGTCCGAGCTGCTTCGCTTCGTGCGCGAACGCCATCGAGCCGTAGAGGCCGTTGTGGTCGGTGAGCGCTACCCCGGAGTAACCGAGCTGCGACGCCGTGAGCGCGAGCTGCTCGGGGAGGGATGCACCGTCGAGGAAAGAAAACGCCGAGTGGCAGTGAAGTTCCGTGTACATACAATTGCGGATTGCGGATTTCGGATTGCGGATTTATTTACTGCGTTCCGGTCCGCAATCACATTGCTACGGTTTTTGTACGAACCATTCTCCGGAGATCAGATCTTCGTATAGAACCACTCGACCACCGCCGTCGAGCACGACTTCGTAACACCTGCGAGCGATCGGATCCCTCCACCATTCGTCGTCGATGCGCCACATCTCTCCGACTGCCTCCACACGTTTCCCGTTTCCCGATTCCCGTTTCACGATCAACGGCATCCCATTCGCGTCGACTTCTACCTCGACGCGCTGGGGCGTATTGATCGTCCGGAGCCGGTCGGTCTTCAATCCGCAATCCGCAATCGATTCATGGTTCATAGTCAATCAACGCATACCGCCGCTCCGGGAGCCGCGACCATGGCTGCACCTCGATGACGTGATAGAGCAGCGATCGCTTGAGCCTGAGCTTGATCTCCCGGGCGGCGGTGCGGAGCGCGCGACGCCGGTCGGCACGCGCGGCGGCGCTCGCGTCGCGTGCGAAGAGCTGCAGATCGGCGGCGCCCGGCGCGAACGCGGTGAATTCGACGGCGAGCCGCTCCACCGCCCCCGTAGGCGGCGCTTGCTCGAGCCGGGTCCGGAGCGGCGCGGCGATGCGATCCCGGTCGGCGGATGGATCTTTGAGGATCGCTTCGACCAGCCACGATGCGCCGTGCTCGAGCTCGGCGCGCACGCGCACCACCTGCACCCGCCAGCCGATGCGTCGCGGATGCTTGAGCGCGCGCTCGAGCAGCTGGTCCAGCGCGCGCGCGAGCAGCTCGCGCTCGGCGACCGGAGAGAAAAACGTGATCGCGGCGACGATCGGCTCGGGCGTCTCACGGCCCACGACCCGCTCGACTGCCACCCCCGCCGCGAGCCGCCACAGGCGGCGGCCGGCCCCGCCGAACTGCGAGACGACCGCTTCCTCCGGCAACGCGGCGAGCTGGCCGAGGGTCTTGAGCCCGAGCTGTCGGAGCCGGCGGTGTGTGTCGGAATCGAGCGGGAGCACCGCGAGCGGTTGGGCGGAGAGAAACGGCCCCTCCTCCCCCGGCTTTACGATCACGGCTTCCCCCGGTCGCGCGCGCGTAGCGGCGACCCAGGAGACGAACTTTCCCTTCCCCCACCCCACCCGAAGTGCGGAATGCGGAGTGCGGAGTGCGGAGTGTATCGGTGAGTGTCGTGTCGCACGACCTTGCATTGAAATTCCGCACTCCGCATTCCACACTCCGCACTCCATCTCCTCCACTATCTCCTTAGGCCCACCATACAGTCCCTCTAAGCCGTCGGTACCTACGTATGCCCCCCCCAGCTCCGCCGGCTCCACCACCGGGCTCACCTCGCTCAGCGCGGCCAGCAGCCGCGCGAACTGCTCGTCGTAATGGACCGGGTCGGGCTCGCACAGCCGGAGCGAGTGACAGAGACCGATCGCCTGACTCACTGTCATCCCGGGCTTCACGCCGGCGCGACGCGCGAGCGGTGAGACCTGCCACAGTCGGCGGGCAGTATCGCTCGCGAGCAACGCGCTGGGTTGGGAGGTGAGCTCGGGCCGCCGCGCCTCCTCGCACCTCAGGGCGAAAAGGGGAATCCAGCAGCAGGCGGCGGTCGTGCTCGCCAGGTGATTGCGCGGCATCGCAGTTTCAAGGGGACCCGAATATATCCCGAAGATCGCACCGATCGCAAGCCCTGTTCCCATGTGGATAACCCGTTGATATATTTCGACTTCAATGTCTCAGCACCAGCAGAGCTTGTTCGACAATGTCACCGCGCTCCCTCCAGCCGCGCCGGAGCTCGTCGAGCTCGGCCGGCGCGTTCCTCCCACCGTCAAGTTCGGCACGTCCACCTGGACCTACGACGGTTGGGCGGGCGACGTCTATCACCGCAGCTATCGGGGGGCGCAGCCGGCGCGCCGGCTCGAGGAGTACGCCCGCTACCCGTTGTTCCGGACGGTGGGGATCGACAGCGCGTATTACGGGCCACCGGAAGAGCCGGTGCTCGCCGCGTACGCGCAGGCCTTACCGCCGGGTTTCCCCTGCGTCAGCAAGGTGTGGGACAGGATCACCGCGAAGCGGCTGGATCAGCGGGTGAATCCCGATTTCCTGAACGCGGATCTCTTTAAGGACGCGGTGCTGGGTCCCTACGAGCGCGCGTTTCGCGACCACGCAGGCTGCTTCGTGTTCGAGTTCCAGTCGATGCGCGGCAAGGACCTCCCGGATCCCGCGCGCTGGGCGGGCGACCTCGACGACTTCTTGCGGCAGTTGCCGCGCGACTTCCGCTATGCGGTCGAATTGCGGAACCGCGAGCTGCTGACTGACACGCACGGCGCCGTACTGGCGCACCATAGGGTGGCGCACGTCTTCAACTCCTGGACCGCGATGCCCACGCTCGGCGAGCAGCTCGAGCTGCCATGGGCCTTCCCGGCGCCCTTCACCATCGCGCGGGCGTTGCTCCGACCGGGACGCCGCTACGCCGACGCGGTGAAGCTGTTCGAGCCGTACGACCGGATCCGCGATCCCCAGCCGGAGCTGCGCCAGGACCTGCTGCGGCTGGTCGCCGAGGCGATGCGGCGGCGGATCGAGGCGCTGATCCTGGTCAATAACCGGCTCGAGGGCAACGCGCCGGAGACGATCCGCGCGCTCGTCGCGGCCCTGACCGGGGAGGGGCCCTGACCGGGCGCGGCTCGCCCGCGGCGCCGATGCCGCCGCCGCGCCCGGAGCTGGTCGCGCTGGCAGCGGCACTGCCGCCGGGTATCAAGTTCGGGACGGCGAGCTGGACCGAGGACGGCTGGGCCGGCGAGGTGTACCAGCGGAGCTATCGGGGAGCCCAACCGGCGGCGCGGCTCGAGGAATATGTGCGGTATCCGCTGTTCCGTACCGTCGGCATCAACACCGCGTTCTACGAGTCTCCCTCCGAGCGCATTCTCGACGCGTACGCTCGCGCGCTGCCGGACGGCTACTCCTGCGTCGTCAAGGTGTGGGACCGGATCACGGCGCGCCGCTTCATCCGCGACCGGCGCTGGGGCGACCTCGCCGGGCAGCTCAATCCCGATTTCCTCGATGCGCGCTTGTTTCTCGACAGCGTGCTGGCGCGTTATCAGCGTGTGTTCCACCGGCAGTCGATCTGCTTCGTATTCCAATTCCAGGCGATGCGGGGCGCGGATCTTCTTAGCGACGCTGAGTGGGCCGAGCGGCTCGATCGCTTCTTTGCGCAACTGCCGAAGGAATTTCGGTACGCGGTCGAGCTGCGGAACGCCGAGCTCCTTACCGACCGGCACGGCGCGGTGCTCGCGCGGCATGGCGTGGCACACGTGTTTAATTCCTGGACCGAGATGCCGCCAATCGGCACGCAGCTCCATCTCCCGTGGACGCTCGCGGCCGGGTTCACCGTTGCCCGCGCCCTGATGAAGCCCGGGCGCAAGTACGCCGAGGCGGTCCGGGCGTTCGAGCCCTACGACCGGGTGCGCGAGGTGCTGCCCGAGCTGCGCCGTGACCTGCTGTGCCTCACCGGCGAAGCCCGGCGCCGCGGCATCGAGGCCGTGATCCACGTGAACAACCGGGCCGAAGGGAACGCGCCCGGGACGATCCGCGCGCTGGCCGAGATGTGCGTGGGCGGGCAGGGCGCTCAGGCATAGTTGCGGTGTACCCCAAGTAGTGCTACGGTATCACCGTGTAAGCGCCGGCAAACCGCACAAAGTGCACGCCACAGGGGCGTCGTTTGAGCGCTAGTCGTCGCAGCGTGCCCACGCTGCCTGTGCCGCTGCTGCGTGACGCGGTCGCGCGTGAAACGGCGCGGATTTCGTTGCGAGGCGCGGCCAAAGCCATCGCCATCAGCCCGAACGGCCTCCGCAACTTCCTCAATGGTGCCGCTCCCCGCAGCGCCACGCGCTTGAAGCTGGAGCGCTGGCTCGCCGGGCAGGAGCGAGTCACCCGTCCCCCGAGTGTCGGTCAGCTCGTCCGCCTGCTGAACGAGCTCTCCGGGGACCTCTCTCCCCAACAGACGGCGCAGCTGGGGCGCGATATCGCGGCGTTGCTCGCCGAGGGGTACGAGGCCCGCCGGCTCGAGCCGCCCCGCTGGGTGGAGGAGCTGCTCCGCCAGTTCCGTCGGCCGCGGGGCAAAGCCGCCAGCGAAGTCGCCTGAGGCGGGCCGTTGAGCGGGGCTTGCGATCGTGCCGCTGTGGTGCTACCTAATAGTTGGATTGTGCAGTTTGTGCAGTTGTCCCGCACTCGCGGTAGCCACATGTCAGGAGCCGGGTGAAGCGCAGTGGCACGCGCGCCACCAGAGGGACGAGCGCCTCTCGCCCCTTGGCGACCAAGCAAGCCTCGCATCCGAAGGTCGTGGAGATCGTGCGCCTCGTCGAGGCGTTGAGCGACGGCCTCGGCTCGCACGACGGCGTGCTGATCGGCCGGGGCATCGCGCGCTCGTTGGTAGACGCGTATCGAGAACGCCGCCAGCCGATGCCGCGCTGGGTCCGGGAACTCGTCGCGTATTACCCTCCGGCGACACGAAAGTCGTAATGTGGACCGCCGGCCTCGGGGCGGCGCGTGACCGCTGGCCGCCAGACCGTTCCTACTTTGCCGATCGCGCTGTTGCGCGATGCGGTGGCCCGAGAAGCGGGCCAGATCTCCTTGCGACGCGTCGCGAAGGAGATCTCCATGAGCCCGAACGGCGTGCGCGACTTCCTGCACGGCGCTACGCCGCGGAGCGCCACGCGCACCAAGCTCGAGCGCTGGCTCTCCAGCAAGGGGCGCGTCACCCGACCTCCGAACGTCGGCCAGTTCATCCGCCTGTTGAACGAGGTGTCGGGAGACCTCTCCCCTGAGCAGACGGAGCAAATGGGACGCCACCTCGCCGCGTTGCTCGTCGAGTCGTACGCGGTGCGTCGGCTTACGCCCCCCCGCTGGGTACGGCAGCTGGTCCGGCATTACGAGCCCGGGGCCGGCACAGGAGCGAGCGGCGTCGCGTGAAGCGCACGGCTGCGGGGCCCTTGCAGCCCTCGCGTGGGCCCGGAGCGCGACCTCCAGAGTCGCGGGTGCCGAGTAACCGCCGTCGCGACGCCGTCATGCTGCCGCGCGGCGGCGTTTGGCTCTGGCGGGAGGCCACCGCCCTCCGCCCCGAGCTGCGCGGCCGCTTCTTCTACTGCGGCGCCGACATCCTGCCCGACTCCTTCGACGGCCCGGTGCAAACGGAGCGCTTCCTCTCGAAGCCGCTCGACCTGAATGCGCTCTGGGCAGAGATCGTCGCGGTCGCCGATCAGCGCGCGAGCCGGCTGTCATAGCCCGAGGTCTCCCTGCCGCGGCGCGAGCCGCCGCTCGTAGCGATCCTGCATTCCGTCGTTCGTCCGGAAGCCGTATTTGCGTTGCAACCGCTTGATGCGCCGCGCGAGCGCCGCTGCGTAGTTCCGCGGCGCGCCGCTCGTCCGCGCGTAGGCGCGCCGATAGCGCTCTTGCAACTCGGGGAAATGCTCCTCCAACACCGGCAGGAAGCGGTCCCGCACCGCAGCGTAGAGGCGCAGCGGTCCCGCATGCACGAAACGGGCACCGGCTTCCCGTGCCGCCCCGAACAGCGCTTCCAGGTGGGGAACGTCGTCGCTGATGCCCGGGAGCACCGGCGCCACGATGAGCCCCGCGTTGACGCCCGCATCGGTGAGCCGCTTGAGCGCGCGCAGCCGGACCGCTGGCAACGGCGAGCGAGTCTCGATCTTGCGGATGAGTGTGGCGTCGACCGAGATCAATGACACGTAGACCTCGAGGTCGTTGCGGTCCTGGAGCCGGCGCAGCACGTCGGCGTCGCGAGCTACCAGCGGGCTCTTCGTGATGACGCCGACGTTCAGCCCTTGGCAGCGCGCTAGGCGCTCGAGGATCTGCCGTGTGAGCCGGAACCGGCGCTCGGCGGGCTGGTAGGGGTCGGTCGCGGTGCCGATCACAATCGGGACGGACTCACGAACCGAGGGACTGATGGACCGATAATAGCGGCGCAGGTCGGCTTCCAGGGCGCCCAGGAGTTGGTCCTTGACAAAGATCCTGCGCTCAAATGCCTCCCAGCCGTGCGGTCCACGGAAATCTTGAACCTCACCGTCGGAGAGCTTCCCCGCATCGCGCGCGCGCTCGACCACGTAACGATGCGCGTAGCGGGCGTAGCAATAGGTGCACCCGAACTCGCAGCCCACGTACGGGTTCAGGGACCAGAAATCCACGCCGGTCTGCTGCGGAGAGTTGAGGATGGATTTCGAGCCACACCGCGCCCAGCCGCAGTGTACGCACACGAGGCAGCCCGATTGCCGCGTGAGCCCCGCACCGCAGTCCGGGCAGGGCGAGGAGTGGGAGGGCGGTTGGGAGCGGGGAGCACTGGGTGTGGGATTGGGCAACTCGAGAGGCGCCTGCATGCGCGCACCCCTTGGTTTTCGGGTTTCGTTCGGTGTAACTCTCACCCGAATTTATTCCGAAGCAAGCTATCGGCAAGGGCGCCGGCCTATTAGCGTAAGCGAATGCCAAGCAAGAGGATAGCTTTTCAAGGTGAGCCGGGTGCCTACAGCGAGGAGGCGCTGTTCCTGTTGGCACCGGATGCCGAGTCGCAGCCTCATCGCGAGTTCCGCGATGTCGCGCGGGCGGTACTCGAGCACCGCGCCGACCTCGGGCTGCTGCCGATCGAGAACTCCGTGGTAGGATCGATTGCGACCAACTTCGACCTGATCGCCGAGTCGGCGCTCGCGATCGTGGGCGAGGTGGTGAGCGCGGTGCATCACTGTCTGCTGGGCGTGCCCGGGGCGCAGCGCGCGGCGTTGCGCCGGGTGCTCTCGCACCCGGTGGCGCTGGCGCAATGCGAGCGGTTCTTGCGCGAGCTGGCCGGGGTCGAGGTCGTCGCGTTTTACGATACCGCGGGCGCGGCGGCGGAGGTCGCCCGGCGCAAGGACCCGTCGCTCGGCGCGGTGGCGGGCGTCCTGGCGGCGCGCCGCTACGGTCTGGACGTGCTCGCGGAACGGATCGAGGACGAGCCGCACAACCAGACCCGGTTTCTGCTGGTGGCGCGCGACGCGACCACGCCGCCCGCGGACGTCGCGGCGAAAACCACGCTCCGCCTCAAGCTGCCGCACCGCCCTGGTACGCTGGCGCGCGCGCTCGCCCCCTTCGCCGAAGCGGGGCTCAACCTCACGAAGCTCGAGAGCCGTCCCGACCGCTCGACGCCGTGGGAGTACCTCTTCTATCTCGACGTGGAAGGGCGGGCCGGCGAGCCCGCGATGCGCTCGGCGCTCGCGGCGTTGGCGACGCAGGGCGCGGTGATCACCCTGCTCGGCGAGTACGCGCGCTTCACGCCGCGCGGGTGACGGCGCGGTCTTACGGCGCGGGCGCGCTTCCCACAATCCGGCGCCACGCGAAATACACCGGCACGCCCAGTGCCACGATGATCAACCCCAGGCCCGCGTAGCGGGTTTGCTGGAACAGCAGGTTCACGCACAGCACGCCCGTGCCGAGGACGTAGAGCGCCGGCAGCCAGGGGTAGCCGACGGCCCGCACCGGGCGCTCGGCGTCGGGACGCCGGGCTCGCAGGAAGAACAGGCCGACGGCGGTCAACATGTAGAACAGCAAGGCTGCGAAGATGACGTAGTTCAGCAGCTCGCTGTAGGTGCCCGAGAGGCACAGCAGGCTGGTCCACACCGCCTGGACGACGAGCGCGACGGCGGGCGTCTTGTGCTCGGGGTGGAGCACGCCGATCGAGCGGAAGAACAGGTTGTCCTGCGCCATCGCGTAGTAGACCCGGGCGCCTGACAGGATCAGGCCGTTGTTACACCCGAACGTCGAGATCATGATCGCGCCGGCCATCAGGTACAACCCCGCGTCGCCGAACATCGCTTGCAGGGCGGCCGTACCGACTCGGTCCTGCGGGGCGTGGGCGATCGCGTCCGCCGGCAGGACGTTCAGGTAGCTGACGTTCGCGAGCAGGTACAGCACCGTCACGATGAGCGTGCCGGCCGCCATGGCGATCGGCAGGTCCCGCTTCGGGTCCTTCAGCTCCGAGCCGGCGAAGCCGACGTTGTTCCAGGCGTCCATCGAGAACAGCGATCCCACCATCGCCGCACCGATAACCGGCCACAGTCCCGCCGCGACGCCGCCGGCCGGCCAGAACGCGGGCCCGAAGTTTGCGTCGATCGCCGCGGCGTTGCGGCCGATCGTGACGCCGAGCAGGATGAGCGCGGCGAGCGCCGTCGTCTTGATGACCGTGAGCGAGGTCTGGATGACGGCTGCGGTCTTCACGCCACGCACGTTGATCCACGTCAACACGATCACCGAGAGGATGGCGAGGATCCGCTGAGGGGAGAGCCCCACCTGGATGGGGCCGCTGCCGAGGTTGATCGTGGTGCCGAGGAAGACGTCGGGCGACAAGCCGGGAAAGAAGACCGCGGTGAAGCGGGCGAACGCCACCGCCACGGCGGCGATCGTCCCGGTCTGGATCACCAGGAAGAGGGTCCAGCCATACAGGTAGCCGAACAGGGGGGAGATCCCCTCCCGCAGGTACACGTACTGGCCACCCGCCCGGGGGAACATGGCGGCGAGCTCGCCATAGGCGAGGGCGCCCATCAGGGTCACGACGCCGGAGAGGGCCCAGACCAGGAGCATGACGCCCGGGGCGTGCACCTGCCGCAGGATGTCGGCCGAGACGATGAAGATGCCCGAGCCGATCATCGAGCCGACCACGAGGGCCGTGGCATCGAGCCGCGAGATCGCCTTGACGAATTCGGTGCGCGGCTGTTGCGTGGTCGCCATGTGGCTGCGCTCCTTGTGGTCTGCGGGGCCGTGGGTAACCTAGTTGCTACGGCCGGAGGCCGCTATGTTCTCCGGCGCATCTTTCGCCAGCCGAGGGGATCGCCGTGCGCCTACTGCCGCGGGATGAGGAATTCTTCGCCCTGTTCGTCGAAGTGGCCAACCGCAACAAGGAAGCCGCGCAACATCTGCGCGAGCTGTTCGCCGCGCCGCCGGAGCGCCGCACGCCGCACGTCGAAGCGCTCAAGCGCCTTGAGCACGAGGCCGACCAGGTCACCCACGAAGTCGTAAACCGGCTCGACCGCACGTTCATTACGCCGCTCGACCGGGAGGACATCCATCAGCTCGCCTCTGATCTCGACGACGTGATGGACGCGATGGACGGTACGGCGCGGCGCTCGCAGATCTTCCGGCTCGGTGCGGCGCCACAGGGTGTGAAGCAGCTCACGGAGGTGATCGAGCGGATGGTGGCGGTGCTCGGCGAAGCGGTGGGACGCCTCAAGAAGGGCGACGACGTGATGCGCTACTGCATCGAGGCGAAACAGTTGGAGGAGGAAGGAGACGCGATCTACCACGAGGCGCTCGGCCAGCTGTTCGAGAAGGAGCGCGACGCGCTCGAGATCATCAAGTGGAAGGAGATCTACGACAACCTGGAGATGACGCTCGACCAGTCGGAAGACGTTGCGAACGTGCTCGAGTCCATCACGCTCAAGCACGCCTGATGACGCACGGCGCGACGTTCGTGCTCGCGATCGTCCTGGTCGCGCTCGCCTTCGACTTCATCAACGGATTCCACGACGCGGCAAACTCCATCGCCACGGTCGTCTCGACCCGTGTGCTGTCGCCCTTAGCCGCCGTGGTCTGGGCAGCGGCCTTCAACTTCATCGCCGTCTTCCTGTTCGGGACGGCGGTTGCCAAGACAATGGGCAAGGGGTTGGTGGATCTCGCAGTCGTTGATGCCAACGTCATCCTCGCCGGCCTCGTCGGGGCGATCGTATGGGACGTCATCACGTGGTGGCTGGGGCTGCCGACGTCGTCGTCCCATGCGATCATCGGCGGCTACGGGGGGGCGGCCGTGGCGAAGGCGGGCTTCACCGCGCTGTTGTTCCCCGGCAAGTGGATCTCTACCCTGATCTTCATCGTCATCGCGCCGGTGATGGGTCTGACGATTGCGCTGTCGCTCACGGTCGCGCTGTCTTGGATGCTGCGGCGCTCGCTGCCGCGTCGGGTGGACCGCGTGTTTCGCGTGCTGCAGCTCGGGTCGGCCGCTGCATATTCCCTGGGGCACGGGTCCAACGACGCGCAGAAGACGATGGGCATCATCGTCGGCTTGTTGGTAGCCGAGCAGCAGTTGTTCGCGGGCTCGCCTATCGGCGCGCTCCATTTGACGGACGCGGCCTCGGTGCCGACGTGGGTCATCGTCGCTTGCGGGGCGGCGATGGGGGTCGGCACCATGTCGGGCGGCTGGCGCATCGTGAAGACAATGGGCCAGCGCCTCACCAAGCTCCAGCCGTTCGGCGGCTTCTGCGCCGAGACGAGCGGCGCCATCACCCTGTTCGTCGCGTCGCACTTCGGCATCCCCGTCAGCACGACGCACACCATCACCGGCGCGATCTCGGGCGTCGGCGCCGCGCACCGGCTGTCGGCGGTGCGCTGGGGCGTCGCGGGACGGATCGTCTGGGCGTGGCTGCTGACGATCCCCGCGTCGGCGGGCATTGCGGGCTCGGTGTACTTCGTCCTGCGAGCCCTAATCCGCTGACGGCGGTCTGCCCTGCAGCTTCACCGGTCGATCATCCCCGCGTTACAGTCCCAGTACCTCCACGACGGCCTGCGCGATCGCGGCGTCCTGCACGCCGACGCCGGTCAGATCCGCCACGGTAATCTCGCTGGCGCGTTCCCGCCCCGCGACCCGACCGGCCGCCAGGTCCGCGAGCTCGCCGTAGACCTTCTCCCTGGTGACGGCGCCGGCGGCGAGGGCGTGGTGCAGGTTCCCGTACCGCTCGGTTTGAGAGACGCGATCGGCTATCAGCTTGTCGGCCTTCAGCAAGACTGCCGGTTCCAGCTCCACTTTTTCCGGGCTGCCGGTGCCGACGGAGGTGATGTGCATGCCTGGGGTCACCCAGGCGGCCTTGATCAAGGGCGTGGTGCTCGCCGTCGCGGTCACGATCACGCGGTGGTCGCGGACGGCGGGCTCGAGCGCGGGCGCGACGCGCGTGGCGACGACGGGCGCGAGCTCCTGGGCGAGGGCGCCGGCCCGCTCCGGCGTGCGATTCCACAGGGTGAGTCGCTGCAGCGGCAGCTCGGCGACCATCGCCCGCGCGGTGAGCCGCGCGAGCGCGCCCGCGCCCACCAGCAGGGCGTCGTGCGCGTCCTTCGGGGCGAGGTACCTGAGGGTGAGGCCCACGGCCGCCGCGGTGCGGAAATCGGTGAGGTAGCCGTGCTCCTCGAGCAGCACGTCGGGCGTGCCCGTCTCGGCGTCGAGCAGCAGAAACATGCCGTCGCCGGACGGCAGCCCGCGCGCGCGGTTTCGGTAAAAGCCCGTCGCCACCTTGAGCACGATGTGGCGCGCGCCGCGCAGGTGGGCGCCCTTCACGTGCACTTCGGCCTGCTGCTCGGCGAGCTCGACCACCATCGGGTCGGGGAGGGTGGCCTCGCCCAAGCCGAGGGCGCGGAACCCTCGCTCCACCGCGTTCACGGCGACGGCGAATGGGATCCGGTCGCGGAACGCTTCGAGCGGGACGACGCGCATCTCAGTCCGCGAACACGCGCTTCAGGCCGCGCTCCGTCTCCGCCAGCGCCTCCTGGAAGTGGTGCAGCTCTTCGCCGTAGCCGAAGCGGTTGTGGTTGGGCAGCCCGAAATGCTCGCCGGGCACGAGCAGCACGCTGTGCTCGGCACGCATCCGCTCGACCACGTCGAGCGCGCTCGTCACCTGGCGGTATTTCACGAGACAGATCGCGCCGGCATGGGGCGCGTGCCAGCTAAAGGTGTCCCCGAAGCGCTTCAGCCAGCCCTCGAGCACGGGGTAGTTCGCCTTGAGGATGCGGCGGGTGCGCTCGAGCAGCTGCTCGCGCACGCGCGGCTCGAGTGCTACGGCGGCGAGGTGGTCGCTCGCCCCCGCTGGGCCGATGGTGGTGTAGTCGTGCCGCGCCCACGCTTCCGCCGAGAGCGCCGGCGGGGCGACGATCCAACCGATCCGCAGCCCCGGCAGCCCGTACGCCTTGGACAGCCCGTTCACCACGATGACGCGCTCGTACCCGCCCCAGAAGGACGGCGTCGTCCGGCCGTCGAGCTCCGCTCCCTGGTACACTTCGTCGGCGAGCAGCCAGGCGCCGACCTCCGCGGTGCGCTCCAGCAGGACACGCCGCATCTCGTCCGACAGTACGTGGCCGGTGGGGTTGTGAGGGTTCGTAACGACCACGAGTTTCGTGCCCGGCGCGATCGCCGTGCGGATCTCTTCGGCCGTCGGCTCCCACTCGAGCTCCGGGCGCAGCGGAAAGCCGCGCACTTGAGCCCCGAAGTTCTGTGCCAATCCCCACGTCTGCAGGTAGTTCGGGAGCATGAGCGCGACCGTGTCCCCCGGCTCGATCAGGCGCCAGCAAACGCAGAAGTTGGCCTCGGCGCTGCCGGTGGAGACGAGGATCTGGTCGGGGGACACGCCCGGATAGAGCGCCGCGATGCGGCTGCGGAGCAAGTCGGTCCCGTTGGACTGGCTGTAGCCGAGCCGCACCTCGAGCAGTGGCAGCGCCGAGGCGCCAGCAAGGCCGAGGAGCTCCTGGATCGAGAGCGGGTGCACCCCCGACTCGGAGAGGTTGAAACGCACCCGGTTCTCCCATGTGCTCTGCCAACGTTCGAGCTCGAAGGGGACGAAGCGCAAGGGTCCTCCTGGAAGCCGCAGTCAGTTATCGGCAGTCAGTAACGTGAGGTCTTCCGGCCGTTCCAGCCAGTAATCGGGCTCGAGATCCGCGAGCTGCGCTCGGTCGAACGGACCCCACAACACGGCTGCCGTTTTCACCCCTGCCGCCCGGCCGCACTCGATGTCGTGGCGCGAGTCGCCGATGAATACCGCGCCCGTGGCCGGCGCGCCCAGGCGCTCGAGCGCCGTGAGCACGGGCTCGGGGTGGGGCTTCGGGTTCGTCACCTCGTCCGAGCCCACGATCACGTCGAACGCGTCGTCGAGACCCGCGACCTGCAGCCCGCGGAGCGCCCCGCTGCGCATCTTGCTTGTGACGAGGCCGAGCGTCTTCCCTTGGCACCGCAGCGCTCGCACCGCGACGACCACGCCGTCGTAGGGCCGGACCAGCGCGTCGTGATGCTCGAGATTGTAAGCGCGGTAGGTGGCCACCATCGCCTCGATCTCCGCAGGATCGTCAGTCCAGTGCCGGAACTGCACCCACAGCGGCGTGCCGAGGCCTTTCATCCAGACCTCGTCCGGCGGCTCGAGCCCGCGGTGCGCGCGCAGCGTGTGGCGGTACGAGCGCAGGATCAGCTCGATCGAGTCGATGAGGGTGCCGTCCAAGTCGAACAGGAAGGTGGAGAGCGCCACGCCGGAAGCTAACCAGGCACGCACAGCACCGCCGCCACCAGCTCCGCCTGCGGCGCGGCGGTGGTGTCGTGCGACGGCGGCAGCCGCTCGTGCCAGGCCAGCACGTTCCGCACGGTGAGGGGCGTCCGCCGCGACAGTAGCTCGTCGAGCAACAGCTCCTCTCCCGCCGTCATCCCGAGCGCCAGCCGCGACACCAACGCGTCCAGTCGAGCGAGCTGGCGCGCGTCCCCGCGACGGGCCGCGCGGCGCGCAGCGCCGAGGACCCAGGGGATGAGCCGCCGGCTGAGGCGGTCGCGGTCCGACGCGCGCCAGCGTGCGTCCTCGAGCGCCGCGAGCCGCGCGCGGACCAGCGGGGCAGCCTGCTGTACGGCTCGCTCGAGCCGCGCGCGATCCACCGCGACCGGCCTCGCGCACGCGGCCTCCTCGAGCAGCCGGGTCGCTTCACCGGGGTCCGGCCGGACGTCGTGGTCGGTGACGACGAGCGCCTCGACGAGCGAGCCAATCCGCACGATCAGCACGACCGCGCTTGCCTGCGCCGCCACGGCGGCGACCGTACCCGTCGAGGGCGCCGCGACGCCGGACCGCAACCGCTGCAGCCGGTCGCACCAGTCGAGCCGGCCCGGGGCTGCCGCGGGTCCCGCGACGGACTCGAGCTGCGCGGCGCCGCTGGCCGCCTGCGTCACGAGCTTCGCCGCGAGCCGTTGCTCGATGGCCAGGGCGCGCTCGAGGGCCGGCGGCGGGAGGAACGTCACGGCCTCGACGCGGTCGTGCGGCGACCCCAGCCGATCGACGCGTCCGACCCGTTGCGCCAGGCGGGCAGGGCTCCAGGGCAGGTCGTAGTGCACGACTCGCGTGGCGTCCTGGAGGTTGAGGCCCTCGCTCAGCAGGTCGGTCGCGATCAGGATGTCCGTCTCGAGCGCGCGGGCTGGGGGTGGCGCGTGCTGCGCCCGCGGCGCGAACGCCGCGAGCACCTCGGCCCTGGTGGCAGGCTCGTTGCCGAACAGGCCGGTGTCTCCGACCACGGCGGCGACCCGGCGCCCGCGCAGCCGCCGCAGCAGGTATCGCACCGTCGCGCGCGGCTGCACGAACACGATTGTCTTCCCCGCGCGCCCGGCGAGCAGGCGCTCGAGCGCTTCGGCCTTGGGGTCGGGAGCGGGGTCGGCGAGGTCGCGCAGGCCCCGCACGACGTCGCGATCCCGGTCGACTGCGCCGCCGGGCCCCGGCGCGAGGAGCAGCGGGAGGAACGCGAGCTGCAGATCCTCTCCTGCGGTGCGTGGAAACGAGCGCTGGAACTCGCGCGGCGTGAGCGTACGGCCGTCGACCGCTGCGTCCCGCGCGAGATCGAGAAACGCCTCGTAGCGCACCAGACTGGCCCGGAACGCCGGCGGGCTCGACGCCAGTTGCGACAAGAGTACCAGGCGGAACAGGGCCGCCGCATCGCCCGGCGGCTCGAGCCGCTGGATCTCCGCGATCACGTCTCCCAGCGCGTCGTCGGGCATCGGCCCGACCCGCACGATCTCTCCTGGTGCACGGCTCGGGAACCTCAGCAAGAGCGGTCCCTCCGCATACGCCGCCTGCACGCGACTGCGGGTGCGCGCGACGATCAGGCGGGCCGCGACGGCGCCAAGTGTCCCGACATCGAGGGCTGCTCGCGCCGCGAGACGCAGGGACGCAACCCCCAGCGCGGTGAGATCGTGGTCCCGCAGGAACAGACGGAACAGATGGAACAGGTCGGCGATGCAGTTGTGTATCGGCGTCGCTGTGACCAGCAGCACGCGCGCGGCGACGACGAGCTTGGCAAGCGCGCGGTAGCGGTTGGTGTCGGGGTTCCGGAACCGGTGTGCTTCGTCGACGACGAAAAGGCAGGTTCGTGGAGGGTAGTGGTGGGTGGTGGAGGACGGTTGGCTGAGGGACTCATGGGTCACAATCGTAGCCTCAGCATCGTGCTGCGCGAGCAGCGCTCGCCATTGGGGAACCAACACTGCCGGTACGACGAGCGCGAAGGGCTCTCCCAGTGCTAGCGCCACCGCCAGCGCGACGTACGACTTCCCCAGGCCCACCGCATCCGCGAGGAGGGCACCGCCGTAACGCCGCAGGATGGCGGCCAGCCGCTCGGCGGCGGCGACCTGATGCGGCGCGAGCCACGGCGGCCACGCCTGCGGCGCCTGCTCCAGCGGCGCCAGGTCGAGCAGCGCCCGCGCGCCGGCCGCCGCGACGACCGCGGGTGGCGCTTCCGTGCCGGGCCGGAGCAGGCAAGCGAGCGGCTCCGGAAGCGGCGCGAGCTGCTCAGCGAGGATCCGCGGCGCTTGCGCCCGGGGGGGCGAGAGAGGCCAACACACGGCGGTCCGAGGCGTCGAGGTGATACAGCTCGGCAACGGCGTCGTCGTCGCTGGCGCCGCGTGAGCCGGCGGCGGTGAGAGCCCGCCACGCGGGGGCCTCGGCGGGGGGGACCGGGAGCGCACACACCACCCGGGCGTTGAAGCGCCGGAACCCGCCGCGCGCGGGATCCGCCACGAGCCGCGCCAGCGCCGTGAGCCAACGCGAGTTGAAGAGCGCAGCGAGCGCATGAGCGTCGTCGGCCGTCCGCGTGGCGATGCCGTACACGGTGTTGAGCGGCACGACGTCGGGACCTGGCACCGCCGCCGCGAGCCGGCGCGCGACGTCTGGCCAGAGCACGCGGTGCGGCGCGTACGCCAGCGCGGTGCGAAACAGCTGCCACGGCGCGCCCGCGCGGTAATCGCTGCGGCGTCGCAAGCGCTCGAGGTGCGGCTCGAGCAGCCGCGCGAGCTCGCGGGGGAGTCGCGCCAGCGGCCGCCCGTCCGCTGCATGGGTCCAGAGGACGTGCGCCCGCGGCGTGACCCGCCACGGCGCGAGGTCGCGCCCGCGCACCGCGGGGCGCGTCCACGGTGCTGCGGCCTCGACCAGAAACAGCTGGTCCGCTCCGGTCTTCACGCCCAGCTGCGGCGTCCAGCGGTCGCCGACCGCCGGGAAACTGTCGCGCAAGCGCCGCGCGACTCGGCTGGCCTGCGGGCTTAAGATCCAGGGACCGCCGGACTGGAGCAGCCGCTGCGGCACACGCGGCGCCGCGCTCGTCGGCCCGAGCGCCGCGGCGACCTGGTCGTGCGGGGCCGGCTCGGCGCGGGCCGCGACCAGCGCCATAGGGTACACCGCCGCCCCGAATGCCCCCGCCGCTCCCTCGACTTCAGCGGCGCGCTCGATCCGCGTCCCGTGCGCCAGCAGCTGCCGCAGCGGCTCGGCGTAGCCGCACGAGGCCAGCTTCGCGGGTACGAGCAGCGCGGCCACGCCGCCTGGGGCGGCGAGCTCCAGGGCGCGCTCGACGAACGCGACGGCGAGATCGGGAAGATGCGCGAAGCCACGCCGGCTCGCGGGACGCCACGCCGCGTAGCGCGTCGTGAGCGCTTCCCGGACCTGCGGCGCCAGCCGCTCGCCGCGGACCCAGGGGGGGTTGCCTACGACGACGTCGAACCCGCCGCGTGCGACGATGTCTCCGAAGTGCGCCTCGAACGCGAAGAACGGCACGCCGCCCTCACGGCGCAGTCGCCGCAGCGCCCCGCGCAGCTCGCGCCGGCTGGCCCGCAGGCGTCGGAGCAGGGCGCGCTGCGGTGCGTCGAGGCCGTGGTGGCGCCCGAACAAATCGCGGTCACGGGCGAGGGCAAGGAGCTCGGCGATCCGCCCCTCCAGCATCCGGATCGAGTCCTGGAACAGGCGTTCGCCGAGAGCGGCTTCGGCCCGGGCCAGCTCGGCCAGCGCCCGGCGTTTGGCGGGTCCAGTCATGCTGAACAGCGTTCGGCGCGCGGCACCGAGCCGCTCGAGCATCGCCCCGCCCGTCAGGGCGGGGCCCCCTCCCCCCAACACCCGCGCCAGCGCGAGCGGGTCGAGCAGGGCGTCGCCCTGGCGCACGTGGCCGTCCAAGTTGGGAAGCGGCGCGATGCGTGTCACGTCCATCTCGTCGTCATCCGCGACGAGTGCGAGCCACAGCCTGAGCTCCGCCAGGCGCACGGCGGTGAGCTTCACGTCCACGCCGAACAGGGAGTGTGCGAGCACGTCCCGCCGCACGGCGCCAGCGGGTCCTTCGCCGCTGGTCCGCCGCAGCGCCGTGAGCTCCTCGAGCGCGCCGAGCAGAAACGCCCCGGAGCCGACCGCCGGGTCGCACACGCGCAGGCGGGCGAGGCCGGGGGGTCGCGCGGGTGGCTCGCCGCGGTGGACCCACCGCTCGGCGGGCCCGGGTGCGAGCCCGCAGCGGCTCACGAGTGCTGCCTCGAGGGCCGCCCGGACCAGCTCCCGCACGAGCGCCGCCGGAGTGTAGTAGCTCCCGCTCGCACGCCGGTCATCGGGGTCCATCACTCCTTCGAACACCCGGCCCAGCATGTCCGGCGCCACGAAGTCGGCGTCGTCCGATTCGCGCACCGAGAAGTGAAACCGCTCGAACAGCGACTCGAACGCATCGCGCCAGTCGGCGTTGGTCCATTCCGCCGTGCCGTGGCGGCGCTCGAGCGTGGTGGGCTCGAACAGGCCGCCGTTCAGGAACGGCAGGTTTCCGAGCGCGCGCGCGCCGCGCGACCGGTCGCCCCCAGGCTGGTTGAGTGCACCGAAGCACAGCGGGTCGAAGACGTGGCGGTGAAAGCTGCGCCGCAGCGCGATGACCTCGTCGAAGCGGTGGATGAGGTAGCGCCGGTCGCCGTCGAGCCACCCTTTGGCCTGGACGAAGTACAGGAACAGCACGCGCGTGAGCGCGGTGAGGGCGAGCGCATGTCGCTCGGCGCGGCCGCGCGGGACCGCCAGCCGGTCGGCCAGCCGCTCGAGCACGCTGCGAAACGCCTTGAAGAAGCGCGGCGTGACCCCCTCGCTCGCGAGCGCCTCGCCGATCCGTAGGCTCAGGGCAAGCGAGGTCTCGCCGGGCACGGGGCCGAACCGCTCGAGCGTGCCGAGGGCGCTGCCGGGCGGGTGCAGGAGCGGCCACGCTGCCACGCGCACCGCGCCCGGCCGTCCACCCGGGCGCCAGCCGGCGCAGATCAGGCGGCGGGGCGCCGTCCCCAGTGCGCAGGCGAGCCCGCGCTCCGCACGGGCCGCGAGCCGCTGGGCCGCCGCCCGCACGGCGCGGTCCGGGTCACCGGCCTCGAGTGCGAACACGCGGAAGGCGTCGTGACGCGCCACGAGCAGCACGCGCGACACGCCCGCCGCCTCTGCGTGCGTCTCGCCTAGCCAGGGCCCGGGTGGCACGTCCTCCCACGCCGCTTCGAAGCCGAGCGCGCCAAAAAGGTCGCGAAGATCGTCGATCCGCTCGGTGC
>WNGQ01003496.1_pt1 | contig 22537 bp, 23 predicted proteins | sample 5407661 | NCBI WGS metagenome assembly WNGQ01 (sample SAMN13153382, study PRJNA577476) | soil metagenome | isolation source: 60 cm soil or saprolite under Garry oak tree replicate 2 | place: USA:California | collected 2016-06-15 | reverse complement strand
CACCAATCCGCTGTTCACGACCGAACGCGGCAAGCGCTATCGCCTCGCCATGAGCAACAAGAGCGGCGACAACCACCCCGTCCATCTGCATCGTCACACCTTCGAGGTGACCAAGGTGGGCGACAAGCCAACCGCGGGCGTGATGAAGGACACGATCAACATGACGCGGTTCAGCACGGTCGAGATCGATTTCGTCGCCGACGACCCGGGGCTGACGCTGCTCCACTGCCATCATCAGGATCACCAGGATGAAGGCTTTATGGGGATGGTGACGTATCTGTGATCGTCGGCGGCACGCGTGCGGTCAGCGGCGAGCCGGCTGAAATAGCTCGACGAGATTGCCGGAGGGGTCCTTCAGCAGGATCTGCGATCCGCCCGGCCCGCTCACGATGTCGTTGCGGAACTCGACGCCGGCGGCGCGCAACCGGGCGACCTCGGCCGAAATATCATCCACGATGAGATGAATGCGGTTCCACCCGCCGGGACCGGGCCGATGGCCATCGGGCATCGGTCGTCCGGCCGAGCTTTTCGGCCCGCTGAGCAAGAGCCGCAGCGATCCCAGCGTGACGTCGGCAAACGCCGGCGCTGCGTTGGAGAGGAGCTTGAAGCCGAGGTGTTGGGTGTACCACGCGACCGCCGCGTCGACGTCATCGACCATATAGCGGACATTGACCGTCGTTGTCGGTGTTGTCGCCATAGCTACCTCCCGCAGCTGAACGCACCAAATGATGTGAATAGTGCGGCATGCCGCAGTATTCATTTGACCCGGCCACGACTGGCGGCGCGCGTGCCTTAAGCCTTCCCCGGCTCCGCCGCCGCAAAGAACTCGCGCAGCTCGCGATAGGTTTCTTCCGCCGCTTCGTCCGAGAGATAGTGCCCGCAAGGAAGCGCCTTGCCGGCGCGAATGTCCGATGCATAGCGCGGCCAAATCTCCATCGACTTGTGGTTGCGGCCGACGCCGCCGGTCGCGCCCCACAACAGCAGCACCGGACAGGTAATCTTGCGTCCGGCGGCGAAATCCTCGCTGTCCATGGCGAGGTCGACGCCGTGGGTGGCGCGGTAGTCCTCGCACATGGCGTGAATGGTCGCGGGATTGCGGAAATAGCGCTTGTATTCGGCGAGCGCCGCCGGGTCGAAGAAGCTCAGGCCCTGCTCGGTCTTGGCGAGCTTCTTCTCGATGAAATAGTCGGGATCGGCGCCCATCAGCCGCTCGGGAAAATCGTAAGGCTGGATCATGAAGAACCAGTGCCAGGAGAAGGTGCCCCACTGACGCGTCACGTTGTTGAGCAGATGATGCTGCGGGATGATGTCGAGGATGGCCGCGCGCGCGACCTTTTGCGGATGATCGAGGCACATGCGGTGGAGCACGCGGGCACCGCGATCATGGCCGGCGGCGTAGAAGCGCTCGAAACCGAGCGAGGCCATCACCTCGACTTGGTCCTGCGCCATGGCGCGGAACGAGTAGCCGCTATGATCCTTCCCGCCCGGCGGCTTTTCCGAATCCCCGTAGCCGCGCAGGTCGGTGGCCACCACGGTGAATTCGCTCGCCAAACGCGGCGCGACTTTGTGCCAGGACAGGTGGGAGAACGGATTGCCGTGCAGGAGCAAAAGCGGCGGTCCGTCGCCGCCGCGCACCGTGACGATCCGCGCGCCGCTGGTCTTGATTTCGGTGCGGGTGAAGCCTTCGAACATCCGATGCACGTCTTGCTGCGCCGCCATCGTCCGGGCGGCGCGAAGATCACTTCGCCGCGATGCCGGCGGCCCTGGCGAGCGCTACGGCGATCGGCGCCTCCCGGGCGATGCGCGCGTCGAAATCGTCCGGCTGCATGATCATCTCCTCGACGCCGAGCTTGGAGAGCTTCTCCTTCACCGACGGATCTTGCAGCCCCTTCACGGTCTCCTGGTGAATGCGAGCGACGATGTCGCGCGGGGTCTTCTTCGGCACCATCATCCCGATCCAGAAATCGAAATCGGACTCGGGAAAACCCGCCTCGAGCGTGGTCGGCACCTCCGGCAGGGCCGACGCGCGCTTCGAGCCGCCCACCGCGAGCGCCAGGACCTTGCCCTCGCGGATGAAGGGCATCGCCACCGTGAGCGGACAGAAGTAGAAGTCCACTCTTCCGGTGATCACTTCCGTCAGCGCTTCCGGAGCGCCCTTGAAAGGAACCAGCTGACCCTCGAACTGGGCGGCGAGGCGAAAGCGCTCGGCGGTCAAATGGGGCGGGGTCCCGATCCCTGCGGCGGCGTAGTTGATCGAGCCCGGCTTGGCCTTGGCGGCGGCGACGAGCTCCTTGACCGTTTTGATGTTCTTGTCCGGCGAGATCACCAGCACCAAAGGCACGTTGCCGAGCGTCGTGACGCCGGCAAAGTCCTGCACCGGATCATAGGGCATGTGCTGGATCGCCGGCGCGGTCACCAGCGCGTTGGAATGGACCAGGATCGTATGGCCGTCCGGATCCGCCTTGGCAACGGCGCTGACGCCGATGGCCCCGCCCCCGCCCGGTCGGTTTTCGATGATGATGGTCTGACCGACGTTGGCCGCGACGTGCTCGAACACCGTTCGCGGAAGCAGGTCGGTGGCGCTGCCGGGAGAGAATGGCACGATGATCTGGACCCGCTTGGTCGGCCAAACCTTGGCCGTCTGCGCCGTGAGCGGCCCAACCATCGTCCACACGGATGCGGTGGCCGCCATCGCGGCAAGCGCCAATCCGCATGCTTTGCGTCTGTGCACGCTGTCGTCCCTCCCGTGCCCGCCGAGGCATGCAACGACGCCGACTGGCGGCCGCATGAGCCTAGCCGATCGCTTTTCGCACCACCACCGTCAAGGCGATGGTTCGCGTATTGCATGAGTGCGCAAGCTATGTAGGGCGAGGCGGCGCACCAAATGCGCGCAGCCGTGGCGCATCAATCACAAACGGCCTGCGCTAGCGAGAAAGCACGATGAATTCCGTGTAGCGGCCGGTTTCCGGACCGAGGCCCTCGTCGGAGACCACCAGCGACGAGCCCGGAATCAAGATTTCGCCGATGCGGTCGGCCGCCTCCTGCGGGATCTGGATGCGGTTGAGCGCTTCCGCCGCGGTCGCCGGCGGCTTCGAACGTGCGGCGGGCTTGGGCGCGTCCTTGGATTTCTTCCTGGCGTCCCTTTGCTCCGCGGACGCCGACGGTTCGGTCGGGACGGTCATCACATTCCAGCGCATGCCGCTGCCGTTGTCGGTCACTTCCATGGCGGTGAACACGTGCGTGCCGAGCGGCTGATCGGGCTGATCGATCACAACCGGCATGTCGAACAGCGGCACGAAGCCCTGTCGAACGAAAATCTTTTGTTCCTTGCGGCTGACGAACACCGCGACCTGACCGGCGCGTTTGATCGGCTGCTCGGCCGCCTTGATCGGCGGCGCAACCGGTTTCGCCGGATCGACGGTCGGGGTGGGCTTGACAACGTCGCTGCCGCCGGGCGCTGCCTCGGCCGGCCGCGGCTCGGCGACGGCGGGCACCATCTGCGCCGGCGCCGCCGGCTCGCTCCTCTGCGGCGTCTCGGGAGTGTCGCCCGCACCGCTCGGCGCGACGGGAGCCGCGACCTCCATGGATCGGATGAGCTCGGGCAGATCGGACGCCTTCGCGTCGTCGCCGGCTTGAGCGGGCTGCGCCTCGGTCGCTACGAGGTCCTCGCGAGGCGCCGTCATCGGCGCCGGAGGCATTGCCACCTGGGCAGCCTTTCGGTCGTCGGTCGCGGGCCAAGCCGGCGTGGTTGCCTCAGCTTGCGGCGCCGCGTCGATCGCATCGATTGCCGCGTCCGGGATTGTCGCCTGCGCCAGCACGATTGCCGGCGCAACATCGCGCCCGTCGGTCCTTCCGTCCATCGCGATTGCGGGCGCGGGCGGTTTCGGCTTCGGCGCGAACAGCTTGGGATGCTCGAATTCGACCGGGGCGAGCTCGTGGTGAGCGACGATGACTCGTACGCCGAGGTTGGTGATGGGCCACAGCTTCTGCGCGAAGTCGTGCGACATGCGAATGCAGCCGTGCGAGGCCGGATAGCCCGGCAGCACGCCTTCGTGCAGCGCCACCCCCGACCAGGTGATGCGCTGCATGTATGGCATCGGCGCGTTGCTGTAGAGGTTGGAGTGGTGGTAACGGTCCTTCTCGATGATGCTGAAGACGCCCGTCGGCGTCGGATGGCCGGGCACGCCGGTGGAGACCGGCCCCTGCGCCACGCGCACCCCATTGCTGAAGAGCGTCACTTTCTGGGTGCCGATCGACACGACGATCTGCAGCGGACCTTTCGGCATTTGGCCAAAGCCCGCATCCTTCTTAGGCTCGGCCTTGTCCTTTCTCGTGGGCGCAACCCTGGCCTTGCGAGCGGGCCTTGCCGCCGCCGGCGGAGCGTACCAGCCGTCGTACCAGCCGTAGGGGGCGCCCATCCCGGGCGTGGCCGCGTCCGCTGAACTCGCCCAGCCCACAAGGCAGCCCCACGCCGCGCCCGAGACCAGCGCGATGCGCAGCGCCTCAAGCCCACAACGGCCGGGTGCCAGCGGGGCGGTCCCCGTGAATTTCACCAAACGGTTCTCCTGATTGTTGGATTTTCAGGCAGCTCCGGGTTTGCCCATGCTCCCTGTAGAAATAGGTGTTGCGCGCGCGAAGTCGATCAACTCGTCGGCATCGCAAGACGCGCGACGTCGAGGCTCTTCTGATTCGGTAAACAATCGCTAAGCCGGCGCGCTCGCAGAGAGCCGCCAATCACTCGGTTGAGGTAACGGAGTAAACCGATCGAAGGGTTCGCTCAGCTCTCGAGCGCGCGGGTGGTATCGTCGAACAGGTCTTCGACCTCGATTTTTCGCGGAATGAGTCGCTGCTGCAGCGCGTAAGTGATGATGGTCTGCAGCGCTGGCCGGCAGGCCTTGAGGCCGAACGGAAGAAAATCGATCGCGCCCGCCTTGGGCAGCCCGGTGGCCTTCTTGGCTTGCAGCAACAACCGGTAAATTTCCTTCACCGTTTGCGGGTTCGACTTTGCGAGTTTTTCCGTCACCACCACCATGTGGTTGATCGGCACCACCTTGTGCCGCGCGTACCATCTCTGCGCCGCGGCCTCGGCATCCGGGATCAGGCTTTTCAGCGTGGGGTCATTGGGCAGGTCGGCGCCGTAGATTGCGGCGTCGAGCTCGCCCGCGCGCAGCATTTTGAGGAGATTCTTGTCGGCGCCCGCGCGTTCGACGCGCTCCGGCTCGTGGTACTCGGCGACGTGGCCATCTTCGAACGTGACCCAGCGCACCTTGTCGAGGTCGACGCCATAGTCGTTCTCGAGGATGCCGCGCACCCACACCGCCGTGGTCTGGCTGTAGGAGCGAACGCCGATGCGTTTGCCGGCAAGCTCGGCCGGCGTGAGCGGGCGCGCCGCGTTGCACAGGATGGTGCCGTGCTGGAACCGCCCCATCATGGTCGCAGGCATGAGAACGAGCGGCTTGCCGTAGGCCTTGGCCTGCACATAGGTCGCAATCGCCATCTCGCTGACGTCGAACTTGAGCTCGCGCACCATGGGCTTGAAGAACCGGTTCGCCGGCTTGATGTCGGAGAAGGCGAACGCGACGCGCGGCGAGTTGATCTCGCCGCGCTTGAGCGGCAGCGTGTGCGGGTAATCGTCGAAGGCCGCGCTCAGCGTGGTAACATGAGTGTCGACGCTCATGAGCTCATTCCTTGCAAAGCGGACGGGCACGGCGCCCGATCCATTCTGGAACATTTTCCGGGCCTGACGCGAGCGTCTTGTAGGGCACTCCAGCTCTAGGCGCGCAAACCTCGGGGGAGGGCTATCATAGCGCCGCGCCGGCAATCGATGGCGCGATCCGGAATGAGGAAGTCACTGCTATGCTGTCACAGCCATCACAGGCGCGATGCCCATGACGCTGATCCTCTCCAACGACGACGTCGAGAAGCTCCTCACGATGCATGAATGCATCGCGGTCATGGAGGAGGCCTATGTCGAATTGGCCGATGGACGCGGCGTGTCGCGCACCCGCTCCGACTGCTTCACGCCCACGGCGCAGGCGGACGCGCTCTACAGCCTCAAATCCATGGACGGCGTGGCTCCGAAGTTCGGCGTCGGCGCGGTCCGCATCAACTCCGACATCATTACTTGGCCCAGGCGCGGCAACACCATGCGGCGCGAGAAGGTCGCGGCCGCGCCCAACAACCGCTATGTCGGACTGGTGCTGCTGTTTTCGGTGGAGAACGGCGAGCCGCTCGCGATCCTGCCCGACGGCGTCATGCAGCGCATGCGCGTCGGCGCCGCCAATGGGCTCGGCATCAAGTACCTTGCCCGCAAGAATGCGAATAGCGTCGGTATTCTAGGCTCCGGCTGGCAGGCGGGGGCGCAGCTGATGGCCGCCTGCGCCGTGCGCGACATCGAGACGATCCGTTGCTTCAGCCCCAATCCGCAAAGTCGCGAAGCCTTCGCCCTGGCCATGCGCGCGGTGCTCGGTGTCGAAGTCATGCCCGTCGGCCTGCCGGAGGAGGCGATCCAGGGCGCCGACATCGTCATGTGCGCGACCAATTCCATCGATCACGTTTTTTTCGAACGCTGGATCGAACCCGGGATGCATCTGAGCTCGATCAAACGGCCGGAAATCGAGGTCAAGGCCGTCAAGCGCGCCGATCGCGTCATCATTCACTGGAACGATCCGACTCCGATCCACGTCGCCGCCAAGGACGTCGTGATCGAGGAGAAGGTGGCGGGCCGCGGATGGCAGGCTGGCCGAAGAGATCGACTTCGACAAGCTTCCGACCTTGCCGCAGCTCGTCGTCGGCCGGGTCGAAGGTCGCAAGTCGGACGCCGACGTCACCTGCTTCATCAACAATATCGGACTCGGCTATCAATTCGCGGCCGCGGGGTCCGTGGTCTACCGCAAGGCGAAGGAGTGCGGCCTCGGCCATGACGTGCCGACCGACTGGTTCACCGAGGACGTGCATCCCTAATCCGTGAGGTGGGTCCGCACCGTCCCCACAACGGGGCCTCGCCGGAACATTCCAGCGTTTTGGCCGTTTATTGAACAGCGTTGCGCGCAGATCGCAGAACGCGGCGCGCGCTGCGACAATGACGGAGCACTGCCATGCTTGGTTGGGCTTTGACGTTTCTGGTCGTTGCGCTGATTGCGGCCGTACTCGGCTTTGGCGGGATCGCAGGTTTCGCGGTCGAGATCGCAAAAATCATCTTCTTCGTTGCGATCATCCTGTTCGCGATCTCCGCCGTCGTCGCCCTCATTCGGGGCCGTTCGCCGACGGTTCCTTGAGTAAGCTTCCGCATAGTTTTCAGGCGCGCGCGTGCTTTCGCGAGAGCTTCTTCCTTGTCCTGAATTGATGCCGGATGGCGCGAGGCGGTTCAGCCGCGCCCGCCCGCGGACAGAATTGCGCGCGTCGTATGATCCGGACCGAAGTCGTCGGCACCGTCGATGGAGAGCAGGTCCGACAGCCGAGTGCGTGCACGATTGACCCGGCTCTTGATCGTTCCCACCGCGCAATCGCAGATGGCGGCCGCCTCTTCATACGAGAAGCCCGATGCGCCGACGAGGATCAGCGCTTCCCGCTGGTCCGCCGGCAGCTTGCTGAGCGCCACGCGGAATTCCTCGAATTCCACCCGACTGTGCTGTTCGGGATGCGATTTCAGGCTCTCGGCATAGCTTCCGTCGGTGTCCTCGACTTCGCGACGGCGCTTGCGATATTCGGAGCGGAACAGGTTGCGCAGAATGGTGAACAGCCACGCCGACATGTTCGTTCCCGGTTGGAACGAATCGATATTCGCCATGGCACGCAGCAGAGTTTCCTGCACCAGGTCGTCGGCGCGATCCACATTGCCGCAGAGCGAGATGGCAAACGCGCGCAAGCTCGGCACCGCTGCGAGCATCGCGTCACGTACGGATGATCGCATCGTCATGATCTCGACCCCTTGTTGTCGAATGCCTTGGCCCTAACGAGATGATCGTCCTCCCGCCCGCTTTGCCCGCGCATCGTCTCGGCGACGCCGACGTCTTTGTCGAACTGGTCCAGCAGGTGCTTGAACCGGTCGGGGACGCCTTGGCGCAACACCTCGTCGTAGACGCGCTGAAGGATGTCGCCCAGCCTTCGCTGGTCCTCGCGGCTGAGGCGCCCCCCAGCCTTTCTCACTTGCGCGTCGGTATGCATGCTCGCCTCTGACCTCGGGGGCTTGGGTTGCATCGCGTCCGGCCGTACAGCCCTTTCCCCCGCCATGGCCGCCCGAACCGGCTTGCGTTCGCTCATTCTCTTGTTCCCGGGCGAAATCCCCCCGCCCGGGCCCCTCAGTGCTTTATCTCAGCATAACGTGACGCAGAACGGTTCGTTCCGTGACATGGAACTTTTTTCCCGCAAACCTGTTTTTGCCGCGTAAGCTTAGCAATCGAACGGGAGGGTTCCGTGCCCAATTCGTCCGCTGCGGTAGCCCAATACCTGCCATTTTTGCGACGTTATGCAAGAGCCCTGACCGGAAATCAGGCGTCCGGGGACGCCTATGTCGCTGCCACGCTCGAGGCCTTGATCGCGGATCGCGCCGTGATCGAAGACCCCAGGGGGCCGCGTGTTGCCCTCTATCGCCTATTCACAAAAATCTGGAACTCGGTGGCGGTCAACGGCGCCGCCACCTCCGGCGAAGGCGTGCTCCCTGGAGAGCAAAAGCTCGCCAACATCACGCCCCTCCCCCGCCAGGCTTTTCTCCTGGTCGCGCTCGAAGGCTTCTCGGAGCCGGATGCCGCGCGTGTGCTCGACATCGATGTGATGAAGCTACGCGGGCTGGTCGAAGAATCCGGTCGCGAGCTTGCGGCCGAGATCGCAACCGACGTTCTGATCATCGAGGATGACACGTTCATCGCGATGGAGCTCGAAACCCTGGTGGAAGGTCTCGGTCACCGGGTGCTCGGTGTTGCGCGCACCCACGCGGAGGCTCTCGCGCTGACCAAGAACAAGCGGCCCGGGCTGATTCTCGCGGACATCCAGCTCGCCGACGGCAGTTCGGGGCTCGAGGCGGTCAACGAGTTGCTCGCATCTTTCGAGGCGCCGGTGATCTTCATCACCGCCTATCCCGAGCGCTTCCTGACCGGTGAGCGGCCCGAGCCGGCGTTCCTGATCGCCAAGCCGTTCCAGCCGGCGACGGTCTCGGCGGTGGCGAGCCAGGCGCTGTTCTTCGAGCGCACGGCAAAACGCCGCGACCGGCGCGTCACGGCGTAACTGCAAAGCTGTCGGCCACGGCAGGCGGCGTTAACGGCGCCGAGGGCGAGTGCGTTGATGGCTGGGGCGGCTAGCGCGGCGCTGGCTCGCCAGGCCGACGAGAAGTCCAACGCCAACCGCAACTGCAAGCGTGACCAGCGGGCGATGCTCGACCTCGTTGGACAGGCGCCGCAGCGCAGCGTTGCCTAGCTTTGCCGCCTCGCTGCCGATTTTCGCCGCTTCATCGCGCATGGAGTTGGCCCCGCCGCGAAATCGTTCGGCCATGCCGTTCAACGCCGAAGCGATGGTCTCGCCGACCCGGTCGGCGGCCTGCGCAGCGCTCGCCGCGGAGCGGCCGCCGACGCGCTCGAGTTGCCGCTCCAATGCGCGCAAGCGCTGCTCGATCTCACCAAATTCGGCGGAGATCGCGCGAGAATATCCCGATCGAGGAAACATGCTTTCACCCAGCGCCGACGCCTGCTGCAGGGTTGTCGTCGTCAATTCACGCTCTTGAGCCAGCTGTCGATTTGGCGCTCGGCCTCGTCCTTCGCCACCCCGTAGCGCTGCTGAAGCCGGCCGGTGAGTTGCATGCGCTTACCCTCGATGACGTCGAGATCATCGTTGGTGAGCTTGCCCCACTTCTGCTGAACCTTGCCTTTGAACTCTTTCCAATTGCCTTCGACACGATCCCAATTCATCGCTCCGCTCCTGTTTGCTTCGTCCCCGTCGCTGGAATGTCCAGCCGGAGAACCCAGCGCGCCAGCAAAAGTTCCGATGCGCGATGCGGGCTCCAACGCCGTGCCGTCCCTGCAAAAGACGGGGGCGTAGCCGACCTCTGTGTCGACTACGCCCTAGCTAACCGGCCGAGCACGGGGAGGGGGAAATGGGCGGCCGGCTACCCCTGACAATGCGTGTCGCGTCGATTGGTTCCTGGGGATCGGCCGGAACGCCGAAGACGCGGCAATTGGAACAGCGAATTTCTCAACGCTGGCATTGCCGCAAACGCCCCTGCCGCGAGCCATCGCCGGCCCTATCCCGGCTTGGAAGCCTCGCCCGGTCCGGCGGAGAAACTCATTTTCTGCCAAGGCGTTAGCCGCGGGAGCCATCCCGGTCGACACCTCTGCACAAATCCCAGCGCGACGGATGAACCTAAGCGAGGGTTAGCGCGACTAATGGGGACAGGGATCGTGGGGAGCAACCCATGCGGCGTTATTCGGGATATCTCGTCGGCTGCGGCGGCGCGGTTTTCGCCATCGCGATCTTCCTCGTTGGTCTGGAAGTTTCGTCCACCACCGCTGCGCCGTCGGTCGCGCGGAGCGCGCCAATGGTGAACCGGACGCTCAAGAGCGACCGTATGCCGCTCGTTTCGACCAAGAGCCGCAATGCGGTGAACGGTCCGGCCGAAATGAAAGCCCCGCCGGCGCCCGCGCCCAAGCCCAAACTGCTCGATGGCTGCGAGCCGGTGGTCAGCGCGATCGGACACTCGCCGTTGGCACAGATCCCGGGCCGCTGCGTATCGTAAGCATCCCGGCAGGTCCCCTTCTCGGACATCGAAGCTTTTTTGCGCCCCGCGCGGTCGCGCCGTGCCCAGGGCGCATATGGCCGTCGGCCCGAGAACCCGCCGCCGAAACTGCCGAGCGCCACCGCGCCCCAGCACGGAACCTTCGAAATACCAGCGGCTTATAGAGGGAGACGGGCAATGGAGGCTGCGCGATTTGCTTCTGGCACACTGTCGGCCTGATGGGGGCGGCGATCCCCGTTCGCCGTCCGCTTCCTTGCGCCTGGACAATCACTGTCGGGCCGCGATCTGAACCAGCCGCGCCGCAGGCAGTACCAAGTGAATGAATCCGCTGTGGTCGTCCTCGACCTCTCACGCGTGCACGCAACAAGAAAGGCTGCTTGCAAGCCGCGAGCCAACGCTTGACTCAACCGGACCCGAAGGAAGAATTCGCATGCACGGTCCCCTCGTCGGCGAACTGCTGCGTTGCCAGCGCGCCCGGAACCTCCGCTGCGGATCAAATAGAACCGTCGCACCGTGGATGTGAAAGTGCCTCAAGCGCAAGACAAAGGTGAAACGGGCGACACTCCTGTTTGCGAACGAGCGTCGCCTTCCCCTTCCGATCTTGAGTCGTTTCGATCGGCGCTCGATGCCGGCCGCGTCGGCCTATGGTCGTGGGATCTTCGATCCCATCAGATGGCATGGTCGACCAACCTCGAAGACTTCCACGGCCGTCCCGAGGGCACTCTCGAGGGCACGCTCTCGATCGTCCCGCAGGACTTGGAAGCGCAGGACGCGACAGGCGTGCTGGCGGCGATCTGCAAAACCTTGCAGACGCACGAGCCGTGTCGTCTGGAGTACCGCCTGCCGGGACGATCGGAGCACGAGGAGCGCTGGTTCGAAGCCTCAGTCACCGCCATCGTGCAGGACGGCGCGGCGGTGCAACTGCTCGGCATGTGCCGAGACGTGACCGAACGCCTGCGCGTCAATCGCGAGGTCCGTGTCCGTGCGCGCCAGCAGGAGACCCTCGCGCGGCTCGGCGAACGGGCGCTGACCGAAGGCGACTTGCAGAAATTCCTCAACGAAGTGGTCACCACTGTCGGCGAGATTCTCGACGTCGAAATGGCGAAAATACTCGAACTGGTCCCGGGCGATGCCGAGCTCCTGCTCAGGGCCGGCATCGGCTGGCAAGCGGGGCTGGTCGGCACCGCCAACGTTTCGACCGGCCGCGACACGCAAGCCGGGTATACGCTCGCGTCCGGCCGCCCGGTGATCGTGGAGGATCTGGCGTCGGAGACCAGGTTCACGGGCGCGCCGCTGCTGAAACAGCACGGTGTCGTGAGCGGGCTCACCACGCCGATCGCGGGGCGCGATGGCCGCGCCTACGGCGTGCTCGGCGCGCACACGGCTAAGCGGCGCAAGTTCAACGACTACGACGTGGCATTTCTCGCGGCGGTTGCGAACGTGGTGGCAGGCGCCATCCAGCGCCGGCAACTGGATCAACGCCATGAACTGATGATCCGTGAGTTGCGCCACCGCTCCGGCAACCTCTTTTCACAGTTGCTTGCCCTGTTCTCGCAGACCGCCAAGAATTCGCGTGGTGTCGCCGACCTTGTGGCCAAATACGAGGCCCGCGTTCTGGCGCTGGCGAATGCCCATCGCCTCATTACCGAGGGCGGCTGGAAATCAACCTCGCTCAGCGAGCTGCTCAACACGCTGCTCGCTCCGTTCCTCGACCGCATCTCGTTCAGCGGACCCAACGTCTTCCTCGAGCCCGATCCGACCTTCGGGCTCAGCATGGCGGTGCACGAGCTTGCGACCAATGCCAGCAAGCACGGCAGCCTTTCGAGCGCGTCCGGCCGCGTCGTGCTGTCCTGGTCGGTCACGCGTACGCAGCAAGGCCTCACCCTCGTCCTCGATTGGAAGGAAAGCCGCGGGCCCGCGCCCAGGCGGACGCGGCGAGCGGGTTTCGGCTCGCGGCTGATCAACATGGTGATCGAACGTCAGCTCAACGGCCAGGTGGAGCAATCCTTCGCAGCGGAGGGATTGCATGCGCGGCTGACCGTTCCCCTCACCCATGAGCGATGGCCGGGCGGCGCGCGCTCACCGTCGCGCACCGACCTGCCGTAGCGGGGGCCAACCGAAATTCGGTCCTATTTCTTCTTTGCGTCTTGGTAGGGATAGATGATGTTGCCGGTCTTATATTCCGGCGGCCACAGGATCACCTGGTGCGTGGTATCGCGGAACTGCGCGAGATCGTTCCCGCTCACGCCCTGAAATTGGGTGAAGAACTGCCGTGACTTCGTCCATTCGCCGTCCTTCCCGAATGCGATTTCGCCGGCCACGGTCGAGAATTTGTGGGCATGGATGTAGTTCGCGAGCTTGTCGTGGTCGAGGCTTTTCGTCGCCTCGACCGCTTGCGCCAGCACCTGGCCGGCGGCGTAGGCGAAGGGCGTAAACCCATAGCCCAAGGGATCGATGCCGAGCGAGGGCGCCTTGGCCTGATATTTGTCCAGCATCGCCTTGAGGCCCGGGAAATCGAGCGTCGGCGCGGGGATGAAACTTTCCATGATGACCAAGCCGTTCATCAGCGGGCCGAGCTGCACCTTGATCGGCGTGGCGAGCAGACCAATCATCGCCCCGCCGAACATCTTCGTGTTCAAGCCGATCTCGTTCGCGCCGCGCACGATCCCCACCGTATCGGGCGGATAGGCGCAGGCGAAAACGAGATCCGGATTGGTCGCCTGAATAGCCCGCACGATCGGCACCATGTCGGTGGTGCCCGGGGGATAGCTCTTGTCGTAGACGATTTCGAAGCCGCCGGCCTTGGCATTCTCGCGCGCGCCGTCGCAGGCGGTCTTGCCGAATTCGGCGTCGGCCGCGATCAGCGCCACGGTCTTGGGCTTCGGCGTCTGCGCGGCCGCAATCTCGAACCAACCCCTCGAAAAGGCCAGCGTCCCTTCATCGCCGCCCGGCACCATCGAGAAATATCTCGAATAGTTGAATTGGCGATTGACGTTCACGCCGAGCATGCCGATCGTCATCTTGTTTGCCTGCATGACCACCGGCATTGCCGGCGCGATCATGTTGGTGGCATAGGGCCCGATCAGCAGGTCGACTTTGTCAACGCTGATGAGCTTGGTGTAGATGCCGGGCACGCTGTTGGGATTGCTCTGGTCGTCGTAATAAACGAGCTCGACGGGACGTCCCAAGAGTCCGCCTTTGGCGTTGACGTCGTCGCGCCAAATTTCCAGCGCCAGGAGATTTTGCTTGCCATTGGGCGCAACCGCGCCCGTCAGCGCCATGCTCAAGCCGACCTTGATCGGATCCGTCGCGCGCGCCGGCGCCATGGCGCCCAGGACGACGGCGAACAAAATTGCGAGCAAGGCGCACGAAACGGCGCGTCGTGTGGTGGCAAACATCGGCTGATTCCTCCGCCCGCGCCGGTGACGGCAGCGACCGCTTGGCGCTTCGCGCTTCTGGTCGCATCGGCAAAGTCTAACGCGGCCCGCTACGGCGCGACACCCTCTTCATCACAGGCGGCTGATTTGCCGCGTCCGCCTGACCAAGAGGTCACGGCATCATCGGTGATGCCTGAAGGCGCATGCCCGAATCGCGGTCGAGTCCGAGAATGCGGCATCCTCCATGTCAGCGACCCAGAACCGCCCAAATACGGCCTCATCCGTGGACGCAACCGGGCCTTCCGTTCCTATCGCACCGTGTGCCGGATTGCAGAGCTGCCGATTCGAGAAATTTTGAAGAAAATTCGAATCGAGGCTGGCTTCAGGTCCCTCGTAAAACATCACCGAAAAGCGGCCCGCTGACCGCCGCAAGGCCGGATTCAGGTACCGTCGTTTGCAAAACCGCGATCCGGACGGCTTCTGCGGCTCGAGTGCGTGCTATTCGTGCAACACTCTCCCGAAAAGGATCAACGGTGCAGGCGTTACAGGCGCTTTTTGCTTATGTCGTGAGTGCGGTTAGAGCATCGTTAATCGTGCAGCGGTGGAAACCGCTCTGGCTAAGTGGTGATGGAAAGAGGGGGGCGTCCCTCTTCGGTTGCTTCATCTCTGGGGCTTCCGGAAGGCGATGCTGCCAGACACAAGGGGAATAGTCATGATGAAGATCGTTGTACTCGCTACGGCTGCATCCTTGGCCATGCTGAGCGCTGCCGCCGCCGCCGACCTGCCGCGTAAGGAGCCGCCGCCTCCGGCGCCTCCGGTTGGCAAGGCTCCGATCGGCAAATATCCGGTCGGCAAGTATCCAGTCGGCAAATATCCACAGCCCGTTGTGACCAAGGGCTAACTCACAGTGTCACCGACGGGGTGCTCGCGCGCAGAATCGTCGCGAGCACCCCCCGGACATTGTCTCCAGCGGTGCAAAGCGCCGACCGCTTCAGCCGTTGCTGCAGTGATCATGATTAGGGGAGCCACCAATGCGACATCTCCGGACGAAGAGGCGCGGCCTCGCCTTCAGGGTGGGCTTGTATGCCGTCGCGCTCGCCGCGGGGCTGCAAATTCAGGCGGCCAGCGCGCAGGACAAAGCCGCCGCGACGCCGACCAGCGCCAAGCCGCAGACAGCGACCAGGGGCGTCTATTACGTCGATTTCCGCGCGCGGACCGCCGCCAGCTATGGCCATGCCTTCGTGTGGTATGGACGCGCCGACCAGAAGCAGATTGAAGTCGCCGGCCTCCATCCCGCTTCCGAGAGCGTCATTCCCTATATCATCGGGCACGTTCTGCCGGTCCCGTCCGAAACGGGCAAGAGTTACGGCGACCTCGACGACGAGTATTTGACCGCGAGCTACCGCATCTACATGAACGAGGCCGAGGCACAGCGGGTGTTCGCCTACATCAAGCGTCTACCGGAGGACTGGGTCAACCGTCTCAAGGAGCTCAATGGCGGACGGCGCTATATGTCGAGTCCCGCGGTCGCGCAGGCCTCTTCCAAGCCCTCCGCTTCGGCGCAGAAGCCTGCGACCTCTGGATACGCATCGGCCAGCTATTGACACGTCGCTGACTGAGGTTAGCGCAGCTTAGAGCGGAGGCGTGAACGCCTCCGCTTTTGCGTTGGAGCAGCGAGCCCCGGCAACGCGGAACTTTTCCGATCCGCGACAGGGTCTTGCCCGCGGTCCGCCTCCAAATTTACCGCGAGTTCCGGCCTTTTTCGCAGCGCACTGCCATGTTAAAGTTGCTGCGATTGATGTATGCATCTCCGGCGCGTCGGCGGGGAGCGGGATTTATCGGCATGGTGGGTGCATTGGCGCAGCCAAAGCGGCGCTTCCAGCTCGTTCTGATCAAGCCGTCGCATTACGACGACGATGGCTACGTCATCCAGTGGGTGCGCGCGTACGTCCCCTCGAACACGCTGGCGGTTCTCTACAGCCTGGGGCGCGATTCGGCGCAACGGGCTGTGCTCGGAGACGACACCGCCATCGACATCGCGGTGATCGACGAGATCCACACGCGCGTCAAAATCGGGCAGCTGCTCGCTCGGTTTCGCCGCCACGGCGGGTTCGGCTTGTTGGGAATCGTCGGCGTGCAGTCGAATCAGTACCCCCGCGCGCTCGATATCGCCCGCCCGTTCCGCGCGGCGGGCGTGCCGGTGATGATTGGCGGATTTCACGTATCCGGCTGTCTCGCCATGCTGCCGGAAATGCCGGACAACCTTAAGCAAGCGCTCGACATGGGCGTCAGCTTGTTTGCCGGCGAGCTGGAAGGGCGGATGGACCGCATCCTGCAGGACGCAGCGAACGGCACGCTCGAGCCGATCTACAACTACCTCAAGGACCTGCCGTCGCTCGAATCGGAGCCGACCCCGATCCTCCCCGTCGAGCATTTGAGAAAAACCTTCCAGGCCTTGGCCAGCTTCGATGCCGGCCGCGGCTGTCCCTATCAGTGCTCGTTCTGCACCATCATCAACGTGCAGGGCAGGAAATCGCGGCGCCGTTCGGCCGACGACGTCGAGCGGACAATCCGCGAGCACTATGTCGAGGGCATCCGGCACTTCTTCATCACCGACGACAATCTCGCCCGCAACAAGGATTGGGAGCCGATCTTCGACCGGATCATCGCGCTGCGCGAACGCGAGAACATGAACATTCGGCTGATGGTCCAGGTCGACACGCTGTGCCACAAGATTCCCAACTTCATCGAGAAAGCCGCCCGCGCCGGCACCAACCGCGTGCTGGTCGGCCTCGAAAGCATCAATGCGGCAAACCTGCTCGCGGCGAAGAAGCGCCAGAACAAGATTACGGAATACCGCGCGATGCTGCTCGCCTGGAAGAACGCGGGGGCGATCACCACGGCCGGCTATATCCTCGGATTTCCCTTCGACACGCCCGAATCGATCCGCGAAGACATCGCGATCATCCAGAAGGAGCTGCCGCTCGACATCCTCGAATTCTTCTGCCTGACCCCGCTCCCGGGGTCGGAGGACCACAAGGTCCTGTGGCAGAAAGGGGAGTGGATGCACGAAGACATGAACCTCTACGACGGCGAGCACGCCGTCTCGCATCATCCCAAGATGAGCAAGGACGAGTGGGAGCAGGTCTACCGCTCGGCCTGGGAGATGTATTACACGCCCGAGCACATGGAAACGATCCTGCGGCGCGGCGCCGCCACCAGCTGCAGCATGTCGCGCCTCGTGAGTTTCGTATTCCTGTTCTGCTCGTCGGTGCCGCTAGAAAATGCCCACCCGCTGCAAGGCGGTCTGCTGCGCCGGAAATATCGGCGGGATCGCCGTCCCGGAATGCCGATCGAACCGATCTGGTCGTTCTATCCGAAATTCGCGTGGGACTTCATGAGCAAATATTCCCGTGCGGTGCGCCTGTTGCTGTGGCTGCACCGGACCAACCGGCGCCTGCAGAGGGACCCGAATCGGTACAAGTACACCGATCTGGCGATGACACCCGTGACCGAGGACGAGACCGAGAAGCTCGAACTGTTCACCCACAGCGATGCCGCGCGCCAGGCTGTGGCGCATGCGCATAAGATCGACCAGCTCACCCACGCCCACAAACCCGCGAGGGCCGAAGCCCACGCGTGAAGCAGGGGCGATGCCGCTAATAGATCCCGGGTAAGATGCGCGAGGTGCGGGCCATGTAGCGGCGGTACTCGTCGCCAAAGGTCTCGGTCATCAGCGCCTCCTCGCGCCCGACGCGCAGAAAGAACAGCGTGCCGAAGCCGATCAGGCCGGCCGGTCCTGCGATCCAATTCGGTAGCAGCAAGGCCTGCGCCACCGCCCACAGCCAGAACGCCAAATACATCGGATGCCGCACGCGGCTGTAGACGCCGTTCGTCACCAAGGTGTGCTGATCGCGCACTTCCAGCGTCACCGACCAATTGCGCCCGAGATCCTTGTGCGTGCGGTGGAACAGCCAAAGGGCGGCCGCGAACACCGCGGCGCCGAGCCACGGCTGCCATGGCCGGAGGGCGTAATTGGCGAAAGCCGGCGCGCTAGCGATGACGTAAATCGAAGGAAGCACGCCCAGCCCGGTGGCCGAGATTGCCATCAGCACGATTTCGCGGCCGCGATCGCTGCGCCGCACTTTCGGCGTGCGCCGCGCGCGACGGCCATGAGGGTATCGGATGATGCACCAGCCGACGACGCCGACAATCCAGATTGCCTTGGCGACAATGAGCGTCATAGTGACGGGTGCGCCACCATGGTGCGCGGCCGCGACGGGTCGCGGCACGTGCCGTCCTGCGCGATAAAATCCAGGAACCCCAGCGGCGATAGCGTCCAGTCGCTGAATGGGAGCGGGCCGCACACCATCAGAAAATAATCGTAAGGCGCGCGCCTGTCGTTGGCCATGACCGAGCGATAGTGCAGTCGCAAAACGCTGCGGCGGGCGCGCGCAAACGTTTCGGGCAGCAGCATATCGTGGATCTGCACGCGTCGGATCACCGGCTTGCCGTCGAGCCGGTCGTCGGGAATGTGCCGCAGCGAGACCGGATCGAATTTGTAGAAACTGATGGCATCGGCGCGCGATTGATATTCGACCCAGGCGATCGAGGGCTCGGCCACGATGCGCGCGATCTTGCGGCGGAGACCCTGCGCGCGCGGGTGCAGCGCGAATTTCGGGATGGTTGCGCCGATGGTGAGCACGGAAATAGCCGCGCCGCGACGGCCGAAATCGGCGTCCCGCGCCAGGGCGCGGACGAGCACATCAAGCACGAGCATCGCGCCGAGGCTGTGGCCGACGACCACGATTTCGTCCACCGCGCCCTCACGCGCACGCGCGAGCAGCGTCTCGGCAAAACGATCGAGGCGCGCATCGATGTCCGGCCGGCGGCCGTGAATGTAGTCGTGGGCGCAGATCCAATCGTCGAGCAGTTGCTGCACGCGCCAGCGCCGTCCGGGCCAGCGCAGCAGCACGAGAAAGACAGCGATCCCAACTGGCACGCCGACGGCGGCGGCGCTCAGGCCTTCGAGGCCGAGGAACGCGGTCAATAGACGCGCGGCGAGCCATCCACCGGCGGCGAACAAAACGAGCGAAAACATCGGAAACAGGAAAAAGGTGGTGTAGCGCTGGTTCGCGATGATGTAGCGAAACATCGTGCCGGTAACGACGAAGTCGAGATATGCGCGCGCGGCCTCGAAGAGCCGCACCGGGAACGGTCGGGGGAAATCGCCGCGCACGATGTCGTCCCAGAGCAGCGCTTCGTGCACCGCCTCGACCTGCCAGTTGGCAGCCCGCGCGCTGACGGTCCACCAGGCGCGCGACTGCGCGTTCGGCTGCTCGAGCGCGGACAACGTGGCGTCGACGTTCCAGGTGCGTCGGAACACGTCGAGCTGGCGCGCGAACCGCCGGTATTGCGCGCTGGCGTCGATCGGGTCGTATCCCGCCACGTGATAGACGTGTCGACGCCGTATCATGCTCACGGCCGCCTATTTCATCATCTCGTCCGGCGGCGTGATGCCCCACAGATTCGAAGCCGACGGGTCCTTGGGCCACACTTTCGGTTTCTGCGGATGGTCGCGGTGCCACGGCCGCGGCTCGAAATAGCCGAGCTCCTCGTTCACCTGATCGAGCTCGGCGAACAGCTCGGTGATCAATCCGTTCGGCGCGCGGTGATAGGCGAAGAGGTTGTGGCCGATGCCGTGCCGGCCCGGCCCCCAGATCAGCTTGTAGCCGTTGAGGCTGAGAAAATCGCACGCGGTCTGCAGATGGGCCCAATCGCGCAACTCGAATGCCGTGTGAAAATGCCGGTTCGCGTCGGTCTGCATCAGATTGATGGTGTGGTGGTCGCGCCCGCAACGCAGGAACGAGAAGAAATCCGCCATCCAGTCGGACTCGCGAAAGCCGAGCACGTCGCAATAGAACTTCGTCACGTGCTTGACGTCGGTGACGAAAAAGGCGACGTGGCCGAGCTTGTGCGGAACGATTCCCTTGGTCGGAAAGCGCTGGCCCGAGAACGCGTCGCGCTTGAAAACCTCCATCACCGTTCCCTTCGGGTCTTCGAACGTGACCATGTCCGAGATCGAGGGCTCGGGATCCTTCCGGCGCTGGGTTTTGATGCCGTGGCCTTGGACCTGTTTCTCGAACGCGCCGAGATCGTCCTCCGGCGTGATCTGGAAGCCCAGGCGCACGCATTTCGCCTGCGAGCCCTTGCGCAACACCACCGAGTGATGGTCGACGGTCGAGGCGAGATAGACGGCGTCCTTGCCCTTGTCGGTCAGCGTGAGGCCGAGCACCTCGGTGTAATATTCGCTCTGCTTGTCGATGTCGGGCATTTCGTAAACGGCGTGGGCGATCTTCTTGACGCGGATCATGGGGTCCTCCGTTGTTGCTTGTTTCCCGTTGAAGCTCATGCCTTGGCGCGCGGCAGCGCGCTGACGACGTCGACCATGGCGGCGACATCCTTCTCGCCGAAACCCATGGCCATGAACTTGTCGTAGAGCTCGATCGCGCGGTCGAGCATGGGCGTGGCAACGCCCACGCTGGCGGCGAACTCGCCGATCATGTCGAAATAGTGCTGCAAGGCGGGCGCCGTGCCTTGCGCGGGAAGGAAGCGCCGCTGCGCCATCCAAGGGGCGCGGATGCCGAACTGGGTCGAGCCGCCGCTGCCGGTGGCGATGGCCTTGATCATCAGATCGATGTCGACGCCGGCCTTCAAGCCCAGCGCCATCGCCTCCGCGGTCGCGGCAATGTTGATGGCCACGAGCAGATTGTTGACGAGCTTCACGCGGCTGGCGGCGCCGAACGGCCCGAAATAGAGGCAGGAATCGGCGAATCCGCCGACGAAGCGCTCGGCCTTGGCGCAGGCCTCCTTGTCGCCGGCGAGATAGATCACGGCCTTGCGCGCCGATACCATTCCCGGCGTTCCGCTCACCTCGCCATCGAGGAAGACCGCACCCTTGGCCGCAAGCGGAGCGACGTGACGCTCTTTGTCGGGGACGGGGTGGGACCCAAGCTCGACGATGATCTGTCCGCGGCGCGCCGATTTGATGAGCCCATGGGGACCCTGCACCACCTCCTCGAGCGCTTGCGAGGACGGCAGGCACGAGAACACGACGTCCGCCTGCGCGCCCACGTCGGCCGCCGAGCGGCCGGCAATGCCGCCAACTTTCTCGAACTCGGCGAGCGAGCTGCGGCGGTAGCCCACCACCCGATAGCCGCTCTTGATCAAGTTTTCGCTGATCGGCAGTCCGATCTTGCCGACACCGACGAGTCCGACCGTTTCCATGCTCTCATCCCTCGCTCGTATCTGACGCCGGCGCTCGAGCTTAAGCCAGCTCGAGCGACTGGTCGGAAAAATTCACCTTGATCCCGAGTGAGCCCTCCATCACCGTCCATTCCCGCAGCTCGAAGCTGCGCAACCCCTGCACGACGAACGGATCGGCTTCGGCGATCTTGCGCGCCGCCTGCGCGCTCGCTGCCCGTACGATGGTCAGCCCGTCGCCGCGGGTCTTGCCGTCGGCCTCGGCCAACGGACCGGACGCAAACAGCACGCCCTTCTTCTCCAGATCGATCATGTATTCGAGGTGGCGCGGCAAATGCTCGGCGATCTGTTCGGGCGCCGCGCCGCCCTTGGAGAGGACGACGTAGAGCTTTTTACGCAGCATGGTCTTGGTGAGCTCGCGGATGCGCTCTTGCGTCACAGGGTCCCTCCCCTTCGGGCGGCTGATCGCGCGCCGTTATCGCCTTGCACGGCCGCGAGCATGGCGAGACGGCCGGCGGCGATCAAGGATCGCGGTTGCGGCCTGACTCATTCGGTGCCCCTGTTTTCCTGTAAACAACAGGAGAAAAACAGGAGGCCGAGCACGACTGGCGCCTGTGGCTTTCCCGTAAGCTGCAGGATGACAACAGGAAATGGGCGCGACCGGCGGCGAGTGGATGGGCCCGGATTGCCGTCGATAACAGGAGGAAACAGGACGAAAACAGGAAACGGGCGCAACCCGCGCTTGCACAACGGCAGTTCGCAAGGCGCCTTGGCGCCGTCGCGCCGACTGCGGTTTTGTTCGAGCACGATCGAAGTCGGCTCCATCACCCCGATGCAATGACACATGTCGGTGCTTCGCACTCGCATCTCACGATATCAAACAGCCTACGCCAACCGCCCGGCCGCTCATCGCGGCGCGGGACACGCCTTCACCTCGCCGCGCTAATTGTTTTCTTTGCGCGGCACGCCCTCAGCGAGCGAGGATTGGCGACCCCTTACCATGGCTTCGAGTTGTAGTCAACAATTAAATTCATATCGTAGTTGCCGCCTCCTCCTGGTTCAATGCCCTCGTCTGCTCGGGCACAGTGAGGCTTGAGCAGCGCATATGGGCCGAGTAGATCGGCCCGTTGCCGCCTGCGGTTTACGCCGCTCACTTAACCCCACAGCTCTCCTG
>WNGQ01003755.1_pt1 | contig 22539 bp, 19 predicted proteins | sample 5407661 | NCBI WGS metagenome assembly WNGQ01 (sample SAMN13153382, study PRJNA577476) | soil metagenome | isolation source: 60 cm soil or saprolite under Garry oak tree replicate 2 | place: USA:California | collected 2016-06-15 | reverse complement strand
GAGACGGTACCGCGCGGTACACGGCCGCTTACGCTGGGTAGATCTTCAGCACCATGGACGCCAGCCGCGGGGAGCTCACCAGCGTCCTGGCGGGCCCACCTAGCCGCCGGGCGGCTTCGAACGGCGCCCCCGAGGCCGCCCCGCCCGGTCGCCGCGCGGCCACGGGGAGGGAGGAGCGCGCGACGGGGAGAGCAGCGAACCTCGCCGCCGCCGCCGGGATCGCGGTGATCGCCGCGGTGGCCGGAGCGGGCGTCCTTGCCGGGCAGAGCCTCGCCCACGGACGGGCGGTCCCGCTGGCGGCCGGCGTCCTCGCCCTGTCCGTCATCGCTGGCGTGCTGTTCGTCGGGTATGTGCGGCGGGCGCTTGGCCGGGTGTCCGGCGCGGGCGAGCTGGCCGGGACGCTCCGCAGGCTGTCGGACCGGGACGAGCTGGCCGAGCGGCTGCGGTCGGCGTCAGCGGTGCTGACCGAGGTCGCGTCGGAATTGCGGACCGGAGCCCAGCGGATCACCGAGGTGACCGAGCAGCAGTCAGCGGTGGCCACCGACGCCCTGACCACCGCGCAGGAGTTCGCCGACACGGCCGGGTCTCTGGCGGAGACCATGCAGACGGCGGTCAAGGCGGCGGAGCGCACCGGCGATGCCATGTCGTTCCTGCGCAGCCAGATCGACGGTGTGGCCAGCCAGGCGGGATCGCTCGGAGACCGCGCACAGCAGATCGGCGAGATCCTCGAATTGATCAACGAGATCGCGGCCCAGACCAGCCTCCTCGCGCTGAACGCCGCGATCGAGGCCGCCCGGGCCGGTGAGGCGGGCCGGGGGTTCGCGGTGGTCGCCGGGGAGGTACGCAGGCTGGCCGAGCGTTCGGTGGCCTCGACCGAGTCCATCAGGGAGATCATCGCCGGCGTCCAGGACGAGACAAGCGCTACCATCGTGGCCGCCGATCAGGGCATCCGCCAGGCCCGCGAGGTGGGCGCGCTGATGACGTCGACCACCGCCATGCTCGAGGGCTCCATCGTGGTCAGCAGGCAGCAGAAGTCGGCGGCCGATCAGATCGACGCCGCCATCCGGCGCGTCCGCGACGAACATGGCTCGCTGACCACCAGCATGACGGGCCAGCGGATGCGCCTGATCAACCGGATCGAGGCGCTGGCGGCGGACCTGGTCGTCGACCGCGGCGCCACCGCGGCCGGGTCAGCCGGGCCGGAAGGCCCCGGCTAGGCACATCGCCGGACCGGCTACGGTCCGGCGATCATGGCGGCGGTCCCGCGCGGCGCGGGTCGGGCCGGCGGCCCCGCGCGGCGCGGGTCGGGCCGGCGGCCCCGCGCGGCGCGGTTGGCGGCCCCGCGCGGCACGGCCGTTGCTCCGTGCAGCATGGTCGGTGGCCAGCAGTACAGTCAGCGGTCCGGCGGCAAGTCAGCCATCCAGCGGCACGTTCAGTCCTGTGCCGCACGCTCGCGGGCCGCGGCACGGCCGGCGGGGAGGGCGTACCTGCCGCCGGGAAGCCGTTCGGCGAGGCCGTCGGCGACCAGGCTGGCCAGGGCCCGGGCGCGCTGGCGCTCATCGGCCCAGGCCGCGTCGAGCAACGCGGCCGGGACCGGTCCGTCGGACTCCCGGAGCACCGCGAGCAGGCGCCCCCGGCACTGCCGGTCGGTGCCCTCGTAGGCCTGGCTGCGCCGCCGGGCCTGATGCGGGTCGCTGGCGGGCCGTCCCGCCCGGTACCAGGCGCATTCGCTGACCACCGGGCAGTCCGGGCACCTGGGCCGGTCCGCGATGCAGACCAGGGCACCGAGTTCCATCACCGCGACCGACCAGCGCGGCGCCAGGCCTGGCTCCGCCGGGAGCAGCGACTCGGCGAGCTTGGTCTCCATCGCGGTCAGGCCTGGCGGCGGCAGCAGGTCGCCGCGCACCAGGCGGGCCAGCACCCGGCGGACATTGGTGTCGAGTACCGCGTGCGCCTGCCCGAAGGCGAAACTCGCGACCGCCGCGGCGGTGTAGGAGCCCACGCCGGGCAGGGCCCGGAGCGCCTCCAGCGAGTCGGGCACCTGGCCGCCGTGCCGCTCGGTGATCGCCTGGGCCGAGGCGTGCAGCCGCAGGGCGCGCCGCGGGTAGCCCAGGCGGCCCCATTGCCGGACCGCGTCCGCCGGGGATGCCGCCGCGAGCGCTGGCGGTGCCGGCCACCGCTCCAGCCACGCCGCATAGGCGGGAAGGACCCGGGAGACCGGCGTCTGCTGCAGCATGATCTCGCTGACCAGCACCGCCCACGGGCCCGCGTCCGGCCTGCGCCAGGGCAGATCGCGCGCATGGGACGAATACCACTGCAGGATCGCCGCAGTCCGCCCGTCCACCATGACATCGCCGATTGTCGCACACCCCGCGACGCGGAGACCGGGCACAATAACGCGGCGTATACCGCCGGCGAGCCTTCAATTACGTTTAGTAACAAGCTTGCATAATCACCGTATGGACCATCACCCGTCCGGGGGGGCCGGGGGGTCCGGGCGCCAGCCCACGGCGGCTAGCCCCGATCAACGGCCTGACCAGGATCTGCTGTCTGCTCCGAGGGAGGCTCTGCCGCTCAGCGGGAGCACCGAAGCGACCGTGAGCCCGGCCGTTCCCGGCCAGGCGACGGCGCTCCATCTTGAAGCGGTGTCGGACTATGTCCCGGCCCTGGACGAGGGGCCTGCCCTGGACTACGGCCCGGTGCCGGACAACGACGCGGCCAGGGACTACGGCAACGCGCTCGACTACGACGCCCTGCCCGGCCGCGCCACGGCGCACTGCCGCGCCACGGCCCACGGCAGCGCCACGGCCCATGGCAGCGCGAAGCCACAGGGCGGCGCTCCTCCGCCCGGAACGGCCGCCGGGCCCACACCGGCCGCCGAGCCCACACCGGCCCCGACCGCGCCGACCGCCGCGCCCAAACCGGCCCCGGCCGCCACGCTCGCAGCCGCCGCGCCCACACCAGCCCCGGCCGCCACGCTCGCAGCCGCCGCGCCCACACCAGCCCCGGCCGCGCCGGTCTCCGTGCTCAGGCCGGCCCCGGCCGTCACGCTCGCAGCCGCCGAGCCTGCGGCCGCCACGACCGCCACGCCTGCACCCGTCCCGGCCTCCGGGCCAGCGGCGGGCCCGCTCCCCGCGCCCGCCGGCGCCGCGGAGCCGGTTCCTGCCGCCGAATCGGCTGCCGCTCCGGACCGGGGCACGGATGGCGGCCCGCCGGCCGAGGAACCCTGGGAAGCAGATTATGGGGCTGGCTGGGTCTCTCCGGCCACCTACTGGCGCCGCCGGGTTGTCGCCCTGGTCGTGGGCATCGCCGTGCTGACGGTCCTGGCCTGGGCCGTCAGCGGGGTGCTGCACGCCTCCCGGGCGAAACCGGCCACCGGCCACGGTGGGCGGCCGTCGGCCCAGCAGGGCGGCGCGCACCGGCATGCGGGCGGCAGCCGGTCCGGGCGGCACAACGCGGGCCGGAGTGGCCACTCGCCCCGGGGGAACGGCCCGCAGTCCCTCCCCGGGCCCGCGGCCGACCGGGCCCACACGGCCAGCCGGACTGATCCAGCCAGCCGGACCTATACGACCAGCCGGACCAGGACCACGGGCGCCAGGGCCCGGCGGTCCGGCCCTGGCACGCTGTCGGGCGTCTCCGATGTGCTCACCGTGGCGGGGTCCCGGCAGCCGGCCAGCTCCGCCGGCCCCCGGACGCTGCCACGCCAGCCCGTGCCCCGCGCACCGGAACGCCGGGCCGCGCCGCGCACCCCGGCCCAGCGCGCCCCGGCCCGGCGCGCCCCGGCCCAGCGCGCCCCGGCCCGGCACGCCCTGGCCGCGGGCGTCCCGGCCATGGGCGCCCCGGCCCCGCACGTCCCGGCCTGCGCCCGCGGCGACGTGGTCCTCTCGCTCATCTCGCCCCGGTACTGGTATGAGCGGGGGAGATGGCCCCTGCTCGGCGTGGACGCGGTCTCCACCGGGGATCGGCCGTGCCGCTTCGACATGGGCAGCAGGTCCGCCACCGTGGTGGTTACCTCCGGCCGCAACCGGATCTGGGGATCGGCGGACTGCGTGCATGGCACGGGGTCGCAGGTGGTCGTGCTGCACCGCGGCGTGCCCGCCGTCCGCTGGATCTACTGGGACCGGGCCACCTCGGTCCCGGGCTGTCAGCGGCCGGGCCGCGCGGTGCGCGAGGGCGCCTACACCGCCATCGCGTTTGACGGCCAGCTCAGCAGCCAGGTGATGGTCTTCCTGCTCGGCCGCCCGGACACGTTCCTGCCCTGACCCGATCCTCCGGCCGGCGGTTATCCGCCGAGCGCGCCGTTATCAGCCGAGCGCGCCGTTATCCGCCCAGGGCGGCGGCTATCGCCTCCTTGATGGAGGTGACCTCCCGAACCTCGGTCAGCGTCCTGGCGGCCAGGCCACGTCCTTCCGCGTCCTCCTGGCTGCCGCGCTCGGACGACCAGCCGGCCGGGACGATGGCCCGCCGGAACCCGAGCCGCTGCGCTTCGGCGATCCTCCGGGCAACCCCGGGGACCCGGCGCACCTCACCGGCCAGGCCCACCTCGCCGACGGCCACGACCGGCCCGGCCACGCTGAGGTCCGCGGCCGCGCTGGCCAGCGCCAGGGCGATGGCCAGGTCCACCGCGGGCTCGGCCAGCCGCACGCCGCCGATCGTGGCCGCGAACACGTCCTGCCTGCCCAGCTTCACATCCGCGCGGCGCTGCAGCACCGCGATCACCATGGCCACCCGGGCGGAGTCCAGGCCCGCGGTGACCCGCCGCGGCGGGATCTCGGCCCCGGGGGACGGGGCGACCAGGGTCTGCACCTCGGCGATGAGCGGCCTGCGGCCCTCCAGCGTGACCGTCAGGCAGGTGCCAGGCACGTGGCCGCCGTGGTGGGAGATGAACAGGCCGCTGGGGTCGGCGAGCCCGGCCAGCCCGGTCTCGCCGAGTTCGAAGCAGCCGACCTCGTCGGTGGGGCCGAACCGGTTCTTCAGCGCCCGGACCATCCGGAGCTGGGCGTGCCGGTCCCCCTCGAAGTGCAGCACCACGTCCACCAGGTGTTCCAGGGCGCGGGGCCCGGCGATCGCGCCGTCCTTGGTGACATGCCCCACCAGCACCGTGCTGAGCGACCGCTGCTTGGCCACGGCCATGAGGGCCGAGGTCACCTCGCGGATCTGGGTCACCCCGCCGGGGGTGCCGTCGATGCCTGGCGCCAGGATCGTCTGCACCGAGTCCACGATGAGCAGCACCGGCTGCACCGCGTCCAGCTGGGCCAGCACGGCCGACAGCTCCGTCTCGGCGGCGATGTACAGGTTGTCGCCCACCGCGCCGATCCGGTCCGCCCGCAGCCGCACCTGGGCCGCCGACTCCTCGCCGGTGACGTAGAGCACCGGGCCGGTCCTGGACACCAGCGCGCCCGCCTCCAGCAGCAGCGTGGACTTGCCCACTCCCGGCTCCCCCGCCAGCAGCACCACGGCGCCGGGGACCAGGCCGCCGCCCAGCACCCGGTCGAGTTCGTCGAGCCCGGTGGGCCGGGCGCTCGCGGCGCGGGCGTCCACCTTCGTGATCGGCACCGCGCGGGCCGGGGCCAGCCGGTCCGCGGCCCGCGCCGACAGGCGGGTGCGCGCGGCGGCGGGAGCGGCCGCCTGTTCCACGGTTCCCCAGGCCTGGCAGCCGCCGCAGCGCCCGGACCACTTGGTGGCGCGCCACCCGCAGTCGGCACACCGGTACAGCGACGCGGCGGAGGAATTACCCATGCAGCGCACGGTAGTGGCAGGGTCGGACACCAGTGCTCGTGCCCGGCCAGATGAGCGTCCGTGGCCGGCCGGGCGCATAAGCTGGCCACGCGAAGGTGCCCCAGGCCGGTCGCTGGGGGGAAGGAGCAATGTTGAGCCTGCGGACCAGGTCAGGTGAGCCGCTCGTCGCGCTGTCCAGCGCCTCGGTCTTCCCCGACAGGGTGGCCGACGCATTCGAGATCGCGGCCCGCCTCGGTTATGACGGCCTCGAAGTCATGGTGTCCGCCGACGCGGTGAGCCAGGACACCGGCGCGCTCCGGCGGCTCGCCGACTATCACGGCGTGCCCGTGCTGGCCCTGCACGCGCCCTGCCTGCTGATCACCCAGCGGGTGTGGGGCTACGAACCGTGGGGGAAGCTGGTCCGCGCCAAGGAGGCGGCGCAGGAACTGGGCGCCAGGGTCGTCGTGGTGCACCCGCCGTTCCGCTGGCAGCGGGACTACGCCAAGGACTTCACCGCGGGGCTGGCGCGGATGGCCGAGGAGTCCGACATCGTCTTCGCGGTGGAGAACTTGTACCCGCTGCGCGCCGGGGGCGCGGAACTGGCCGCCTACGCGCCGCACTGGAACCCGCTGCTCATGGACAGCCCGCACGTCACGCTGGACCTATCGCACACCGCCACGTCGGGTTCCGATGCCTACGCGATGGCCGAGGAACTCGGCGACCGGCTGGCCCATGTGCACATGGCCGACGGTTCCGGGCTGCCCAACCGCGATGAGCACCTGGTGCCCGGCCGTGGCACCCAGCCGTGCGGGCCGGTGCTGGAGAAGCTCAGCGCGGACGGCTACGCCGGGATGGTGGTGCTTGAGGTGAACACCCGGCGGGCCACCACGCGCGAGGCCCGGCTCGCCGACCTGTCCGAGGCGCTCGACTTCACCCGCCGCCACCTCGCCGCCACCCCGGCCGGGACCGCCAAGAACGCCCCGTCCGGCCCCACGGCATGAGGCCGGCGGTACCCAGCGCGAGCGGCGAGACCGGGCGGGCAGCCACCCCGGATGGACGCGGGCCTGGCACTGTAGGCATGCTCTGATCATGAACAACAACTCGCCGCCCGCGGCCACCCTGATCACGGTCGCGCCCACCGGCGCGGAATCAGAGAAATCGGCCGTCCCCGCGCTCCCGGTCACCCTGGACGAACTGGTGACCACCGCGAAGGAATGCCAGGCCGCCGGGGCGGCGGTGGTCCACGTGCACATCAGGGACGACGACGCGCGGCCCACCCTGGATCTCTCCCGGCTCAAGGACACCGTGGCCGCGCTGCGCGAGGGCACCGGCCTCATCGTGCAGCTCTCCACCGGGGGCGCGGTCACCGACAGCTTCGACAGCCGGCTCGCGGTGCTGGACGCCGCCCCGGACGCGTGCTCGCTCACCTGCGGCACGGTCAACTTCGGCGAGGACGTGTTCCACAACCCCTACCCGTTCATCCGCGACCTGTACGCCAGGACCCAGGAGCTGGGCGTGGTGCCCGAGTTCGAGCTGTTCGACTTCGGCCACATCGCCACGCTGCACCGGCTGCTCGCCGGCCACGGCGCCCCGCACGGCGGCCACGTCCACTGCGACCTGGTCATGGGCGTGCCCGGGGGGATGCCGGGGGACGCGGCCACGCTGACCCAGGCGGTCTCCGCGCTGCCCGAGGGGGCGACCTGGTCGGCGACCGGGATCGGCCGGGCCACGCTGCCGGTCATGTTCGCCGCGCTGGCCGCGGGCGGCCACCTGCGGGTCGGCATGGAGGACACGGTCACGTTCGCGAAGGGCCGCCCGGTCTCCGGGAACGCCGAACTGGTCGAGCGCGCGGGCACGCTGGCCCGCCTGGCCCAGCGGCCGCCGATGCGGCCCGAGCAGGCCCGCGCCATGCTTGGGGTGAGCGGCCGTAGCTGACATCCCGGTGATCGCCGAGGTCATCCGCTCTGGGTTCGAAGAGTCCCGGCACCATGGCTCGGCCGTGCTGCTCGGCGCAGACGGGCGCGCGGTCTTCGGTGTGGGAGAGGTCTCCGCTGCCATGTTCCCCCGGTCCTCCAACAAGCCGATGCAGGCCGCCGCGATGCGGGCCTGCGGGCTGGCCGTGGAGGGCGAGCTGCTGGCCCTGGCGAGCGCGAGCCACTCCGGCGAGGACTTCCACGTCACCGGGGTCAGGAAGATCCTCGCCGGCGCCGGGCTCACCGAGGACGCGCTGCAGTGCCCGCCCGCGCTGCCGCTGGACGAGGACACCCTGTGGCAGTACCTCGGCGAGGGCGGCAGGCCGGACCGGGTGCACATGAACTGCTCGGGCAAGCACGCGGCCATGCTCGCCACCTGCGTCACGGCCGGCTGGCCCACGGAGACCTACCGGGATCCGGGCCACCCGCTGCAGCGCGAGATCAAGGCGGCCCTGGGGCGCCTGGCCGGCGAGACGGTCACCGCGACCGGGATCGACGGCTGCGGCGCGCCACTATTCGCGCTCTCCCTGACCGGTCTGGCGCGGGCCTTCCGCGCGCTCGTGCTTGCGGAGCCGGACTCAGCGGGACGATCCGTCGCCGATGCCGTCCGTGCCCACCCCGCATGGACGTCGGGGACGGCCCGCTCGGAACGTGCGCTCCACCAGGCCGTTCCCGGGCTGCTTGTCAAGTCCGGGGCCGAGGGCGTGCAGGCGTTCGCCCTGGCCGACGGCCGGGCCGGTGCGGTGAAGATGGAGGACGGCGGGCCCCGGGCGATCCCGGCGATCACGGTGGCGCTGCTGCGCGTCCTCGGCGCCGACCGCGAACCGGGGACCGACCGCGGGGCCCTGGACCGGATCGCCGACCTGCCCGTGCTCGGCGGGGGCGAGCCGGTCGGCGAGATCCGGGCCACCCTCCCCGGCTGACGCGTCCCCTGCCGACCGGGCTGCCCTCCCCGGCTGACCGCGTCCCCTGCCGACCGGGCTGCCCTGCCCCGGCTGACCGCCCGGCCGGGCCACCCCGATCCGGCCCGCCTGGGGTGCTAGCAGGCCGCTTGCAATTGCAAGCATTATGTGCTTCACTGTGAGTGTGAATCCCGTGAACGTCGGCTCCATCGGCGAGTACATCCGCCAGCAGCGAGAGCAGGCCAAGATCTCGCTGCGCCAGCTTGCCTCGGCGGCGGGGGTTTCCAACCCGTATCTCAGCCAGATCGAGCGGGGGCTGCGCAGGCCCAGCGCGGAGATCTTGCAGCAGATAGCCAAGGGGCTGCGGATCTCCGCCGAGGCGCTCTACGTGCAGGCGGGGATCCTGGAGGACCGGCGCCCGGACTCGGGCGTGCGGGCAGCGGTGCTCGCGGACCCGGACCTCACCGAGCGCCAGAAGCAGGTGCTGCTGGAGATCTACGAGTCGTTCCGCAGGGAACCGGCGGGGAGCGTGACCGGCGGCGCGGACGGCAGCCGGCCGACCGCCACCGCCGAGGTGCTCGCCGTCTCGGCGGACCAGGTCACCGGGCCGGAAGCCGCCACCCCTGGCACCGGCGGCCCGGATGCCGGAACCACGCCGGGGATGCCGGCAAACGGGCAGCCGAATGCCGCCCATACCGCCGCGAAGAACGGTCCCCCGCCGGCTGGCCCGCTGCAGACCGGGACCCGGGGCTGACGCCGCGCCGGCGGCCCGGGCAAACCGGGCTCGCGGGCCCGGTCCGGCGGTAGCGCCGGAACCACGGGGATCACAACAAGACGTCCGGCGCGCGACCGCCGGCGCACGAACAAGGCCGCCCGCGGGCGGCCGAGAGAGGTGGAAAACCGATGTACCGCAATATCGACGTGATGACCGAGATGCGCAAGCTCACCAGCAGCAAGCCCGTGCACGCCGTGGCCGGCGCCGGTGTGCTCGCGTCGCAGACGCTCAAGGACCTGTCCGGGCGGCTCGTCCGGTGGGGCACCGAGAACCCGGTGACCTCGCTGCCGTCCCGCGCGACCGGGTATGCGCAGGCGGCACAGGCCCGCGCGACCGGGTATGCGCAGGCGGCACAGGCCCGCGCGAACGGCTACGCGCAGACGGCGCAGGCCCGTGCGAACGGGTACGTGCAGACGGCGCGCACCAAGGCCGCCGACGGCTACGACACGCTGGCCGCTCGCGGCGAGAAGGCCCTGAACGGGCAGCCGGAAACCGCCCAGGCCAAGAACACCCCGGCCACGCAGGGCAAGACCGCCCTGAACGGCAAGGCCAAGGGCAAGACCACGTCCCGTTCCACCGCCGGCCACTGAGGCTGGTCCGGTGACCGACCGCACGGCCGGGCCGGGCTGGGCGGGAATGTCCCGCTCGGGCCCGGCCCCGGTCCGGACCGGATAACCTGGAACCGTGTTCGTCACCGCGGGCGCGCTGACCCCGCTCTACTGGTTCTTCGAGGTACTTTCCGTCGCCGCGCTCTGCGCCGAGGTGTGGGCCTTCGTGGACGCCGTCCGCCGCCCGGCCCCGGCGTTCGTGGCCGCGGGCAAGCAGACCAAGCCGCTCTGGCTGGTGATCCTCGGCGTGGCCGCGGTGATCGGCCTGTGGTCCAGCACGCTGGGCGGGCCGAACCTGGTCAGCCTCTTCCCGATCGTCGCCTTCGTCGCTGCGGCGATCTACCTCACCGACGTCCGGCCGAAGGTCAGGGAGTTCCGGGGCGGGAGCAGCTCGTCCGGCCCGTACGGCCCCTGGTAACCGCCTCGGGCTGGCCTTGCCTGCTCGGCGGCCGTTGGCCGCCTTCGCCGCGGGCCGTGATGTCTACCCGGGCGCCGAGCCCCCGGACCCCGCGATTGGTGGCCGGGGCCGGCTGGTGCAAATTCTGCTCAGTGTGAGCCCCGGCAGTAGGCTGCCTGCGTGAGTGAGACTCAGTGGCGCACGCACCGGCTGGAGCTCGACGACCAGACCCTGCGCGAATGGGACGCGGCCGTCCTGGCCAGCGATCCCGACGGGATCGTCCTGGACACCTCGGCGTTCTACCCCGGCGGCGGGGGACAGCCCCCGGACCACGGGGTCCTGCTCTGGGGCGGGGTGCAGACCCGCATCGCCGGTGCCCGCAAGGGCGACGATCTCTACCTGATCCCGGCCGAGGGCGACCCGCTGCCGCCGCCAGGCACCGCGGTGCGCGGTGCGCTCGACGACGACAGGCGCACCGCGCTGATGCGCACCCACTCCGGCCTGCACGTGCTGTGCGGCGTGGTGTTCCGCGACTTCGGTGCCCTGGTCACCGGCGGGAACATGGAACCGCTGTCGGCGCGCATGGACTTCAACCTGCCCGAGGTGCAGCCCGGGTTCCGCGAGGCCGTCGAGGCCGCCTGCAACGCCGAAGTGGCCGCCGGGCGGCGCATCGACGTCCGGGTGCTGCCCAGGGACGAGGCCTTCGCCATCCCCGACATCATCCGCACCGCCACCAACCTGGTCCCGGCCGAGGTCAAGGAGGTCCGGATCATCGACATCGTTGGCCTGGACCAGCAGGCCGACGGCGGCACGCACGTCGCCACGACCGGCCAGATCGGCCGGATCGAGGTCGTCAAGATAGAGAACAAGGGCAAGGGCTTCCGGCGGCTCCGGATCCGCGTCTCCGACTGAGGCTCCGCGTCTCCGACTGAGGCTCCGCGTCTCCGGCTGAGGCTGCGCGTCTCCGGCTGAGGCTCCGCGTCTCCGGCTGAGGCTCCGCGTTGGCCGGCGTCAGGAGCTCGTGAGGATGACGAGCCGCTGGGTCGCCCGGGTCATCCCGACATAGCGGTCGACCGCTGCTTCGATGCCGGTGCCGAACGCCTCCGGGTCGATGAGGACGACCAGGTCGAACTCGAGCCCCTTCGACAGCTCCGGGGTCAGCGACCGGACGCGGGACGTCGCACGGAACGTGGGATCGCCGATGACGCAGGCGATCCCGTCGGCATGCGCGGCGAGCCAGGTGCCGAGGATCGGGCCCAGCTCCGAAGCGGATCCGTGCATGACGGGGACGCCGGTGCTGCGGATGGAGGCCGGCACGTTGGCGTCCGGGAGCACGGCCCGGATGACCGGCTCGGCCTCCGCCATGACCTCTTCAGGCGTCCGGTAGTTGATGCTCAGGGAGGCCAGCCTGATCCGGTCGAGCCCGATCCGCTCGAGCCGTCCCTGCCACGACTCCGTGAACCCGTGCCTGGCCTGGGCACGGTCCCCGACGATGGTGAAGCTCCGGGACGGGCAGCGGAGCAGCAGCATCTGCCACTCCGCGTCGGTCAGTTCCTGGGCCTCGTCCACGACGATGTGCGCGAACGGGCCGGCCAGCCGGTCCGGGTCGGCGCCCGGCAGCGCGGACTCGTCGACCAGGGCGTCCTGGAAGTCCTCGCCGCGCAGCATCGTCACCAGGCTTACGCCGTATTCGTCGTCGCCGGCCTCAATCAGGTCGTCGACGACCCTGGCCATACGCTCGCGCTCGGCGGCGACAGCGGCGTCACGCCGGCGCTTGCGCCGTGATGCCTCCGGGTCGCCGAGCCGCTGCCGTGCCGCGTCCAGCAGCGGCAGGTCGGACACCGTCCAGGCCTGGGCGTCCCCGCGCTGCAGCCGCCGAACCTCGTCGGGGCTGAGCCAGGGAGCGCACAACCGCAGGTAGGCGGGCACCGACCACAGGTCCCCGACGAGGTCAGCCGCTTCGATCAGCGGCCACGCGCGGTTGACGGCCTCCAGCAGCTCCCGGTTCCGCATCAGCGACCTGCGGAGCAGGTCAGCCGGGGCGTCGCCGTGGTGCTTGTCGATCAGGATCGCGAGCAGCTCCGCCAGGATCTGGTCGCGCGCCTCGTTGTGCGGCGTACCGGGTTCTGGCGCTTCGAACGCCTCGGCCCAGTCGTCGGCGCTGAGCCAGATGTCGGACCAGTTGGTCTCGACAGTCATCCCCTCGGCGGGCGGCTTCTCGTAGAACCTGACGGCCGGCTCGATCGCCGTCACCAGGTCCGCGGACGACTTCAGGCGGGCGACCTCCGGGTCGGCCTCGATCGCTGCCGCGGCTCCCTCGGCGACGAGGTCCCGCAGGGTGCAGATCTGCACGCCCTCCTCGCCGAGGCTGGGGAGAACGTCGGCGACGTAGGCCAGGTAGGGCTGGTGCGGCCCGACGAACAGCACGCCGCCCCGGCGGTGACCGAGGCGAGGGTCGGAGTAGAGGAGGTAGGCGGAGCGGTGCAGCGCGACGACGGTCTTCCCCGTGCCCGGGCCGCCGTCGACGACCAGAGCGCCGCGGGATCCCGCGCGGATGATGGCGTCCTGGTCGGCCGCGATGGTGCCGAGCACGTCCCGCATCCGGGCCGACCGGCTGCTGCCCAGGCTGGCGATGAAGGCGGACTGGTCGTCGAGCGCGGCGTGCCCGTCAAGCCCGTCCGGGGTGAACACCTCGTCCCAGTAGTCGCTGATCCGGCCGCGGGTCCAGCGATACCTGCGGCGGCTGGCCAGGCCCATCGGGTTGGCGTGGGTCGCGCCGAAGAACGGCTCGGCCGCGGGGGACCGCCAGTCGAGCAGCAGCCGGCGGCCCGCCCTGTCGGTGAGGCCGAGCCGCCCGATGTACACGGGCCCGGGATCGTCGGCGCCGACGATGCGCCCGAGGCACAGGTCCAGGCCGAAGCGGCGCAGGACGCGCAGGCGAGCGGCCAGCTTGTGGATCTCCATGTCCCGGTCCATCGCCTCCTGGCCGATGCCGCCGGGCGCCCTGCGCTCGGCATCGATGCGGTCGGACAGGTCGGCGATCGACTGCTGGAGGCTCTCCGCGATGGCCGCGAAGTGCCGCTCGTCGCCGGCGATCAGCGCCGGGGCGGCCTTGGCGGTGAGGCGGCCGGGAAGGTCAAACGCGCTGATAGTCACGGGATTCACGCATCAGCTCCGATCCGCGGTCCGACGTCCCCGCGCGACCCATACGCCGGCGACAGCACACGCATTCACGACCCCCATCTCCGCAGGTTCCGGCCCCGGCCAGCGATTATGCGGCACGACCCGGGGCTTGCCGCAAGCCCCCCGGTGCGCTATACGTTGAAAGTGGAGGGGAGCGGGTGCTCCCCTGTTCGGTTGTGTGCGCCCGGAAGTCGCGGGAGGGCGCACACGGATGGCGGCGGGCGTGCGGGGCCCGGGCGCCACGGGCGTCGTTCAGAAGGAAAAAAGCAGCAACGTCACGGGGACGGCGACGAGCAGCGCCGCGGCGCAGCAGACCAGCGCCTGGACCGGCAGCGGCAGCCGCGCCTGCGGGATGAGCAGGCGGGCGACCCTGGCGGACACCTCGGCGTCCGCGGCGCCGGCCGCGGCCAGGGCACCCGACGGCGCGAGGCCGGCCCCGGACGCGCCGACCCGCAGCAGCGCGGTGGCGAGTTCCCTGGCCGGCCGCTGCCGCAGCGCCCGGTCGTCGGCGAGCATCTCGACCAGCAGCGCCACGGTGGCCTGCGCCTGGCGGACCAGCCGGGCTCGCGGGAAGGCGCGGCCCAGCGCGCTGAACGGCAGCAGCACCAGGTCGTGCCGCGCGCGCAGGTGCGCCCGCTCGTGGGCGAGCACCGCGGCCAGCTCGGCGGAGTCAAGCAGGTCCAGGGTGCCCGCGCTGATCACGATCCGGGACCGCAGCCCGGGCACGCAGTAGGCGGCCGCCGCCGGGTGGTCCACCACCAGGGCCCCGGGGACCTTGGGATCGCCGTGGGCGAGCAGGCTGAGCAGTGCCCGGTGCCGGCGCCGGGCCACGAGCACCGCGGCGGACGCGGCGAGCAGCACCCAGACCAGCAGCGCGAACAGGGCGGCGCTGGCGGCGAGCACGGCGAGCCGGGCGGCGGCGATCAGCGCCGGGGCGCCGAACCCGAGTGCGGCGGAATGGAACGCCCCGGCCGCCCCGGACAACGCGCCACCGGCCACCCCGTACCTGCCCGGCACCGCGCCGAGCGCGGCCAGCGCGCCGACCGCGGCCAGGCCCCAGCTCAGCCCGAGCGCCTGCCAGAGCAGGACGGCCGCGCCGGGTGAGCGGTACGGCCAGCGCGCGGACGCCAGGGCAGCCGCGCCCAGGGCCGTGCCCCCGGCGACGGTGGCGAGAACAAGTACGAGGAAAAACACGTGCGGTCAGTCCCGGGGGAGCTCTCCAATGGATTCGAGTGCCCGGCGCAGCACTTCCGCTTCCGAATCAGAAACCCGGCGGGCGAAGCTCGCGAGCGCGGCAGACCTGTCGCCGGTCTGGTCCAGGGCGTGCAGCATCAGCTCGGTGACGTAGGCTTCCCTGTTCGCCGCCGCCCGATACCGCCACGCCCGGCCGTCGCGCTGACGGCGGGCGAAGCCCTTCTTCGCGAGCCTGTCGAGAACCGTCATCACCGTCGTGTGCGCCAGGTCACGGTTGGTAGTTCGCCCAGCCTGTTCACGGCGTCACTCTATCCTCCGCGCGGAAACCGGAGAAGACCGGGCCGGTCCGGGCAAACGGCCAGCCCGGTGCCGAGACCGGACGACCGGCCCCGGCGGTAGGGTGGCCAGCGCCATGAGGGTCACGCTGAAGCTCGGTGACATCAGCCGCGAGCGGGCCGACGCCATCGTCAACGCCGCGAACTCGTCCCTGCTCGGCGGTGGCGGCGTCGACGGGGCGATCCACCGCCGCGGTGGCCCCGCCATCCTGGCCGAATGCCGTGAGCTGCGGAAGACCCGCTACCCCGGCGGCCTGCCCGCCGGGCAGGCGGTCGCCACCACGGCCGGCGAACTCGACGCCCGCTGGGTGATCCATACCGCGGGGCCGGTGTACTCGCCCCGCGAGGACCGGTCGGCGGTGCTGGCGTCCTGTTACCAGGAGTCGCTGCGGGCCGCCGACGAAGTGGGCGCCCGGACGGTGGCGTTCCCCGCGGTGTCCGCGGGGATCTACGGCTGGCCCGCGGAAAGCGCCGCGCGGATCGCGCTGACCACGGTGAGCCGGACGCCGAGCGGGCTGGAAGAGGCCCGTTTCGTCCTGTACACCGAGGACATGCTGAGCGCCTTCGGCACCGTCCTGGACTCGCTGGGGCTCGGCTGACCGGCCCGCGGCCCGGGCACGGCCGGCCGGTGCGCGGCGCAGGTGGCCGGCGCGCGGGAGCGCGGTGGCAGACTGCTAGTGACGCAGCCGACCGCCCAGCCGGAGGACAACGGTGTCCGACCGATCGCCCCGATTCCGTTCCGTTCTGAACCAGTTCGCCCCGTACAAGCCCGGCCGCCGGGTGGCCAACGCCCAGGGCCAGTCGTTCAAGCTCGCCTCCAACGAGAGCCCGTTCGGCCCGCTGCCCTCGGTGGCGAAGGCCATCACCGCGGCGGCGTCCGAGGTCAACTGGTACCCGGACAACACCGCCGAGGCGCTGACCGAGGCGATCGCCCGCCGGTATGACGTGCCGCCCGCGCACATCGCGCTGGGCTGCGGTTCGGTCGGCGTGGCACAGCAGCTTCTCGCGGCGGCCGCCGAGCCGGGCACCGAGGTGCTGTACGCGTGGCGGTCGTTCGAGGCCTACCCGATCCTGGTCCCGCTCACCGGCGCCGCCGACGTGCGGGTGCCGCTGAAGGACGAGACGCACGACCTGGCCGCGATGGCGGACGCGATCACGCCGCGGACCCGGGTGATCTTCGTGTGCAACCCGAACAACCCGACAGGCACGGTCATCCGCGGCGGCGAATTCGCCGAGTTCCTCGGCCGGGTGCCCGCCGACTGCCTGGTGGTGCTGGACGAGGCCTACGCGGACTACGTCAGGGACCCCGCCGTGCCCAACGGCATCGACCTGTACCGCGACCACCCGAACCTGGCGGTGCTGCGCACCTTCTCCAAGGCGCATGGCCTGGCCGGGCTGCGGGTCGGTTTCCTGATCGGGCCGGAGCCGGTGGCCAGCGCGGTGCGCACCACCATGCTCCCGTTCAGCGTCAACTCGCTCGCCCAGACCGCCGCGACCGCCTCGCTCGCGGCCGAGGCCGAACTGCACGAGCGGGTCGACCTGGCGGTGAAGGAGCGCGCCCGGGTCCGCGACGAACTGCTGGCCCAGGGCTGGACGGTGCCGCCGACCGAGGCCAACTTCGTCTGGCTCCGGCTGGGCGACGACACCCAGGACTTCGGCGCCGCGTGCGTGCTGCGCGTCCGCCGGACGGGCGCCTCGCTGCGTTGTCGTCGTCGCCCATAGAAACCACTATGGGCTCCTCCTCCGCCTTGCGATGCATCCCGCCGGCGGCCGCTCGCAACGGCATAGATCTACGGGACACGCCCTAGCCCGTACCGCGCGGCGGGCCGGATGACCCCTAACCCGTGCCGGTGCCCAGCTTCTCGGTCACCAGCCGGTAGAACTGGCGCGGCCGGCCCGGCTGCGGAATCCGGGTCGGCGGCAGCGGCCAGGCCAGGCCCTCCTCGGCGAGCGCGCGCAGCAGCCTGCGGGCCGTGCGCGAGGTCACGCCCAGCAGGCGGCCCGCGGTCTCGGCGTCGACCACGTGCGGCCCCGCGTCCTGGCGGAGCTGGTCGGTGAGGCGCGACAGCGTCGCCAGGCCACGGTGACTGCCCGCCCGGACGGCCACCGGCTCGCGGGGCCCGGGCAGCAGCGCGTGGCCCTCCCGGTCCAGGGCGAAGCCCCGGGTACCCGGGTCGGTGCGGGCACGGGTCAGCGCGGCGCGGGCGTGCGCCTCCGCCTCCTGCGCGGTCTGACCGAGCCCGACGCCCACCTCGAGCGCGATGCCGAGTTCGGTGCGGGCCCGCTCGGTGAACGGCGGGACCCGGAAGCCGTCGGTGGCGCCGGACAGCGAGCCGCGGGTCGCGACGACCAGGAAGCAGTCCTCGCCCGCCGGGCTGAGCGTGGCCTTGATCCGCTGCGCCTCCTGCAGCAGCAGGCGGTGCACGATGAGCCGCAGCTCCTCGCGGGGCTGCCGCGGGGACGACCGGCGCGGCGCCTCCCGCAGCGTGGGCACCTCGACCACCGCGACGGCTAGCTGGGCGTCCTCCAGGCGGCGCTGGGTCCCCAGCAACGTGGCGGTCCGCAGGGCCGCGGCGATCGCGCTGCGGGTCGGCCGTACCACCAGGGCCGGGATGTCCAGCGTGGCCAGCCGCTGGGCCACCGACTCCAGGCAGGTGACGGCCACCGTGGTCTGATGGCGCCGCCAGAGGCGCTCGTGGAACGCGGCGAGCGTCGCGGCGGTGGCGGGTTCCTCGCGCACGTGCAGGTTGCCGGTGTCCAGGCCCAGGTCGGCGAACGCGTCCTCGACCTCCGCTCGGCTCAGCACGTCCACGCTGATCCTGGACAGGTCGCAGTCACCCTGCCGGGACGCCCGCAGCAGCGCCGCGTACAGCGCGCTGCCGCCCAGCGGCACGCAGGTGGCGGGCTTGCCGAGCACGCCCGCCTGCCTGGCATAGGCGTACGGCACCCGGCTGGCGAAAAGCCACACGTCAATGCCGGTGCCGAGGCGCAGGACCTTGTCCCCGGCCTCCTGCTCGGTGCGGTAGGCCACGGCGACGAGCCGCCGGGCCACGACGGGCGCGGCGGCATACCCGCCGTTGCCGCCCGGGGCGGCCGCCGCCCCGGCAGGGCCGGACGCCGGGCCGGGCGCGGCCGCGCCGGGTACGGTCCCGGGCATGGCCGCGCCGGGCGCGCCCGGGCCGGACGTGGCCGCGCCGGACAGCATGATCCGCTCGACGAGATCGTGGGAGCCGACCACGCCGATGGTGAGCTCCAGCGCGGCCTGGCGCTGCCCGTTGCTCATGCGCCAGTCGTAACCCACCCCGGCCACTACTGAAAAGGGGATTGCGTTAATTGCGCGTGAAGTGTGGGCGGCCCGGCGCGGACGGGACAACAGGGCAGAGGTTGAACCGCCAACGGGAGCCACCGCTTGCGGGGGTTCCGGGGGTCTCGGACCCCCGGGCTAATACAGCGGACCACGGCGCGGCTGGCCGAAGGCCAGCAAGCATGGCTGACCGTCTCGGCCGGACCCGCGCTCAGCCGCTTTCTTCCACGTTCAGGTCGGCGCCCAGGGCGGACAGCCGCCTCGCCACGTCCGCGTGGCCGCGGTCGATCAGGTAGCCGGGGGCGACGACCGTCTCCCCCTCCGCACCGAGCCCGGCGAGGATCAGCGCCACCCCGGTGCGCAGGTCGTGCGCCTCGACCTTGGTGCCCCTCAGCGCGCACGGGCCGTGCACGATCACCTTGTCCCCGTCCACCTCGACGTTGGCGCCCATCTTCGCGAGCTCGCCGACGAGCGTGTACCGGCCGTCGTAGATCGTTTCCCTGATATAGCTCGGGCCCTCGGCCAGGCAGCTCAGCGCCATGATCGGCGACTGCAGGTCGGTCGCGAAACCTGGATACGGGCTGGTGATCACGTTGATCGGCCGCAGCGCGCGCTCACGCCGCACCTGGATCACCGCCCCGCTGGCCGCGAACTCCACGCCCATCTGCTCCAGCTTCCACCGGACCACCCCGAAGTGCTCCAGGTTCGCCCCGACCAGGCTGAGCTCGCCGCCGGTGATGGCGGCCGCCATCGCGAACACCCCGGCGTCGATCCGGTCGGCCATCACCGTGTGCTCGGTGGCGGTCAGCTCGCTGACCCCGCGGACGGTGATGAACCCGGTGCCGCCGCCGCTGATGTTCGCGCCCATCTTGGTCAGGAACGCGATGACATCGAGCACCTCGGGCTCGAGCGCGGTGTTGTCGATGACGGTCTTGCCCGGGGCCAGCGAGGCCGCCATGATCAGGTTCTCGGTCCCGGTGTGCGACGGCGTGTCCAGGTACAGGTGCGCGCCGCGCATCCTGCCCGCCTTGATGTGGATCTTGTCGCCGGTTTCGTCCACGGTGGCGCCCAGCCGGGCGAAGCCGCGGTAGTGGAAGTCGAGGTTACGGCTGCCGAGGTTGCAGCCGCCGATGCCCTCGATGACGGCTTCCCCAAGGCGGTGCAGCAGCGCGGGCACGAACAGCACCGAGCCGCGGAACCGGCGCGCGATCTCCGCGGGCAGCACCGAACTGGTCAGCCGGGACGCGTCCACCACGAGGGTGCGCTCCGCCTCGTGGAACTTGACCACGGCCCCGAGCGCGTGGGCCAGTTCGATGGCCCGGCGCACGTCCTCGATCGGCGGAACGTTCCGCAGCACCGTGCGGCCCTCGGCGGCGAGCAGCGAGGCGGCGATCATCTTGAGCGCTGCGTTCTTGGCGCCCTGCACGAACACGGTTCCGCGCAGCGGTACGCCGCCTCGTACGCGATAGCACGTCTCGGGTCCAACAGTCATGGACACGCTGCTCCTTGGCTGTAATTGGGCCGACCGGCGGCCGGATGAATCGTCGGGACACGCCCTGCGAGGCGGTCCGCTGGCTGCCTGGACAACGCGGCAGCATGCCGTGCGCGAGGTCCAGTATCCCACCGGCTTCGGGGTCTGCGGGTCATTGCGGGCATCCCGGGCTCGGCGTGATGAGCGGCCCTGGCTTGGTCCGCCTACTTGGTGGACGCTCGGCGCGGGCATTCGGTTGGCCTCATCGTTCCAAGTGAGACGGGTGTGCCCGGAATTGACCCAATGGTCAGGTGAGGCCGGCCAGCCGGGTGAAGACCGGCCCGAGCCGCTCCACGTAGTGTTCCGGCCGGAAAACCTCGTCCAGGCGGGCCTCGTCGAGCACCTGCCCGGCCGTCGCGGCCTGCTTGCGCAGCGCCTCCCGGAAATCGGCGCCGGTGTCCCAGGCCACCGCCGCGGCGGCCTGCACCAGCGCATACGCGTCCTCTCTGGACATACCGGCCTCGACCAGGTCGAGCAGGACACTGGAGGTGTAGATCAGGCCACCGGTGGACTCCAGGTTGGCCCGCATCCGGGCCGCGTCCACCGTCAGGCCGCCGATCAGGGCCGTGGTCTGGTGCAGCAGGTAGTCGGTCAGTACCGCCGCGTCGGGCAGCGCCACCCGCTCCACGCTGGAATGAGAAATGTCACGTTCGTGCCACAGCGCCATGCCCTCCGTGACCGGGGTCACGTAGCCGCGGACCAGGCGGGCCAGGCCGCAGATCCGCTCGGAGCGGGCCGGGTTCCTCTTGTGCGGCATGGCCGAGGACCCCTTCTGGCCCGCCGTGAACGCCTCCGCCAGCTCGCGGACCTCGGTCCGCTGCCCGTGCCGCACCTCGAGCGCGATGGCCTCACAGGCGGTGGCCAGCAGCGCGAGCGCGCTCACCCACTCGGCGATGCCGTCGCGGAACACCACCTGGGTGGACACGTCCGCCGCCCGCAGGCCGAGCCCGGGCAGCACCCGGGCCTCGATCGCCGGGTCGATGTTGGAGTAGGTGCCGACCGGCCCGGACAGCTTGCCCACCGCGACCGCGTCCCTGGCGCGCCGCAGCCGGTCCCGGCAGCGCGCCACGGCGAACGCGAAGTCGGCCACCCGGTGCCCCCAGACATCCGGCTCGGCGTGGATCCCGTGCGTCCGCCCGGCCCTGATCGTGCCCCGGTGCGCGAGACCGTGCTCGCGCAGCGCCGCGACCAGGGCCGTGGCGCGGGTGATCAGCAGGTCGGTGGCCTCGGTGAGGGTCATCGCGAGCGCGGTGTCCAGCAGGTCGGAGGAGGTCATGCCGAAATGCACGTACGCGGCCGCCGACCTGGGGACCGTGTTGTCCGCCCATGCGGTGAGGAACGCGATCACGTCGTGGTCGGTGACCGCCTCCGCGGCGGCCACCGCCTCCGGTGTCGGCGGCGGCGCGGCGCGCACCGGCGCCACGGCGTCCGCGGGCACCGTGCCCGCGTCGGCGTGCGCCTCCAGCACCAGGGTCTCCACCCGGCACCACAGCTCGTACTTGTGCTCCTGGCTCCAGATCCGCCCCATCTCGGGCAGTGTGTAACGCTCGATCACACGCCCATTGTCCCTTACCCGTGCGCCGCGGCCCGGGTCCGCGCGCTCGCGTAGCGTTCCGCCGCGAGCATCGCCACGATCCCGGCCAACAGTGCCGCGCCCTGGGCCTCGACCGAGACCAAGGTCCCCAGCACCGCCGTGGCCAGGGCGAACCCGGCCCCGGCCAGGCGCAGCGCGACCGGCCCGATCCGCAGCGCCCGGCGGAACCAGGCGCTGCCGGCCAGGAAAAGGGCGGCACCGCCGGCCACCGCGAGGGCCTGGCCGCCGGGTTGCGGCCGGGCCGGGTCGCCGATCGTCAAGGACGTCCCGGCGGCCAGCGTCACCACGCCCAGCAGGATCGGGATATGGGCGTAGTAGGTGGCCAGCGCCAGCCCGGCCCGCCGGTCCGGGTCCGTGGCGGCCATGGCCTGCTCGGCCCGCTCGTCGTCGCCGTCGCCGAAGTAGGCCCACCACAGCGCGGCGGACACGGCCAGGCCCAGGACGGCCGGCAGAAGCACGGCGAACGTCACACCCGCCGGGGCCGCCCCGATGCCGACCGCCGCGACCGACTCGCCGAGCGCCACGATGACCAGGGCCCCATGGCGCTCGGCGAAGTGCGCGGGCCGGATGTTGAACCGGCCGCCGGGGTGGATGATCAGCGGGGACAGCCACTGGACCGCCACCGCGGCCACCCAGAGCAGGTAACTGGCCGGGGAAGGGACGAACGCGGCACCGATCACCAGCAGCGCGGCGCTGGCGTTGAACGGCGCCACCCGCACGATATTCCGGTTGACCCGGTAGAACAGGGCCGAGTGGACAAGGACCACGATCAGGTACCCGGCACCGAGCGCGACTCTGGTTTCGGTGTCGCCAGGGCCGAAACCGCGCGGGATGGCCAGGCCGCAGATCAGGAAGCCGCCCATGCCCACGAGCAGCAGCAGCCGGTCCGGGGTCCGCACCGGGGCGCGGGTGTTGGTCAGCCAGGCGTAACCGCCGTACATCCACCACAGCACCCCGAACACCAGCAGCACCTCAACGGCGCCGCCGGGGGTGAAGTGGTGCACCAGCAGGGCGGCGAGCTGGGT
>WNGQ01001914.1_pt1 | contig 22541 bp, 18 predicted proteins | sample 5407661 | NCBI WGS metagenome assembly WNGQ01 (sample SAMN13153382, study PRJNA577476) | soil metagenome | isolation source: 60 cm soil or saprolite under Garry oak tree replicate 2 | place: USA:California | collected 2016-06-15 | reverse complement strand
CGACAAGCACGCCGTGCAGTGCGCGACGTTTGTCCGGATGTGCTATCAGGCGATCGGACACGACCCCGTTACGGGAGCGGTGCACCTGACAAATACGTCACCCGAGAGCTTCTATCAAAGTCAACTGTTCACCTTTCGAAAGGAGTGGCACCGGCCTACGCCTTCCCGTTGACGTTGAACCGCTCGATCGTCTCCGTCAGCTTCGCCGCGGCGACGGAGAGGTGTTGCGTGGTCGTCGTGAGCTCGCTGAGCGACGCGATCTGCTGCTCCGTGGCCGCCGACGTCTGCTCGGCGCCGTGCGCCGCCGTCTCGGCGATCCCCGCGACCTCCTCCATGCGCCGCACGACCTCGCGAATGCGGCGCGTCTGCCCTTCCGTCTCGCCCGCGAACGCGGTCGCGAACCGCACGGTGGCGTTCAGGTCGGCGAAGATCGCGTCGAGCGCCTGACGCACCGCGGCCGAGACGGCGCCGACGCCCTCCGCGGCGCGCCGGCCCTCGGCCATGGCCGCGAGCAGCTCGGCGACCTGGTCCTGCGTTTGGCGGACCCGCCCCCGCACTTCCTCGGCCGAGCGCGCGCTCTGCTCGGCGAGCTTGCGCACCTCGTCGGCCACGACGCGGAAGCCCAGCCCATGCGGCCCGGCTCGGGCCGCCTCGATGGCGGCGTTGAGCGCGAGCAGGTCGGTCTGGCTCGCGATGCGGGTGATCGCATCCACGAGCTTGCCGATCTCGCGCGAGCTCTGCTCGAGCGTCCCCGTCGCCTTGGAGACCTGGTCCAGGTGGCCGACGAGGGAGCCGAGCAGCTCGCTCGCCCGCGCGATCTCGGCGCCGTGGCGGAGCGCCTGCTGCGCCCAGCTCGTCGAGCTCGGCGTCGTCGACCCGGACCGTGAGGTCGCCGCGCTCCACCTGGGCCAGGGTCTCGCGCGCCGCGCGCAGCCGGGCCACGATCCGCGTCAGCATGGGAATCAACACGACGCAGGCGAAGGCGAGCACGAGGGATTCCTGCGCGAACAGCCGCCAGCTCCACCCGCCGGTGCCCGGCCCGGCGCGTATCGCCGTGACCAGGGCGAACCCCGTGAGGTTGAGAATCAGCGCCTGCCAGGCCTCGGTGCGACCGAGGTACAGCGCGGCCTGGAGCGGAGCGATCATGTACGCCACGTAGAGCGCGTGCCCGGTGGGCCCGAGCGCGGCGAGGACCACCGAGATTAGCGCCGCCCCGACGGCGATGTTGAGGTGCGCGTACCAGGGACGGAACGCGGCGTCGCGGGCCAGGCGGAACATCGCATAGTTGGCCGCGACGAAGCCCGCCGCGAATGCGACGATGAACCACCACGAGACCGGCACCCACCGCACGAGCCGGACGACCACGAGCAGCGCCACGCCGACGCCCACGAAGCTCCAACGGGCACGCGTGTTCGCGAGCACGTATTGGCGTTGCTTCGCGCGATCCTCGTCGGCGAGTTGCTGCGCGAGATCCACCGCGTCGGGCATGCAAGAGAAAATGGCCCGGGCGGATGGCGAGTGGTAGAGGGCGGGGGGCCTACATCCGGAACAGGTAGCTGAGCTTCAGGAAGAACCCGTCCGACGCGCGGCTCAAGTTCCGAAACTGGAACGCGTCGAGCTCCCTGAGCAACGCTCCGTATCCGAAGAAGCACACAGTCCCGGGGACGGGCTTGTAGGAGAACAGCAAGTCGTTGCGGAACTCGTTAGTCACAGAGGCCGCCGTCCGCGGCCCCCGGATCGGCTGGCCGGTGCGGGGGTCCTCGAGCGCCGCCTGATCCTGGGCGAAATACTGCCCCACGTACCGGAAGAAGATGGCGCGTGACAGCTGATACTCGACCTTCAAGCGCGGGATGTTCGCCGTGGAGAAACGGCTGCCGTCGCGCGCCCGCGTGAAGCGCTCGTGGACCCAGCGCGCCTCCATGCGCAAGGACGGCGTCGGGCGCCAGGCGGCGGTCGTCACGACGCCGAACTGGCGGCCTTCCGCTGCTTCGGGGAAGAGGGCGGTAGCGCCGTACCTCACGTTCGCGCTGGCGGTCAGGGCACGGTTGGGTGTGCTGCCGCCCGCCGCGATGCCGGGCAGGTGGTACAGGCCATTCGGCACGACGAAGGGAGCCCCGTTGACCGTGTCGCCGGCGTACGCAGCGGGGTCGAAGCTGAAGTGGTTCAGGCTGAGGGTGAGATTGAGCGCCCATCCTCCACGGAGCGTCGCGACCCAGAAGTTCTGGAGCGTGTCCTCGACCGTGCCGCGCAGGCGCCCGAAGTCGGCGTAGCGCCAGATCGGGGCGAACCCGACGATCGCCGACAGCTGCTCGAGCAGCGCGCCCGGGCGGCCGTACCACGTGAACCGGTTGAACGTCCGCCCCGCCACCAGGTCGACGCGGTTCACGAAGCCGCTCGTGTCCTGGAACGTGCGCTCGATACCGAGCAACTCGAAATGGTTGCCATACGCGCGGCCGGTGCGATCGGCGAACGTCACGTCCCAGAGCTTGCCGGCGCGCGCGCCGGTCGCGTCGCGGGTCCACGAGCCCCCGACTTGCACCTCGGAGAACCAGATACGCCGCCACACGACCCGGGCGTCGGCGCCCAGCACGCGATTGTAGTCGTCGCCGTCGATCCAGTCGGTGTACGCGAGCCCCGCGGTCGACGTCGGTCCCAGGTCGCGCCGCAGGCGCACGAGGTTGTACACGGGGTTGGCGCCAGCGGCGGATTCATCTTGGTTGTCCACGGCGCCGAGGTAGGCGATGCCGGTGCCGCCGACCTTGCCCGCGAGCTTGGCGCCGAACACCGGATGCACGATCCGCCGGGTGTAGATCAAGCTGTTCGGCGTGTCGAACTGCTCGAGGCCCTCGAGGAAGAACGGCCGTTTCTCGGGATAGAACAGCGCGAACCGCTCGTTGACGGTCACCTGGCCGACGTCCGCCTCCACCTGGGAGAAGTCGGGGTTCGCGGTGGCCGTGACGGCGAGGTTCTGCGTCACCCCCCAGCGCAGGTTGCCGCCGAGTTCCGGGGTGCCGGTGTAGTCATACCCCCCGGCGCCAGGCGCGCCATCGACTTTCGTCGTGAACTCGGGAGTGAGGTCGAGCACGACGCCGCGCTTCAACCCCGTGAGGCCGACGAGGCGGCCCGACTGGATGAGGAAACTGGCGTTGGCGCGCACCGCCGGGGTCCACGTCTCCTCGTACCCCGAGTGCTGCACGACGCGCACGATCTGGAGGCCCCAGTCCTGCGGGTCGGCGCTCTGGTAGCGGAGGCTCTTCAGGGGAATTCGCACCTCGACTTCGTAACCCCAATCGGTCAGGCGGCCGCGGGACTCGTAGACGTAATCCGGATTCAGATCGATCGTCGCGTCGAACCGCCCGCCGGCGCTCGGTCCCCCGGCCGCGCCGGCGCCGACCCCGTCGCTCCAGACGCCGTCCTCCTGGACCCCCAAGGGATTGACGGCGAACAGCGTGGCGCGGCGGTGGTCGAGATAGGCGTCGAGCAGGATCTCGATGCGGTCATCGGCATCGATGTTGTCGCGGTCGGCGAGCGTCGCGCGGACGACCTGGCCGTGCGGCTCGAACGCCCGGATGCCGAAATACACCGCATCCGGCGCGTACCACACGAGCACCTCGGTCGAGTCCTCGGCGGGGCGACCGTCTACGGGACGGTATTGGGAGAAGCCGGTGAGGGTCGCGGCCTGACGCCACACACGCTCGTCGAGGACCCCGTCAACGGTGACCTGGGCTTCGATCCGCGGGATGCGGACGTCGAGCTGCCGGGCGCGCCCGTTGTACACGGGGCCGTCACCCGCCTGAAGGACGAGGAGGAGGGCGAGCATGGGATGAAAAATAGAACGCGGAACGCGGAATGCGGAACGCGGAACAGGCCAGTCCGGATCCAGGCCCGGACTTACGAATCGTCAGTTCGTTCTTCCGTTCCGCGTTCCGCGTTTCGACGTCCGCGTTCTATTCGTAACGCAGCGCGATGATCGGATCGAGACTCGCCGCCCGGCGCGCGGGCCAGATGCCGAAGAACAGCCCCACGGCCGCGCTGAACACGAACGCGAGCAGGATGGCGAGCGGCGAGATGAGCGTATTCCACTGTGCCAGCCTCGAGATCAGCAGTGCGCCCAGCGAGCCGAGCAGCACGCCGATCAGCCCGCCGGCGAGGCACAGCACCAGCGCCTCGACTAGGAACTGGAACATGATGTTGAAGCGCGTCGCGCCGAGCGCCTTGCGCACCCCGATCTCGCGGGTTCGCTCCGTGACCGACACCAGCATGATGTTCATGATCCCGATGCCGCCCACGAGCAGGCTCACGGCCGCAATGCCAGCGAGCAGGTACTTGAACGTCTCCGTCGTCTGCTGGAACGTGGCCAGGATGTCGGTCTGGTTGCGGATCTGGAAGTCGTTGTCCCCACCCGGGCGGATCTTGTGCTGGCGCCGCAGCACGCGCTCGATCTCGATCATCGCCAGGTTCATGGCGTTCAGATCCTGGGCCTGCACCGTGATGGTCCGCAGCCGGTCGGTGCCCATGACGCGGTAGCGGGCGGTCTGAAGCGGGATGAGGATCTGCTCGTCGGGATTGAAGAACGAGCCCTGCGAGCCCTTCTCGGAGAGGACACCGATGATCTCGAACGTGATGCCGCGGATCAGGAGCTCCTGGCCGATCATCGCGTCGCGGTTCGAGTTGAGCATCTGGGGGATCGCGGAGCCGAGCACCGCCACGCGACGGCGCGCCGCGTCGTCCCCCGCCGTGAACATGCGGCCCGCCGTGACCGTGTAGTTGCGCACCGGGACGTACGTGGGCGTCGTGCCCACGATGTTCACGTTGATGTTGAAGTTGCCCATCTGGACCTGGAGATTGCCGCTCAGCTCGGGCACCACGGCGCTTACGTAGCGGGCGTTGTTCGCGAGCGCCGTGTCGTCGTCCAATGTCAGGCTGACACGAGAGCCGCTCGCGACGCCGCGCATGAAGCTCTGCCCGGGGTAGATGCTCAGCAGCGTGGGCCCGAGCGCCTGAATCCGGTCCTGCACCGACTTCTGCGCCCCCGAGCCCAGGGCGACCATCGTGATGACGGCGCCCACGCCGATGATGATGCCCAGCATGGTGAGGAGCGAGCGCAGCTTGTTGGCCCGCAGCGCCTCGAGCGCGACCTGGATGATCTCGGCCAGGAGCATCGCTACCTCGACGGGCTCCCTGACAGCACGAGGACTGTGTCCGTTTCGGCCAGTCCGCTCGTCACCTCGATGTAGTCCAGATCGGTGAGCCCGGTGGTGATGCGGACGGGCACGATCTTTCCCCCCCGCAGGGCGAACACGATGTAGCTCGGGCCGGTGGCCGCCGAGCTCTGGACCTGCCCGCCGGCCTTCGCGGGCTCCGCCGCGTGGAGCTTGCTCCCGTCGCCCCCCCCGGGGGCCGCGCCGCCGCCCGGCGCGGCGCTGAGCTGTCGCTGCACGGCCTGGGGGTCGAGGCCGAGCACGGTCGCGGCCGAGGCCACGTCGCGCTCGGTCCGCAACGCCGCGTTCGGCACGGCGAGCACGTCCTGGCGCTGCCCCACGTGAATCTCGACCTCGGTGTTCATCCCCGGCTTGAGCAAGTGCTCGGGATTCAGGATGTTCACGTCCACCGGGAACATGGTGACGTTCTGGCTCACCTGCGCCTGCGGCTCGATTTTCAAGACGCGGCCGTCGAACTGACGGTTGGGATAGGCGTCGACGGTGATCGTCACGGGCATCGCCGGTTGCACCTTGCCCACGTCCGTCTCGTCCACGAGCGCCGACACCTGCACGGTGTCCAGGCTCGCCATCTTCAGGATCACCGTCCCGCCGCCCACGTCGTTGGTCGGGCTCGAGATCACGGTGCCGAGCACGGCGTCGAGCTCGAGGATGGTGCCGGTGATCGGCGCGCGGACCTGGGTGTCTTCCATCGCGTCCTTGGCCGTCTGCAGGTTCGCCGCGGCCGTCACCACGGCTGACCGGGCCGTCGCTGACGCGAGCTGGGCGGAGTCGTACCCCGCCTCGGTGATCGACTTGCTCTGGTACAGCGCCTCGCTGCGCTTGAGCTGCGCGGTGGCGTTTTCGAGCTGCGCCTTGGCCACGTCGAGGCTCGCCTGCGCCTGGGACAGGTTGTTCTGCGGAATCCGCGGGTCGATCTTCGCGAGGAGCTGCCCCTTCTTCACCTCGTCCCCCGTCTGCACCGGCATGGCGATGATCTCCCCCGACGCTTTCGATTTCACGCTAAGGGTCAGAATCGGCTGGATCACGCCGGAGGCGGTCGCCGTGACGATGATGTCGCGGCGCGCGACGGGGATCGTCGCGTACGGCCGCACGGACTCCGCCTTCTTGCAGCCGGCGGCGCCGAGCAGGACCAGCGCCGGCGCGGCCAGGAGATATCGCTTCACGGTTCGCCTCTTCATCTCGACGTCGTACCCTGTGACTGCTGTTGCCGTAACCCGGGCAGCCCGCCGCCGGTCACGTTCTGGAAGCGCTGACGGAACTGCTGCTGCGCTTGCACGAGCGACGCGCTCGGCAGCACGAGCACCGTGTCCTTGTCCGTCAGGCCGCTCGTCACCTCGATGTAGTCCTGGTCGGTGAGGCCGGTGCGGATCGAGACGGGCAGGACCGTCCCGCCCCGCAGCGCGAATACGATGTACCCGCCGGCCCCGTTCCGCGTCTGCCGGCCCGTCGCGCCCCCCCCCCGTCCCCCCGGCCGCTGCGCCCGGCCGAACACCTGAGCGAGCAGCGCCCGGTCGGCCGGCGTCGGCTCCGCGCCGCTCCGCATCCGCGCGAACGCCGCCTGCACCTGCTCGGCCGTCACCCCCGGCGGCAGCGCGATCGTCCGCCCATTCGGCGTCGTGAACGTGGCACCGGATTTCGTGCTGTCGGCGACGTGGGGCCTCGCGCTCGCGCTGTCCCCGCCGGGCCGTGGCGCCCCGTCAGGCAGCTGCGCCGCGGCGAGCTGCTGCTGCACGGCCTGGGGGTCGAGGCCGAGCACGCTCGCGCCCGCGGCGACGTCGCGCTGGGTCCGGAGCGCGGCGTTCGGCACTGCGAGCACGCCCTGGCGCTGCCCGATGTGGATCCGCACCTCCGTGTTCATCCCCGGCTTGAGGAGATGGCCCGGATTCTCGATGTTGATCAGCACCGGGAACATCGTCACGTTCTGAACGATCTGCGCCTGCGGCTCGATCTTCAGAACCCGTCCCTCGAACTGGCGGTTGGGATAGGCGTCGACGGTGATCGTCGCCGGCATCCCGGGCTGCACCTTGCCGACGTCGGTCTCGAGCACCATCGCCGAGTCCTGCACCACGTCGAGGTTCGCCATCTTGAGGATGACGGTGCCGCCGCCCAGGGTGGGGCTCGAGATGATCGTGCCGAGCACGGCGTCGAGCTCCAGGATGGTGCCGGTGATGGGCGCGCGGACCTGCGTGTCCTCCATCGCGTCCTTGGCGGTCTGTAAATTCGCCTCGGCCGTCACGACGGCCGAATGCGCCGTGGCGTAGGCCAGCTTGGCCGCGTCGTAGTCGGTCTCCGCGATCGACTGGCTGTTGAAGAGCGTCTCGCTGCGCTTGAGCTGGGTTGTGGCGTTCGCGAGCTGCGCCTGGGCCTTGTCGAGGGCCGCCTGGGCCTGGGCCAGATTGTTCTGCGGAATGCGCGGATCGACCTTCGTCAAGAGCTGCCCCTTCTGGACCTCGTCGCCCGTCTGGACGGGCATGGCGAGGATCTGGCCCCACGCCTTGGATTTCACGCTGAACTTGAGGGTCGGCTGAATCACGCCTTCGGCCGACGCCGTGACGACGATGTCGCGGGGCGCCACGGCGATCTTCTCGTACAGCGGCGCGGACTCCGCCTTCTTGCAGCCCGCGAGGCCGACGAGCAACGCCGCCGGAGCGGCCAGGAGACGACGCCGCACGGTCATCCCCTCATCTGCTCGTCGCGCTCGACGAGCCCGTCCCGCAAGTGGAGCTGGCGCCGGGCGTGGGCCGCGATGTCGTGCTCGTGCGTCACCAGCACGATCGTCTGGCCCCCGCTCCACAGCTCCTCGAACAGCCGCATGATCTCCTCGCCGGTCGCCGAATCGAGATTCCCCGTCGGCTCGTCGGCGAGCAGGATGCTCGGCACGTTCACCAGCGCCCGCGCGATCGCCACCCGCTGGCGCTGGCCCCCCGACAGCTCGTTCGGCTTGTGGTCCATCCGGTCCGCCAGCCCCACCCGCTCGAGCGCCCGCGCCGCCTGCGCCCGCCGCTCCTTGCCGGGCAGTCCGGCGTAGATCAACGGCAGCTCCACGTTGTGGAGGGCGTTGGCCCGGGGCAGCAGGTTGAACGTCTGGAACACGAACCCGATCTCCTTGTTGCGGATGCGGGCCAGCTCGTCGTCCGAGAGATCCGACACCTTCTGGCCGTTGAGCCAATACTCCCCGGCCGTAGGGGTGTCGAGGCAGCCGATCAAGTTCATCAGGGTGGACTTGCCTGATCCCGACGGCCCCATGACCGCCACGAACTCGTTCTTGCGGATCTGGATGTCGATGCCGCGGAGCGCCCGCACCACCTCGCCCCCCATGTCGTAATCCCGGGTCAGCTTGTGGGTGAGGATCACGATGTCCGGCAGCGGCGTGTCGCCGGTGCGGAATGTCATCGGCTGGGGCTGGGCGCTGGTCACAGGGTGTGTCCCACGAGCGCCTCGACCTGGACGCGCGCGATGAGGTAGTTGTAGCGGGCCTGCACCTGGTTGACCTGGGCCTGGGTCAGGTTGGCCTCGGCGGTGAGCAGGTCGAGCAGCGTGGCCGCGCCGAGCCGGTAGCGCTCCTGCTGCACGCGGAGTGCCTCCGCCGCGGCCACCACGTTGGCGCCGGTGATGCCGATCTGCGCGTGCCCGGTGAACGTCGCGGCCAGCTGCTGCGTGAGCTGGGCGCTGAGCTGGCGGCGCGTGTCGGCGGTCTGCGCCCGCGCGACGTCGAGGCTCACCGAGCTCTGGGCGACGGCCTGCTCGCGTGTGAAGCCGTCAAACAAGGTCCACGACAGGCCGATGGTAAAGCGGTTCAGATTCTTCTGAGTAGGGCTGTCAAATCCGTTCCACGGCTGGGTCAGCCCCTGGCTCGACGTGTTGTACGTGGCCGTGAGCTTGGGCCAGAATTGGGAGCGAGACGTCCACGTGGATGCCGATGCGGCGCGCTCCTGGGCGGTGGCCTGGGTGACCGCCGGGGCTTGCTGCAGCGCGGCCGCGCGTAGCCCTGTCGTGTCGGGCAGCGCGGGCAGCTGCGAGTCGGGCACCGCGCGGACCGTGCCGTCCACGCCGATCTGCCGGGCGAGGTTCGCCTGCGCGGTGGCGAGGTTCGCCTGCGCCTGCAGCAGCGCGAGCTGGGCGTTGCCGAGGTCGACGGTCGAGGTCAGCGTGTCGGAGCGCGTCGCCGCTCCCGCCTGGAACTTGTTCACCGAGATTTGTCGCTCCTCCTGGGCGCGCTGCACCTGCGCCTGGGCGACGCGCACCAGCTCCTCGTCGGCGAGGGCCGTGAAAAAGAGCTGCTGGGTCGCGGCCGTCACCTGGTACCGCTGATTGGCGAGCCCGGCGTCGGCCGCATCCTCGGTGGCGTCGGCGTTCCTGTAGCTTGCCAGGCGCTTGAAACCCGTGAACAAGTCGACGGATGCGGTGAGCCCCGTGTTGTACGTGTAAATGCCCGGAGGGATCTTGACCCCGATGCCGCCGACCGTGGTATCGTTCTGCCGGGACGCAGTCGAGGTCAGCGACACGGTCGGCAGGAAGGCGCCGTAAGCCGCGCGCTTCTGCCATCCTGCGTTCGTGACGGCGCCGCGCGCCTGTACGACCGCGGGCTGCACGTCGAGCGCGCGCCGCACTGCCTCCGGGAGCGTCACCTCGAGCTGCTGCGCCGCGAGAGGCTCGGGTCTCGCCGCGGCGAGGCCCGCCCCCGCCAGCAGCCCTATCATCCATCGCCAGCCTGCCGTCATTGCTTCTTCCCGCCGCCTTGCCGTTCCTGTTCTTGACGATGCCGATACCGGGTGACGTGGTCGCGGTACTTCGCCGCCTGGTCCGGGGTGAGCTGCCGCACGACGGCGGAGTCCATCGCGACCCGGATGGAGTCGAAGCGGGGCCGCACCGCGTCCCACACCGCGTTCATCCGGGTCCAGTGCTGCTGCAGGATCGCCGCGAGCGAATCGTGCTCGGCCGGCGTGAGCCGCAGCTCCTGCGCCAGCGACGCGAGCATCCGATCGGGACCGTGGCTCGGGCCCGCGGCCGCCTCGGCGCGGCGGGCCCACAGCGCCCGGCCGCCGGCCCCGACGGCGATCCCGGCGACGAAGGTCGCGACCAGGAGCACCACGGCCCATGTCTTGGAGCGATTGAGCATGACGGCGTGTCCCGCCTTTCTAGTTTCCGATGACGGAGGCGAACACCACTTCGACGGGGGCCGCTGGCGTCGACGGGGCGAGCAGCGCGTCCGGGACGGTGGCGCGTCCGGGCGCCGCCGTCCCGCCGCGACCCACCAGATAGCCCGCGGCGAGCGCGACGATCATGGCCGCGGCGACGCCGACCCGCGCCCAGCGGGCGAGCACGGCGTCCCACGAGGCCGTCCGCAGCTGCTCGGCGTGCGCCAGCACCCGCGCGACGAACCGGTCGTGATCGCCCGGGTCGAGCGCGCGTCCTAGCGCGGCGCCGATCACCGGATCGGGCCGGGCGTCGAATGGCAACGAGTCCCGCTTCATGCGTCCTCCTTCCAATCCCCGAGCAGCGCGCGCAACCGCCGCCGCGCGTGGAACACTTCGGAGCGCACCGTGCCTTCGGGAATCCCGAGGACGTCGGCGATCTCCGCGTGCGAATAGCCCTCGACGTCGAACAGCACGACCGCGACGCGCCGTCGCTCGGGCAGCTCCGCGAGCGCCTCCCGCAGCCGTTGCGCCAGCGCCCGGCGTTCCGCCGTCCGGTCAGGGCGCACGCCGCCGGCGACGAGCCCCGGGTCGAGCGGCTCCACGCGCCGCACGGTGCGCCGCCGGCGGCGATCCGTGGCCGCGTTCGCGACGATGCGCAGCAGCCACGGCCCGAACGGCCGGCGTGGGTCGTACTGCTCCAGCTTCAGGAGCGCCGACAGCATGCCGTCCTGGGCTGCGTCGTCGGCGTCATCGGGGTCGCCCAGCACGGCGCGCGCCACGCGGCGCGCGGTGGCCGCGTAGCGCTCGACGAGCGTGCCGAACGCCGCGCGGTCGCCGGCCAGCGCGCGGGCGACGAGGTCCGCTTCGTTCTGCTGACCTATACGCGCGGCCTCCCCCGAGGGTTGGGGGAGGGGCGCAGGGGGGTCAGGGGGGTCAGGGGGGTCAGTCATCGTCGGATTCGCGGGTGCGCCGCCGCTCGAGGGCATACAGCCCGAAGCCGATGGCCAGCCAGAAGGTTCCCGCGGCGAGCACGATGCTCATGATGCGGGGAAAGACGAGCAGCAGCCCGCCGACGCCCGCGAGGGTGAGCGCTGCCGTGACGGCGATCGCGCGCCGCAGCCCGCCCGCGACGCGGCGCAGCGCGACCACGGCGACCGCCCCGAGCTCGTAGCCCGAGCGCTTGTGCCGAGTCCCGGGCCGCTCCGCCGCGTCCCCCCTGCCTGTCGCAGGCGCACCGACGAGGCGCGGCGGGAGCGGGACGCGGCGCGCCTGGAGCACGATCTCGCGGCTCGCCGCGAGGTCGCGGCGGAACTGCGCGGCCAGCTCGCCCGCCAGTCCCTCGCACTCGGCCACGAGATCGAGCTCGTAGTTCGTGAGCAGGCTCGAGACGTTCAGGTTGCTCGAGCCGACGCGCGCCCAACGGTGGTCCACGAGCATCGTCTTCGCGTGGATCATCGGGCCCTGGTACTCGAAGATCCGGACCCCGGCGCGCAACAGCTCGCGATAGCCGACGCGGGTGAAGTTGCGGAGCACCGGTAGGTCGCTCGTTCCCGGGACGAGCACACGCACGTCCACGCCGTCCCGTGCCGCGTCCAATAGGCTGGCGTACAGCGGTGGGGGGGCGATGAGGTAGGCGTCCGTGATCCACAGCCGCTCGGCGGCGGTCGCGGCGAGCAGCTGCACTGCGCGGTACACGCGCGCCTGGCCGGGCACGCCCTCCACCATGCGCGCGATCGAAGTGCCGCACGGCTCGGGATCGGTGACGGACTCGTCCGACGGCAGCTCGCCGCCGGCGCGCCGCCAGATGCGGGCGAACGCGCGATCGAGCGCGGCCGCCCCCGGTCCGCACACGCCGACCATCGTGTCGCGCCAGGGACGGCGGTGCCGCGCCGGGTCGCCGGCCCACTCGTCGCCGATACACAGCCCGCCCAGTATCGCTCGCGTGCCGTCGGTGACCAGCAGCTTGCGATGGTCCCGCACCACGAGGTCGAGGGGATGCCCTGAGAGGAGCGGGTGAAACGCGCGCACCTGGGCGCCGGCCTGCGCGAGGTGCCGCCAATATCGGTGCGACGTGCCGATGGAGCCGAGCGCATCGTACAGCACCCGCACGGCGACCCCCGCCCGCGCCCGCTCCGCGAGCGCCTCCGCGAACCGGCGCCCGGTGCGGTCGTCACGGATGATGTAGTTCTCGAAGTGGACCGTGCGACGAGCGGTGGCGATCTGCTCGAGCATCGCCTCCAGGGCGCGGGCGCTGTCGGGGTGATGCTCGAGCCGATTCCCGCCGACCGGCCGAGCGCCGGAGGCCCGGTCGACCGCATGGCCCAGCTCGTCGCGCGCGGGGAGCGGCGCTCTGCCGCGCGCGCGCCGGGTGGGAGCGCTCACCCCACGGGTGCGCCGGCGGGCGGAGCGCCCAGCCCCAGCGCGCCTTCGACCGGACGCAACGCCCGGATCACGAACGCAATGTGCTCGTCCAGCGGCACGCCCAGCTCCTCCGCGCCCTGGCGCACCTCGTCACGGTTCACGCCGCGCGCGAACGCCTTGTCCTTGAGCTTCTTCTTCACCGACGAGACCTCGAGGTCGCCGAAGCTCCGGGACGGACGCACCAGCGCGCACGCGACGAGGAAACCGCACAATTCGTCGACCGCGAACAGCGCCTTGGCGAGCCCCGAGTCCCGCGGCACGCCCGAGTAGGTCGCGTGCCCGAGGATGGCGCGGCACAACGGCTCCGCGAGCCCGCGCTCGCGCAGCGACTGCACGCCCCACGCCGGGTGACCCTCGGTCGGTGAGTGCTCGTGGTTGGGGAATTTCTCGTAGTCGAAGTCGTGCAGCAGCCCCACCATCCCCCACGGCTCCGGATCCTCGTCGTGCTTGACGGCATAGGCGCGCATCGCCGCCTCCACCGCCAGCATGTGCTGGCGCAGCGCGGGAGACTGGGTGTGCTCGTGCATCAGCTGTAGGGCCTCGTCGCGGGTCATGGCTCCCTCCCCGGGCTGCGCCCGGGGTTAGCCGAGCCGCGCGCGCTCCGTGTCAACGTTCCAGCGTTCGGCCCACAGCTCGGCCATGAGTAGCGGCCACAGCTTGCGGGCGTGGTTGCGCTTCCCGGACCGGTGCTCCGCGAGGAGACGCGCCAGCGGCGCGTCGGGATACAGGCGGGGGGCGCGCAGGTAGCGGTCGGCGAGGGACGCGAGTCCCGTGTTGAGCCAGCGCGCCACGGGCACCGACAATCCGCGTTTGCGCCGGTCGATCACGTCGCCGGGCACGAGCCCGCGCGCCGCGTCCTTCAATATCGCCTTGGTGGTGAGCCCGCGCACCTTGAGCGCGGGCGGCGCGGGGAGCACCAGCTCCATCACTTCACGATCGAGGTACGGCGCCCGCGCCTCGATCGAGGCCAGCATGGTGCCGCGGTCCACCTTCACCAGCAGGTTGTCGGGCAGGTAAGAGAGGAAGTCGAGCCACAACAGGCGGTTCAGCGACGGAGGGGGGGCCGCCGGAAACGCGCCCAGCAGGTCCGTCGCCCACGCGACCGTGACCGCGTCGGGCCCGAGCGCGCCAAACCACGTGAGCTGCCGCTCCAGCGGCGACAGCTCTGCTGCCGCGACGAACTGCTTCAACATGAACTCGAGGGTCACCTTGCCGGTCGAGGTGGGCAGGCGGTTCACGACCGCCCGCACGAGGCTCCGGCCCGGGATCCGGCGGTACCATCCCGCCGCCTTGTGACCGAGATACGTCGGGTAGCCGCCGAACAGCTCGTCCGCGCCCTCGCCCGAGAGCACGACTTTGACGTGCTCGCGGGCGGCGGCGGCGAGGAGGTACGTCGGCAGGATCGCGGGGTCGCCGACGGGCTCGGCGAGCGAGCCCGTGACCACGCCGAACGCGCGCTCGAGCGCGGCGTCGTCCGCCGTGACGACGTGATGGATGGTGCGGATGTGATGGGTCACCGCCTCGGCGTGCGGGCTCTCGTCGTAGCCCGGCTCGGTGAACCGAACCGAGTAGGTGTGGATCTGCTCGCCCGCCTTGACCCGCGCCGCCGCAGCGGCGAGGAACGAGGAGTCGAGCCCGCCGCTCGTGAAGACGCCCACCGGCACGTCCGACATCAGCTCGCGCTCCACCGCGCGGAGCAAGACCGTGCGCACCGTCGCGGCGCCGTCGAGGCGGGAGGGTCGCGCCGCGGCGGCGGCGGCCTGCCAGTAGCTGCGGAGCGTGACGCCCGTGTGGTCCGCCACGAGCACGTGCGCCGGCGGGAGCTTTGCGATGCCGGCGAACATGGTGTGCGGGGCGGGGACGTAGCCGAGCGCCGCATAGAGGGCCGCCGCCGTGCCGTTCACGCGCCGCGCCTGGTCGGGGTAGACGAGCAGCGCTTGGATCTCGGAGGCGAACCGCAGCTCGCCGGCGATCTCGGTCCAGAACAGCGGCTTCTCCCCGGCGCGGTCGCGCGCCAGCACGAGCCGCTCGCGCCCATCGTCCCATACGGCGAGGCCGAACATCCCGTCGAGCCGGCTCACGGCGTCGGCGCCGAGGCGCTCGTACAGCGGGACGATCGTCTCGATGTCCCCCGTCGAGCGGAACGGGTAGCCGGCCTGGGTGCACTCGCGACGCAGCTCGGGCGCGTTGTAGATCTCGCCGTTGCACACCATCCAGATCGAGCGGTCGGGGTTTTGGAACGGCTGGTCCCCCGTCGTCAGGTCCATAATGGCGAGGCGGCGCGCGCCGAGCCGGGCGCGCTCGTGACCGACGATCTGCTCACCGTCCGGGCCGCGGTGGGCGAGGGCCGCCGCCATCGCGCCGACGCAGTCCGGATACTTGAGCGGCGCGTGCCGGAGGGAGACCGCGCCGAAGATGCCGCACATCCCTCACCCCCCGGCCCCCTCTCCACGTTGTGGAGAGGGGGAGGACTTCGCGTCGGGGGTGAGGGGGTGAGGCCGGCACGGCCCGTACGCGGCGTAATGGTTGTCCGCGGCGAGGAGGGGCAGCGCGGCGCCAAGCGCGGCGCGCACGTCGCGGTTGTTCGCGGTCGCGACGAACACCGTGGGCAGGGGACAGCGGGCGAGCGCCTCGCGCCAAGCCCCCGCGGGCAAGAGCGGCGAGCCCGGCACCGTGCGGTACTGCTCGTGATACTGCGCGATGTAGTTGCTCGTCAGCTCGGACGCCGTCGCCGTCGCGACCGCAACCGGTCGCCCGAGGTAGAACGGGAGGGACGGCGGGAAAGCGGCGACGCCGAGCACGGCGCCGGCGTCACCGGCCCGCGCGAGCGTGGCGACGGCGGCGCCGGTCACGGCGGCGGACGAGCGGTCCTCACCCACCGCGGCGAGCAGCGGCCCGCTCACGAACGGAATCGCCGCCACGACGATGGCATAGCCTGCCATCGTGAAGCGCCCCATCCCGCGCAGGGCGCCGCCGCGCACGAGCACGGCCGAGAGCAGCACGACGAGCCCGAGCGCGACGGCGGTGGGCGGGATGGCGGCCTTCTCGGCCGGGGTGAGGTCGAGCGGCGCCGGGAGCCAGCGCGTGAGGGCGACGAGCCCCATTCCGGCGACGAGCGCGATCACCGCGTACGCCCGCGTCGCGGCGCCGATGCCGCGCGTGACGATGTTGCGCGTCGCGCCGAGGGCGAACGCCGGCATGAGCGGCAGCACGTACTGCGGCAGCTTCGACTGGTTGAGCGTGAGAAACAAGAGCGGGACGATCACCCAGGAAGCGAGGAGCAGCGACTCCCGCGCCTCCGGCTGGCGCCGGGCACGCCACAGGTCGCGTGCGCGCCCCACGCCCGCGAGGGCCGGCACGATCCACGGGAACGCGGCGACCGGCAGGATCGGCAGATAGTACCAGAACGGCGCCGTGCGATGAAAGCTCGATGTGGTCAGCCGCTGGAAAGTCTCGCGCACGAACACGTAGGAAGGAAACTCCGGGTGGCGGAGCGTGACCGCGAGGAACCACGGCAGCGTGACGAGCGCGAACACGGCGAGCCCGCGCCAGGGGAACAAGCGTCGCACCGGGGAGCCGGTCGCGAGCGCGTGGGGCACGACGGCGAAGAGGACGAGCGCCAGGGCGATCGGTCCCTTGGTGAGCGTGGCGACGCCGAGCGCGGCCCAGGCGGCGATCGCCCGGCCCTCGAAGAAGAAGAGGATGGCGGCCGTCGTGCACAGGGTGAGCGTGCTATCGAAGATCGCCGCGCGCGCGTAGGCGAGCGGCAGCACCATGGTGGCATAGGCGAGCCCCGCGAGCCAACCCGCGTCCTCGCCCCAGCGCCGACGCGCGAACCACACGAGTAGCGCGATGGTGGCGAGCGTGGCGAGGTACGCCGGCAGGCGCGCCGCCAGCTCCGTCGGGCCGAGCAGCGCCATGGCCCCCGCGCTCGCCGCGAAATACACGATGGGCTTGTCGAGGTACGGCAGGCCGTCGAGGTGCGGCACGAGGTAGTCGCGCGACTGCGCCATCTCGCGCGCCACCTCGGCGTTGCGGCCTTCGTCGGGATCGAGCAGGCGGTAGCCGCTCAGGTTCCAGGCGAGCGCGACCGCGGCGACGAGCACGAGTAGCCGCAGACCGGCGAGCGGCCGTGACGGCACCGGGGGGGCGGGGGCGGGCGCGGGCGCGGTGTGAATACGCTGGGCGTGTGGTTGATCGAGCAAGGGCGGTAAAGCTATTCGGGCGTGCGTGGCAGTGCTAGGTAATAGCCTGTCGCATTTTCGCCCGGTCGTGCCGCAAAAATGCCCTAGTGGGGTGGGTGAGCGAGCGACATCTTGGCGCGGCGGGCGGTGGACAGGCAAAGGTAGCGGCCGTCCCCAAAGCGTTCGCCTTGAGGTATGGAGGGCCCATGTCACGAATCCTTCGGGCCACACTCTTCCCGCTACTGCTCCCGATCGCGCTTCTCGCGCAGCAGCAGCTTCGGAACACGACTGCATATACGACGGCCGCGGTTCGACTCCGTGCGCTGCCAGCCGTGGGTGCGCGCATGCTGGCCGCACTCCCGGCCGCGGTTATATCAATTCGCGCGGCCAGTGGGTCCCGTCGGCTACCCGAACTGCCAACGACAGTCCGCCGCCTGGTGCCACGGCTCGCTGCCGCGACGGCACGTACAGCTTCAGCCAGTCGCGACGCGGGACCTGCTCGCATCACGGTGGGGTAGCGCGGTGGCTGACGCCGTGATGCCCTTCCCTGACGGCTTTGCGACCGCTCGACTGCGAGCGGAACGTCTGACCCCCGAGCACTTCGCCGAGTTGCGCCGCATGGATCGCGACCCGGAATTCATGGCCATGCTGGGTGGCCCCCGGGACGATGCGCAGACGGCGGCGTATCTTGCCCGCAACCTGCAGCATTGGACCGACTACGGGTTCGGCCTCTGGATCCTGCGGGAGTCGCAACAGAACCGTGTCGCCGGCCGCGCCGTGCTCCGGCACCTCCTCCTGGAGGGGAGCGACGAGGTCGAGGTGGGCTACGGCTTCCATCCCGAATTTTGGGGCCGCGGCCTCGCGACGGAGATTGCGGCGGCCTGCGTCCGCTTCGGACTCGAGGAGCTGGGCCTACGTTCCATTGTGGCCATAGCCCTCCCAGCGAACCTCCGCTCACAGCGCGTCATGACCAAACTTGGCCTCGTCTATGAGCGCGAGGTGATCCATGAGGGGCTCCCCCATGTGCTGTTCCGCTCCAGGCCACGCGTGCCGCTCGACGATCCCGTGTAACGCCCTAGTGCCTTGGGCGCGGGGCGGCGATAGTTCGACACGGCCCGAGTCCTGATCATCGACGACGACGTAACGCTCCGAAAGGCCAGCCAGAAGGGCGGGCGTGAGGCGATGCAGTGATCAGGAGCCTTCTCGCCGTCACTGGGTCGCTGGTGGGGCTGCTGGTCGTCCTGTCCCTCCCCGGCCCGGAGCCGCCGGTCGCGCCCGCGCCGGCGCGCGGCCACGGTTTCGCGTGGAACCAGGACGCCTTCTGGCACTCGCTCGAAAAAACCTACGGGGACGCCCGCGCCGTCGGCTGCCGCGCGGCAGACCCCGTGGTCGTCCGCGAGCTCTCGGCCTTGGGCTCCACCGCCGACCGACTGCTCGGCACGCCGCTCGATCCGGGCGCGGCGGTGCTGGACTCCGTCGAACGCCGGTTCTTTACGCTGGCGCCGCTCGTCGCGACGTGCCCGCAGCATCTCGGGGACTACGTCCGGCTTTCCGGCCGCCTGCGGGAGGCGATCAAGCGGCAGTCGCGTCGCTGGGACGTCGCGGGCGATGCGGCGCGCGCGCGGCTGTACCGCTCCCTCTACGGGCTGCGCGGCGCCGTGGAAGAGGTGATGCTGCACCACCCCGACAGCGTCACCGCGCTGCTCGACGGCCGTCACGAGCCCTCGGCGACGCCCGCGACGACGGTGCACGGCGTGGAGATCCACTCGGGAGACATCCTGGTCTCGCGCGGCGGCTACCCGACGTCGGCGCTCATCGCCCGCGGCAACGATTACCCCGGCAATTTCTCGCACATCGCGTTGGTGCACGTGGACAGTGTGTCGCACGTCGCGTCTGCGATCGAAGCCCACATCGAGCGCGGCGTGGCCGTGTCCACCGCGGACGAGTACATGGGCGACAAGAAGCTGCGGATCATGGTGCTGCGGCTGCGGGCCGATCTGCCGCAGCTCGCCCGCGACCCGCAGCTGCCGCACCGGGCCGCGGCGCTCGCACTCGAGCGCGCGCGGTCGGGGCGCATCGGCTACGACTTCGAGATGGATTACACAGATGCGTCGCGCCTCTTCTGCTCCGAAGTCGCGTCGTCGGTATACCGCGAGCTGGGCGTGACGCTGTGGACCGGGCTGTCGACGATCTCGGGGGCCGGGCTGCGCCGCTGGTTAGCGTCCTTCGGGGTGCGCCACTTCGAGACGCAGGAACCGTCCGATCTGGAGTACGATCCCCAGCTGGTCGTGGTGGCGGAATGGCGCGACGCCGCGACGCTCATGAAGGATCACATCGACAACGCGGTCATCGACGCGATGCTCGAGGGCGCCGAGGCGGGGGACGCGCTCTCCTATGCCTGGTACCGCTTGCCGATCGCCCGGTTGGCCAAGGCGTACAGCTGGACCGTCGGGCGCTTCGGCGCACAGGGCCCGGTCCCCGAGGGGATGTCGGCCAGGGCCGCGCTCCGGAACGGCGCCTTCTCCGACCGCCAGCGCCAGATCGCCGCCCGAGTCACGGAAGCGGCGGCGCGTCTGACCAAAGAGCAGGGATATCCGCCCCCGTACTGGGTGCTGCTCGACCTTGCCCGCAAGGAAAGAGCCGCGTCCGACCGCGGCTAGGTCGAGCGCAGCTGCGCCCCGACGGGCAGCTTGCGGATGCGCTTGCCGGTGGCGGCGAAAATGGCATTCGTCACCGCGGGCATCACCGCCGACGTCCCGGGCTCGCCAATGCCTCCCGGTGGCTCCGTGCTCTTCACCGGGTGGACGTCGATCACGGGCGCCTCGTTGATCCGCAGCATCCGATAGTCGTTGAAGTTGTGCTGCTCGACGCGGCCGTTCTTGATCGTGATCTCGCCGAACAGCGCCGCGGTGATCCCGAAGATGATCCCGCTCTCCATCTGCGCCCGTACGGTGTCCGGGTTCACGATGATCCCGCAGTCCACCGCGCAGACCACACGGTGGACCCGCACGTCGCCCGCGCTCGAGACCGACACCTCGGCGACCTGGGCGATGTATGTCTCGCCGAACGCGTGTAACAGCGAGATCCCGCGGCCGCGGCCGGCCGGCAGCGGCTGTCCCCACCCGGCCTGCTCGGCGGCGAGCTCGAGCACCGCCTTGGCACGCGGCGACTGGTCGAGGAGGACACGACGATACTCGAACGGGTCCTGCTTCGCGGCCGCCGCCAGCTCGTCGATGAAGCTCTCGACCACGAAGATGTTGTGCGTGGGCCCGACGCCGCGCCAGAACGCCGTGGGAATCCCCGGCGGCTCCTGGCGGACGTACTCCACCCGGATGTTGGGCAGCGCGTAGGGCGGGTCCGCCGCGCCTTCGACCGCATCGACATCGAGACCCTTCACCATGGCGACGAGTTGATGCAGCCCCGCCGCCCGCATCACCCGCAACGTCTTGGGGAAGAGCTCACTGACGACGCGCGCCATGATCGAGGAGCCTGCGACGCGATGCGTCCAGGCGATCGGCACGCCGCGCTCGTTCAGCCCGGCGGCGAGCCGGTCGTAATAGTACGGCCGGTACATGTCGTGCTGGATGTCCTCTTCGCGGGTCCACACCACTTTCACCGGGCCGGCAACCTGCTTCGCGATCCGCACCGCCTGGATGATGAAGTCCACCTCGAGCCGCCGGCCGAAGCCGCCGCCCAGCAGGTGGTTATGGACGCGGACCTTGCTCTTCGGCAGCCCGGTCAGCTTCGCGGCCGCGGTCTGGGCGAAGGTCGGCACCTGCGTCCCCACCCAGATGTCGCAGCCGTCGGGTCGGACGTGGACGGTGCAGTTCGCGGGCTCGAGCGTGGCGTGTGCGAGGAACGGCACCTCGTACACCGCCTCGACCTTCTGCGCGGCGCCCGCCATGGCCTTGGTGACGTCGCCGTCGTTGCGCGCCACGACGCCCGGCTGCGCGGCCGCCACGGCCAGCTGCTGTACGATGTCGGCGGTGGTGAGCTTGGCGTTGGGGCCCTCGTCCCACTGGATCGTGAGCGCGGCGAGGCCCTGCTTCGCCGCCCACATATGCTCGGCGACCACGGCGACGGCGTCGTCGAGCCGCACCACCTGGTGCACGTCCTTGATCGTCTTTGCCTTGCTGTCGTCCACGCTCGCGAGCTTGCCGCCGAACACGGGACAGGCCGCCACGGTGGCGACCTTCATCCCGGGGACCTTCACGTCGATGCCGAACTGCGCCGCGCCGTTGACCTTGTCGGGGCCGTCGAGCCGCTTCGCGGGTGTGCCGATCAGCTTGAAGTCCTTCGGGTCCTTGAGCGGGACCGTGCGCGGCACCGCCAGAAGAACCGCGGCGTCCACCAGGGCGCCGTAGCTCAAGCGGCGGCCGGACGCCCCGTGGATCACCTCGCCCCGGGCGGCGTTGCACGAGCTCGGATCGACCTTCCAGGTCTGCGCGGCGGCGGACACCAGCATGGTGCGCGCCGTGGCACCGGCCCGGCGCAACTGCTCCCAGTTGCCGCGCACCGACGTCGAGCCGCCCGTCTCCTGGACGCCGAAGAGCGGCTCGGCATAGCGCGCGTCGTCGGGCGGGGCATGCTCGAGCTGCACCTGAGCGAGATCCACTTCCAGCTCCTCGGCGAGCAACATCGGCATCGACGTGTACGTCCCCTGGCCCATCTCGACCTTGTGCATGATCAGCGTGACGCGACCGTCGCGGTCGATGCGGATGAACGCGTTGGGGGCGAAGCTGGCCGGCGGGGGCGTGCGCGCGGCCATGGCCCGACGCAGCGGCGTGGGCAGCGTGAAGCTCAAGAGCAGGCCACCGCCGGCGGCGGCCCCGACCTTTACGAAGGCGCGACGAGAAACCGTGCTCATGCGCCGGCCGGTTTCGCCGCCTGCTTGATGGCGGCGCGGATGCGCGTGTAGGTGCCGCAGCGGCAGATGTTGCCCGCCATCGCCCCGTCGATGTCGGCGTCGGTGGGGCCAGATCGAGCCAGGCTTGCTGGATCTTCTTGCCGGCGGGCGTGTCGCCGATCGCTTCAATGGTCGTGATGTTTCTGCCGGTGACGGCGGCAACCGGCGTGACGCAGGAGCGGGTGGGTTGGCCGTCGAGATGGACGGTACAGGCGCCGCACAGCGCCATGCCGCAGCCGAACTTGGTGCCGGTCAGCCCGATCACGTCGCGCAGCACCCAGAGCAAGGGCATGTCCGGCGGCACGTCGACCTGATGGGACTGACCGTTGATTCTCAGCGTGACCATGATCGCCTAGAGGCTAGTGCATTGTCTGCGCATCGGCGCCGCCCGATGCACTGGGAAGTTGACTCACGGTGACCGGAACGGAGGCCGCCTGCTCACCGTCGATCGTGATGTCGAAACGATACAACCCCGCATGCGGAAACGGAACGTCGAACACGAGGATCGCGCCGGCCTCGATCTCCGTGACTCCCGCCGGCGGCTCGGCGAAGTTGACGTTGCCGTTGCCTCCCAGGATCTCGACGTCCTGCTCGTCGAGCAGGCGGATCTGCACCTGGTGCTCGCCCACCTCGGTGCGCTTGCCCTTGAGGCGGAGCACCAGGTGCAAGC
>WNGQ01001705.1_pt1 | contig 22548 bp, 16 predicted proteins | sample 5407661 | NCBI WGS metagenome assembly WNGQ01 (sample SAMN13153382, study PRJNA577476) | soil metagenome | isolation source: 60 cm soil or saprolite under Garry oak tree replicate 2 | place: USA:California | collected 2016-06-15 | reverse complement strand
CTTTCTCAGCACGTTCCGGGCGAAGAATGGCGAGACTGCGGGCTCGGGAAGACGCCCGAGGATATCCCACAACTCTTTGTCATCTTGACGTTCCATAGTCTCCAATCAATTGAACTACTTGCAGAGTGGGAAGTTGCGCTCGAATGAGCGCTGAAAATCCGTGTTCAAATTCCAGGGGCTTCAAGGAATCCCTCCAGTTGCCTAATACGGGTTGGATGCCTCATTTTGCGTAAGGCCTTTGCTTCAATCTGGCGAATGCGCTCGCGGGTAACCTGGAACTGCCGGCCTACTTCTTCCAAGGTCCGGCTGTACCCATCGACCAGCCCAAATCGTTGTTCGAGCACTTGCCGCTCCCGGTCGGTCAACGTCTCCAGCACGTCCTTGATTTTTTCCTTCAGCAAAACAATGGCAGTCATATCGCTCGGGTTTTCGGCGCCTCTGTCCTCGATAAAGTCGCCGAAATTTGTTTCTTCGCTCTCGCCTACCGGAGACTGGAGCGAGATTGGTTGCTGCGCCATCTTCAGGACCGCGCGAACACGATCCACTGGCAGGAGCACTTCTTCGGCTACTTCGTCGGGCGACGGTTCTCGCCCATATTCCTGCACCAGCTGTTTCTGTACACGCATGAGCTTGTTAATCGTCTCAATCATGTGGACGGGAATTCGAATCGTGCGCGCCTGGTCGGCGATGGAGCGGGTGATGGCCTGGCGAATCCACCACGTCGCGTAAGTGGAAAATTTGTAGCCCCGCCGGTATTCGAATTTCTCGACTGCCTTCATTAGTCCCATATTCCCTTCCTGGATCAGGTCGAGAAACGACAGACCGCGATTAGTATATTTTTTTGCAATGGAAATAACGAGACGGAGGTTGGCCTCCACCATTTCAGTCTTGGCCTTGAATGCCTGGCGCAGCCAACCCTTCAGCGTTCGATACTCTTCTGCATACGCAGAAAGCGAAAACCACAGGCTCTTCTCTAACTCGCGCATCTTGTTCTGAAGTTGCAGCCGCCTTTTTTGACTGCGAGGATTTTTGGCGACCTCGGTTTGCAGGTAAAGCGACGTGTGGTGCGCGTCGTCCGCCAGGTGGACAAATTCCTCCGTGACTCTCTGCTTGAGATAAAAATGCGGATAAATCCGCTGCAGCGAAGCCATGGTTCTTTGCAAGGCTCTGAACTTTTGGGAACGTTTCTTCGAAGAGTTGCGTGCAAGATCGCAAAATCGCTTGGTAATCGACGCGCTTAATTGTTCCACCTGTTTGCACAGCCGCGGGAGGTTCTTCATATATCTTTCCCGGCTCTCGATTTTTTTGTCCAGAATCACCCGGTCGAACCGTTCCCGGCCCTCGAACAGCTTTTGGGCGAGATCCAGATGGGCGCGCGCAACAAAGCCAAAGCGACTGATGTGCTTCTGCACCATTCCCTCGGCTTCTTCGATCCGTTTGGATATTTCGACTTCTTGTTCCCGGGTCAGAAGTGGGACCTGGCCCATCTGCTTGAGATACATCCGCACCGGGTCGTCCAGAATATCAACCTTGGTTTCTGTTCTCTCTTCCTCTTCTTCCTCCTCGTCTGCGTCTTTCTTACCGTCTTTGTAGCGATCCACCTCCGACGCTTCAATAATGTCGATCTCCAGGCGACGCAGTCGCGTCAGGATAAGATCCAGTTCATCAGCGTCGGTGACCCCCTCGGGCAACGCCTCGTTTAGATCGTCAAACGTGAGGTAGCCTTGTTCTTTTGCCAGCTTGATCAGTTCGCGAATGCGATTCTGGACTTCAATAGTCGAAAATAGAACAGAGGCCGACACCTGCCGCGATGGCTCGGGCAGCGATCCGTTATCACGCCGTGTCGAGCCGGATCTGATGCGCTTGACTTTGAGCGCAGCGATTCCTGGCTGTTTTCTTCGATTCTTTCGAGAAGCAAAAGGTCTTCTTGATACACTGTGGCGACGATGGCTTCGATTAAGCCGTTGCGCCGACGACTGTCGCCTGCCTCCCCTTCGTTTCGAATGCCTGGCCAAGATATTACGGTTACGGATTTGACTAAGACGTTCGACCTTCCGCGCGGCAGTTGATCGACACCTAATTGTCGGCCGCGCCGGCGGGCTGGGAAAACTCGCGGAGCTGTTCCTGCAGGTCAAGAATTTGTTTTTGCAAATTTACGATGTCCCCGGTGCTCAGTTCCGGAAGCCTTATGCGGTTCTGTGCGGCCTTCAGCCGACGCCGCAGCACCGCATGGCGAATCCCAAGCCACCATTTCTCAACCATCGTTTCTGCGGCAGCGGGCACTTTTTGCAGCAGCCATGCTGACACAAGCGCCTCTTCCGCGGGGGGAAGCGTGGCCATGAAAGCGCTGAGCGACGCAGGATCATCCGGATGCAGCTCACTTTGAAGAATCCGGATGAGAATTTCCGCATCCGGCGCTTGCTCGAGAGTCTCGCGCCAATTTTGCGCGAGTAGAAAATTTCGTGCCGGCTCATCGCGCAATGCCAAAAGGCAGAGCATCGCAATGTCGTGTCGCGGCCCTGGCGCAGCCTGAGCACGCGCTGACTCTGGTCCCTCCGAGGAAGCGGTTCCGCGCGGCCTTGTCGAGAGAAGTGTTCCAAAATCCGCTGGAGAAACACCCAGTCGCGCAGACGCTCTATTGACCACCTCCCCGCGCATGAGCGGATCGTGTACCCGCGAGACGGTCTCAGCCAGTCTGCGCGCGACCTGCATTTTCGCGCCCAGAGAGCTCACGTCCGCCGCCTCCATTTCGCGCTCGATCCAGTAATCAAAAAAATCTTGCGCACTCGCGACACGATTTTCGAATTTCTCTTTCCCCTCCCGACGAACCAGGGAATCGGGATCTTCCCCGACTGGCAGCTCCACTACGCGCACGATCAAATCGTTTTGCAACAACGCATCGAGAGAACGCTCGGCGGCTTTGGCACCGGCCGCATCTGAATCGAAACAGAGAACCACTTCATCCACAAAACGCTTCAGGATTCGCGCCTGATTTTCCGTAAACGCTGTCCCCTGTGGCGCGACCACGTTCGTGATTCCCGCTTCGAACAAGCTGATCAAATCGATCTGCCCTTCGCAGACGATCGCGCAATCGGCCTCGATCAATGCGCGCTTGGTTTTGTGCAGGCCGAAGAGCACGTTTCCTTTCCGGAAAAGCGGCGTCTCGGGCGAGTTCAAATATTTCGCTGCGCCTTCCTCGTCTTTCAGAAGCCGTCCGCTGAATGCGATCACTTCGCCCACGTCGTTGTGTATTGGGAACATGATGCGCCCGCGAAAACGATCGTATGAGGTTTGAGGTTTGAGGTTCGAGATTTGATTTTGGTCGGAGTCGGCTTCGTCCTTGGTCCTCACCAGGCCGCTGGTAATCAGGTCGCGCGCATCGTAGCCTCGCGCGCGCGCCCAGCTCCCGAATGCATCCCATTCGTCCGGCGCGTAACCGAGCTGCCAGCGTTTAGCGATTTCCGCCGTGATTCCGCGCTGTTTTAGATATTTCCGCGCGGATTCGCCAACTTCTCTCTTAACCAAATTTTCATGAAACCATTCAGCAGCTTCGGCGTGCAGCTTTAGCAACGTCCGACGCGTCTCATATTGTCGCTCTTCATCCGCAGCGCCGCGTTTCTCCACTATCGTGATCCCACAGCGCGCGGCGAGTTTGCGCACGGCTGACGGGAAATCGACGTGCTCATAATCCATCACGAACCGGAAGACGCTCCCGCCCACGCCACAACCGAAACAATGAAATGTCTGCCGGCTTGGGCTCACCGTGAATGACGGCGTTTTCTCCTGATGAAACGGACAGAGCGCCTTAAAATTCGCTCCCGCCCGTTTGAGCGGGAAATACGAGCCGATTACTTCGACGATGTCGTTCGCGGCGGCGATTTGCTCGATTGTCTCCGAAGGGATCGTTCCCATGCGCGCATGATTATTTTGCCTCGTTTGAATTTGAAAGCGATGCCAAACTTACGCGGTGCGGCTGCGTTTCAAATGGAGGAAAACTAATTCGCCACCGGTCATCCCGAGCGAAGTCGAGGGATCTCGCCGCATTACTTTAAGGTGTCGCCACAGGATTCCTCGCCTTCGCTTTGCTTCGCTCGGAATGACGGTGCAGATCACCGCGTTTTGTGCTGCGATGTTGCCGCTCACAACCGCAACTGCACATGCGCGCGAGGCGATTCACAAAGGCGATGTCGTTGTCGTGCCGCTGCGCGGTGAAGTTGCGCCGTCGCTCCTGGCGTTTTTGCGGCGTGCAGTGAAAACAGCCGAGAGCAACGAAGCTTCCGCGATCATTTTCGAAATGAACACTTACGGCGGACGACTCGATACGGCGGCTGATATCGTGAACGGGCTCAACCAGACGAAAATTCCCACTTACACATTCATCAACACAAATGCCGGCTCGGCTGGCGCGATCATCGCGATTGCGACCCAACATATTTTTATGGCCCCAGTGAGCGCGATCGGCGCCGCCGCTCCGATCCTCCCAACGGGTGAAGACCTTCCCGCCACTGCGAAGGAAAAGACGGTTTCATATTGGTCTGCGCTCGTCCGTAGTTCGGCAATCAAAAACGGCCACAATCCCGACATCGCCGAGGCGTTCATGAACAAAGACAAGGAAGTGAAAATCGGGGACCGCGTCGTTCATCCCAAGGGAGCCGTCCTCACTCTGAATGCTCAGGAAGCAACTGAACGGATCAACGATAAACCGTTGCTCGCGGAAGGCATCGCCGATTCGATTGTCGGTCTGACTAAGAAAGCTGGACTCAAACGCGACGCCGTCACAATCGAGCCAACTGGGTTCGAACAGATCGCGTTTTGGATCACTGCGCTTGCGCCTTTGCTGCTGCTAGGTGGAATCCTCGGCGCGTATTTGGAATTCAAAATTCCCGGAGCGACATTGCCCGGAATTATCTCTGCAATTTGTTTCGCGCTCTTTTTCCTCGGGCACTATCTGGCAGGTCTCGCCGGCTGGGAAGTCGTTGCGCTCTTCGTTCTCGGGATAATTCTCGTGTTGATTGAGATTCTCTTTTTCGCGCACACCACAATCGTTTTCGGAGTGCTCGGCGTGTTTCTCATGCTCGCGTCTTTGCTCTGGACGATGGTCGATCGCTATCCGGGTCAAAACTTTTTCCCAACAGGCAAAATGCTCGCAATGCCGTTGCTTAACATGTTCATCGCAATCGTGGGATCAATCATCGTCATTGCCCTGCTGGCCCGCTATCTGCCGCGCACGAGCATCTACCGGCGATTCGCCTTGATCGATTCAAATCCCCCAGGTCCATCTCTGGTAGGTGCACCGCGTCACTTCGCGACTGCGCTCGCGCTTGCCCCCGGAATGCAAGGCACCGCAGTCACCGTCTTGCGGCCGAGCGGTAAAGCACGTTTCGCCGATCACGTTGTCGATGTCGTCACCGAAGGCGAATTCATCGCCCCGCAGACTCCCGTGACCGTCATCCAAACCGACGGAATGCGAGTCGTAGTGAAGAGCGCAGCGCAGATCTAGCGGCCAGCTTAATTCAGTTTATCCACCTGCGACGACTCGGATGAATTCGATGCGGTCGCCCTCAGACAATGGCCGCTCCTCCCACTCGTGTCGATGTACGGCGAGGCCGTTGTGCTCGACCAAAATGGATTGTGGCGGCAATTGATAACGGTTGACCAAGTCCGCGATCGTCTTCGCTTCACGCGCATCTACGTGTTCGCCATTGAGTGAAATCTTCACGCTCCGCAAAGGGCCTGGTCCCAATCTTTCCAAACCGGTTCGAGGCCGCGACGGCGAAGGACGGCGGCGATTTCGGCTGGCGAACGTTCGTCGCTAATCTCGAATTGGCCGGTAGCGAGTTGGTCTTCGCCATGCTGGTATTCGGGCGCGACGATGCGTCCGCGTACAGTGCGATGCAAATGTTCGCGGCCTTGCCGGGTATAACCGCCTGGCTCGGTGTGGCTGCCGGCGCTCATCATCGTTACCCCGATTAACGAGAGGGAGTCCCGCAGCGGTGCGCGCTCGCGCGTGCTGAGCACGATGCCGAGCTGCGGGAAAGTAATCCGCAACGCGCAAACCAATTGCGCCAGTTCGCGGTCGGTCATCGAAAAAAGCGGACGAAATCCGCCGGCGGCCGGACGTAAGCGCGGCAAACTTACTGTGATTTGCGCCTGCCAACAGTGTTTGAATAAATGTTCCAAGTGCGCGGCGAGCGCGATCGCTTCATCCTGCCAACGCGATAGACCGACGAGCGCACCGATACCGAGCCGGCGAAACCCCGCCGCGTACCCCCGCTCGGCGCAATCGAGTCGAAAATTGAAATCGCGTTTCGGCCCGGCGGTGTGCATTTCGGCATAGACACCGCGATTATACGTCTCCTGATAAACGACGAGCCCTTCGGCGCCAGCCTCGACAATCGGCACATAGTCATCCATCTCCATCGGGCCCACCTCGATGGAAATCGACGAAAAATCCTGGGCGATGGCCCGCACACATTGAGCCAAGTAGTCGCGGCTCACAAATTTTGGATGCTCGCCCGCGACGAGAAGGATCTGACGGAAGCCCTGACGCGCGAGATACTGCGCTTCGGCAATCACTTCATCCATGTCGAGCGTAACGCGAAGGATCGGATTATCGCGTGAAAAGCCGCAATACCGGCAATTGTTGATGCATTCGTTAGAAAGATAAAGCGGCGCGAACAGCCGCATCGTGCGTCCAAAATTTTGCAGAGTGAGGGAGCACGAAGTCTGCGCCATCGCTTCGAGTTCCTGATCGGATTTCGGGGCGATCAGGCGCTCGAAACGTTGAACGACCTCCGATTTCCTCAAAGCCAAATTGCCAAGGGTTTCGACGAACGACATCAGAACAATTTCGTGCCCAGGCCAGCGTTCGCAAACGCCAATCCATACTTTGCCTTAGAAAAGTCATTAAAGCCATTCCGTGGTCCAGAAGCCGCCTCTTATGCCTTATGCGTACAAAAAAAGCGGCGTCCGTTGTTCCGGACGCCGCTGTAGTAAATGCTATTGTCGCTGCTTAGAAGGCGAAATTCACGCCGGTGCGGGCCATGCCGAAGTTGTTCACTGGCCCGTTGATAAAATTCCAGCTGAAATCACTGACCCAGCCGATGTGCGGCGTAAGGCGCACTTCCAAGCCGCCGCCGACCTGGCCAATTCCCTCTGACTGGCTCTCCGTATGACCAACCGTCTTGAGAATGTCGAAGCCCTCGCCCCCGTTGCTAATAAGCCCACCGGGTCCTGTTACAGGAAATCCGCCGTTTTCGCGGAACCACTGATTGACCGGCCTCTGGCCACCGCCAAAGATTCCGCCACCTCCACCCCAAATGTAGGGTGAAAAGCGGGAGCAGTGAATGGGGAAGCGGAAGGTGAACGTCCCCAGCACTGCTCCGATCCCTCTATTCTTGTTGTCAAAGCTGCGCTGAAAAATTCCATCGCTAAGATCGACGAAAATATTTTCGCGCGCCTGCCTGGCATTGGCGATCCAGCCTTCAATCCCGACACCGAAATAACGGTGGAAGAAGTATTTGAAGTCGACACCACCGCCCCAGGCGTGATCGGCCAAAAAGTAGCGGTCATCTTGCCAGTTGTTTGCTGTGAAAATATAGGTTCCCCACAGACTGGCGTTAAACTCGTTATCGGCGTACCACTCCGGGCAAGGTGGTGGAGCAGCTACCTGCTTCATTTCCTTTCCGGAATAGGTCTCTCCGGCAAAAGTGACCGAAGCGATCACCCCGAACCCTAACAGGCATAACACTAATCTTTTCATTATTTCTCCTTTTGGTTAAGTTTCCTTTTACCCTCCAACATTTTGGAGCGTCAAGTCAATAACGAATTTCGCTCCTTGTCTGGATGCCGCGATCATTAGTCCGGAGGCCGAAGATTGCAAGTCTTTTTTTAACGCGCTTTAGGGCTTCAGTTCCACTCCGGTATTCGCGTCCGTAATGAGAAATTTCTCATGGTGAAACGTCGGGTCGCCGCGAAACATTAGACGACCTGCGTACCGGCGCTCCAGCTCCACCAGCAGTTCTTCGTCTTCCTCCTTTAATCGCTTCAAAACGTCGGGGTTCAGGATCACCCGAATCTCGTGGATGCTATCCTGATACTTGCGCATGACGGTGTTGAGAGTCCGGTGCAATTCCACGCTGGTGGTCATAGACGTTTTCACAACGCCGCGCCCACCGCAGTAGGGGCAGTTCTGGTAAATTGTTTCGCTGAGGCTCTCCTGTGCCCGCTGGCGAGTCATTTCCATCAGGCCGAGCTGCGAAATGGGAATCAGATGCGTCCTAGCTTTGTCGCGGCTGAGCCGTTCCTTCATCAAATTGTAAACTGCCTGCTGATCTTTACGGCTCTTCATATCGATGAAATCGCCTATGATCAACCCACCGATATTGCGTAACCGGAGCTGACGGGCGATTTCGTCAGCCGCCTCCAGGTTCGTCTGCAAAATTGTTTTCTCCACGTCGCGCCCGCCTTTGTTGCGGCCTGTATTCACGTCAATCGCTACCAGTGCTTCGGTCTCGTCGATCACAATATAACCGCCACACTTCAACCACACTTGCCGATGAAAAGCATCGTCGATTTGTTTTTGCACGCCGTAGGTTTCGAAAATTGGCGTCGCACCATCGTAAAAATGGACCCGATTCCGCGCGCGCCGGGAAATCTGGCCAATCATTTCGCTCATCCGCTCCGTTGATGTGCGATCATCGCAAACGACCTCGTCGATTTCTTCGGTGAGAAAATCACGCACGGTTCGCTCAATCAGGTCAGGCTCCTCGAAGAGGCGGCAAGGAGCGGGGTGCTCACGAATGGCCTGCTCGACTTTGGCCCATTGATCGAGAAGGAAACGCAAATCGCGCACGAAGTATCTTGCGCGCTGGCCTTCGCCTACAGTGCGAATGATTACGCCGATGCCTTCGGGCATGTCCAGCTCACGCACAATCTTGCGTAGCCGCTCGCGTTCTTTAGGGCTCTCGATTTTTCGCGAGATACCGCTGCGATCACTGAACGGCATCAGAACGAGGTAGCGCCCGGCAAAACTGAGATTGGTTGTCACCCTCGGCCCCTTCGTGCCGATCGGACCCTTGGTGACCTGCACAATTACATCCGAGCCCACTGGATAAATGGTCGGTATGTCTCTTACGGTTATCCGTTTTCGGGGCCGCTTGTTCGTACGCCGATCGATTTCTTCAATGCCGCTGTCAAGCGCGGCCGGAATTGCATCCCAAAAATGAAGGAATGCGTTCTTTTCGAAGCCGATGTCAACAAACATCGCCTTCAAGCCCATCTCGATGTTTTTGACTTTTCCCTTGTAAATGCCGCCGACGATGTTCCGTGAACTCTTACGCTCGACGCTGTATTCCTCGAGGCGGCCATTCTCGAGCAACGCGACGCGAGACTCGAGTTTTTCTACACTGAGTATGAGCTTGTTCCCCGTCTTGCGGGAACGAAGCCCCAAAATCTTTTTTACCTTGTCTATCATAAAATTGAAGAGGTTGACCGGTCATAAGCCAAACTGTCGACTCCTGCCGCAGTGTTTCTGACCGATGGTTCATCGTGTTGTTCCGCGCCGGCGGCTCGGCGGCTGGGGCGCCGGCACAGGCGCCGGTCGCGGGTGCATTCCAAAGAGTCGTTGGAAAAAGTTGCGGGGAGCCTGGGGCGCAGCCGGAACAGCGCGGGCTACAGGGGCGGTGCCTCGCCGTCTCACTTGCCCTTGCGAATCTGCTTCCGGTTCGACATCAGGCGCTGCGTCTGAGCTTGCCATCTGCGCGGTGGCATTTTGCGAAGCATCGGCATCCTCTTCGTCGTTGCCCCCCAGATTTCCGCCGGCGTAACTTACGTCCTTAATCATCTGGAACGGGTTCGACTTGTGCGCAGGCGCAAGCCAAGCCACTTGCATGTCAAAATCGCCCTTATCCATCGCCAGCGTGCGTTCCAAGATTCGCGTCGCGATCGGTCCGGCGACGCTGCCACCGTGTTCGCCTCCCTGCACCATCACTGCAACCACATATTTGGGATGCTCAAACGGGGCGAAACAAGCAAACCATGCAACGGTATCTTTGTGGCCGCGGTCGGTAGCCTGGGCAGTGCCGGTCTTACCAGCGACTTGGACTTCCTTCAAACGCGCTCTGCCACCGGTTCCTCCGTCTTCATTAACAACCTTCCAAAGACCTTTGCGCACGAGCTCGATTTTGTCAGGCGAGAGTTCCTGGCGTAAATCAGATCGCACTCGCGGCGTCTGTGGCACTGCGACGTTACCATGGTCGTCCAGCACAGGAGAACCGTCTTGCTTCAAGACTCTGTCAACCAGCCGTGGATAATAGCACACACCGCCGTTTGCAATTGTCGCGTAGGCCATTGCTAATTGAAGTGGTGAAACAAGTGTGTAGCCCTGGCCGATTGAAACGTTAGCCGTTTGAGCTTGTGACCACCTCTCTTGCGGATGATGGATTTGCATCCACTCCGGGCCTGGCATATTGCCGGTTTGTTCGCCCGTAAGTTGCAGGCCCGATTCTTCGCCGATTCCCAACATCTTGCCAACGGCGTCAATCGACTGAATGCTCGCGGCGTTTCCGTACTGATAGAAAAAGGAGTCACACGACACCTTGATCGCATCAGCCAAGCCAATTGTACCGTGCGTATAATGTTTTTCGGCTACCCAGCATTGGAAGAAGTGATCGCCGTAACTCACACCGCCACCGCAGCTGTATTTGGCGCCTGCGAGATTTTTGGTGCCGCGCAGACCGGAGAGCGCCGTGATGAGCTTGAATGTTGACCCTGGCGGCAAGGCACTGATCGCACGGTTGACCAATGGATCCCCCTCGTCTTTTTGCAGCGCCTTCCAATCCTTCGCCTTTATGCTTGGGATGAAAGTATTCGGATCGAACGATGGAACAGTAGTCATCGCCAAAACGTTGCCATTGTTCGGATCGACTACAACCGCTCCGGCCCGGCTCACTGCGCGCAGCGCTTCTTCTGCAATCGCCTGAATGCGCGCATCGATCGTCAGGAAAACGTTTGCGCCTTGCTGCGGCGGATCTTCGCGCAGCACGCCCTCGATAGTTCCCTTGGCATTCTTGCGCAAATAACGCACACCGGGTTTTCCGCGCAGGTATTCGTCCATCGTTTTTTCGACGTTCGATTTTCCTTCGACGTCCTGCTGATAGAAGGTGAACTTCCTTGCTTCTTCTTTGTCGATGTCGTCAGGCATTCCGACATAACCAAGAATATGGGCGGCCAGCGCGCCATAAATATAAGAGCGCACCGGTTTGATCGCGATATCCACGCCCGGTAATCCGACATCGTGCTCCGAAAATTTTGCCATCGTGGGAAAATCGATGTCTTTGATATAGGAAAACGGGACCTCGGTATCGTTGCGATAGTGCCGCTCCAGCTTGCCGGCGTTGTAGTCGCGCGCCAGATCAAGCTCGTTAAGACGCGGGACGATGCCATCATTAACAATTTTAATGATGTCCGGTTCCTTCTGATCTTTCGGCATGCCGTTGATGATCGCTCGATACTCGGTCAACGGCGGCGAACCAAAACGTTCTCGATAACCTTTGACCATTTCCGGCAAATAAAAATCCACCTCATAACTGGCGCGGTTTTGGACAAGGGTCACGCCGTTGCGGTCTTTGATCTCGCCGCGCACTGAGGGGATGCGCACAGTGGCTTGAGAACTGCCGCGCAGCTGGGCAGTCCATTCCGCGCCATGCGCCACTTGTATCCACCAAAGCTTCAGGCCGAGGGCGCCCATACCCAGCAGCATGAGTAGCGCCAGAAATTGAATCCGCACACGCGAAGTCAAACGGCCTCTCTTCATTCGAATCGCCCCCTTTCGGGACCATACGAATAAGCTGTCATCCGTCCCATCCATTGCAGAAGCCAGAACAGGATCGGCGCCACTGCCATGGCAATGAGACCGGGCCCCCCGATTTGCCACCAAATCTCACGGGTAAAAACAAGAGAGCCGCGGCGGAATGTGATCATCAGGTATTGCGCCAAAACTATTAACGAAGTAAAAATGCCGCTCAGGATGCAATGCACTTCCCAGCGACCGCGAGCAAAGAGCGGTCTCAGGCCGTGCATTATTCCTGCCAGCACACCGTAAAGCAGTATCGACGATCCGGTTGAGATTTCAACCTTCCCACCGATCACTTGCACGGTAAGCGCATCCAGCAAAAGCCCTGCATACAATGCAAGCGCGAGCATGAGGGGCAACGGCAGGGCCATTGCTCCATAGAAAACAATAACGGGCACGATATAGACGTGGGCGTTGTAGAGCCACGGCAGCGCCGGGATGAAAAGCTCCGCAATCTGCGCCGCCAACACCAGGACTAGCAGAAGAAAAAAGAATATCATCTTCGGCCTGTCACTACGAACACATCCTCCAAATGCGAGAGATCGACCGCTGGGGTCAGTTGTGCTTGTCCATCCAACTCCCGAACACGAAAACTTTTCACCGCGCCGATCAGTAAACCGGACGGGAAAACGCCGCCCACTCCCGAGGTATAAACTTTCTGGCCGGGCTTTAGGTCAGCCTGCTTCGACAAGAAATTCAGGTCCAAAAGCGGGCTTAGTCCCGTGGTCACTCGCTCGCCAGAGACGATCCCCTGCTCGCGGCTCCCTTCCATCGAGGCCGCGACCCGGCAGTTTTCATCGGAAACCAATAAAACAACCGAGATGCTGTCGCTTACAGTGGTTATTTTCCCCACCAGACCTTCGGCCGTTACCACAGCCATGTCGATTTCGATTCCATCCCTCTTGCCGCGGTTAATCGTGACCGTTCGCCACCAAGTGGAAGAATCGCGCGCGACAATTTCTGCCGCGATCAACTTGAAGACCGAGCGCTCCCGATAATTGAGGGCGTGACGCAGACGATTCACTTCATGCTCGACATCGCGCAGGCCCTGGTTGGTCGCGCGGAGCTCCCGATTTTGCACCTCAAGTGCCGCATTCTCGTGCTCCAGTTGATCGAGCGACTTCAACCCGGTGCGCACGGATGTGATCTGTTTTTTCAGCCCTGAGCCGCTAGTCAAGAATGGCGCCAGCAATTGATAGACGCCAGCCTTGAACTTCTGAGTAGTGGTTGGGCCGAAGCTAAGAAAATATCCCAGGATGGCGCCAAAAATCAGCAGCGCGATGATGTTTGTGCGACTCATCTCGATTTCGGAGACCGGATACCGGATAGCGGATAGAATAGAGCCACCCGCGAATCAAAAGCCTTTTCGCTTTCCGCTTTCCGCTTTTCGGTCTTGTCAGCGCCACTGGCGATCGGCTGAGGCGACTTGACGCAAAAATTTGAGTTCATTGAGGCATTTGCCGGTCCCTTCCGCCACCGCGCTGAGTGGATCTTCGGCTACATGGACAGGCAAACCTGTTTCCTCACTCAAAAGTTTGTCAAACCCTCGCAGCAACGCGCCTCCGCCTGCGAGAACCAGTCCCCGATCCACAAGGTCTGCAGAAAGCTCGGGCGGACAGCGCTCCAGAGTAATACGGACGGAATCGACAATCGTCGAAATCGGTTCAAGCAACGCTTCACGCACTTCCTGAGAAGTAATCATGAGTGTTTTAGGCAGACCAGCGACCAGATCGCGGCCCTTCACTTCCACGCTCGTTTCCTTTTCGCTAGGATACGCTGAGCCGATCTTGATTTTGATTTCCTCAGCCGTCCGTTCGCCGACCATTAAATTGTAAGCGCGCTTCATGTACTGTACGATCGCTTCGTCCATCTCGTCGCCGGCCACACGCACGCTTCGACTAAATACAATTCCGGAAAGCGAAATAAGAGCGACTTCGGTCGTGCCTCCGCCGATATCGATGATCATGTTGCCGGCAGGATCCTGCACCGGAAGTCCCACGCCGATCGCCGCTGCCATCGGTTCTTCGATCAAATAAACTTCACGCGCGCCGGCATGGGTCGCCGATTCGCGCACCGCGCGCTTTTCCACTTCAGTGATTCCGGAAGGGACCGCGATAACCACGCGCGGCCTCGCGCGCACGCGGCGATTATGCACTTTGCTGATGAAATGCCGCAACATCGCCTCGGTAACTTCGAAGTCGGCAATGACACCATCTTTGAGCGGACGCACCGCGACAATATTCGCTGGCGTGCGGCCGAGCATGCGCTTGGCTTCGTCGCCTACTGCCAACACCCTGTTGGTGCCCGCTTGCACGGCCACCACCGATGGCTCACGAAGAACGATCCCCTGATCTTTTACGTAAACAAGAGTGTTCGCCGTTCCGAGATCGATCCCGATGTCGCTGGATAACCAGCCGAAAAGTCCGTTGAACATGAATTATTTAGTAGCACTTTCCAGTCCGAAGGAAGCGCGTTCACCCGTCTGAGCTGGGTCTATTTTCGCAGGACCCATCCCCCGCGCCGCGATTCGGCCAGCCTGAAACGCCGTAACATGAAACGGCGCGGCGCGCCGTCAAGCGCATTTCTATCGGAGTAATGGAGTGTTCGAGTGCCGGAGTATTGCGGAGGGGCTTGCCATCGCTCCATTACTCCATTACTCCATCACTCCATGGGAAGAGTGATCGTCGCCCCGTCCATTCTTGCCGCCGATTTCTCGCGACTCTGTGACGAAATCCACCGCGTCGAGGCCGCAGGCGCGGATTGGATCCACTGCGACATCATGGATGGACATTTTGTCGATAACATTTCCTTCGGCCCGGAGATTGTCAGGATTGTACGCGGCCTAACGAGTCTTCCGCTCGATGTCCATCTCATGATCGAGCATGCCGATCATTACGTGCCGCGATTTGTCAAAGCCGGCGCAAATTTCATCACCGTTCACGCTGAACCGGAAGCGAAGCACCATGTCGCAAAAACGTTGCAGCAAATTCGAGACGGCGGTTGCCGCGCCGGGTTAACTTTAAATCCTGAAACCTCCTTTGATCTCGTCGAGCCCTTTTTGGACAAGATTGACTTGTTGCTGGTCATGACGGTGCATCCCGGTTTTGGCGGCCAACCATTTCGAACTGATCAAATGCAAAAAGTTAAGCGCGCCAGATCGCTGAATAGCAAGATCGACATCGAAGTGGATGGCGGCATCAACGCGGACACGGCCAGGCTCTCAATCGAAAACGGCGCAAACGTACTCGTCGCCGGCACCTCAATTTTTCACTCGAAAGATTACGCCATGGCCATTCGCGAATTGCGTGGCGAATGATACGACAGCCAATTTTGAATAGTAGCGCCTAGGCTGATTCGGCGGCTACCACCGGCTCGGCTTCTTCGGTGGTTTCAGCCATCACTTCGTCAGTTTGCGTGACGCGCACAACTTCTTCGATGGTCGTCCTGCCTTGGGCGACGCGTCGCCAGCCGTCATGCCGCAATGTCTCCATGCCTTCGGCGATGGCGCATTGCTTGAGCTCGCCGCCATCGCGCTTTTGCATGATCAGCTTTCTCAGCGGCTCAGTAATGAGGCAAATTTCATAGATCGCCGCGCGACCCTGATAGCCGGTCTGGCGGCATTGATCGCAACCGGCGCCACGCCGGAACCGCGTGCCGTGTTCTTTCACCGGAAAACCGATCTCGGCGAGATACTCGTGCGGATAGTCAACCATTTCGACGCAGTCCGGACAAATCGTGCGCACGAGCCGTTGCGCGATGAAGGATTTCACCACCGAGGCGAGCAGAAACGGTTCCACATCCATGTCGAGCAAACGCGTGATGCCGCCTACGGCATCGTTCGTGTGCAGCGTGCTGAAAACAAGGTGGCCAGTCATGGCCGCGCGAATCGCGATGTCCGCCGTTTCAATGTCGCGAATCTCGCCGACCATCACCACATTTGGATCCTGTCGCAAAATGTGACGGAGACCTTTGGCGAAAGTCAGATCGATCTCCGGTTTCACATCGATTTGCGAGACACCGGGAATTCGATATTCGACCGGTTCTTCGATGGTGATGATGCGGCGTTGCACTGAATTGATGCTGGTCAGGAAGCAATAAAGCGACGTCGATTTGCCGCAGCCGGTCGGGCCGGTGAGAAGGATGATGCCGTTGGGCTGCGCCAACAAATGGCGAATGATCTTCTCCTGCCTCTCGCTGAGATCGAGACGATCAAACCCGAACTGCTGCTCGCTGCGGCTGAGCAACCGCAGACTGATCGATTCGCCATTGACAGTGGGAATGGTCGAAACGCGCACATCGATGTTTTGATTACCCGCCTGCAAATTCATGCGCCCATCCTGAGGCAATCGGCGTTCGGCGATGTCCATGTGCGACATTACTTTCAGGCGCGAGATGATGGCCGATTGCAAGACGCGCAACTGCGGCGGCACAGCGACCTCGTGCAAAATTCCGTCGATTCGATACCGAATTCGCAAATCGTTTTCCAGCGGCTCGACGTGAATGTCGGTCGCGCGCTCCAAAATCGCCTCGCGAATGATCTGGTTTACGAATTTCACCACAGACGCCTCCGGATCGTCGGCGTTGAGCTCGATGGCGGTTTCGGAGTCCTGCAACACCTCGAAGGCGCGGTTCGTCTTCAGGATTTCGTCGAAAGTTTCTGCGCCGATGCCGTAGAGGGTTTTCATCGCACGCAAAAGCTGCGCGCGCGGCACCAGCACCCATTCGGCCGGCCTTTTCAAAAGCTGCGCTGCGAGCTGGCGGCCAATGGAATTGAAAAGATCGTAAGTAGCCAACACGACCGAATTCTCCTTCACCTCAATGGGCAGAATGTGATGTTGAAAAACAAAACGACTCGGTAGGGTCGATAATGTGTCGCGATCAATCTTTTTCGCGTCGATGGAGACAACCGGCACCCGGAAGAAATTCCCAATTGCGCTGAGGAATCGTTGTTCGTCCACCTTGCCGGAATCGAGCACCTGGCCCACCCATGAACCGCCGTTCAGGTTTGTGGCCAGCTGGACCGCTTCTTCGTTCGAAGGCACGCCGCTTTCCAGCAGCAAATTAATCAGGGATTGGCTGGGAGCTGCGTTCATTCAGAAAAACTCACGGCATATGAAGCGCGCGCCGCACCGGATCGTTGAGCATCCCGGTGACGTGCATGGAATAGTTCTTCTGCAGCCGCGCGATGGCGTCGCTTACTGCTGGGGTAAACACGCCGTCGATCGGCCCGCAATAATAACCCAGCCGTCGCAACGCCGTTTGCATGGAGCCGACGTACGCCGGTTCGAGAATTAATTGTTCGGAGGCCTTAAAGTAGTAGCACCATCGCCAGTGATATCTCGGCGCGAAATCTGTGGCATTCACATGGGGCCCCTGATGGACAAGCCCATATTCGTCTCGTTGAGCCAATGAGTCGGTCGGACGAAAAACATCGTGAGACAAAACGTCGAACTCGTCAGCTTGCGCGACGGTCGCGCCGAGGCTGAGAATTAATGCGAGAGCTATTGGTTTCATAAAGATAGAAGCGAGTTAGTTCATATCTTTCGCGGCGGGAATATCAGGCGGCGGCAAATTTATCTGTTTGCCACTTTCCACCTTGGGGCAATCTGGACACTCGTTCTGATCCAACTCGGGGCCAAAATGTGTGGTGTCCTCCCATTTCTGGCGCAGCCGATAAGCGTCCAACTTCGTCAGGGTCACCTGCGGACACATGAGAACAATCAGCTCCGTGCGCGTTTTGCCGCTTGACGTGGCACGGAAAAGCGAGCCGACAAGGGGAATGCGCGAGAGGTAGGGAAAGCCCTGATAGTTTTTCTGCTTAGTTTCTTCAACCAGCCCGCCCAGAATGATGGTCGATCCGTTCGCCGCGGAAACATTCGTGCGGACATAACGTGTTGCGATGGTCGGGACCTCATTGCCACTGATCAGGACGTTGCCGCCCTGCACAATGTTGTCGATCTTCTGCAAGATATCGAGCGACACTTCCTTCTCGGAATTAATCAGCGGCACCACCTCGAGTTGCGTCACCACCTTCTTGTACTCGATGCTCGCCGAAACAGCAGCTGTGTTATTTACAACCCCTCCAATATTCGAATTTGTAAGGGTATTTACCGGAACCGGAACCTCCCGCCCTGATGCGATGATCGCTTTCTTGTTGTTGCTTGTGAACACGGTCGGCCGCGACATAACTCTGAACCGACCGGTGGACTCGAGCAGATGCACAATCGCGGCGAAGGCGTTGCCAGCCGCGACATATATGTTGGTGCCACTGGCTACGTTCTGAATAATCTGACTGAAATTGATCAGATTCGAAGGATCGATGATGTTTCCCGTTCCGGTGTTGACGATTCCAGGTGAAATTGAAGGAGCGACACTCGGCAGCGGAATTGCCGGATTGTTGCTGCCAAATATCGTGTTGTTGCGCGAGATGCCCACGAACCTCTTATTATACTTTGCGAACCAATCGACACCGAATTCTTCGTTGTTGCTGAGTTCCAACTGGCCAATGACGGTGCTCAGCGCCACTTGCGGCGCCTTTACGTCCATTTCATCCAAGATTTTGTTCACCTTCACAACAATATCGCGACTGCCGAGAACGATAATTGAATTCGCACGCTGATCTGCTATGAGCTTGGCGTTTCCGATTATGACTGCTTTAGGCGTCGTGTCCACCGGTTGCGTGGAAAGTTCTTCAGAAATATTCAGCGTGCTGCCGCCCCCAGTGGCGGTTCCCGAGGTTCCGCCCAGGCCGCCCAGCGCGCCAGCGCCCCCGTAGGAACTTGTGCCTCGCTGTTGTTGTCGCGGTTGCGGGCTTTGACCCGGGGCGCCACCACCGGGCACCGCGCCAGCGCCGGCTCCCCCTCCCTCTGTGCCGGGTTCGGTTAAAGCCTCCACCAGCACCGGCAGAACATCGCCCGCGGAAACGTATTGCAAATAGCGGGTAATTGGTTTTGCAAACTCAACGTTGGCATCAAATTCGTGGATCAGTTGGCGGATGAAAGGCATGTTGATCGGGCGCGTCACGATGTGAATGCGGTTGGTGCGCACATCGGGAGTAATTTTGATCTTACCCACGATGACGGCTTCCTCGGACAGGATGCCGCCGCCCGCCTCGACCGGCATCGGCTGCGGCACCGCTCCGGGCATCTTCACCGCGCGAACACCCGGCTGGCCCGGCGTCGTCTCAGTGCTCTTTTCAAAAATTTCCTTGAGCATATCGACTACTTTCGTGGCATCGGCGCGCTCGAGCTTGATGAATTCGCTCACCACTTCCGCCGGCGCCACGTCCACTTGGTCAATCACACCGGCAAGCTGCCGAATAATGTCGGCGTTCTGCGTCACCAGAAGGCTGGACGATTTCGGCAGGGCCAGAATATTGATCGTGCCTGAGCTCCCCTGGAAATATGCCATCAACACCTGTTGAAGCTCCTGCGGGTCCGCATACTGCAACTTGAACAAGAAGCTGACCACAGGGTTGCCCGCCGGAATGTCCGCCAGGTCGGAAATAATCGGTACCGGGGCCTTCCGAGGATTCTGGCCAGCTCCCACAACGTCGGTTAAGTCGCGGCCAGCCGGAACAAGCGAAATCCCATTGAGCGCCATGCTCATCTCGATGATCTTGATTGCCTCATCGCGCGAAACGTCTTTCGCGATGAAAATGTTCACCTTGCCCTGCACAAAATTATCCATCACCAATTTCTTGCCGGTGAGCTGCTCGTAAAGATGCAGGACATCGACCACATCGCTGTTTGGAAACTGGAGCCGAACCGTCGCCGGCGTGTTCGGAACAGCAGGCGCATCTGCCGGTGGCGGATTCGCTACCTTGGAAGCAGGCGTCTCTGTCGGTGGCGGATCGGCTACTTTGACAGGTCGCACTTGTTGGGGACGCTGCGATGCTCCCTGAGCTGGAGCTGACGTCGCGCTGGCAAGCACGAGCATCGCGATGCAGAAAAGCCGGTGCACAGTCCTATCTGGGTGGATGGGCGACCGTAATAGATTTATGAAACCCGTCAACGTATTTCCCTCGGTTGAGACCATCCTTTAGTGCTGGCGCTGGATGAGGCAGGGCTGGTAGCTTATCAAGGATTACCAATGCTGCAAGCGATTCGCCGTTCAAGTCTTGCGCACAGGTGCGCCCTCGCAATCATTTTTTGTATCTCGACGGCGGCGACTGTGTCTGCGGCGCCGACACAGACCCAAAACGCAATTGCCCAGATCCGGTCCGTCCTCCGCGCGCAACGGGACGCATGGAACCGGGGCGATATCGATGGATTCATGAATGGCTACGCACGATCAGCATCGACTGTCTTCGCCTCGGAGGATACAATTAGGCGCGGCTGGGAAACCGTGCGCGAGCGTTACAGGAAAAAATATTCCGATCGCGCGAAGATGGGCACGCTCACCTTTTCCGATCTCGAGATCACGCTGCTTTCACCTGACGCAGCTGTGGTGCTCGGCCGCTGGGGGTTGAAGCGTGCAAAAGATTCCCCGCACGGACGCTTCACCCTCATCTTCAAACGCCTGCCAGAAGGCTGGCGTATTGTGCACGACCATACGAGCGCGGCGCCGCTGCCTCGTTAGATCGTTAAACGAATCACGCACGCAACTGCGCGAGCAACTTCTCATGAATGTTGTCGAACCCGCCATTACTGAAAACCACCACCACATCTTTTGGCCGCAGCATTGGAACGATTCGATCCACAATGGTATCGGCGTTGTGTTCGTAAAACGCAGGTCGACCAGCCTTGGCAATCGCAGCCACAACCCGCTCTGGTTTTAATCGCTCAGCTTCGGGGATCTGTTCCAGCCTTGCCACCTGCGAGATGAAAACTCCATCGGCCAATTTCAGCGCTTCAGGAAGTTGTTGTTGAAAGATCGCGCGCCGGGTCGTATTCGAGCGCGGTTCGAAGACAGCCCACAGCCGGTGCCCGCGATAGCGCTGACGCAGCGCCTGTAACGTCTGCGCGATTGCCGTGGGATGGTGGCCGAAATCGTCAATCACCTTCACGCCGTGCGCTTCGCCACGAAGCTCCAGCCGCCGCGCAACCCCAGCAAAACTCTTGAATGCACTGTCGATTTTCGTCTTTGGCACATCATAAAACCGCGCCGCCATGGCAGCCATCGCTGCATTGTGGACATTGAATTCGCCAACGAGCGGGATTTCAAAAGTGTCTTCGCCAAGTTTGAACCTGGAACCTTCAGCCGAGTAAGCGACGTCCCGGATTCGCTGGGCGCAATTCTTCGAGAAGCCAACCTCGATCATCTGCGCCAGGCAATCTTTTGCGACCTCGACGCAATTGGGATCGTCGCCATTCAGGAGCACCATTCCATTCTGAGGAACGATATTGAGTAAGCGCCGGAAGCTGAGCTTGATTTCGTCGAGATTCTTAAAGATGTCCGCGTGATCGAACTCGATGTTGTTTACGATCACCAGCTCCGGCAGATAATGAATGAATTTGGAGCGCTTGTCGAAAAACGCAGTGTCGTACTCGTCGCCTTCGATCACGAAATATTTCGAATCGTTCAGACGCCCCCCCTGGCCGAAATTTTTCGGCAGCCCGGCAATGAGATAACCGGGCTTGCGTCCGGCTTTCTCCATGATCCATGCGAGCAGCGCCGTGGTAGTTGTTTTGCCGTGCGTCCCGGTAACGACAAGATTATGGCGGCCCCGCAAAAAATAATTTTTCAACACTTCCGGCAGCGAAAGGTAGAACAGCTTTCTGTTCAGGACGGCTTCCACTTCAGGGTTGCCCCGCTTCATGGCGTTGCCGATTACCACTATATCCGCGTCCGACGGGATGTTCTCCGCGCGATAGCCTTGCTTCAGCACGATGCCCTTCTCCTCGAGAAAGTTCGACATCGGCGGATAAACATTTTCGTCCGAACCAGTGACTCTAAAGCCGCGCTCTTGCAGCGCCGCCGCCACCGACGCCATGGCGCTCCCGCAAATTCCGAGGAAATGAAATTTCTTCGGCGCTTCCGTCACGCGCATTCTTTACGCTGAGCCGCTAGAAAAAGAAACCACGGATTACCAGGCCAAAATCATCGCGTTTTGAAGTGGATGGAGTTTACATGACGCCGTTTTACTCGACGGGCCACGTTCCTTCCACACCATTCCCCTTAAATGAAATCCGGGTGATCAGCGACATCCGCGGTCAAACCTTCGGTTGCGCCGGAGCCGCGCTGGGTAATTGCAGATCGTCCCCGGCCGGAAAGCGCGAACGTTTCGGAAGCTGACATCAGCAATGCCGGCTACAGTTCACCGTTAACCTATCGCTCGGAAGCTAGGGGGCCTACGGGCGAGGCGGTGGAGTTGGACGAGGCCTCGGCGTCGGCGAACACCTCCCCGTACATGCGGTTGGGGTTGGCGTCGGCGAAGGCGGAACTGTCGCAGTTGCTGTGGCAGTTGCCGTAGGCGTTGCTGTTGCAGTCACAGTTCCAGTAGGTGTTGCCGTCGCCGTTGCTGTCGGTGTCGCTGTCGCTGTTGGTGTTGGACTTGGCGCCGCGTTACAGAATTTTTCCATCGAGGCTGTCGGTACGCCACTGCTATCGTAGCCGCCCGCCAACCAAATCCTGGTCGTGCCGTCGGTATCGGTGGGGAAGTTGCGCCGCGCAGTGACGAATGCGGGAACAGGTGTGTTAACTGCCCAACTGTTACTACCTGGAGTGTAGGCATCCACCTCATTCGATGGGTT
>WNGQ01001848.1_pt1 | contig 22571 bp, 18 predicted proteins | sample 5407661 | NCBI WGS metagenome assembly WNGQ01 (sample SAMN13153382, study PRJNA577476) | soil metagenome | isolation source: 60 cm soil or saprolite under Garry oak tree replicate 2 | place: USA:California | collected 2016-06-15 | reverse complement strand
CGGCGGGCGAGACAAGCCCGCGCTGCTCGCCGACGCTTTTGAAGCCGTGGTAGCGGCGATTTATCTCGACGCAGGTCTGCCCGCAGCGCGGGAGTTTGTGAAGCGGGCTCTGCTGGACACCGCGATTGAGTTGGAAGGGAGCCGGCTGGAGTCGTCCGACCATAAATCCGCGCTCCAGGAATTTCTGCAGGCCAGAGGTTTGCTCCCGGCGCGCTATGCAATTGTCCACGAGGCCGGGCCCGATCACCAGAAGACTTTTTGGATACAAGTAGATGTTCCCGGGCTGGTGAACGCGACGGGCACGGGTCTCAATAAGAAAGAAGCCGAGCAATCCGCGGCGGCGCAGGCGCTGGAGCTGCTCCGCGCGGGCGAAGTAAAGTGAGGTAGTTCAGAGCATGACCGAAGTAGCGCCAGTTGCCGAACACCGCACAGAGGCGGCCAGAGCCGAAGAACGCGCCCATACTTCAGTGCGCGAATATATCGAGTCCCTCCTGGTTACGGTAATTCTGGCGCTTTTCGGGACGACCTTCGTCGTCCAGGCTTTTAAAATTCCATCACAATCCATGGAACCCACTCTGCTGGTCGGCGACCACCTGCTCGTAAACAAATTTATCTTTGGCGGCCGGGATTCCTGGTACGAAAAATTCCTGCCCTATCGTGCCGTTCGCCGGGGCGACATCATCGTATTCAAATTCCCCTTCCAGGACCATCCGCATTACGTCAAGCGCGTCATCGGAGTGCCGGGCGATCGGATCAAAATCGTGGACCAGCAAGTTTATCGTAACGGCGAGCGCCTGATGGAGCCGTATGCCTATCACGACGCCGCAGCCCCTTATGATCTTTTTCTTTACAATTTTCCGCCGGCCAGCCAAGATTTTCAAGTACATTCAAAATGGACAAATCGTGGTTCCTGCCGGCAACTATTTCGCCATGGGAGACAATCGGGATCACAGCTGGGACAGCCGCTACTGGGGCTTCGTCAATCGCGACGCGATTATGGGCGGGCCCGTCGTGATTTACTGGTCCATTCAAAGTTCCGAAGAGGAATATAGCGAACGATCCTTCGGGGGCGGCCTTGTTGGCATCCTGCGTACCTTGATTGACATACCCACGCGAACACGGTGGGGCCGCATGCTGCGCACGGTTCACTGATAGCCGCCCCACCCCAACACACGCAAAGACGGCGTGTGCTGGGGACCCCGGTTGTCTCTTTGCATCAGCCTTTTGATCTGCGACAATTCTCAGCCATGCAACGCAAACGCCTTGTCTGGTGGTTGGCTCTGCCGATCGTCTGCATCGTCGTCGCAAGTTGGTCCTTTTCGCTCGCCCTGCGAGGCGGTTGGTTGCGTCGCTCACTCTCAGCGCGGCTCGCGGCGACGTTTGGGCGCCCGGTCGAAGCGGCGCACTTCGGATTCACGATTTTGGGTGGCCCCAAATTCGAGGCGGATTCGGTTACGGTCGCCGAGGATGCGCGCTTCGGCCAGGAATATTTCCTTCGTGCCGACCGGCTGACGGCCAGCCTGCGATGGGCAGCTTTGCTGCACGGGCGGATGGAGTTTGACCGGCTGTCGCTGAGCCGCCCAAGCCTGAATCTGGTCCGGTTGGCAGACGGCAAATGGAATGTCGAAACATGGCTTCCGCCCGCGAACACACAGACATCGGTGCAATTTGATCGCTCTGTGGCTGAGGTTCCGGCTCACGTCTCCCGAATTGATATTCAAGCGGGAAGGATCAATTTCAAGCGCAGCACGGAAAAACTTACCTTTGCTTTGGTCGACGTAGCCGGCAATTTGAACCTGCAAAATTCCGGGCGGTGGTCTTTGGATGTCGAGGCTCACCCCATGCGGGCCGCAGTCGTCCTGCAGAGGTCCGGGACACTGCGCCTGCGGGGAACCATCGGAGGGACCTCAACGCGTTTGCAGCCAGCGGACCTCAGGCTGAGCTGGGAAGGCGCGTCGCTTGCGGACGCCGCGCGCCTGGCGCGCGGCACGGATTATGGCCTGCGCGGCCTCCTTGATGCTGACTTCGCTGCCCGCATCGATCATGCGGACGGCGATGAGACGGGCGGTCTCTGGAAAATCGAGGGAGGGCTTCGTCTCCAGGCTATCCACCGGTGGGATCTGGTTGGGCGGGCTGATAATCCGGCCGTAAACGTTAAGCTCACGGCAGCTTTGTACCCTGCTGAGTCGCGGTTGGAGATAGAGCACTGGCTCGTGGAGGCGCCGCACTCGAATCTCGATGGCGATGCCAGCATCGCTTGGTCTTACGGATTTAATCCGGAGGTGCGCCTGCTCGACTCGCAAATCGGTTTCCCCGATCTGCTAAATTGGAGCCGCGCTTTTTTTCCCGGCCGCGCTGACAATATTGACATCGCCGGCAGTTTGGGTCTGGAGGCGAAATTCGCCGGCTGGCCGCTGCGCATCGAGGATTTAAGTCTCGAAGGCACGGGTGCCACTGTCCGCAGCGAGAATGCTAGGCTAACTCCCATTCGCATCGGCCCCGTACAGGCGTTCTGGAGCCGCTCGTCTTTGGTCCTCGCGCCAGTCGCTGTGCGTCTCTCCTCCCCCCCGCCAAGCCGGGAGCCGCGCGGAGTGCAATCAGAAGCGCTCCCCGAAGGACTCTTCCATATCTACGGTGCACTGGGGCCGATTCGCGCCGGTGATGCGTTGCGCGATTGGCCTTACCGGTTGACGATTTCCGGCCAGACGGGGCGATTGCAGGACTTGCGCGCAGTCCTGGCCGCGCTTGGCTGGCAATTCGGATCCAATTGGAACATCGAAGGCCCGGCCTCGCTGCAGCTTGTCTGTTCGGGTGCGTTGCGGCCTGGCGCCTCGCTTGCTCATGGGCGAGTAGATCTTCGCGATCTGCGCCTGACGAGCAGTGCAATAACCCAACCGATTCGCGTATCGGCAGCGAGCATAGAATTTTCGCCGGGTGAGCGGCGAGTGGAAATCGGCGGTGCTCAGGCAGCGGGCGCGCGATGGAAGGGCAGCCTCGAACGGAAAGCTGGAGGCGCAGATTGGACCTTCGATGTTTCCGCCGACCGGTTGAATCTCGAGGATATCGGTCGAGAGCTCGGGCAAAGCCGGCAGGGTTTGCTTTACCGCCTGTTGCCGTTTGCCGGATCTTCGGAACTGGCGCCGCAAACGGCAGCTGCGATTGCGCGGATCAGCGCGCATGGCCATCTGCATATAGACGAACTCGCGCTTGGGGCCTTGCGCTTGGAAAGCCTCGACGCGAAAGCGGATTTGGAACATGGCGGTCTCGCTCTCCGCCGGGCCCAAGCCGATCTCTACGGCGGTCGCGTGAGCGGCGAATTCCGCGCTCAATTGGGAACCGAGCTGCGCTACAGCTTGCGAGGCCAAGTCGACCGGACGGATTTGTCCGCGCTGGCCTCCCTTACCTCAATAAGGAATGGTTTCGGAGGAATTGGATCGGGCGAAGTGGAACTTGCCGCGCGCGGCCTGGGACGGCAGGCCTTCCTTGCCTCCCTCAAGGGCGAAGGCTTTCTGCACATTCAAGACGCCGCAATCGATCTTTTGGATTTGCCCTTAGAGTCGACGGAGAGCGGCTTTCCGGATATCGCAGGCAATTTGTTTAGAAGCAGCACGGTGAGCTTCCGGGTGCAAGATGGCGAAATTCGTGTCGATCCCTGGTTGCTCTCGGGCCGGCAGAGACAATTCGAGATCGTGGGCAACATTGCTTTCAGCCGCCGTGTTGATCTGCAAGTGCGATCCATCTCCCAAGCGGAGCGCTTGAGCGCGGCTTCGGACTCGCCGGCCGGCGATGACGTTTGGGTGATCGGCGGCACGTTGGATGCGCCGCAGATCATTCGCGAAGAGCGGGTTTCGGCCGGTAACCAAACCATTGTGCGCACTGGCCGGCACTGAACCGGACGGCGCCATCTCGCCTTTTCGCATCGAACCCACATGGTTTCTCTCAAGATATGAGCAGGCGCGCAACTTCCTCACTGGCTGCTCGTTGGCGCCGCGCCGCACGCTTATGTCTGGTCGCGGCCGGGGCGATACTCGCGTATTCCGCAGACTCCGGCTTGCGGGCGCAATCTCGCTCGAAAGCTGCGTCTTCGGCACCGCGCATTGACCTTCGGCCCAAGCTCGTACCCGGCGAAGTGCTCCGATATCAGGTGCAGCTGCAGACCGTCACGGACACAAAGCGTACCGGAGCGGTTTCGGATCCGCAGGGTCCTTCTCGGCTAGCCGTCACCTGGGACGCCACGATTAAATTAGAAGTTCTCGGCGGGGCCGGCTCTCCGGCTGCCACTTCTCTCGCCCCGAAAGCTCCTCGCGGCAAGACGCCGGGCGCGGAATCGAATGCCCCCGCCGCGCCCATGCGCATCCGCACTACCTATGAGCATTCCACCGCCAACGTAAAAAGCGATAGCCCCGACCCGGAGGGTGAAGAGGTCGAGCAGAGGTACAAGCGGCTGGAAGGTCAAGCCATCGAATTCACGGTCGGGACCGACGGTCATGTTTCCGATGTCCGCGGACTCGAAGGCGTAATCGACGATGATCAGGTTCGCCAGGCCGCCGAGCAATGGATGGCGCAGGTTTCCGGACCGGCGATCGCTGCACAGGGTGTGGCCCTCGGCCAAAGCTGGAATTCCGCGCAACCCGCCACGTCTATGCCGCTCGCCGGCATGATCTGGCGTAGCAATTCCACCTATTTGCGCAACGAGCCTTGCCAGCCTGCGGAACCCACCGAATCCGGTTCCTCCGGGGAACTTTGCGCTGTCATTCTTACCCGCCAATCCGTTCTTCCTCAAAAACAACTGCGGGATCCCACCCCCGAGGACTACCGCCACAATGGATTGCGCACCTCGGGCCGCTGGACTGGTTCCGGAGAAAGTCTTAGCTATGTCTCCCTGCAAACGCATTCGGCCGTGAGCGTTACCCAAGACAGCGCCCAGCGGATCGATTTCACGGTTACAAATTCCTCCGGCCGGTCCATTCGTTACGCTGGCAACATCGAGACGCACTCCCGAGTCAAACTCCTGCCGCCGGACGCGGCCGAGTCTCACTAGCAAGCGGCCCGGCGCCGCATCCACTCGCGCTGCGGTATAATTCTTCATTTGAGCGCCAGCGCGAATTCTCCGCTGTGCTTTCCGATAACCATGAACTTCCACAATTTTCATCTCGCCAGCGATTACCAGCCTTGCGGCGACCAGCCCGAGGCCATTCGGGAACTGGTGCACGGCGTGGAGAGTGGCGAAAAGCATCAGGTGCTGCTGGGAGTGACCGGCTCGGGCAAGACTTTCACCATGGCCAAGATCATCGAGCAGGTGGATAGGCCGGCCCTGGTGCTTGCGCACAACAAAACGCTGGCCGCCCAGCTCTTCCATGAATTTCGCAATTTCTTTCCGAAGAGTGCAGTCGAATATTTCGTCAGCTACTACGATTATTACCAGCCCGAAGCCTACATACCGGCTTCCGACACCTACATCGAAAAGGAATCCACCATCAACGACGAATTGGATAAGCTGCGCATGAGCGCCACGCGCTCGCTTTTCGAGCGCCGCGACGTCGTCATCGTAGCTTCGGTCTCCTGCATTTACGGCTTGGGTTCGCCGGAAGCCTATTATGGAATGCTGGTGATGCTGGAAGCGGGTCAGAGAATTTCCCGCGAGGCAATTCTGCGGCGCTTCGTGGAGATTCAATACGAACGTGGCGAGGATCTCCGCCGCGGCACTTTTCGTGTTCGCGGTGACATGATCGAGATTCGTCCTCCCTACGAAGATCACGCCTTTCGCATCGAGATGTGGGGCGATCAGATCGATCGTCTGCGCGCCATCGATGCGCTGACCGGCGAAATCCGCGGCGAGCCGCTCACGCGATTGCCCATATATCCCAAGTCGCACTACGTCTTGCCCGCGGAACAGAAAGAGCGCGCCATCCGCGGCATTCTCGAAGAACTGGCGTGGTGGAAACCGGAACTCGAAAAGCAGGGCAAATATATCGAAGCGCAGCGCGTGTGGCAGCGGACCATGTTCGACGTGGAGATGATGCGCACCATCGGATACTGCCACGGCATCGAGAATTACTCCCGTCACATGTCGGGCCGCCTTCCGGGCGAAGCGCCGCCCACGTTGCTCGACTACGTGCCGCAGGACTATTTGTTGTTCGTGGACGAATCGCACCAAACCATTCCGCAGGTGCGCGGGATGTATCATGGCGACCGCTCTCGCAAGCAGACTCTGGTCGACTTCGGTTTCCGCATGCCCTCCGCTCTGGATAATCGCCCTCTCAATTTCGAGGAGTTCGAGCATCGCACCAATCAGGTGATCTATGTGTCCGCCACTCCCGGTCCCTACGAACTGACGCGCTCGGCAGGCGTCGTCGTGGAGCAGGTGATTCGCCCCACGGGCCTGATCGATCCTGAAGTCGAGGTGCGCCCGGTGAAAGGGCAGGTGGACGATCTGCTCGAGGAGATTCACGCTCGCGCCGAGAAGGGCGAGCGCGTCCTGGTCACGACGCTCACCAAACGCATGTCTGAGGATCTCGCCGAATATTTCGGCGAAGTGGGCGTGCGCTGCCGCTATCTGCATTCGGAAATCGAGACGCTCGAGCGCGTGCGTATTTTGCGCGATCTCCGCCGCGGCGTATTCGACGTGCTGATTGGCATCAATCTTTTGCGCGAGGGCTTGGATTTACCCGAGGTTTCTCTTGTCGCCGTTCTCGACGCGGATAAGGAAGGATATCTGCGCAGCGCTACGGCATTGATTCAGACCATCGGCCGCTGCGCGCGTCACATCAGCGGCCGCGCCATCCTCTACGCGGATGTCATGACGGGCTCCATGCGGCAGGCCATCGATGAGACCAATCGGCGCCGCGCCAAGCAGCTTGCCTACAACGAAGCCAACAACATCACGCCGCAAAGCATCGTCAAGAGCGTGGATATGAAGCTAGCCGCCATCGTAGAGGCCGATTACGTGACTGTCCCCACCGAGGATGTGCTCCCCGAAGAGATTCACAACGAAGACGAATTGCGCCAGGTGATCGCGCAACTCGAAACGCAGATGCGCGAAGCCGCCAAGAAATTCGAGTTCGAGCGCGCCGCAGGCCTGCGGGACAGAATTCGCGCTCTGCAGCAGCGCGAACTGGGCGGGCTATTCGCGGCGGTGGACGCTGCGGCGCAGCCACAGCCTGTGGCAACGCCTGCGGCAGAGGCGCAGGCTGCGGTAACGCCCGAAACCGTGCAGCCGGCGCCAGCGAAATCAAAACGCGGCTAACGGATGCAGCAAACATGATTCGTGAGTCGCGGCCTTACAGTTGCGGAAGAATTCTATCGGCGTGTCATTCTGAGGAGCGAAGCGCCGGGGGTCCCCAGCGCGTGCCGGTTTTGCACGTGCTGGGGTGGCAGCGACGAAGAATCCCTCTTTCGGTGTGCCTTGGGCAGAGAGATTTCTTCGTCCGCCCGGGGCGGACTCAGAATGACACGGAGAGTGTCTTTCCGCTGCCTTCAGCCGCGACTTAGGTCGTTCAGAATGGATTATGCGATCTAACGACAGATCGCCTGTTGTCGCGATCGTTGGCGCGGGGCGGGTAGGATGCGCGTTGGGAAGGCGCTTGCATCAAAAGGGCTGGCGCATCGGGCCGGTGATCACGCGCTCGATGCGAACCGCGCGTGCTGCGCGGCGGCGGATCGGGAGCGGCAAGCCGCAGGCGGGCTTGTCGGAAGCCGTGCTTGCGGCTGATCTGATCCTGATCGCCACGCCCGATCGCGCCATCCCCGAAACAGCGGAAGCTCTGGCCCGGTTAGGCGGATCCAGTCGTTCCGGCGCCAAGCGGGCGCCGGGTGGTAAAAGGATTTTTGGCAGCGAGGCTTGGCGCGGGAAAATCGTTCTGCACACAAGTGGCGCGGTGGGCAGCGATGTTCTCAGGCCGCTGGCGCTTCGAGGCGCGGCGATCGGCTCGCTGCACCCTCTGCAGACGTTCAGCGGGCGAACCATCCCCTCGCTCGCCGGTTCCACCTTTGCGATCGAGGGAAGCGTCGGCGCGTTGCGCGCGGCGCGCCGGGTTTGCAGCGAACTGGGCGGCGTTCCTGTGGTGCTTCCGCCGGGCCGTAAGGCCGCATATCATGCTGCGGCGGCTTTGGCCGCGGGACACGTTCTCGCCGTGATCGAGGCGGCGGTGCGCATCCTGGTGAGCGTGGGGTTCGCCCGGAAAGCCGCCGTGCGCGCTCTCGTGCCGCTCACGCGGCAAACGCTCGAGAATTATGAAGGCGTCGGCTCTCGGGCTGCATGGACGGGGCCCCTGAGCCGAGGCGATTTCGCGGTCATCGAACGCCATCTTGAGGCATTGCGGCATTTTCCGCGAGAATATCGCGGAGCCTATGATGCGCTCTCGAGACTCGGCGTGAATGTGCTGGCCAATCGCGGCGGCTCGAAAAGCCGGCAGCTCGAGCAAATGCTGGCGCGAATCAAATAGCACACCCGCCGAGTGGAATTTTCCCGGCGTGAGAAGCGGCGGCATAAATGAAGGAGCGAAATTGAACCAACTGCACATTCCCCTGGAAAGCACCAAACTCGACAACGGACTGCGCGTCGTTGTTTCTCCCGACCGCACCGCGCCGGTGGCAACGCTGGGCGTCTACTACAACATCGGCTTTCGTTTGGAACCGCGCGGGCGCAGCGGCTTCGCGCATCTTTTTGAACACATGATGTTCCAGGGTTCCGAGCATGCCGGGAAGATGATGCATATCAAGCTGATCAATTCCTCCGGCGGCGTTCTCAATGGCTCGACGCACTACGACGTCACCAATTATTACGAATCGATTCCCTCGAACGCTCTCGAACGCGCGCTCTGGCTCGAGGCCGACCGCATGCGCGCTCTGAAAGTGGACGATGAAAATCTTCGCAATCAGCGCGACGTCGTGAAAGAGGAAGTTCGCGTCAACGTCCTCAATCAGCCGTACGGCGGTTTCCCCTGGCTCGATTTGCCGCCGATCGCATTTCGCAACTGGCCCAACGCGCACAATTTTTACGGCGATTTCGCCGATCTCGATGCCGCCACGCTCGATGACGTGCAGCAGTTTTTCCGCACCTACTATTCGCCCTCCAATGCGGTCTTGCTCATGATCGGCGACGTCACTCCCGACGAGGGCTTCGCGCTTGCGCGGCGCTATTTCGGAAGCATTCCTGCAGGTCCGCCGCAGCCGAAGGCCGACGTCAGCGAAGGTCGCTTCGAGGGCGTGCGTCGCGGCGAGGTGGAGGAAAAATTCGGCACCCTGCCCGCGTTCGCTGTGGGCTACCGCGCGCCGGAGCGCCGAACGCCCGACTGGTACGCCTTGGCCATGCTCGACCACGCTCTGCATGGCGGCCGCGCCGGCCGCGTCTATCGCCGGCTGGTGCTGGAGCAACAGATCGCCGTCGATACCGCGGGCGGGATTCACTATCCCGTCGGCGATTTATTCGACTACAACGGCCCCACGCTGCTCGTCTCGCGCGTGCTGCACAAGCCCGAATACAGCTCCGAGCAGGCGCTCGAGGCCTACGATGCGGTCATCGACGACGTGTGCCAGCAGGGCATCGAGCAGGACGAACTCGAACAAGTGAAGGTGAAGTTTCGCTCCGAATATGTGTCGTCACTCGAAGGCGGGCACGGAGCTTCCATTCCGCGCTACGGCTTGATGCATTATCTGGCCTGCTTCACGCTGTTTGATAACGATGCGTCGCTCGTGAATTCCATTCTCGATGGCTTTCTTCGCGTCACTCGGGAGCAGGTTCGCGAAGCCGCGCAGCGCTACCTCGATTCCAAGCGGCGCGCCATCGTATTCCGCCGGCCGCCGCGAAAAGGAGTGGCATGATGGCCACCGAGGTGATGCCAGATCCCTTCGCTCAAGTTCCGTCTCTCGGCCCCGAACGGCCGGTGATCTGGCCGGCGCGCACTCACCGCAAGCTCGCCAACGGCCTCGAAGTCGTTCTCGTCGAATCGCATACCATTCCCAAATTTACCGGCGAACTCTATTTCCGCAGCGGCAATGCGGCCGCGGTGGCTCAGGCGCCGGGGCTCGCGGAAATCACGGCTACGGTGGTTCGCACAGGCACCGAAGCGCGATCCAGCCGCCAAATCGAAGAGGATTTGCGGCGCATCGGGGCGGATATCGGGACGAGCGCCGGCGCGGACACCAGCGCCATCGGCTTCAATGGCCTGGTGGAGTTCTCCGCGGATTTGCTGAAGCTGGTGGCCGAGTTGGCGCAGCAGGCTTCCTTTCCCGAGGATGAATTCGAGCGCGAACGCCGCCAGATGATCGAAGGGCTGCGCATCGCGCGCACCACGCCTTCGTTCCTGGCGAACGAACGCATGCGCCGCGTGCTCTTTGGCGCGCATCCCTACGCCATCATCGCGCCCACGGAAACGCAGGTGAAGGAGTATCGGCTGGCGCAGTTGGCCGAGTTTTATCGCTCCCACTACCGCCCCGGCAACGCCCTGCTCATCGCCGTCGGCGATTTTGCTTCGCCGCAAATGATGGAGCAGATCGAGCGCATTTTCGGCTCGTGGAAACCGGCGGAGGTCCCCGCGATTCCGGCTGCGCGCCTGCCCGAACTGCGCGGCCGGCAGGTGCATCTGGTGCATCTGCCGGAATCGGTGCAGACGCAGGTGCTGGTAGCGAATCACGCCATCACGCGCAAGCATCCGGATTGGCTGCGCCTGGCGCTCGCCAATTCCATCTACGGAGGCGCCTTCAATTCGCGACTGGTTATGAATATCCGCGAGCAGAAGGGCTACACGTATAGCCCGCGCAGCGGCGTGCATGCCTTGCGCCAGCACGGTTATTTCTCCGTAAATGCCGCCGTGCGCAATGACGTGGTTGCCGCCACGCTCACGGAAATTTTCTATGAGCTCGATCGCATGCGGTCGCTCGCCGTCGCCGAAGACGAACTCTCCGATGCGCGCACGTACATGGGTGGCGTTTTCTCGCTCGGCCTGGCCACGCAGGAAGGCCTGGCGTCGCAGCTCTCCAACGTATATCTCTACGATCTTCCCGAGGACTACCTGGAGACCTATCGCCCGCGCATTCGCGCGCTCACGGCTGCGGATGTGCTGGCCGCTGCGCGCGCCTATTTCGATTCGGCAAATGCGCAGATTATCGTCGTGGGAGACCGCGGGCAAATTGCAGATCAGGCCAAGCTCTTCGGGCCGATCGCCGAATACGATGCCGAGCCCAAATGAGCCCAGCGCGACTATGGAATCGCGCGCCGCGCGCAAAGGGCCGCACGATGAGGCTTCGCCTGCGCGCCGGCTCGCTTCTGCTGCTTTGCTGCACTTTGCTGACCGCGCGTCCTACGATCGGAAAGAAAATTCCGCCAAGCGCACCGCTCGATTTGAATACGGCTACGGCCGCGCAGCTTGCGCAGGTACCCGGCATCGGTGCCGCGACGGCCAGGGCCATCGTGCAGTTTCGAGAGAAAAGCGGCCCCTTCGAGCGCGTGGAAGATCTGCTGGCGATTCGCGGTATCAGCGCCCGGAAGCTCGAGCAGATTCGCCCCTATGTCACGGTCTCCAAGCCCGCCGCGAAGCCTCCAACAAGGCCGGGCGCCTAGCGCGCAGCTGCGACCTGTTGCTTTTGCAGTTCCGCGCGGAACGTGCGCTCACGCTCGTCCACGTATCGCTTGTAGCCTTGGGGATCAATGAACGGATTTCGCCCGCCCTGCTGCAGCTTGGCGTATTTGCCTTCGAGTCCGTAGTAACTTCCGTGCGCACCGAGGAACACGTCGCAGGGCAGCGACCTGAGGGCGCGGAACATGCGTTCGTAATCGCTGGCAATCGCCGGATACTTTGTATTGTTCACCAGTTGATAGCCCGCGTTCACGTTGGGACTGCCAACGATGACCACGTTGTACCTCTGGCCGCCTTCCTCGGCGGTCAGGGTCCAAGTCGTGCACCCCTTGGTGTGTCCCGGCGTGAGGTGTGCGGTGAGCACCGTCCCACCCAACTCCACGCGATCGCCGTCGTGTAGCACGCGGTCCACGTTCGCGGGAGGATACAGCGCGCCAGGCCTCTCTCCGTAAAAGAAATCGGCCTTGCCGCCGGACTCCACCACGGGGACGTCCGCATCCATCACCATGTACTTGGCCCGGGTCAGCCGCAGGATGGCCGCGGACCCCGCATCGTGATCAAAATGCGCATGACTGATGAGCAGAATCTTGATATCGCTAAACTTGAAGCCGAGCTTCTGCACGCTCTGCTGGATCAGCGGCACCGAGTCTTCGAGACCGGCGTTGATCAGGATGTTTCCCGCCGGCGTTACGATCAGGTAGATTCCCAGCCCTTTGCTCCCGACAAAATAAACATTGCCGATGACATGGTGCGAAGGGAAAGGAACCAGGTAGTCAGATGCCGGCGTCCCTTGCGCTGCCAGGCTGGTGGCGCACGCCAGCACCAAGAGAGCGCCTCCGAAAAGCGCGAACGGCGAAATCTTCATCCGTGTTCTCCCGGCGAAGTTTGCGGCCCTCGGCCGCTGCACGGCCACGTGAGCCAGCGCCAGCACGTCAGAAGCGCTGATGGGTGGCGCGTCCCGTCGCGATGGGCAGTGGCTCCTGATCGGCGATGGTCAGCCCGTAGGCTTCGAGCGCCACCACCTTGCGCGGATGATTGGTGAGCACGCGCAGGCTCTTGAGCCCGAGGTCAATCAGAATTTGCGCGCCGATGCCGCTTTCATGCTGCAGCAGGCGCTGCCGCGCGGCATCCTGATCGAGCTGCCCGCGAGTGTGATACAGCACGCGGGCCATCTCGCCTGATCCCGCCGGAGGCTGTTCGAGGCCGAAGCCTCTGCCGGTGTGGTGCAAATAGACGAAAACGCCGCGATCTTCGCGCACGATGGCCTCGAGCGATCGCGCCACGATCTCGTAGCAATCACAGGAGCTCGAGCCGAAAACGTCTCCCGTCAGGCAGTGCGAATGCACGCGCACCAGCGGCGGAGGTCCGGAGAGATCGCCGCGCACCAGCGCGATGTGCTGTTCGCGGTCTACGTCGCTCGAAAAAACGATCATGCGGAAATCGCCGAAGCGCGTGCCCAGAACGGTTTCCGCGACGCGCCGCACGTAGCGCTCGTGGCGCATGCGGTAGCGGATCAGTTCCGCGACCGTCAGCAGCTTCAGGCCATGCGTGCGGCAGAATTCAGCGAGCTGCGGCAAGCGCGCCATGCTGCCGTCATCGCTCATGATTTCGCAGATCACGCCGGCGGGATAAAGGCCAGCGATGCGCGCCAGGTCAACGGACGCTTCCGTCTGCCCGGCGCGAACCAGCACGCCGCCGCGGCGCGCGCGCAGCGGGAATACGTGGCCAGGACGCGCCAGATCGGCCGCGCGCGTGCCCGGATCGATAGCCGCCAGGATGGTGATGGCGCGATCGGAGGCGCTGATGCCGGTGGTGGTTCCGCGGCGCGCGTCGATTGATTCGGTAAACGCGGTACCCAGCGCGGAAGTATTCACCGGCGACATCGGCGGAAGATTCAGCTCGTCGCAGCGCTCTTCGGTGAGCGCCAGGCAGATCAGGCCGCGCCCATGCTTGGCCATGAAGTTGATTGCCGCGGGGGTTATTTTTTCCGCGGCGACGGCGAGATCGCCTTCGTTCTCGCGGTCTTCGTCATCCACCAGAACGATCTGGCGGCCCTGGCGGAACTCTTCCGCGGCTTCTTCTACGGTTGCGAATTCAATGGACATCACTATTATCGTAGCAGACGAAAAGCTCAGGGCGCGGGACTGGCCGAGCGCCCTGAGCTATACCTGAGCTGCAACTGTTGCGTGAACGTTACTTCGACGCGCTGCTCACTTCGGTCGAAGCGGCCTTTTGCAGCTCTGAGAACGGCACGACAAAGCCATGCAGCGGCGCGATAGTGGCCACATCCAGCTTCATCTGCTGCAAATCCTGGTATAAGAGCACCGTGCCGGCGTGAGATCGAGGTCCCGCCGACGGCGCGTTGGGAGCCGGCGGCGTGAAATCGTCCGCCTCCACCAGGATTTTTTCCTTCGGCATGTACACCATCGACATGACGGTATTGTGAATATCGCCAGGAATGCGATAAATGTCGATCTCCCGTCCTCCATCACTGAGAACGTACTTGTCTTTGAACGTAATGAAGGTGGCCTTCTTCGGCTTCTGCGCCTGGTGGTCCGGCTCCAGGGTGCGCGGCGCCTTCCAGGCCTGCTCGTAGAAGGGCTTGTTCATGTCCTGGGTGATGACCGTCGCGCCCTCTGCGACAAAGTAGCGGACGCCGCCCGCGTGGTCGAAGTGATCGTGCGTGTTGATCAGGTATTTGATGGGCTTCTCTGGAACCAGCTTCTGGGCCTCGGCCATGATCCCCGCGGCGCGCGCATCGTTCAGCGGACTTTCGATCATCACGGCGTAATTTGGAAATTCCACCAGTACGCTGTTATGCGTTCCGCCCGCCAGGAACCAAACGCCGTCTGCCAGCTTTTGGTTCGTGACGTTGACCGGCGGAAGCTTGGCCGATTTCACGTTGTCCGGAACTGTGAGCGCGAGGTCGGGATTGGCGCGCACGTCGCTGACGGTAAGATCAAGCACCGGCGCTCCGCCCTCCTTCTGCACGATTGTGGTGGGGAACTTCACGCCGTTGAAATCTTTGTAGCCCGAGTAATCCGTTTCCACCGGCATGTCCCCGAGGACTGGATTCGCAAGCCGGGTTTCCGTCCGCGTGACCATGCCCTGGCTATCGATCGTGCCGTTCACTTTGAACTTGCCCTCGGTGAACGACACCACGGTGCCGCCATTGCCTTTCTTCGCAGTGGCATTGTTCTCCATGGCTGCTTTCAGGAAGCCATGCGGAGTCAGCCAGATCTGCAGCTGCCGCTCGTCCGCCGCGGCAAGCGCAGGCTGCGCAGCATTGCCCGGCTGGTTCCAGGCATATTGGCCGCTCACCAGATTGACCTGCTTCTGTTCGCCCGCGAACGGACCTCCGCCGCCCTTGCGGATGGGAGTCGGCTCAACCAAGGTCATCTCTTCCCTCGCGGACTTGGAGTCGTAGTCAATCGTGCGCGTATAAGACTTGATATCGTTTATGGGCCATGCCCCGCCAGGCGTAAACGCCTGTCCCAGAGCGCCCACATGTCCGCTGCCAGAATATTGAATCGATCTGACGTCGCCCATGGCCTTGCTGGCCGATTGCAAAACGCTCTTGGCGTCCTGAGCGCTTGCCGAGAAGCACAAGCCCAGCAAAAGCCCGAAGAACAGCGCAAAGCTCAAAGATAGTTTTCTGCCCACGGTTTCACCTCCAGTAGTAGCGCCGGTGCCCAAAGGGGCGCGGCGGGAAAGACTCTGCCCCGCAGCTTGGCCGAGCATTATATCGCCGGAAAGAAGGTAGGAATAGGGAAACCGGAGCGGGGAACCGGCCCGCCGAAGGCGGCCGCCTGTATGTGCTAGAACCGGGGTTTGTAGCGGCGACCTTCAGGTCGGCGGGCTGGCCGTGCTGCTGGGGCAATGTGAAGAAAAGGAAAGGCGGTCCGACCGGGCGGACCGCGTGGCGTTTTCCACCAAAAAGCAGATTCCTCGGCCCCGCGCCAAAGGCGCCTACGGCGCCCTGAGCGCAAACGGGGACTCGGAATGACAACGTAAAGAGAAGCGCCCGCCAACCGGCGGGCGCTCTTGGTTATTACGTTAGGCTTGGCGCGAAGGCAGCGGGTTAGTACATTCCGCCGCCGCCCATGCCGCCGCCGTGCGGTCCCGCGCTGGCCGCCTTCTTTTCGTCCTCGCGGATGTCGGCCACCAGAGCTTCCGTGGTCAGCATCAACCCGGCGATGGAAGCGGCGTTTTGCAGGGCCAGACGGGTCACCTTGGCTGGATCGATTACGCCCATCTTGACCATGTCGCCATATTCGTCGCTTTCCGCGTTGAAGCCGAAGTTATCCTCTTTGGAATCGCGGACCTTGCCGATTACCACCGCGCCCTCAAACCCTGCGTTGTAAGCAATCTGCCGCATCGGCTCTTCGAGAGCGCGCTTGACGATGTTGATGCCGGTGGCCTCGTCGCCATCGGCCTTCAGCTTGTCGAGCGCGGGGATGCAGCGCAGCAGGGCCACGCCGCCTCCAGGCACGATGCCTTCCTCGACCGCCGCGCGCGTGGCGTGCATGGCGTCTTCCACGCGAGCTTTCTTTTCCTTGAGCTCGGTTTCGGTCGCCGCGCCCACCTTGATCACGGCCACGCCGCCCACGAGCTTGGCGAGGCGCTCCTGCAGCTTCTCGCGGTCGTAGTCGGAAGTAGTGTCGTCGATCTGCGTGCGGATCTGCTTCACGCGCCCCTCGATCTCGGAGGTCTTGCCGCCTCCCTCGACGAGGGTGGTGTTGTCCTTATCGATGGTGACTTTCTTGGCTCGCCCGAGGTCTTCCACCTTCACGTTTTCGAGCTTGATGCCCAGGTCCTCGGTGATGGCCTTGCCGCCGGTCAGGGTGGCGATGTCTTCCAGCATGGCCTTGCGGCGATCGCCAAAGCCCGGCGCCTTCACGGCCGCGCATTGAAGAGTGCCGCGCAGCTTGTTGACCACCAGGGTGGCGAGCGCTTCGCCTTCCACGTCTTCCGCCACGATCACGAGCGGCTTGCCCATCTTGGCAATCTGCTCGAGCAGCGGCAGTAGGTCCTTCATCGAGCTGATCTTTTTCTCGTGGATCAGAATGCGGACATCCTCGAGCACGCACTCCATGCGCTCGGGATCGGTGACGAAGTAGGGCGAGAGGTAGCCGCGGTCGAATTGCATGCCTTCCACGACTTCCAGCGTGGTTTCCATGGTGCGACTCTCTTCCACGGTGATCACGCCGTCCTTGCCCACTTTCTTCATGGCCTCGGCGATGATGCCGCCGATCTGCTTGTCGTTATTGGCGCTAATCGTGCCGACTTGCGCGATCATCTCGCCTTTGACGTCGCGGTGCAGCTTGCGAATCTCGTCGATACAAGCTTCCACGGCGCGTTCGATGCCGCGCTTGAGTCCGGTCGGACTCGCTCCTGCCGCGACGGTCCTTACCCCTTCGCGGAAGATCGCTTGCGCCAGCACGGTAGCGGTGGTGGTGCCGTCGCCGGCGACGTCGGAGGTCTTCGAAGCCACCTCCCGCACCATCTGCGCGCCCATGTTCTCCAGCGGATCCCGCAGTTCGATCTCCTTGGCCACCGTCACTCCGTCCTTAGTAATGACCGGCGCACCAAACTTCTTCTCGATCACGGCGTTGCGCCCCTTGGGGCCCAGCGTGATCTTCACGGCGTCAGCCAGCAAATTGACGCCGCGCAAAATGGACTGGCGGGAATTTTCCCCAGTCACGATCTGCTTTGCCATCGCATCCTCCTAAGAATTTCTTTCCCAGAACTTGCTGCTCTCGCTTAGCCCAAGGGGCGCGGCGATTAACGCTTGGACGTTGCGGCCTTGGCCGCCCCGCCGAGCTTGGCCAGAATTTCTTCCTCACGCAAAATCAGGTACTCTACGTCGTCGATCTTGATTTCCGTACCGCTGTATTTGCCAAAAAGAATGCGGTCGCCTGCCTTCACGTCGAGGGGAACCCGCTCGCCCTTCTCGATCTTGCCGGCGCCCGCGGCGATGACTTCGCCTTCCTGGGGCTTCTCTTTTGCGGTATCGGGGATGATGATCCCGCCCTTGACGCTTTCTTTCTCCTCGATGCGCCTGACTAGCACGCGGTCATGCAAGGGAGTCACGTTGACTGCCATCGTAAGTTGTCCTCCGTGCGATATTCGGGGTGACCTTCGAGGTCTGCGTTTAGCACTCCTCTCAGGCGACTGCTAATATATGCGTTCCTACGCCCTCTGTCAAGTCTAGAGTCTCAGGCGGAGAGAATGGACCTGTGGATTTCCAGGTTTCTCTCATCGGCTGCATGGGCTGCCCATGTCCCATGCAACATCATGTAAACAAAGTGACTTATGATTGCGCTTTTGATCCCGGCTGCCTTCATCATAATTTGCCTTCATCAGGTTTCGGGCTTCCGCCGTAAAATAAGCTTCGCCGCTGGCAAGACTGCGCAATGGATCACTACATCGAGTTCCGCGAAGTCAGCAAATCCTTCGACGATCATGTGGTGCTCGATCGGGTCAGCTTCACCGTCGATCCCGGAGAGACCTGCGTGATCATGGGGCGCAGCGGCGTAGGCAAATCCGTCACGCTGAAACACATCCTCGGCTTCCTGAAACCTGATTCGGGGCGCGTGATCGTGGCCGGCCAGGACATCACCGATTGGACCGAGCGGGAATTGGTGCAGATTCGCCGGCGCGTAACCATGGTCTTTCAGTCCGGCGCGCTTTTCGATTCCCTCACCGTCCGCGAGAACATCGAGTTTCCTCTCGACGAGCGCCCGGACCTCTCTCCGGAAGCAATCGACGCGCGCGTGGCCGAGCTGGCCGAGATGCTGGAAATCAGCGAGTTCCTCGATAAGCTTCCCGACGAGCTCAGCACGGGCATGAAACGCGCCGTGGCCATCGCCCGCGCTCTGGCACAGGATCCTGAGGCGATTCTTTACGACGAGCCGACCACGATGGTCGATCCCTTGATGGCCGCGCACACCAGCAACCTGATCCTCAAGCTCAAAGAGGCCATGCATAAAACTTCCGTCGTCGTCACTCACGATACGCATCTCGGCAAAAAGATCGCCGATAAGCTCGTTTTTTTGCAGGAAGGTAAGGTCGCGTTTTTCGGGCCCTGGGAGGAGTTTGAGGCTTCCGAGGATCCTTTCCTCCGCAATTTCCGCCTACAGGACGAACTCATCCCCGCTCTCGACGCGACGATATAACGTCGCCGCTACAAACCGGCGGAAAGTCTGCTATCGTTTTCGTCGGGCCCATGACTGCTGCTTCCGAAGGCGCCGCGCATCCGCAACTGCCCCGGGTGATGGGCTTTTGGGATGTGCTGCTTTTCAACATCGCCACGGTGCTTGGCCCGCGCTGGATTGCCGCGGCCGCGCACAATGGCGCCTCTTCGATCAGCTTATGGATTATCGCCGCTGTTTTTTTCTTCGTGCCCACGGCGCTGGTGATCGTGGAACTTTCCAGCCGCTTCCCGGAAGAGGGCGGCCTCTATGCATGGTCGCGGGACGCCTTTGGCGAATTTCACGGCTTCGTGGCCGGCTGGACGTATTGGGTGTACACGCTTTTCTATCTGCCCGGCCTGTGTTTTGCCAGCACGGCCATGAGCGCCTACGTGGGCGGTATCGGCGCGGCAAGCCTGGCGCAGAACCGCACATTTTTGCTCGCGGGCTCGTTCGTGCTCCTCTTCGTGGCGGTGTACCTGAACATCATCGGGCTGCGCATTGGCAAATGGCTGCAGAACGCGGGCGGCCTGTGCACATATCTTCCGCTGCTGATCCTGGTGGCCATGGCATTCGCGATGTGGCGTGCGCACGGCTCGGTGACGCACTTCACCTGGGCCGGCATGTGGCCGCGATGGAATTGGGATTCGGTGAACTTCTGGCCGCAGCTGGCGTTTGCGTTCACGGGATTGGAGCTGGTCTCCACCATGAGTGACGAAGTGCGCGACCCGCGCAAGACTTTGCCACGCGCCATTTTCGGCTCCGGCGTGCTCATCGCGCTGATTTACATCGCCGGCACGGTTGCGGTTCTGGCGTTGCTGAAAGACACCGCCGTCGACCCCAAGAGCGGCGTCTTCCAGGCCATCACCGCGGCGTCGGCGGTTCTAAAGGTCGGCGCGATCGGCATCATCGCCGCGCTGCTGGTCACGGTGGGAAACGCGGGCGGCGTAGGCAGCACGGTGACGGGAATTGCGCGCGTGCCGTTTATGGTGGGCGTGGACCGATATTTGCCTTCCGCCTTCGGCAGAGTTCATCCGCGCTGGAAGACTCCGCACATTTCCATCCTGGTGCAGGCGATTATTTCTGGCGCGATTCTGCTGCTGAGCCAGATCAGCGAGACCACCGTCAGCGCCTATCAGATCCTCGTGGATGCGACTGTGATCCTCTACTTCATCCCGTTTCTCTACATGTATGCCGCGGTGATCAAGCTGGCCTATCACCCGGGGAGAGAAAAAACGCCGGGCGCGGTGCTGATCCCCGGCGGCAAAATCGGCGTATGGATCGCCGGCGGGCTGGGTTTCTTGGTTGTGCTGCTGGGGATCGTGCTGTCGTTCATTCCGCCGGGCGAGACGGAGAACAAGCTGCTATTCGAGGTCAAGCTCGCGAGCGGGACGGCGCTCGCGGTGCTGTTCGGAATTGTGCTCTATGCTCGCGGCGCGCGCGTGAGGTCGCGCCAGCGAGAGAGCGTCGGCTCGCGCCCCACGCGCGGCTAGAAAAGCGCGCGTGCCGGGCTCTAGCCGGACTGAACCCGGGCGCTACAGGGCTATCGCCAGTTTCTGTGGGGCGCCGCAGTGCGGCGCCCACGTTTGCGAAGCGTGGCGTTTCTCAGAATCCTTCCTCGACAAGCCGCTCGACGCTAAGCGCGGCGGACGCCGCGGGGCGGCGCGCTTCCAGCAAGCGTTCCAGATACTTTGCCAAAATATCGGCTTCGAGGTTGACGGCGTCGCCCACGCGCAGCGCCTGCAAGTTTGTATTCGCGTAGGTGAAGGGAATAATTGCCGCTTCGACGGTGTCGCCCGCGATATTTGCCACGGTCAGGCTGATTCCATCAATGGCGATCGAGCCCTTCATGGCCACGTAGCGCGCAAGCTCTCGCGGCAGACGCACGCCCAGCCACCAGTTCGCGCCATCAGCTTCCCGTCGTTCTTCCCAATGGGCCACGCGGCCGATGCCGTCCACGTGGCCTTGCACGAAATGGCCGCCGAACTCCTTGCCCGCCGTCAGCGGACGCTCCAGATTCACGCGCGTGCCGGCTTTGATCTCCGCGAAGGAAGTGCGGCGCAGCGTTTCCGAAGAGAGATCGGCGGCGAAAACTTCGCCGCTAATCTCCACGATGGTAAGGCAGCAGCCGTTCACGGCGATGCTGCCGGATACGGCGAGCGAAGCGGCCAGCGGTCCGGCATGCACGCGCAGCCGGCCGCCTGCCGTGCCGGTTTCGAGCGCGCCTTCGAGGGCGCCCTTTTCGACGGCGCTCTTATCGAGCGCATCTTTTCCGACCGCGCTCTTATCGAGCGCTTCGACGCGCCCGACGTGCTCAACGATCCCGGTAAACATCGCGGAGGTATCCTTCCACGGCGAAGTCGGGGCCAAAAGTTTCCGTGCGAATGCCGGAGAGCTCGCGCACGCGAAGCGATCGCGCACTTTTGCGCGAAGGCAAGCCCGGCAGAGAACTGCCGAGCCCGACGAGCGTGGGCGCGTAGAACAGGCGAACTTTCTCCACCACATCGGCTTCGAGAGCCGCCTGGTTGAGCAGCGGGCCGGCCTCGAGCATCACGCTCAGGATATCGCGGCGGCCCAGTTCTTCGAGCACGGTTTGCAGGTCGGGGCGGCTGCGGCGCGCGCGCACGTGAAAAACCTTAGCGCCATGCGCGCTCAGCTTTTTGGCGCGAGCGCTCGACGTACTGGCGCAGGTGAAGACGAGCACGTCGCCTTGCGCGGAGCGAACCACCTGCGACTTCGGGCTGAGCCGCAGCCGCGAATCGAGAATTACGCGCAGGACCGGCCGCCGGCGCCGCAGCCCGCTGCGATCGGTGAGCAGCGGATCATCGGCAAGAATCGTGCCGATGCCGGTCATGATCGCGTCCGAGGCGTGCCGCATACGGTGCACCTCGGCGCGAGAAATTTCCGAGGTGATCCAGCGCGGCTGGTTTCCATTGCGTGATCGCGGCAGCACCAGGCTGCCATCGAGCGTCAGCGCCGTTTTGAGCGTAACCAAGGGGCGCCGCTTGCGAATCCACCAGGCGAACGCCTCGTTGAGGCGGCGCGCCTTTTCCAAATGGGGATCCGAATCGGGGTTGGAATCCGCGTCGCCATCCACGCGAATTCCCGCCGCGCGCAGCTCCTGGAATCCGCGCCCCGCGACCCGCGGATTGGGATCCCGCATCGCCGCAACGACGCGCGCGATGCCAGCCGAAATCAGCGCGCGTGTGCAGGGACCGGTGCGCCCCGTGTGGCAGCACGGCTCGAGATTGATGTACAGGGTTGCGCCGCGAGCGTTCTCGCCCGCGGCTTCGAGGGCGATGATCTCGGCGTGGCGCAAGCCGTCGTAGGTGTGGAAGGCTTCCGCCACAACGCGGGCGTCGCGCACGAGCACGGCGCCGACCATGGGATTGGGGCTGGCCAAGCCTCGTCCCTTGGCGGCGAGCTCCAAAGCTCGCGCCATATATTCTTGGTCATGGGCTTGGTCATTGTTTTGGTCAAGGGCGCGGTCGCGCGTGTGCGCGTCCGCGATGCTGCCGGAGGTCGCTTTCATCTCGGGCGCTTGGCGCGGCATCGCTGATTAATCGAAGAGAGAATTCACAAACGTTTGCGCATCGAACGGCGCGAGGTCGTCGGCCGTCTCGCCGGTTCCCACGAAGCTGACCGGCAGGCCCAATTCGCGCACGATGGGAATGACGATGCCGCCGCGGGCGGTGCCGTCGAGTTTGGTGAGCACGATGCCGGTGACGCCGGCCGTGGTGGTGAACTCGCGCGCCTGCGCGAGGCCGTTCTGGCCCGTGGTGGCGTCGAGCACGAGCAGCAC
>WNGQ01002023.1_pt1 | contig 22576 bp, 22 predicted proteins | sample 5407661 | NCBI WGS metagenome assembly WNGQ01 (sample SAMN13153382, study PRJNA577476) | soil metagenome | isolation source: 60 cm soil or saprolite under Garry oak tree replicate 2 | place: USA:California | collected 2016-06-15 | reverse complement strand
CTCGCCGATCTGGAATGGCAGGGCGCCTACGAGCGGCTGAAAGATGTCTGCCACCGGCTGGGCGATGAAAAGTTCCCCGGGCGGGTTCCGAGGTGGCGCGAGAGATGAATTTGGCAGCGCAAAGAAGCGCAGAAGAAGCGTAAACACGCATTAACTTTTCATGGGGTATCTTTGATGAATAAGATGTATCTCCCGACCGTAGGCCCACAAGATTGGCAGAAGCTGCTGGCTGATCCTGAAAAGCAGTGGAGACGCGTCGCAGAGGCGATGAAGGACCCGGAGGACACCCTGATCGTCGAAGGCTTCCCCCAGCTCGATGCCCAGACCGGCAGCATTGCCGTCTTCGCCACCAATACCACGACCAGGAAGCTCCAGCAGGCGCAACGACAGACCCGGCCAGCCCAGGCAGCCTCCGACGGCCAGTAGCACAGGAGGGGCACATGGAACTGACATTTCTCGGAGGTGCCTCGGAGGTGGGAGCCTCCTGTACCCTGCTCCATGTCGCAGGACATCGCCTGCTCATCGATGGTGGCATGCGCCCCGCCGCCAAAGCGGGACAGCCGCGCCTCCCCGATCTCGCCCTGCTGGATGGCGCACCGCCAGAAGCCCTGCTCATCACACATGCCCATATCGACCACACCGGGGCACTCCCACTCGTCGCCTCCCGGTTCCCGCACCTGCCTATCTACGCCACCGACAGCACCCGCGTGCTCACCGACATCCTGCTGCGGGATGCGGTGCGCATCATGGAGCAGGAGCACTTGCGTCCTGAGGGTGAGACCCCACTCTACGATGCTGCCCAGGTCGATGCCTTCTTAGGCCGCATCACCACGGTGAACGTCCAGCAGGCGTTTGCGCCGCTCCCATCGGTTCCTGGCCTCACCGTCCGCTTCCTGCCTGCGGGACACATCCTTGGCGCGTCCATGCTCTTCTTCGAGACACCGGAAGGCACGCTCCTGCATACCGGCGATATTTCGGTGACCGATCAACGCACCATCAAAGGACTCGATGTACAGGCGCTCCCGCAGGCTGATGTGATGGTCTGCGAGGGCACCTATGGCAACCGCACCCATACCAATCGCAAGGAAGAGGAGCGCAAGCTGGCCGAGACGGTGCAGTCTGTCCTGGCGCGTGGGGGTCGCATCCTCTGCCCGGCCTTCGCGGTGGGGCGCGCCCAGGAAGTGGTGCTCATCCTCAAAGCCTACCGTGCCAGTGGGCAGGTCTCCACCGTACCCATCTACCTCGATGGCATGGTGCGTTCGGTCTGCACCGCCTATCACCTGCAAGCGCACGATCTGCATCCCAACCTGCAACGCTATCTCAAGAATGCCAGGCGACCCCTCTTCGCCGACCCGGACCTCCAGATCTTCGCGGTGCGCAGCCAGGACCGGGCGACGCTCGTGAGACGAACTGATCCCATGATCGTGATCAGCAGCTCGGGCATGCTCACCGGAGGAGCCTCGCCCCTCTACGCTGCCGAAATAGCGACGCGCCCGCAGGATGGCACCCTCTTCACCGGCTACCAGGATGAAGAGAGTCCGGGGGCGGCTCTGCTGAGAGCGCAGACCGGAGATGTGCTGCGACTGGGCGAGCAGTCCATTTCGCTCGCCTGCCAGGTGGCGCGCTACAACCTCTCCGGTCACGCTGATGCCGAGCAGATCGTGCATGTGGTGACCAAAGTGAACCCGCGCCACCTGATCCTGGTGCATGGCGCACCGGAGTCTCTGGAGGCACTTGCACGCCGTTTCCCCAGGCTGCACGTGGATATCCCGGAGGTGGGCAGCCGCCTTGTCTGCACTGCTCGTTCCTCGGTACGTCCACTGAGCGCTCGGTCCTGCGCGGCCCTGGACCTCAGTGGAACTGGGACAGCACTACTACGGGAGGGCATACCGGCCAGCGCTGCGTGTCCAGGTGGAGCAGACGCTTGCGGAAGCATCGGCCTACTTCAAGATCGGGCGCGTGGGCGCACAGCCCACTTACCTGCCGCGCTCCCAGAGCGAGACAGAGCAGCTCCATCCCATCTCGCAGTTACCAGCGGGCTCGGTGGTGTTGGTGCAGGGGCAGAAGGCCGCCCCGCAAATCGCACTGCTGCTCACGGCACCGCGAGAAGGGACGGTCACCCTCGTGGCCGAGCAATGGAAGGCGGGGACGCGTCCGATGAACCTCATACAGCTCGTCCCTCACCTGCGGCGGGAGGACCTGCTGGCGCTCCCAGCGGAGGAGATCCGAGCGAGCCTGCACGCTTGGCGAAGTTGGCTTGAGCAGGAATGGGTGGACCTGTTCACGTGGTGGGTCCAGTGCCGGGGGCAGAGCTTCACCTACGTGTCCCTGTGCGCGCAGCTCCCCTCCGACGATCTGCGTTTGGCCTGGGGGTCGGAGTTGTTAGAGCACGGCCATGAATTGTTTCGCCGGGATGGACCCAGTTGGACACCGGTCGAGGAGCAGCGGGTGCTGAGCAATGCGGGATTTGTTCATCACCTGGAACTGCTGGAGGCGGGAGCAGGCAGACACGTGCTCATCAATGGACGGCGCGGCACACTCACCGGACGCAGCACCTGGCGCTACTTCGAGGTGCGGTGGGATGAGGGAGAAGAAGCCGGAGAGCCCACGCGGGTGCGGGGGCACCATGTGCAGATAGTGGGAGAGGCGAGAGATGATGTCATGAGCTCCTGACCAAACGAACACTGACGGGATGCCAGCCATTCAAACGACGATCCGATACACGCAGGTGAACCACGAACAGGTGAAAGAGAAGCTGAAGCTGCTTCGGGGGTAGCGCCTCACCATTTGGGAGACATATGTCTAGCAAGAAGTTTTGCGCACATCCAATGAGGCTTGACGTATGAGAAAAACGATCATCAGGTCGCTCAGCATTATAGGTATCTTCTTCGTGCTTTTCGCAGCACTCATTGCCGTTGTCCGTTTTTACCCGTACACCTATAATTTTCCTGCTTATCCCAAAATAACCCATACCCAATCCGGGGCAGCAGGTGACCCGATCAACATGCTCTTTGTCGGTGTCATTTATTAGATAAAATTTACGGTTTCTCAGAAAACTTGCCACGCTGCCAAGTGCCTCCAGCGAATCGGTTTTCTCATATAATTTGGCACAGCATCGTCTCTCGTTCTTTTTCCGCTCTCCACTTCTCTCCTTCGTGAGATCCTGCAACATTCTTGCCACAATATCTGAGAAATGCGCCAACAAATGGGTAATAATGGTCGCATTTCTGGCGAATCTCAGGTATACTTCCTCTTGAGAGAAAGAGACACGCGATTCCAGCACAACGGAAGCGGAAAACGATCATGAAAATGACGCCCGAAGCATTTCATACCTGGAGCCAGCACCTTCGGTTGAACTCCGAAACCGAAGCACTCATCGCGTCTATTCGCTCATCACCTCCAGTTCGCCGTGTGAGCGGACGTGCCAATAACATCACTGGACGCTACCCGAGCCCCAAAATGGGAGTGTCCATCCAGTTTGAAAGCGATCGTGTGGAGTTCTGGGCAATCTACGCGATGGAGAGAGACGATGATGTGCTGGAATATTACGACCAGTCCTCTCGTATCCCGCTGGGCTATCGCGCCAAGTCAGGCCGTCGGACGACTCAGTGGCACACCCCGGACTTCTTTGTATTACGGAACGCTTCGGCGGGTTGGGAAGAATGGAAGCCCGCGCAGTCGCTTGATACCTTGGCCGTTTCCCAGCCTGCTCGCTATCACCACGCCGAAACTGGGCAGTGGCACTGTCCTCCAGGGGAGACGTATGCTGAACGACTTGGATTGACCTATCGATTACGTTCTTCCGCCGAGTTCCTTCCCCTTGAGATTCAAAACCTGAAGTTTTTACAGGACTTCTGGGCGCACGAGGTTCCTCCTCACCCAGAGCAAGAGGCGCTAGCACTGGCTCATATCCAGGCTCACCCTGGTATCCCTCTTAGTGAACTACTTGCAACCTACCCTGATCTTGCCGTCGATGTCGTTTGGATCTTGCTTGGCACTCGTCGGGCCTTTACCGATCTCTCCGCCACTCTGCTGATGCGCCATGAGCACGTCACCCTCTATGCACAGGAAACGCAGATTCCCAAGGTTCCCCAAGGGGAGCCTGCTGCCCTGATGGTTCCCCTACCCGATGCGCCTGTGGCCTGGGATGGACGGCTCTGGCGAATTGAAGGGTGGGGAGAGGTGGTGCAGTTGCGCCCAGAAGTCGGCGAGATCTTTACCATGCCGCGAGCTGAGTTTGAGTCTCTGAAGCAGGAAGGCTCCTTGTGGACCGTGGGTTCAGCATCTCCCTCTCCCATGACATCAGAGGTACGTCAACTGCTCACCCAGGCGGGTTCTAAAGCACAACAGGCGGCCAACCAACGCATGACACACATGCTTGCCTACGCACGAGGGGAAACAACAATCGCCCCAAAGCGTTCTGTCCAACGCTGGTGGAAGGCGTTCCAGCAGTCCAAAGCAAAGTATGGATGTGGCTATCTGGGATTGCTTGATCGGGTGGCTGCGCGAGGGAACCGGAACCAGCGCATCGAACCAGCCTCGCTGCAATTGCTGGAAGCAACATTGCAGACCCACTACGCCGCTCCTGCCGGCAAAAGTGCGGCAGCGGTCTATCGCCTCTACCGAGAGCAGTGTCTCAAGCTCGGACTTCCTCCGGTGAGCCAACCGACCTTTTACCGCGTTCGCGCTTGCTTTACCACCAACGAGGTGGAGGCCAAGCGCCGTGGCACACGTGCAGCCTACGCTTCTCAACCCTTTGCATGGCTCGATCAGACGACCCCTCGTCACGGAGAACGCCCCTTTGCTCTCGTTCACCTGGATCATACGGAGCTAGATATTGTTCTGGTTTCCTCACTGACTGGCAAACCGCTGGGCAAGCCCTGGGCGACCTTTCTCACCGATGCCTACAGCCGACGCATTCTGGCATGCTACCTGACCTATGATCCTCCCAGTTATCGCTCGGTGATGATGGCGCTGCGGATCTGCGTGCAGCGTCATCAACGTTTGCCGCAGGAGTGCTTTGTCGATCGCGGTTCAGAGTTTGGCAGCGTCTACTTTGAAACCCTGCTCACGCGGTATTTTGTCACGAAAAAAGATCGTCCATCCGCGCAACCGCGCATGGGTTCGGTCATCGAACGGCTTTTTGGAACAGCGCAGACGGAGCTCGTGTACACGTTACTCGATAATACCCAGGCGAGCAAACATCCTCGACAAATGACGCGTGCAGTTGATCCCAGGCGTCTAGCGGTGTGGACGCTGGAGCGGTTCTCCGCGCGGCTTTGCCACTATGTTTACGAGGTGTATGACCAGATGGACCATCCCGCCTTGGGGCAAAGCCCACGCGAAGCATTTGCCCAGGGGATACAACTGGCAGGCATGCGCACCCATCGTTTCATTCCCTACTCAGAGGAGTTTCTCATTCTCACCTGTCCCACCACGCGTACTGGCTCTGCCAAGCTCGATGCCGCGCGTGGGATCGTCGTGAATGGGTTACGCTACGGCCACCCGCTGATGCGCACCTCAAGAGATGCAGGAAAGCCTGTCGAGGTTCGGTACGAGCCATTTGATATGAGCGTCGCCTATGCCTTTGTCGATGGACAATGGTTGACGTGTACGGCTGATGCGTTCCTTCAGGTTCAGGGGCGTTCGGAACGGGAGTGGGAACTGCTCCTGGACGAATGGCGCGAACACCAACGAGCGCATCACCGCAAGCGGGTGAGCGTTGATAGCGCGCTCCTTGCGACATTTCTGCAAGACGTTCTGGCCGAGGAAGCGCTGCTCTCCCAACAACAGCGCGACCTCGAAGGAGCGTCCATTCGCGAAGCGATTGTGGGCCAGTCAAAGACGGAACGTCTCCCGCCGAGCAATGCCGATGCCGAAATGGACGATGAGTTGGATCTGGCCACCCTTCCCCACTACGAGGAGTATCGCTAATATGGCAAAATTGACACCAGAGGCCAAAGCACGACTCGAAGCCTTTAAGGCCGTCACCGTGGGGCATGCGCACCTGAAAGAGGTTGATGAGCAGTTGTCCTTGTGGGTCGAAGAGCATACCGATGCCACGCATGTGCTGCTGTGTGGACCAGGTGGTGTTGGGAAGTCGAAAGCCATCACTGTCGTGGCAGAACGCTTCGCCAGAGAGGAACCCGATCGCTTCGTGGTTCCGATCCTCGAGCTTTCGCCGATCCCGCCAGATCAGGGACCCTACCTTCGGTTGGATTACTACTGGCAAATCATCGACGCGCTCAAAGAGCATCTTCTGGTCAAAGAACTGCTGGGGAACGTGGCTCACCTCATGGACGCTCCCAAAGCGACTCGCTCAAAACTGGGCGCGATCGATTGGCTGAAGGTGCGTGGAGTGGCAGAGCGAGCCCTGATCCGGGCGCAAGTCCGTGCAGTGTTCGCGGATGAGGGACACCGCCTGATGCAAGGGGATGGAAGTCACAGTGTCGATGAGCAACTGGAATGGCTGAAGTCGTTAAGTAATCGCACGAATGTGTTGCACGTTCTGGCTGGTCCCTATGTCTTATTTGGGTTTCGCAATACAAGTGGGCAACTCGCTCGTCGTGGTCGAGATATTCATTTTGCCCGCTATCATATGCATGACAAAGACGAACGCAAAGCATTTGCCGGAGCCGTGCAGTATTTGCTCGAACGGGTACCGCTCACCTGTGACCTGGATGCCTTTCTCAAACGCTGGCGCTGGTTTGCCGAAGGCAGTGTTGGGTGCATCGGCATTCTCAAGGATTGGCTGGTCGATGCGGTGGCGGCAACCCTGGCTCAGGGAGAGACAATCTTAACCGAGGCGGTTCTTATCCGAACCATGCGAGATAGGGCCAGACGAGTCAGTCTGGAAATGGAGGCACGCGCTGGCGAACACAAAGTGGCTCTCCACAATAGCGAAGGTGCGAAGCAATTTCAGGCTTTGTGGAAAAAGCCTTCAAAAGCGGCAAACGGGAAGATGGAACCGACGCCTGGAAGCATGCCTGGGATGCCGTATGCTGTCCAAGCAGAGCAGGAAGCCAAGTCCGTCTCTACGTCTTTACCCATGCCACACGTGTCTCCCAAACCCACGCAACCTCGTGTGGGTCAGCGTGCCCCAGAACGTGATCCTGTTGGAGAAACAACAGCTTTCCCAGTGCGCAAAGCCATTGGATGTTCTTTTACCGAAGTCATTGTAGTGACACTCGCTCAGATGGAAGAATCCGGAGTTTCACGCTTTGAGTGTCCAACCTGTCTCGCGGTGAGAGATATTCCCCCGAAAAGGGAGCGTGTGAAGTTTCCCTGGCACCCGAAACGCACGACCGCTACCCCCAATCAGGGGTTACGCTGGGTGAAGCAGGAAATCGCCTGGAAACTTTTCGACTCATAAGCGCTGTCCATTGTGTAATTGAAGCCGGCTGTCCCAACCGGAGCCGCGCAGGGAGGGTGATCATGCAGAACTTGCCAACGGGTACGGTCACGTTGCTGTTCACCGATATCGCGGGGTCTACGCGCCTGCTGCACCAGCTGGGTGAGCGTTACGCCAGCATGCTGTTGGAGTGCCGCCAGGTCCTGCGCGCAGTTTTCGAGCAGTGGAACGGGAACGTCGTGGACACCCAGGGCGACGCCTTCTTCGTGGTCTTTGCCCGCGCCACCGATGCTGTGTCAGCAGCTGTGGCTGCGCAACGCGCTCTCGCCTCCCACGCCTTTCCGGAAGGGGTAGCGGTGCGCATGCGCGTGGGTCTGCATACGGGTGAGCCGCAGCGGACTGCTGATGGCTACGTCGGCCTGGATGTGCACCGCGCCGCACGCATCATGAGTGCCGGGCACGGGGGACAGGTGCTGCTCTCCCAGACGATCAGTCCCCTCGTTGAACAGGATCTGCCGGAGGACGTACACCTGCGCGATCTCGGCGAGCATCGCCTCAAGGACCTGGGACGCCCCATGCGCCTCTTCCAGCTCGTGACCTCCGACCTGCAGGCCTCCTTCCCACCGCTGCATACCCTCGAGAGCTCCCTCAACAACCTGCCTGTCCAACCGACACCGTTTCTTGGACGCGAGCACGAGGTGGCAGCCATCGCAGACCTGCTGCGCCGCGAGGACGTGCATCTCGTGACGCTCACGGGGTCTGGTGGGGTGGGGAAAACCCGCCTCGGCTTGCAGGTGGCGGCCGATCTGAGTGACCTGTTCGCCAGTGGCGTGTTTTTCGTGAATCTGGCTCCCATCAGCGATCCTGCCCTGGTCGTGCCAACCATCGCCGAGACGCTCGCCGTCCGGGAAGGAAGTGGCCAGGCGCTCCTCTCCCGTCTCGCGGAGCACCTGCGACAGCGACAGATGTTGCTGCTGCTGGACAACTTCGAGCAGGTGGTGAGCGCGGCAGAGCAGGTGGCGGCCTTGCTGACTGCCTGCCCACAGCTCAAGGTCCTGGTGACGAGCCGGGAAGTGCTGCATGTGCGAGCCGAGCATGAGTTTCCGGTACCACCACTGGCCTTCCCCGACCCCAACCATCTGCCCGATCTCGCGGCCCTCTCGCACCATGCGGCGGTCGCGCTCTTCCTCCAGCAGGCTCAGGCAGTCAAGCCCGATTTCCATCTGACGGACGCCAATGCCAGCACCGTAGCTGAACTGTGTGTCCGCCTGGATGGGTTGCCACTGGCCATTGAGTTGGCGGCGGCCCGCATGAAGCTGTTCTCGCCGCGGGCCTTGCTCGCTCGGCTGGGGAGCCGCCTCTCTGTCTTGACGAGCGCGTCGCGGGATGTGCCAGCGCGGCAGCAGACGTTGCGCAACACCATTGCCTGGAGCTACCAGATGCTCGATGCGAAGGCTCAACGGCTCTTCCGGCGACTTTCCGTTTTTGTTGGTGGATGCACCATGGAGGCCATAGAAGCACTCTGCACTGAACGCGACGGCAGCGAATCAGAACCTGTCCTGGACACCGTAGCTTCCCTCGCCGACAAAAGTTTGCTGCAACACGTAGAGCAGCAAACGGGAGAGGAGCCACGATTCGCCATGCTGGAGACGATTCGTGAGTATGCGCTGGAGAGCCTGGATGCCCTCGGGGAAACAGAGGCAGCACGAAGGGCACACGCCGCCTACTTCCTGCGACTTGCAGAGGAAGCTGAGCAGGGCATGGCAGGCCCACCGCAAGCGGTCTTGTTGGAGCGCCTGGAACAGGAGCACGACAACCTGCGAGCAGCCATGCAGTGGTCACTGGAACAAGCAGAAGAGGGGAAAGCCATGGCCTTGCTCTTGGGAGGAGCGTTACAATCATTCTGGTATATTCGAGGGTATTACGGTGAAGGGCGGGATTTCTTGGAGCGAGCACTCTCGCGAAGTGATGAAGTGGCAGCACCAATACGGACAAAGGCCCTGTATGCGGCTTCGCAACTGCATAATGCTCTGGGCTCCCTTGATCGAGCGGAGGAACTATGCGAGCAGAGCCTGGCCCTGTACCGGGAACTCGGAGACACTATGGGCATTGCCTCCTGCCTCCACTTGCTGGCAGACATCGCCTCGGGACGGGGAAACCTCGCCGTGGCCCGCGCGCTCGGGGAAGAGTCCCTGATGCTCTTCAGAGAGGTAGGTGACAGGAGATCAGTCGCCTATCTCCTGTTCCACCTGGGGAGTGTGGCCGTCGATCAAGGGGAGTACGCCAGGGGACGCGACCTGCTCACTGAGAGTTTGACGATCAACAGAGAACTCGGAAACACTCGAATCGTTGCTCACTCGCTCCTCTACCTGGCGCAGTTGTACCATGTGTCTGGAGGTGACCTGGCGCAGGCACACACGTGGCTTGACGAGAGCTTCGCACTCTTTAGAGAGGTGGGCGACAAAGAGGGGATCGCCTCCTGTCTCTCTCTCTCAGGGAGGCTCGCCCTCAGTGAGGGGGATACGGCCTCAGCACGCTCGCTCAATGAGCAAGCGCTGGCGCTCTTCAAGGAGATGAAACAGCAGCATGGCACAGCTCTCTCACTTTACGCCTTAGCGCAAGTGGCCGCTGCTCAGGGGGACCACGCGGGTTCCCAGGCTCTCTACGAGCAAGGCGTAGTGGTGGTGCGCAAGTCGGGTGACAAATGGACGATCCTCTTTGGCCTGGAAGGGTTGGCAGCAGCGGTTGCCGCTCAGGGAAACCATACCTGGGCAGCTTACCTCTGGGGTGCAGCGGAAGCCCTGCGTGAAGCTATCGGAGCGCCCCTCCCGCTGGTTGAGCGTGCCCCCTATGATCGGGCGGTAGAGGCTCTCCGTACCCAGCTTGGGGAGCAAGCCTTTGCCGCAGCGTGGGCCGAGGGACGCACGCTGTCACTAGAACAAGCCCTTACCACACCAGGACGGGAAGCACTCCCTGCCTCCACCCAGGAAGAAGAATCATTCTCCCCTGCTCCCGTATCTCCTCCACCCAATCCTGACGGGCTGACGGCCCGGGAGGTCGAGGTGCTGCGACTGCTCGCAAGAGGACTCTCCAACGCCCAGATCGCCGAAGAACTCATTGTGAGCCAGCTGACCATCAAAGCGCATCTCCGCTCTATTTATAGCAAGTTGGAGGTCACTTCCCGCAGTGCGGCCACCCGCTACGCCCTGGAGCACTCCCTCAGCTGAAGGCCATGCACGATAGGTTGCACCACTATTCCGGCCTCGTCTGACATCGAGGAGTGCAGGGAGGACGAACTCGTGACATTCCTCAAGCACCGTCTAGTTCTTTCGAACTAGACCTTCCCTGCTTCTCCCCGTGGTACAAATACCTCCCGCGAACGATGCGTTTTGCCCCTTGCCGACATACACTGTGAGTGAGGAGTTCACCAGGGTGAGTACACAGAAGCAAGCACGTCAGGTCCCGAAGATCAGGGGACGCGCCCAAGAGCAAAAAGTCGAGCACCAGGATGATCTCCATCACGCATCACGAAGGAGAGCAGAGATGGCAAAGAAGGAACCGGTGGACGAGCGGAACCTCGATGGCTCTGGCGCCCCGACCATTTCGTGGGAGCGGGCGCGCGAGCGGTTCGAGGAGGATGCGGGCATTTCGCCAACCCATTGGCTGGCAACGGTGCGCACGGACGGCAGGCCGCATGTCATGCCAGTATGGACCGTCTGGGTGGATGGTGCCTTCTACTTTGTGGCAGGCACCACCACGCGCACGAGTAAGAATCTCGCGCAGAATGCGCACTGCGTCATCACCGTCGCAAGCTCAGGACTCGATCTGGTCATCGAAGGCGAGGCCAGGAAGGTGAGCGACGAAACCAGGCTACAGCGGATCGCCGACGCCTACGCGGTGCAGGGATGGCACCCCACGGTGCGCCATAGCGTCTTCTACGCCGATGACGGAGCGCCAGGCACGGGTCCGCCTCCATACGACGTCTACGAAGTTGTTCCTGTGACCATCTTCGGCCTGGGCACGGACGAGCCCTACGGCGCGACCCGCTGGCGTTTTTAGCCCGCAGCGAACGACTTCGCCTCCCGTCAAGAGTGCGGTTCCAGGTGGAGGTATGCTACCCATCATACCGACTCAAAACAGGGGGTACACATAAGGGGCGTGGTCCATGGCGGAAAAAGAGGCGCGGCGAAGTCTCTCCAAGCTCAGGGTGAGCGTGCAATCACTTTCTAGAGGGATCTACCGGATCAGGCACAAAGCAGCCAAAGGAGGGCGCTATGGAACTCATGCTTTTCGTTCTTGCGCTGATTCTTCTTGCTCGCACGGCTCTACGCCGAGGGGCGGACAGCAGGGACAGTATCGACAGCCCGGAGTGGCAACGGCGACAACAGTGGGACGGTTTTCACTAGCAAGCGGGCGGATTCATGGAACAGATTACTTCAGAAAAGAGAAGGAGAAGACCTATGAGTAATGTCTTGAGTAACCAACAGAGAAGTGCAAACCTGTCAAGCAGCCGGCAACGGATGAGGAGCGTGACGTTGTGGACCATTCAAGGGGTCAGCATATCGAAATGTGAAATGTGTACGCGAAGGAGATAAATTGGCCTGGAGAGCCAGACGAGCATTCAACAGGAAGGAGCATGAGAGAGATGAATGACTACAATCGCCGCCTGATTGAGGAGTTTCGTGCACATGGGGGCAAAGTTAGTGGGTACTTCGAACACACGCCTTTGCTCCTGCTCAAGACCACCGGGGCCAGGAGTGGAAAGCGTCACACGACTCCAATGGGATATATGCCCGATGGCGACCGCCTGATCGTGTTCGTCGCCAACGGTGGCTCACCGACGCACCCGGACTGGTATCACAATCTGCTGGCGCACCCGCACGTCACCGTCGAGGTCGAGACCGAAACCTTCGACGCCATCGCTGTTGTTACCGCAGATGCGGAGCGAGATCGGCTGTGGACCCAGAGAGTGGCGGTGTACCCCTTTTTGGCCGAGTATCAGGCGAAGACGACCCGCCAGATCCCGGTGATCGCGCTCTCCCGACAAGAAAGCTGAAGACCATGAGTGGCTCCGACCAGCTGGCGTTCGGCTACGAAGCGCGTGACATGCCCAGAAGCACGGAACGTAGAATGACATCAATCTGGTATGAAATCCTGCCTGTCACATTGGAGGCGGAGCAGGTCGTAGTGCTGTACCGCTGTGAAGATGATGAGGCACAGCCCTGGCTTCTGCCTCATCAAACCGGGACGCACCCAAATGATGCCATTCTAGCGCATCTCGAACGCTGTTTTGGCGACCTGTTTGAGCCGGAGGCATCCATTGTTCACTCCACCTCATGGCGCTATTGCCAGCGAACCGAACGCGTCATTCTCACCTACCTGGTGGTGATGCCCCAGCGCGCCTGGAGTTACAAGCGGATTGCCAGCGATCGCATTATGGCACGTCGTCTGGGGAAGGTGGAGCAGGCGCGAGGCGACCACTTACATCCACCTGAAAAGATCGAAGTGAACCACGTCCTCGCGCACGCGCTCGACCATCTCGCGATGCTGAGAAACTCTGATGAGCGCATCAACGAGGTTCTCGAATCGGGCTGGATAGAAGTGCTTGAGACAAGGATACCGAAGCCAGCCGGGTATGTCGAGGTGGAAGAGATCAACTAAGCAGAGTTTTTCGGTCATCAGAACTGAAAGGGTGATCGCAGGGCATGGCTCAAAAAAGGGCAGACCCTTGTAGATCCCAAAGCGTTGTTTCTGAACAGAAGACAGAAACGAGCCACAGGAGGAGAGGACATGAAAAACAACCTTAATGGCATGAAGAATCATCCAGTCGTTTCACACGATGAGTGGCTTTCCGCACGAAAAGCCTTTCTTGCAAAGGATTGGGAGAGAGCATTATGAGTTTGCAACGGGAACGTACCCTCATCCTGGCACCACTGTTGATCCTGGCCGCCGCGTCGTGGGCGATTCTGATCTGGCAGTCCAGGACAATGAACGGGATGGGCATGGGACTGACGATGGGGATGGGAGCCGCGTTGTTTCTGGCGATCTGGGTGGTCATGATGATCGCCATGATGTTTCCCACCGTTGCACCGATGATCCTGGTCTTCGCGCGGGCCCAGCGTGACCGCCACTGCGGAGAACGCGCCGTTATGCCCACATGGGTCTTCGTGGGCGCGTACCTGCTGATCTGGACGCTCTTCGGGGGGCTTTCATATCTCGGTGCGCTCGCGACCTCGGAACTGGCCCAGCAGGTTCCCTGGATCATGATGAACGCGGCCCGCATTGGCGGCGGTATTCTCGTGCTCGCCGGGCTGTACCAGCTGACCCCGCTCAAACATGCCTGCCTGGCGAAATGCCGCACGCCTCAGGATTTCATCCTCCATTGCTGGCGTGATGGTCCTGCTGGCTCCTTTCGCATGGGCCTGGAGCATGGCATCGACTGTCTGGGATGCAACTGGCTGCTCTTCGTCCTGCTTTTTCCCCTGGGCATCATGAACATTGCGGCGATGGCGCTCCTCACTGCGCTGATCTTCGCGGAAAAAGTTTTCCCGCTGGGGACGCGCATCGCCCAATTCGCGGCTCTGGTTCTGATCCTCTATGGCGCACTCGTGATTGTCGTGCCCGCTGCACTCCCATGGAACGCCGCAGGCATGTAATGTGGTGATAGATGAGATGATTTTTCATGAACTTGCGATCTTTGGAGCTGAGGACACTGTTCCTCACTTATAAGAAGAATGAGCTCATCTCCAAAGGCGACTAGCATCTTTTGTCTGGCAGAAAGGACAAGCACTGAGAAAGGGGGTCAGCCTATCGAAACGTGAAACGTGTCGGCTTCGCAGAAAGAGACGGAGCATCCGGCGTGCTCCCCGTGGCGTGTTCCCTGGTGTTGGCTCAAAGCCGAGCTCAGGAGGTGCGGGTAAATTTGCGCGAACGATGGTATGCTTCCTGCAAGGAGGAGAACGGTGATGTGTGGCCACAAGCAGGAAGCGCCCGTTATCCAGGCGGAGCAGCGCGTGGTGGTCGATACGCTGTTGCGCCAGTGGGTGCTCAATCCGCGGGTGCAACAGTACTTGGAGATGGTCAAGGCGCGGGCGCTCGGACAGGATCTGCCAGCGATTGAGGCCAAATTGTTATAACGACAGAAGGAGAGAATCATGAAGGATGAGTCGAAGAACGTCGGGGGGCCGGCTGCCGGTGACACCGACACACTGGGGATGCCTGCGGTGGTCGACCGGGCCACCTATCAGGCGGAACTGGACCAGCTGCGGGTGCGAGAAAAGGCGCACACTCGCGAAGGTGACGCGATTGCGGCGGCTCGCAGGCGGCTGCCGATGGTGGAGGTAGACTCCACCATTCCGCTGATCGGCCCACACGGGCCGGTCACGCTGCTGGAGGTCTTCGAGGGCCGACGGCTGCTGATCGCCTACTATCACATGTGGTACACCGGTCGACCCGCCGCCGAACAGTGCGAGGGCTGCACCTTATACAACGGACAGGTCCGCGAGCTGTCCTATCTGCATTCCCGCGACGTCACCTACGCCACGTTCTGCCAGGGCCCCTACGAGGAGAGCGTCCGCTACCGCGACTTCATGGGCTGGGACGTGCCCTGGTATTCGGTGCAAGACTCCGCCGAGGCTCTGCTGGCTGGGCGTCAGGTCAACTGGTTCTACCTGGTGTGCTACCTGCGGCACGAAGACCGCGTGTTCGAGACCTACTGGACCAACGGCCGCGGTGTCGAGGTGATGGCTCCCGGCTATGTGTTGTTGGACAGGACCGTATATGGGCGGCAGGAGCCGTGGGAGGACTCGCCCGCCGGCTGGCCACAAAGGTGGGAATTCACTGGCGAACAAACATACCGCACCAACGGACGTCCCACCGCCCAATGGTCCCGGCTGGCGGCCGGACGCTCCGATGACCTCGGCACTAGGGCCACCGCCCCAGACAGCGGCCAAAACCAGTCGTGATCTCTCGATCAGCACCGCCGCCGCGGTGGTGTGCAGCGCGGCGGCCAGTTCCCTCTCTCCATTCGGAGCAGAAAGGAGGCCAGCTCCGATGAACCGGTCGGGGGAGGCACTCAACCCGAGCTTGCCTCCGGCTTGGAGCGGGGCTGGTCGTGATCGAGGAGTACAGTTCATGATAAACAGGATAAACAAGTGCACTATGCATATGCGTTTGCAACGAGCATATCCGCTTTTTCTGGCGCTGCTGCTGATCCTGGCCGCGGCGTCGTGGGGAAGGCTGATCGGGCAGTCGAGCCTGATGAAGAGGATGGGCATGTGTCAATTACACCAACAGGAGGGATCATGACCACTCGAAATGACTACAACCGCCAGGTGGTTGAGGAGTTCCGCGCGAACGGGGGCAAGGTCGGTGGAATGTGGGAAGGTACCCCCTTGCTCTTGCTCACGACCACCGGTGCCAGGAGCGGAGAGCGTCGCATCACGCCGATGGGCTATCTCCCCGATGGCGATCGCCTGCTCGTCTGGGCGTCCAACGGTGGCGCACCCACTCACCCGGACTGGTATCACAATCTGGTGGTGCACCCGCACGTCACCGTCGAGGTCGGGACCCAGACCTTCGACGCCATCGCTGTGGTCACAGAAGCTTCAGAGCGGGAGCGGCTGTGGACCAAGGCCGTGCAATGCTATCCCATTCTCGCCGAGCACCAGGCCAAGACCACCCGCCAGTTTCCGCTGATCGCGCTCTCCCGACGAGCCAGCTGAAGACCAGCAGCGGCTTCGCCGTGGTCCGCATTTATGCAAAAAACTGACGCTCACCCGCTTGGTGGGGATACCCATCACTTTTTTGTAGACCACTTTGGACAGAAAACGACGGCTCGTTTCCAGGGATGATGAGGGGAAGGGCGTGAGGTTCCGGGAAGCATAGCGGGAGGCGAAGGCGGAGTGGGTCGGAGCCGAAGAGCAAGCCAGGCAAGAGCGGATGCCATGGCCAGAAAGCATGACTGGGCGTGCTGGTGTTGGCGGCCTCGCTCGTTGGGTACGCAGATGGGTTTCCCTTGCCTGCTAGGCTTCGTTCCAGCGATCGTTGCAGACGGAGGTGCGCAAGCCAGTTGTATCTTCTGAAAGAGGCAGAACTGTTCTGCCTCTTTCAGAAAAGAAAGGATCGTGCGATGAATGACGTGAGCAAGACACCGCGCTTGCGCGGCAAACATGTGGTCGTCATTGGAGACAGCAGGGGTCTAGCAGTGTGTCGGAGAGAAGCAGATGCCCCTCGTCTCTGCTGGTAGACTTGAGGGCGGAAAACTGGTTGCATCGTCTTCATACGATACGATGTTTGTGTGACACTATCGTTACCACCTCAACAATAGAGAAAGGAGACGTGTGTTCTTCATGATAGACATTGCCCTTGCCACCTACACACAGTTACCCGATCTGGATGCCGATAACGCCCTGCTCATTCCCGCGCTGGCAGAGCGTGGTCTGCGCGCGCGGCCTGTGGTATGGAACGATCCGAGTGTGGATTGGTCCCTGCCCAAAGTCACCGTGATTCGCTCAACCTGGGACTACCATCATCAGCGTTCCACCTTTCTCGCCTGGGCCGAGGGCGTTGCGCGCCTTCACGACCTCTGGAACCCGCTGGAGCTACTCAGATGGAATACCCATAAATTCTACTTGCGTGATCTGGAACAGCAGGATATTCCGATTATTCCCACACTCTGGCTGGAGCAGGGAACGAGAGCCGATCTTGCTGTCTTGATGAAGCAGCACGGCTGGCCAAAGGTCATCATTAAACCTGCTGTCTCTGCCAGCGCGTACGCGACCATGCTGGTGACAGTGGCGACGGTCCAGGCTGGCCAGGCCCATCTCGACCAGTTGCTCTCGACTGCCGATATGTTGCTGCAACCTTTTCTCTCCACGGTGACCAGTTCGCACGAACGCTCTCTGATCTTCATCGCTGGGCAATATACACATGCGATTGAACGGATGCCAGCTCTCGACCTGGACCTCTCTGGCCAGGATCGGCTCATCGTTCCGCAAGAGGAAGAATTGCTTCTTTCGCGAAAGATCCTTGGCCTTCTGCCTGTTGCTCCTCTCTATGCCCGCGTTGATCTCATTCAGGATGAGGCAGGCACGTTGTGCCTGATGGAATTGGAACTGGTGGAACCGGGATTGTGGTTGGCGTATGCGCCTCACGCTGTGCAGCTTTTTGCTGATGCTCTTGCGAGAGCAATGAAAGTGAGTGTATTTCAATGTTGAGACTCATAGGGTTTCAGAGAACCTGTCGCAATACCTCGCTGGGGGCGCTAAGGCAACCTGCTGGAGTGGTAAAGAGAGCAATCGGCAAACTTTGCCGATTTTGAGTGAGAATATGAGTAGAACATTCAAAAAGGTGGACGACGACCGGGTACTCGATCTGACGGTGCGGCTGGGCGACTGTCTGCCACCCAACCATTTGGCCCGCTTCGTGGTAGACAGCGTGTACATCCCAGGATTCTGTGGCTCACCCGCGATTCCTGTGAATCTGAAGCAAGCGATGGAACACAAAGAAAAGGGGCCCTAGTTGGAACCGATTCATCTGTCCCCGCTTCTCATATATGCTAGAGCTTTCACATAAATTGCAAGTGAGCCACAGAATCGGAACTCCCTCAGTTTTAGTGATGAGGAGGAGAAGAGCCATCGACTTCTCTGGCACTTTCCAAAGAGATAATAGAATGTAAAGCGTGAAACACCTGGGCATCCGTTCTGGAACAACCAGGAAACTCATACACCCGTTTCGGGAACGAGAAAGGACAGAAACATGGCCACCTTCGTGAAATCGCCTTGTGATGAAGGAGTTATTCGCTCTGCCCCTAAGGCTCTGCCCTGCACCCCACATGTTGGGGTCTGGGTGCTCGTCGCCACCATCCTGGGATCGAGCATGGCCTTTATCGATGGCTCCGTGGTCAATGTCGCACTGCCGATCATCCAGAGAGACCTCAACGCCACGACCGCTGATGTCCAGTGGATTGTGGAAACCTATGCGCTTTTCCTGGCCGCGCTCATTCTGGTGGGAGGATCCTTGGGTGATCACTTTGGGCGGCGGCGCATCTTTGCCCTTGGCATCGCGGTCTTCATCCTGGCCTCCATCTGGGGTGGCCTCTCGCCCACGGTGCTGTCCCTGATCCTGGCGCGAGCCGTGCAGGGCATCGGGGCGGCCCTGCTGGTGCCTGGCAGCCTGGCGATTATTAGCGCCTCGTTCAGCGACGAGCAGCGCGGACGAGCGATTGGCACCTGGTCGGGGTTTTCCGCGCTCACCACCGTGGTGGGTCCGGTGCTTGGGGGCGTGTTAGTGCAGTACGCCTCCTGGCGCTGGGTCTTCTTTCTCAATGTCCCGCTGGCGGCAGTCGTGCTGGCTGTCCTGTTCTGGCGAGTTCCCGAGAGCCGTGATCCCGATGCTTCCGGAGGACTGGATTGGTGGGGGACACTGCTGGTGACGCTGGGATTAGGAGCGCTCGTGTACGGGCTGATTGAGGCGGGCTCCCTGGGCTTCGGCACTCCGCTGGTGCTGGGCGCGCTGGTGATGGGTGTCGTCGCCCTGCTCGCCTTCCTGCTGGTGGAAGCGCGTCGCTCGGCCCCCATGGTCCCGCTGACGGTGTTCCGTTCGCACACCTTTAGTGGAGCGAATCTCCTGACCCTCTTGCTGTACGGAGCTCTCAGTGGCGTCACGTTCTTCTTCCCGTTCGATCTCATTCAAGTGCAGGGCTATGCTCCCACCTTTGCGGGTGCGGCCTTCGTGCCGTTCATTCTGCTGATGTTTCTGCTGTCGCGCTGGGCCGGAGGGCTGGTTCACCGCTATGGTGCAAAGCTCCCGCTGGTGGTCGGACCCATGATTACCGCCGTCGGCTTTACCCTCTTTGCGCTGCCCGGTATCACCAGTGGCCCAGGCAGTTACTGGATCACCTTTTTCCCAGCCGTGCTCGTCATGGGGTTGGGCATGACCATCACCGTGGCTCCGCTTACCACCGCGGTGATGGGGGCGGTGGAGCAACGCCATGCCGGAATTGCTTCTGGCATCAATAATGCGGTCTCGCGCACAGCCGGGCTGCTGGCCATTGCCGTCTTCGGGATTGTGGCCCTCTCTGTCTTCACGAGCAGCCTGGAGAGCCACCTGGCGACCCTGCATCTGTCCCCCAGCGTGCAACAGCTGATTGATGCGCAGCGCACCAGGCTGGCTGGCATCACTATCCCCACCACTGTGAGCGATGAGGCGCAGGCGGCGCTCAAGCGAGCGAGCGATGAGTCATTTGTGAGCGCTTTTCGTCTCGTTTCGCTGCTTGGTGCAGCATTGGCTCTGCTGAGCGCATTAAGTGCCTGGTTATTGATTGAGGGAAAGCAACCGGAACGAGCAGGAGGGCCAGCGTCAGCGTCACCGGCTTCGATCGCTGGAGCAAATGAACAAGCACCGCAGATATCGGCGAACTCGTGATCCATTTCTCTGATGCAACCCACCTGGATGCCGTTCGTCGTTTCGCCAGAGCGTTCATCGCGTGAACAAAGCCAGATCGAACAACCGGATAACCAGAAAAGATATAGAACTGTAATGTATCTTTATGAAAGGATGGAGCCATGAATGAATTGAGTAAATCCCATTTACTGTTGGGATGTACCGTTGTAACGACAAGAATGTCACGACAAGAAGGAGAGAAACCATGACCGATCACAAGACCGGAACACGTGAAGAGTGGCTTGCCGCCCGACTGGAGCTGCTCGAGGCCGAGAAGGAGCTGACGCGGCGCAGCGACGAACTGGCGCGGCGGCGGCAGGAACTGCCCTGGGTTCGAATCGACAAGGAGTACCGCTTCGAGACCGACGAGGGCACGGTGTCGCTGGCCGATCTGTTCAAAGGACGCTCGCAGCTGCTCATCTATCACTTCATGTTCGGGCCCGAGTACACCGCAGGGTGCCCGTCCTGCTCGGCGATCGCCGACGGCTTCAACGGCTCCGTCGTCCACCTCGCCAATCACGACGTCACGCTCTGCGCGGTGTCGCGGGCTCCGCTTGCGAAACTGCAGGCGTACAAGCAGCGGATGGGCTGGAGCTTCCCCTGGGCGTCGTCGTTCGGCAGCGACTTCAACTACGACTTCCAGGCTGGGCACACCAAGGAGCAGGAGCAGTCGGGAGTCGTCGAGTACAACTTCCGCGCGATGGACGTGCGGCCGCCGGAGGCCGGCGAGGAGAGTCCAACGGACGCGGCGATCGCGGCGAGCGTTGGAACGGACTGGGCGACGTACGGGCGAGAAGCGCCCGGCATGAGCGCGTTCGCGCTCGAGGATGGCGTCGTCTATCACACCTACTCGACGTACACGCGCGGGCTGGACATCCTCTGGGGCGCATACCAGTGGCTCGACCGCGCGCCACGCGGTCGCAACGAGACCGGCTACTGGTGGCGCCACCACGACGAGTACGACAGCCAGTGAAACCATGGACACGCAACGAAAGAGGACGATGATGAGTGACTTGTCAGGCAGGACCACCGTCGTCGTTGGCGCGAGCCGGGACTTGGAGCGTGGCATCGCTCGCGCGTTCGCCGAGGCTGGTGGTGGCCAGCTAGGCAAGTGCCGGGCCGGAGGTTCTCGTCCTGGTCGCCGGCGACAACCCTGTGATGCGTCCGCTCCAGTACCAGATGTGGGAGACGTTCTCTGTCAACGGGCAGACCGACGTCAAGATCGCGTTCACCTGGCTGCGTGAGGCACTGCTGAAGCCGCTGCCGCCTGGCAGCAGGGTGGTGGTGGTGAGCAACGGAGCTGCCATCAACGGATCACCGGCCAGCGGAGGGTACGCCAGGTCCAAGGCCACCCAGCGGTTCATCGCGGGAGACGCCCAGGATGAGTCGCGCCGTGCCGGGCTGGACATGACCGTCACGGCGGTGATGCCCAGGATGACTCCGTTCGGAGACGTGGGCAGGCGGGGGGTTCGGGCGTACGCGGCGGCCAGACCGAGGAGGCATACCTGAAGCAGCTGGGGGAACTGTTGACCCCCAAGATGGCCGGGTCCGCCCTGGTGGACCTGGTACGGGCAAACCCAGCGACCACTGCCCCCGATACCTGCTCACCGCCGCCGGGCTGCAGAAGCTGCCATGAACACTGGCGCGGGACCGGGTGCCCAGGTCTGGGAACTGCCGTACCCTTGGGGCGCGGCTCCGTAACAGTGAGAGGGAGTACCATGAGTTTGCGACGAGAACATCCGCTTTTTCTGACGCTGCTGCTGATCCTGGCCGCAGCGTCGTGGGTCATGCTGATCTGGCAGGCTAGTATGATGAAGAGTATGGGCATGGGCTTGACCATGGGTATGGGAGCCACGGTGTTCCTGGCGATCTGGGTGGTCATGATGATCGCGATGATGTTTCCCACGACAGCCCCGATGAACCTGGTTTTCGCGCGAGTCCAGCGTGAGAGGCACAGCTCCAGGCTGCCCTGGGTGTCTCCCTGGATCTTCGTGGGCGGCTACCTGCTGATCTGGACGCTCTTCGGCCTGCTCGCGTATCTCGGCGCGCTCACCGCCTCGGGACTGGCCGGGCAGGTTCCTTGGATCATGCTGAACGCAGCTCGGATCGGCGGCAGCACCTTCCTGTTAGCCGGGCTTTATCAGTTCGCACCCCTCAAGCGTGTCTGCCTGGCAAAATGCTGCATACCTCTGGATTTCATCCGTGGGGCCTGGCGTTCCGGCTCCACTGGCGCCTTTCGTATGGGCCTTGAGCACGGCATCTATTGCCTGGGATCGAACTGGCTGCTCTTTGTCCTCCTCTTCCCCTTGGGCATCATGAATATCGCAGTGATGGCAGGGCTTACCGTTGTGATCTTCGCAGAAAAAATGGTCCCGCGAGGAGAGCGCATTGCCCAGGGAGTGGGCCTGGCCCTGATCCTCTACGGCGCGCTTGTGATGGTCGTGCCCGCTGCGCTCCCACTGGGTGGCGCAGGCATGTAACGGGGAGGCACGCAGACAACTGGGGGAGCGGGACGAGCCAGGTGACCAGCCGCTGCGTGTTGGACAGAAGCAGATTGTCATTTATCCTAAAAAATTGGCTATTTCTCAGCAAACTTGCCACGCTCCCAAGCGTTTTCAGCGGATCAGGTTTCTCGCATAAGTTGGATCTTACGCAAGTTTGAAACGTCATGCGCCCGCAGGCGCACCACTCCGCATGAAAAAGAGTAGAATCGAAGGAGCAACCTTCTGGAGAGAAGACGACCAGCGGTATACGCGCGCGAACGTGTGTTTGAAACTGTGC
>WNGQ01002372.1_pt1 | contig 22591 bp, 22 predicted proteins | sample 5407661 | NCBI WGS metagenome assembly WNGQ01 (sample SAMN13153382, study PRJNA577476) | soil metagenome | isolation source: 60 cm soil or saprolite under Garry oak tree replicate 2 | place: USA:California | collected 2016-06-15 | reverse complement strand
CCGTGATACTTTGCCGTTCGGATCATGTCGCGCAGATGATAGTTGCCCTTGAGGGGTATGGCGGGAAGCGGAGCGCCTCCGGTCGTCTTGAAGGCGACCCCGAGCAGAAACGGCCGCCAGCTTACCTCGCGTCCATGCTTCGCCCCGAGCGCGTCGATCTTGGTGCTCGCGATGTAACCGTAAGGCGAGGAAAAATCGAAATAGAACTCGATCGGGCTCGGCATCACGCAAGCTCGATCGCCATGGCGGTCGCCTCGCCTCCGCCGATGCACAGGCTCGCTATGCCGCGCTTGCCTCCGGTTTTCTTGAGCGCGCCGATCAGGGTGACGAGGATGCGCGCGCCCGAGGCGCCGATCGGGTGGCCGAGCGCGCAGGCTCCGCCGTGAATGTTGACCCGGTCGTGCGGCAGGCCGTGTTCCTTCATCGCAGCCATGGTGACCACCGCAAAGGCCTCGTTGATCTCGTAGAGATCCACCTTTGCCGCGCTCCAGCCGGTCGCATCGAAGAGCTTCTTGATCGCGCCCACCGGCGCGGTCGTGAACCATCCCGGCTCCTGGGAATGCGTGCTGTGGCCGACGACCGCCGCCAGCGGTGCGAGGCCCAGTTTTCCGGCGGTGGAACGGCGCATCATGACCAGCGCCGCCGCTCCGTCTGAAATCGAGCTCGAATTCGCCGCGGTCACCGTGCCATCCTTGCGGAAAGCGGGCTTCAGCGTCGGGATCTTCTCGAAGTTGGCCTTGAACGGCGGCTCGTCCTGCTCCATGAAGCGCTCGTTCTTTCCCGCTTTGATGGCAAGCGGCGTGATCTCCCAGGCGAAAGCGCCGTTCTTGCTGGCGGCTTGGGCGCGCTCGAGCGACGCGATCGCGAATCTGTCCTGTTCTTCCCGGGTGAAGTTGTATTTCCCCGCACAGTCTTCGGCGAAGCTGCCCATCAATTTGCCTTTGTCGTAGGCGTCCTCCAGTCCGTCGAGGAACATGTGGTCGACGACCTGCTGATGACCCATGCGGTAACCCGAGCGCGCCTTCGGAAGCAGGTAAGGGGCGTTGGTCATCGATTCCATGCCGCCCGCGACCATGATTTCGTTCGTGCCGGCCGCGAGGAGGTCGTGTGCGAGCATCGCCGCCTTCATCCCCGAGCCGCACATCTTGTTCACCGTGGTGCTGCCGGTTGATAGGGGAAGCCCGGCGCCGAGCGCCGCCTGGCGCGCCGGCGCCTGGCCCTGACCGGCGGGAAGCACGCAGCCCATGATCGCTTCCTGCACTTGATCCGGCTTGATGCCGGCACGCTCGACCGCGGCGCGGATCGCGGCCGCGCCCAGCTGTGGCGCAGCGAGGTCTTTCAACTCGCCTTGAAACGCGCCCATCGGAGTGCGGGCGGCGGAGACGATGACGACTGGATCGTTCAGCATGGCAATTCTCCTTTCATGGCTGCCGGGCTCAAGCGGTCTCGGAAAACAGCTCTCGCCCGATCAGCCAGCGGCGGATCTCGGAAGTTCCCGCGCCGATCTCGTAGAGCTTCGCGTCGCGCCACAGGCGCCCGGTCGGGTAGTCGTTGACGTAGCCGTTGCCGCCGAGACACTGGATCGCCTCGCCCGCCATCCAGGTCGCCTTTTCGGCGGCGTAGAGAATGGCGCCGGCCGCGTCCTTGCGCGTGGTTTCGTTGCGGTCGCAGGCCTGGCCGACCGCGTACACATAAGCCCGACAGGCGTTCAATGTCGTGTACATATCGGCGAGTTTTCCCTGCATCAGCTGGAACTCGCCGATCGGCTGGCCGAACTGCTTGCGCTCGTGCACGTAGGGCACGACCACGTCCAGGCAGGCCTGCATGATGCCGAGGGGCCCGCCCGCGAGCACGGCGCGCTCGTAGTCGAGGCCCGACATCAGGACGTTTACGCCGCGGCCCGCCTCCGTCAGTATGTTTTCCTCCGGTACCTCGCAGTCCTGGAACACGAGTTCGCAAGTGTTCGAGCCGCGCATCCCCAGCTTGTCGAGCTTTTGTGCCGTGGAGAAACCCCTGAAGCCTTTCTCGACGATGAAGGCGGTGAGCCCCCTCGGGCCTGCGTTGGCATCGGTCTTGGCGTAGACCACGAGCACGTCGGCGTCCGGGCCGTTGGTGATCCACATCTTGCTGCCGTTCAGGACGAAGCGGCCCTTTCGATATTCGGCCCGGGTCTTCATCGAAACGACGTCCGACCCCGACCCGGGCTCGGACATGGCGAGCGCGCCGACCCAGTCCCCGGCGACGAGCTTCGGGAGGTATTTGCGCTTCTGGGTCTCGGTCCCGTTCCTGCGGATCTGGTTGACGCAGAGATTGGAGTGCGCGCCGTAGGACAGACCCACGGAAGCCGAAGCCCGGCTGATTTCCTCCATCGCGACGATATGCGCCGCATATCCCACCATGGTGCCGCCATAGGCTTCCTCCACGGTGACACCGAGAAGCCCGAGGGCGCCCATCTTCTTCCACAGATCGGAGGGGAACTGATTGGAGCGGTCGATCTCGGCGGCGAGCGGGGCGATCTCGGCTCGAGCGAAGCCGCGCACGGTGGCGCGCAGCATGTCGATCTCCTCGCCAAGGGCGAAACGCAGCCCTGGCAACTCGATCGCCGGGGTGCCGCCGGAGAGGTTGCGGGCTCGATCCATTCGAGGAGATTCCAGGGGAAGGGAAAGACTTTACTTTACGTTTACGTAAACGTCAATCATAGCTCAAGGCTGCCGGGCCCGTGCGGGGGGCCTGCGGCGCCTTGCGCTCACGAGGATCTTGCGCGACTGGCGCTCGAACGCGCGGATCTCGGAAAGGACCTCCTCGATCTCTTCGCGCTGGCGCTCGAGCTGCTCGCGGCGCGCGGCGAGCGTTGCGACGAACTTCTCCAGCTGAGGCCGCTCGTCGGGCGCAGAATCGTAGAGTTCCAGCATCTCGTTTACCTCGGCGAGGGAGAATCCGAGGCGCTTCCCGCGCAGTATCAGCTTCAGGCGCACCCAGTCTCGCTTGGTATAGACGCGCCGCGTGCCGTCGCGCCCGGGGCTAAGCAGGCCTTCATCCTCGTAGAAGCGGATGGCGCGATGGGTTACGTCGAACTCGCGCGCAAGATCGGCGATGCTGTAGGTTTCGGCGTGCTCGTTCATCGGCGAAACGCGGAGCGCTTTCGTACGGTTTGTGGCGGGCGGCGCCATAATCTGCGAGAATTCGCACCTTTCGCCGCGGGAAGCTTCGGATTCTACTCCGACCTCCTCGCACCATCCAAAGCGCGTGACCCCCGAATCCATCCTGGAGTATCCCCACGCCGCGCCGCCGGCGCCCGGCGAGGCCCTGCAGGTCGCGCCCGGCGTGCACTGGCTGCGCATGCCGCTGCCGTTCGCGCTCGACCACATCAATCTTTGGCTGCTCGAAGACGACGACGGCTGGACCTTCATCGACTGCGGTATCGGCGACGACGCCACGCGCGCGCTGTGGGAACGCATCTTCGCCGGACGCATCGCGGGCCGCCCGATCAGGCGCCTCGTCGTCACGCACCATCATCCCGACCATGCGGGTCTGGCTTTGTGGCTGACCGAGCGCACCGGCGCCGAGTTCTGGATGCCGCAGGCCGAGTATTTCGCCGCGCATGCGATGCGCGAAGGGAGCGCGGGGTTCGGCTTCGACCAGGTCGTGTCGATGTTCGAGCGCAACGGACTCGCCGGAGACAAGCTCGAGCTGATGAAGCAACGCCGCACCAATTATCGGACCCGGGTGCCTGGCTTTCCCTGCGTGTACCGGCGCTTGATGGACGGGCAGGTGCATCGCATCGGCGGCCGCGACTGGAAGGTGGTCATGGGATACGGCCATGCACCCGAACACGCCGCGCTCTACTGCGAGGAGCTCGGCGTCCTCGTCTCCGGCGACATGGTGCTCCCCAGGATTTCGACCAACGTCAGCGTTTGGGCGAACGAGCCGGAGGGAAACCCGCTCGCGCTTTTCCTCGACTCGATATCGCGCTACGCCGGACTGCCCGCGACCACGCTCACGCTCCCCTCGCACGGCCTGCCGTTCAGGGGTTTGCGCGAGCGGATCGCGCAGCTCCAGGAGCATCACCGCCTGCGGCTTGCCGAGCTGCACGAAGCCTGCGAGACGCCCAGGGCCGCGGCGGACGTGCTCGATACGCTGTTTCGCCGCAAGCTCGACACGCACCAGCTCTTCTTCGCCATGGGCGAGGCGATGGCACACCTGCACTTGCTCCACGACGATGGACGCTTGAAACGTTCGGTCGGCGCAGACGGCGTGTTTCGCTACGCTCAAAACTAGCAACATGCCCGCAACGCAGTCCCCACCCGATCCCGCCGAGAGCGCGAGGGTGTTCGCCGAGGTGGCGGAGCGCTCCAGCCGCATCACGGGGGAGTTTCTGCAGCGTCAGGCCGGCGGCCAGGGCGTCGCGTACAGCGACGAGTTCGGAATCGCCCGCGCATTCATGGATCTGGCAGCGCGCATGCTGGCCGATCCCTGGAAGCTCGCGGAGATGCAGACGAAGATGTTCTGGGACCACGTCGCGCTTTGGCAGTCGAGCCTGCTGCGTATGCTCGGAAGGGAAGTCCCGTCGGTCGCCGAGGCAGCCAAGGGCGACAACCGTTTTCGCGACGCCGGCTGGCAGGACCAGTTCCTGTTCGACTACATCAAGCAGTCCTACCTGATCGCTGCGCGCCATCTTCACGATGCCGTGGCCTCGGTCGAAGGCCTACCGGAAGAGACCAGCAAGAAAGTTAATTTCTACACGCGCCAGTACATAGACGCGCTGTCGCCGTCGAACTTCGCTCTCACCAACCCGCAGGTGCTGCGCGAGACGTTGAACTCCGGTGGCCAGAACCTGCTCAAGGGCCTGAACAACCTGCTCGCCGATATCGAGCGCGGCGGCATCCGCATGGCCGACGAAAAAGCATTCAAGCTCGGCGTGAATATCGCCACGACCCCCGGCAAGGTGGTCTTCCAGAACGAGCTCATGCAGCTCATTCAATATGCCCCCAGCACGGAGACGGTGTTCAAGCGGCCGCTTCTCGTGATCCCGCCGTGGATCAACAAGTATTACATCCTCGATCTGCGCGAGAAGAATTCCTTCGTCCGATGGGCCGTCGAGCAGGGCCACACGGTGTTCGTGATCTCCTGGGTCAATCCTGACGGGCGCTATGCCGGCAAGACCTTCGAGAATTACATGTTCGAAGGGCCGCTAGCGGCGCTCGATGCGATCGGCCAGGCGACCGGCGAGAACGAGGTCAACGTCATCGGTTACTGCCTCGGAGGGACGCTGCTCGGCGCCACGCTCGCGTGGATGGCGCAAGGGAACGACCGGCGCGCCGCCTCGGCGACGTTCTTCGCGTCGCTGCTCGATTTTTCCATCCCGGGCGAGCTCGGGGTGTTCATCGACGATGCGCAGGTCGAGAACCTGGAACGGCGCATGCGGGAGCGCGGCTACCTCGAGGGCTCCGAGATGGCGGCCACCTTCAACATGCTGCGCGCGAACGACCTGGTGTGGTCGTTCGTCGTCAACAACTATCTGCTCGGGAAGGATCCCTTCCCGTTCGATCTCCTTTACTGGAATTCCGATTCCACGCGCATGCCCGCGAAGATGCACAGCTTCTACCTTCGCGAGATGTACCTCGCCAACCGGCTCAAGGTACCCGGCGGCATCACGCTGGGCGGTGTGCCGATCGACCTCAGGAAGATCGTGATACCGGCGTATTTCGTTTCCCCTCTCGAGGACCACATCGCGCCGTGGAAATCGACATACAAGGGCGCGCGCATCCTCTCCGGTCCCACCCGGTTCGTGCTCGGGGGCTCCGGGCACGTCGCCGGCATCGTGAATCCGCCGTCGGCGAAAAAATACGGCTACTGGACCGGAGCCGAGCTCCCCGAATCGGCCGACGAATGGCAGGCGGGGGCGAGCCGGAGCGAAGGCGCGTGGTGGATCGACTGGCAGGCCTGGATCGCCGGCCTGAACGGGCCCGACCGGGTGCCGGCCCGCGTTCCCGGCACCGGGGCGCTGCAAGCCCTCGAGGACGCCCCGGGGTCTTATGTGAGCGTTCCCGCCTGAGCCGGGAAATCATCCGGCGGCGCGATCGAGGCTCTCGCGGAATCGCCTGAGATACCGCAAGCCCTCGATGGCGCGGCTGCCATACCAAGCGGTCATCTCTCCGTCGATGAGAGCGATGTTCTTCTCCCGCATGAACGATTCGGCGCGCAGCTCGGAGACATGCGCCTCGCGGAAGAGGTACGGTTCGCTCGACAGCAGCACGACCCGGGCGCCGTCGAGTACGTCGCTGTTGAGCTCGATCTTCGGGTAGCGATCGGCGCAGTCCGCCGGGACGGTTTCCCATTTCACGAGCGCGAGCATCCGCGAAACGTAGGTATCGCGCGACACCGTCATCCAGGGATTTTTCCAGATCAGGTAGAGCACGCGATCGAGCGCAAAGCTGCGCGCCGCCGACTGCAGCGCCGCGTACGCAGCTTCGAATTCACCGCAGAGCGCTTCGGCCCTGGTCTTCCCGCCCGAATATTCCGCCGATCAGCCGGTAGAGCGCCAGGTTGTCGATGGGCGCGAGCGGATGCGTGACGATCAGCTCGGGAACGAACTCTGCGAGCGCGCGCGCGTCATCGTCCCTGTTCTCGTCGATGTTGAGGATGACGTGGGTGGCCCGCAACGCGCGCAGCTTGTCGAGATCGACGTCCTTGGTGCCGCCGACTTTTGGGATTCGGCGAACGACCTCGCGAGGATGGACGCAGAAGCCGGTCCTGCCCACCAGTTGTGCCGCGAGTCCGAGATCGCAGACGAGCTCCGTAATGCTGGGTACCAGACTCACGATGCGCGCTCCGCGGCGCGCCGGCTTGTGCCGCGTGCCCACGGCGTCGACGAGTCCCGCCCCGGGCCCGCTCACAGAGGGAGACCGCGCGCTTTTCGCGGCGCGCGCGCGAAAAGCCGGTCGAACAGCCAGCGCGGCAGGCGGCGAAGCGCAAAGGAAACGAGCGCCATCTGCCAGGGAACGACGGCGAAGCGGCGCTTCCCGGCGATGACGCGGGCAAAGCGCCGTGCTGCTTCGTCCGCACCGATGATGAACGGCATCCGGTAGCGGTTCGACGCGGTCATCGCGGTGCGGATATAGCCGGGACATATCGTGACTACGGCCACGCCCGAGCCGCGAAGCTCCACGCGTAGACTCTCCAGATAGGTGATTGCTGCCGATTTGGAAGCGCTGTAGGCGCCTCCGCCGGGCAGCCCGCGAAAGCCGGCGACGCTTGCAATGCCGACCAGCGTGCCACTGCCACGCGCACGCATCGACGCAACGAACGGCTGAAACGTCGCGGCCATTCCGAACACGTTCGTGTCCATGATCTTACGGAAGGCGGGAAGGTCCTCCGGATTCTCGGACGAGGTGCCGACGCTGATGCCCGCGTTCGCGATCACGATGTCGGGCACTCCGAAGCGCTCCGTAAAATCAGCTGCCACGGCCTGCAGGCTGGCGGCGTCGGTCACGTCCACTTGATAGCAGGACCCGGTGCAGAGCAGGCTCGAGAGGAGCGCCTGTGTCGGGACCAGCCGTCTCGCGCACAGGCCGAGCACCGCTCCCTGGTGCGCGTAGTGCGCCGCGAGTGCGGCGCCGATCCCGCGCGATGCGCCAGTGATGAAGACCTTGGGACCGGGTAACACCGGACGGCAGGGCGCGGCGCTTACCGGAGGCGCTCTTCGCGCGCGAGCTTCACCAGATGGTCGACCACCTGGATGACCTGTTCGGTGCCGCCCGCGAGGCGTGCCGAGGTCAGGAACTTGCCGTCGACGACGAATGTCGGCACCCCGTGCACGTCGTAGGCCCTCAGCAGCTCGCGCGCCTGCGCGACCTTGGCCGCGACTCCCGGTGAGCCGTAAACCTCCGCGAACTTCTGCCGCTCGATTCCGTTACGCGCCGCCCAATCGACCATGATTTTCTCGTCATTGAGCTTTACGTTCTCGAAGTGAAACTGGTCGTAGACCGGCCAGTGAAGCCGGCCGAGCTGTCCCAGGGTTTCGAGCGTATAGAACAGTTTCGCGAAAGGTTCCCATGCTTCCGTGGAAAGCGCCGGCACGCGGCGGATCGCGACATATTCAGGTGCCGTGCCCAGCCAGCGGGAGAGAAACGGCTGGGTTTCGTAGCAGACCGGGCAGCCGTAGTAGAAGAATTCGATCACCTCGATGCGCCCGTCCGCCGCGGCCGCACGCTGGGGTTCGATACGCTGAAATTCGCGCCCCGGCTGGATCTGGGCCGACGCGGCGCCGGCGAGCAGAGCGAACAGCGACGCGAACAGCCATTTCTCCAGGCGGCCCCGCAGTCCCATTCGCTCGAGCGCAAGCCCCGCCACGCTAGGGCTTTGCTTTCGCGAGTTGCTTGCGGGTTTCTCCGATAAGAAAGTCGGCGGTGGCGAGCATCGCCCTGCGAGACGTGCTCGCGACGACGAGGTAGCGGCCCTGCACGGCTAGAGTCGGAACTCCGTCGAGTCGGTACGCGCGGCCCATCTGCGCCGCGCGCCGCAGCTTGCTCTCGACCGTAAACGAGCGGAAAGCGGCGTCGTATTTGGCCACGTCTACCTTCTGCTTGACGAGCCACTCCGCCACCCATTTGGCGAAGGCATCGCCGTGGAGCCTCACGCCGCCCTGCTGGTGGATGGTGTCGAACAAGGGTCTATGCAGCCGATCGAGCTCTCCGATGGCCTCCAGCGTGTAGAAAATCCGGGCATCGACCGCCCAGTCGTCGTTCAGAATTCCCGGCAAGCGCTTGAACTGCACGTCGCGCGGCAGTCGCTTTGCCCAGGATTCGAGGTCGGGCTCGAGCGCGTAGCAGTGGGGGCAGCGATACCAGAAAAACTCGAGCACTTCGATCTTGCCCGAGGACTCGACCGACTGCGGCGGTTTCAATTCGATGTAATCGACACCCTCGGCGGGCGAACCCTGAGCGTACACGGCAAAGGCGAGGAACAGGCCGGAAAGAACGCTCAGCAGACGAAAAAACATGGGGCTTCTCCTTGGCGTGCTGATTCAATTCTTGGCAACATCGGTAATTTTGACCAGCGACGCGTCCACTCCGTTCTGCGTCAGCTGCTGCCGGACGCGGTTGATCTCGTCCACGCGCGTATAAGGCCCGAGCCGCACTCGATACCAAACCCCTTTTTCGGCGAGATTGGCCGGCTCCACGCTCGCTTCCAGGCCCATCAGGGCCAGCCTTGCCTTGAGGTTGTCCGCGTCGGCCGGGTTCTGGAATGAGCCGGCTTGAAGGAAATAGCTGTCCTTGGGCGCGCCGGGCTTGCTGGCTTGCTTGGCCGCCTCCCGCATCTGGCGTTCGGTGACCGGCTCCTCCCGTCCGGGGAGGATCCGGTAGAAATCGAAGCGAGGCTTGTCCTCCGCCTTGGCCGACTTGGGTGGTGGCTCAGGCAGTTTCTGATCGACGAGCGGAGCCTTGTCCGGGGGCCGCGGCCTGTCGGCGAACGGAATGGGTGTCTTGAAGAAATAGATCGCGATTCCGGCCGCTACGCCCAGGCCCAGCAGGAAACCGAAAAAAAGGCCGATCACAAAATTACCGGAGAAGTCCGGTCTGGATCGGGGCAGTTGCTTATAGTCGAAGCTCATAGAGGTAAGGCGTCACATTTTCTCGGGCTGGCTGACGCCCAGCAACGAAAGCCCGTTGCGAAGCACTTGGCGCACTGCAAGGCACAGAGCCAGACGCGCAGATCGCAGCGGCGCCTCGGCAACCAGTATGCGTTCGGCATTATAGTAACTGTGAAATTCACCCGCCAGCTCGCGAAGATAGAACACAACCTGGTGCGGAGCGAGCTCCGCCTCGGCGTTTTCCAGGATTTCGGCATACTCGCCCAGCCGTTGCAGAAGTGCCAGCTCGCGTGCGCCGCTGAGCGGCGCGAGATCGATCTTCTTGAGGGAATCAAGATTGGCGGCGTTCAGCGCGCTTGCGACTGGAAAAGCGCGGTCCTCGCCACCGAACTGCGTTTTCCATTGTTCCACCACCGAGCGGATCCGGGCGTGCGCGTACTGCACGTAATAGACGGGATTCTCTTCGGATTGCGACTTGGCAAGATCGATGTCGAACACGAAATCCGCGTCGGCCTTGCGCGAAAGGAGGAAGAACCGCACCGCGTCCCGTCCGACCTCGTCGATCAGCTCGCGAAGCGTGACGTAGGAGCCGGCGCGCTTGGAAATCTTCATCTCCTCGCCACCCTTCAATACCGTGACCATCTTGTGGAGCACGTAGTCGGGATAGCCCTGCGGAACCGCGCGCTCCCATTTCGAAGACGCGGCCTGCAGCCCGGCGCGTACGCGCGTCACCGTGCCGTGGTGGTCGGAACCCTGGATGTTGATGGCACGGATGAAGCCGCGCTCCCATTTCGCCAGATGGTAGGCGACGTCGGGCACGAAATAGGTGTAGGTGCCGTCCGATTTACGCATGACCCGGTCCTTGTCGTCGCCGTACTCGGTGGTCTTGAGCCAAAGCGCGCCGTCCTGCTCGAAGGTTTTGCCGGCGTCGATGAGCGCCTGAACCGCCTTCTGAACACGCCCGTCCCGATAGAGCGAAGATTCCAGATAATAGCTGTCAAAGCGCACGCCGAAGGCCTGCAGATCGAGATCCTGCTCGCGACGAAGTTCGGCCACCGCAAAACGGGTCACGGCTTCCAAATCCTCGCCGTCGGTGTTGCCCGCCTCGAGGAATTTTTCAGCGATCTCGCGCACGTAGTCGCCGTGGTAGCCGTCGGCGGGAAATTCCGCCCGTACGCCGAGCTTTTCTCGAATCCGCGCCTGTACCGAAAGTCCCAGATTGCGGATCTGCGCGCCGGCGTCGTTGTAGTAGAACTCTCGCGTTACGCGCCAACCCTGCGATTCGAGCAGGGCGCCGATTGCGTCGCCGAGGGCCGCTTGCCTGCCGTGCCCGACGTGAAGCGGGCCGGTGGGATTGGCCGATACGAACTCCACCATCACCGGCCGCCCGCCGGCACGGTCGGCGCGGCCGTAGCGGTCGCCTTCGGTGAGAATGGTCTGGACGATGTGCTGCTTGGCCGCAGGGCGCACGCGAAGGTTGATGAACCCGCCACCCGCGACTTCGGCGCGCTCGAGCCATTCCGAGGGGGGCAGGGCCGCGACGAGCTCGAGAGCGAGCTCCCGTGGATTGCGTTTCAGGGCACGCGCGAGCTGCATTGCCGCCGGGCAGGAAAAATCGCCGTGCTGAGCTTGCTTGGGTCGCTCCAGGGAAATCAGCGAACCCGGCTGCTGCGGCGCGACCTTGGCCAGCGCGCGCGTAAGCAACTCGGTGAGGTGAGACTTGATCTCGGCGGACATTGATTGGCCGAAATGCTCAGTATTATACCCAAGGTGTCGCCCAGATCCGCGATGCGAAGGTACAATACCGGCTGATTCAAATTTCCGAACGGGAGCGTGGAGCTTGGGCAAAGGCGATAAACGCACATTCCGCGGCAAGGTCTTCAAGGGGTCGCACGGCAAGACCCGACCGCGCAAGGCGAAAAAGCCGGCGAAGAAGCCCGCCTGATTTCCGCAGGCGATCAAAACTCTATCGGGTCCACGTCGAGATGCCAGCGCACTCCTTGCGCGGGTGTGCGGTACAGCGAGTCGCTCCATTCACGCAGGAACGCCTGCAGCCGCGGTCGCGAGCGCGATTGCAGCAGGACTTGCGCGCGCTCGACTCCTGCGAGTCGCGCGAGCGACATCGGCGCTGGATCGAACACGGTGATCGAGGCGCCCCTTTGCGGCGCGCGCCCGATCGCCGAGCGCAGGAAGCGCAGCGCGCGAACCGAGTCGCGGCTTTCCGCACGCAGCGCCGCTTCGAAAACGAAGGGCGGAAATCCCGCTTCCCGGCGCTCCGCGAGCACGCTTTTTGCAAACCCCGCGTAGTCATTGCGCACGAGCGCCTGGTACAGAGGATGCTCGGGATAACGCGTCTGGATCAGCACCTCGCCCGGCAGATTCGCGCGTCCGGCGCGTCCGGCTACTTGCTGCAACTGGGCAAAGGCCCGCTCGCTCGCCCGATAGTCGCTCGAGAATAAGCCGCTGTCGGCGTTGAGCACGCCAGCAAGCGTCAAGCGCTCGAAATGGTGGCCCTTGGCGAGAATCTGTGTGCCGACGAGGATATCGGCGTGTGTGGCGCGCTCGAGCAGATCCTCAAGTCCGGTCCTCGTGCGCACAGCGTCGCTATCCACGCGCAGGATCCGCGCGTGGGGAAACTTTTCTGCGAGCGTGATCTCGACGCGCTGTGTCCCGCGTCCAAAAGCCTGTAGATCGGGGTTGCCGCATTCTGGGCAGGCGCGTGGAATGCCTTCGGCCAGTCCGCAATGGTGGCAACGCAGCCGCTGCACGGCCAAGTGCACGACCATGCTCGCCGAACAACGCGTGCAGCCCTTGACCCAGCCGCAGGCGGGGCAGGCCAGCGCAGGCGCATAGCCGCGGCGATTGAGGAAAACGAGCGATTGCTCCCCGCGCGCGAGGCGCGCCGCGAGCGCCTCGAGGAGGGGCCGAACAATTCCCTCCTGGGGCGGATGCACCCGCGTGTCGATTAGGTGTATTGCAGGCAATGCCGCCCGTTCGATGGCGCGTCGCGTGAGGGGCACCAGCTCGTATTTACCCGAGGTCGCGTGATGGAAGCTTTCCAGCGAGGGAGTAGCCGAGCACAGAACGACAGAGGCGCCGGCAATGTGGGCCCGCGTAATTGCGAGGTCGCGCGCCGAATAGCGCACGCCCTCTCGCTGCTTGAACGAGGCATCCTGCTCTTCATCGACCACGACCAGCCCGAGACGTGGGAGCGGCGTGAACACCGCGAGCCGGGTGCCGAGCACGATGTCGGCGCGACCGCTGTGGGCGAGGACCCATCCGCGGACGCGCTCCAGCTCGGCCATGGCGCTCGTCTGCGTGACGATGCACGCGCCCGAGAATCGGTCGCGGAACGCGGCTTCGAGCGCGGGAGTGAGCGCTATCTCGGGTACCAGAATCAAGACTTGTTTGTTGCGCGCGAGGACCTCCGCAATCAGGTGGAGATAGATCTCGGTCTTGCCGCTGCCCGTTACGCCAAAGAGCAAGCTCACCCGGAATTTCTCCAGCCCGGAGCGCAAAATTCCAATAGCGTGTTCCTGCTCCGAGGTCAGTTCGTGCGCGTGGATAAAACGGGGTTCAGACCGCTCGGGTTCGATGGGAGCGATCCAGCCCGCTTCGATGCCGCGCTTCAACAGGTTTCGGCTCCCGGTCGCTTGCGCGTCGAGTTCGGATCCGGATGCCCGGCCCCGCGCGAGCCGTTCCAGCAGCGCTCGCAGGCGCCGGTGCCGCGACGGAGTCGCCGCAAGCGCATCTCTACCGATCGGCGTAAGGACGTAATCGCGCGGGGGGAGGGGGACGGATTTGGCGCCACGCAGTCGCGGTGGTAAAGCCGCGGCGATTACCTCGCCTAGCGGGCCGTGGTAGTAGCCACTGCAGAATTCGACCAGGGCGAGCCACTCGCGCGGAAGAGGCGCCACATCTCGCAGGATTTTTTCGGCCGAGCGCAGTCGGGAATCCGCTACCTTGGATTTCGCCGCCACGTCCCAGATAACGCCGACCACTCGCCTTTTTCCGAACGGAACGAGCACCCGATAGCCGATATCCACACGCGTCGCATCCTCCGAACGGTAATCGAACAACGTCGGCAGCGGCACATCGAGGGCGACACGCAGGATCGTCATCGGGACGGATTGGAGTACGTCGGCGCGCTATTCAAGTAATTTATTCGACCGCTTCGAAAAAGTGCTTGGTTGTCTGAGGTTTTCCGGTTTTTCACAGATTTTGTGAATAACTGTGTGAGTAAGGCTTTCACGCTACTGTAACTCACACTTTCGCAAGGAAATTTCCCAGCTGCTCAAAATGAGGGCGCATTGAAATAAACTTATAAATCACCGGATTGCAGACCTCTCCGGGCAAGTCCTCGAAACTCCGCGCCAGGCGGGGTTTTACGGGCAGCATTGTGCATAAGTCGTTTGGTGCGACCCACACGCAAGACGCGCGTCAGTGAAATTTCGGACTCAATTCCCGCACCGCGGCGACCAGGGCGGCCACGTTTTCCGGAGGCGTGGACTGCGAAACGCCATGACCGAGATTGAATACGTGGCCGGCTCCGCTCCCGAAGGACTCGAGCGCCTTCTGAACCTCGAGACGGACGACTTCGGGCGAAGCGAGCAGCACTGCGGGATCGAGATTGCCCTGGAGCGCGGCGCCGGCGCCGATCCTCCGGCGCGCATCTCCGAGGTCGACGCTCCAGTCCAGGCCGACGCAATCGCATCCGGTCGCGGCGATCCGCTCAAGCCAAGGCGCCCCGCCCTTGGTGAAGACGATGACCGGGACCCGCGCCGCGCCCGAGCCGCGTTTGAGCTGGGACAACACCCTCTGGATGTATTCGAGCGAGAATTCGCGGAACGCCGCCGCCGAAAGGCTCCCGCCCCAGGTGTCGAAGATCATCACCACGTTCACGCCCGCCTCGATCTGCGCGTTCAGGAGCGCCGCGACGGCCCGGGAATTGGTCTCAAGAAGGCGATGAAGAAGACCGGGATGCTGGTGGAGCATGAGCTTCACCTTGAACCAGTCGTCGCTCGCCTGTCCCTCCACCATGTAGCAGGCGAGCGTGTAAGGGCTGCCGGAGAACCCGATGAGGGGGACTTTGCCGGCCAGAGCACGCCGGACTTCGCCGATCGCGTCGGTGACATAGCGCAAGCTCTCGCTCGGGTCGGGTGCGGCGAGCTTCGCGATCGACGCTTCGTCGCGCAGCGGTCGCTCGAAGCGCGGCCCCTCTCCCTCCGCGAAGTAGAGCCCCAGGCCCATCGCGTCAGGAATGGTGAGAATGTCCGAGAACAGGATCGCTGCATCCAGGGGGAACCGCTCGAGCGGCTGCAGCGTGACTTCGGCCGCGAGCGAGGGCGTCTTGCACAGGGCGAGGAAACTCCCCGCGCGGCGCCGCGTCTCGTTGTATTCGGGAAGGTAGCGCCCGGCCTGGCGCATCAGCCATACCGGCGTGTACGCGGTCGGCTGCCTGAGCAGCGCCCGTATGAGCGTATCGTTCTCCAGCGCAGGCATCGGCTCAGAGCTTCATCAAGCGGCGCGCAATGAATTCCCATTCGTCGGCGCTGACCGGGGTGATGGAAAGCCGGTTACCGCGAGCGAGAGTGCGCATCTTGGACAGCTCGCGGTGGCCGCGCAGCTCGGCGAGGCCGACCAGTCGGGTTTTGCGGACGAACCGCACGTCGACGTTGAACCAGCGGGGCGACCCGCGTTTCGCTTCGGGGTCGAAGTAGGGGCTTTGCCGATCGAACTGGCTTGCATCGGGATACGCCGCCGACGAGACTTCTGCGATGCCTGCGATGCCGGGCTCGGGACAGCTTGAGTGATAGAAGAAGACCTCGTCGCCGATCTGCATCTGCTTGAGCATGAAGTTGCGCGCCTGGTAGTTGCGCACGCCGAACCAGGCTGTGGTCTTGCGGGGAGCCGCGGCGAGATCGTCTATGCTGAACTCGTCGGGCTCGGACTTCATCAACCAGAAAGGCATGATCGAGAATCTCGATTCCGGGCTCACAAACGAAAACGCAGGCGCGCGCCTGCGTTTTCATTCGTCGTTTCTGCTTCTTCGTTTGCGGAGTCCCCCGCTGGTGCCGCTAGAACCGATTCCTGAACCTTTCGATTCAAGGTGGTCGCTTTCCGGTCACATCAGGTACATCCGACTAGGGACGCGCACAACAGTGACACTTGGGTCAGCAACCCAATTCAAGCTGTTGGTTCAAGAATTTTCCGGGTCTTGGCGTACACCGCAGGGGACAATTCCTAAGGCACCACTCGACCCATCCGACGCCGTCGCAACTACGGAGCGAGGGCCTGATCGAGCGTCGCCTCCATTGCGGCCATTCTACGCCTGAGCCCCTCGATGTCAAAGCCGCTCGAGTTGTTTCTGGAGTTGAGCAGCTCGTGGGTGATGTTGAGCGCGGCCATGACGGCGATGCGCTCGGCGCTCGCCACCCGACCCGCGCTCTTGATCTCGTTCATCTTCCGATCGAGATAAGCCACCGCGGAGAGAAGCGCGTTCCGCTCCTCTTCGGAGCACGCGACCTTGTAGGTCCGGCCCATGATGGTGACGTCAAGGGTCTTGGACTTCTGATTCATCCTGGAAGCTATTCGGGGATCTGCTTGAGCAGGGTCTCGAGTCGACTGCGCGCCCCATCGATCTTCTCGGCGAGCTGCCGCTTGTCCCCCTGCAAAGCGGCCAGCTGTTGGCGCAGCCCCCGGTTTTCGTCGCGCAGCCGCTGGCACAGTCGTGCCGCCTGGCGAATTTTTTCCTCGAGGGTGGCCAATTCCGTGTCCATCGGCACACTATAGTTTGGAAAATCCTGTTAGGTCAAGGTGTAAGGATTCGTTTTCAATGTAGATTCCCGATGCCGCCGCAAGGCGGAGGTCCGCGACTTGTGTTGTACAATCAACGCGCTCGTTAGAGGTGTCCCGGCGCGTGCCTCGCGCCGGGGTGAAACGGGAAAGAGGTGCGGAAGCGGATTCGGACCGAGGATTCAGAGGGGTTCGCCCCTGCCTGAATCCGCGATCCAGAGTCCTTCCAAGTCCTCTGCTGCCCCCGCAACGGTAAGTGGCGCGGGCGTATCAACCAGCAGCCCGAGTCGGGCGATTTGTGCCCGACTCGAGGCCCTGCCACTGGGAGCGCGAGCTCCCGGGAAGGCGATACGCACCGATCCCACAAGCCCGGAGACCGGCCTCGACCGATGGTGGGAAATGCCGCGGGGCGCGGTGGGAAACCGGTGTGCTTCGTTGTCGCATTTCCTCTCGCAACGAGAGTTCGGCTTGCGGGGACGCATGCCGGGGAGGAAACCTTGAAACGCTCCATCATTGCCGTGCTCGTCGCAGCCGCGGCGCCGCTCGCGCTTGCTCAAAGTTATGAAGATGCCATTGTCGTCACCGCCACGCGCTTTCCGGAGCGCAGGCTCGATGCGCCAGTAGGCATGATCATCATCGGCGCCGAGGAGATCGCGCGGGATACTGCGCGAACCCTGCCTGAGCTTCTGTCGCATCTCGGTGGTGTGCATGTACGCGACAACTCGGGCTCGCCGGACCGGCAGGTCGACCTGCGCGGATTCGGCATCACCGGTGACCAAAACACCTTGGTGCTGCTCGACGGGGTGCGCCTGAACGAGAACGATCTCAGTTCTACGAAGCTTTCTGCGATCCCGCTTCAGTCGATCGAGCGCATCGAAATTCTTCCCGGGGGCGGCGCGGTGCTGTTTGGCGGTGGCGCTAGCAGCGGCACCATCAACATCATCACCAAGACGGCAATCCCGAACCAGATTTCGGGCTCCCTTTTTGCAGGCTACGGCTCGTACGCCAGTGCCGACATCCGAGCGGGCGCGAACTACGCCGGAGAGCGGCTAGGTTTGGCGCTGAACGCCGGTCACCAGGAGAGCGACAACTACAGACGGAACAACCGATTGCGTCAGGACGGTCTCGTTGGCGACGCACGCTACGGCGATGGGGAAACGAACGTCGGACTAAAATTCGGCGCCGACCTCCAGAGACTGCAGTTGCCGGGCGCGCGGAGCGAAAGCGAATATACGAACGACCCGCGGGGCGCCCAGACGCCGGGAAACTGGTCGGAGCGGCAAGGCGAATTTGGCACGCTCTCCTATAGTCGGCCTTTGGGTCCGCTTGAATTTGCCGCCGACCTGGGATATCGCGACAACGATTCGACGGCCTACTTCGCACCGTCCCTCACCCGGATCGCTCAAAGGAGCCTGACCTTCTCGCCGCGCGTGCGCTTGCCGTTTGCCCCCTTTGGTTTCCAAAGCATTCTGATTGTCGGGTTTGACTGGGGCGACTGGAACTACAACCGCGAGATCAATGCTCCTGGATTTCCGAACACGTCCGGAACGCAACAGAGCGCAGGTGCCTACGTGCAATATAACGCCCAGCTCACGGCTGCCACCAAGCTTACCCTGGGAGCACGTGAGCAGCGAGCGACGGATCATCGCATCTCTGGTCCCACTGATCAGAGCCAAACGCAAAAGCCGCACGCCGAGGAGATCGGGCTAAGTCAGGCGCTCTTGGAGGGTTGGCAAGTGTACGGCAAGCTCGGTACAAGCTTTCGCGTCGCAAATGTTGATGAGAACGGATTCACGCTGACCGGCAATCTGCTCAAGCCTCAGACCGCTCGCCATAGGGAGGCAGGCGTCGAATACCGGCCGCGCGGCGCAAAGCTGCGAGCCAACCTTTACCAGATCGATTTGGACAACGAGATCTATTTCAGCCCAATCGTGGTCGCGTTCGGTGCGAACACCAACCTCTCGCCGACCCGCCGTAGTGGGGCGGAACTCTCCGGGCAATGGTCGGTGACGCCTACAGTCGAACTTGCTGGGAGTTTCGCCTACCAGGTGGCGAGATTTCGCACGGGCGTCTACGGCGGCGTTGACGTATCCGGCAAAGACGTGCCGCTCGTCCCGCAACAACTCGCAAGCCTGCGCTTGTTCTGGCGTGTTACCGACAAGACCCAATTCGGCGCGGCGGGGACCTATGTCGGACATCAGCGCTACGACAATGACCAGGGCAACAGCTTCCCTCGCGTGATGCCTGCCTATGCTTTATTCGACATCAAGCTTTCTCAGGAATGGGCCGACTGGCGGTACTCGGCGGCCATAAGCAACCTGTTCGACAAGAAATACTTTAGCTACGGCCTAGTCGATATCTTCGGCCAGTGCGGCACGCCCACCTGCGTGTACCCGCAGGCCGGGCGCGCCTTTTTCGCTAGCGCCGAGCATACCTTCAAGTAGGCGGGAGGCGGCCGGCTGCTTTTGCCCGGCTTGTCTGCTATCGTGCGCGGCATGCCCTACGGACCGGCCGACGCCGTCGATCCCGGCACGCTCAAGCGGGCGCTGGTCATCAAGCTGCGCCATCACGGCGACGTGCTGCTCGCCTCGCCCATGTTCTCCGTGCTCAAGAACCGGGCGCCGCAGCTGGAGATCGACGCCCTCGTCTACGCCGACACGCGCGAAATGCTTTCGCTGCATCCGGCGATCGCGCAGGTCCACGTGGTCGAGCGCGGTTGGAAAACCGTGGGCCCGCTCGCGCGGCTAGTCGCCGAGTCCCGCCTGTTGTGGCAGCTACGCGCACGGCGCTATGACCTCCTCATCCAATTGACAAGCCGCGCCTGTGGAAGCGCAGCTTCACGCACCGCTACGCTCTGCCGAAGAACGCGCGCCGCCATATGGTCGAGCTCAACCTCGACGCACTGCGGCGGATCGGCATCCAGCCGGGGGACGGCGAGCGCGCCCTGGTGCTCGTGCCCGGGACCGAGGCCGAGCGCAGCATCGAGGCGACGCTTGCCGGGCACGGGCTCGCCGCCAAGGGCTACGTGCTCTTCCACCCGGGCTCGCGCTGGCAGTTCAAGTGCTGGCCTGCAGACAAGGCTGCGGCTCTGCTCGACGACTTGGATCGCCGCGGAGAGCGCATGGTGATCAGCGCCGCGCCCGATGCGAGGGAGCGCGAGCTCGTCGCGGACATCCTCGCGCGCACCCACCACGCCAGGCCGATCGATCTCTCCGGGAAGCTCAGTCTTAAGGAGCTGGCCGCGCTCGCAGGCCGGGCCAGGCTCTTCATCGGCGTGGATTCCGCGCCCATGCACATCGCCGCGGCCATGCAAACGCCAGTGGTGGCGCTTTTCGGCCCGAGCGGCGAGCTCGAATGGGGACCATGGCGAGTGCCGCATCGCATCGTCGCCTCCGGCGAGCATCTCTGCCGCCCCTGCGGCAACGACGGCTGCGGCGGCGGCAAGGTCAGCGAGTGCCTCACCCGACTTCCGCTTGAAGCGGCAACGGCCGCCGTCGAGTCGCTCCTCGCGCGATGATCCGGCTCCTCGCGTGCGCGGTTTTCGCCGTCGTCGCCGCGGACTCGCACGCGCTGCAAGCGACCGATGACCGGGGCGTCACCCTCTTCCTCGATCGGCCGGCAGAGCGCATCGCCGCTCTCGCACCCCATCTGGCAGAAATCACTTTCGCCGCGGGCGCCGGCGCGAAGCTCGCCGGGGTCTCGAGCTTCAGTCGCCATCCGGCCGAGGCGCAGCGCTTGCCCGTCGTGGCAAGTTACGGCCGGGTCGATATCGAGCGCCTCATCGCGTTGCGGCCGGATCTCGTGCTCGCCTGGAAAAGCGGCAATTCGCCGCTGCAGATCGACCGTCTGGAGCGCATCGGTTTCCGGGTTTTCGTCACCGAGGCGCGCGCGCTCGCCGATATTCCTCGCATCGTTCGCCTGGTCGGTGCGCTCGCTGGCAGAGCGGGGGTCGCCGATGCGCGCGCGCGGCAATTCGAAAATGAAGTCGCGGATCTGCGCAAGCGCTACGCCGCGGAGCGTCGCGTCGCGGTGTTTCTGGAGATCTGGCACTCGCCCTTGCTCACCGTGAACGGCGTGCACCTTATCAGCGATGCGCTGCGGCTCTGCGGCGGTCACAACGTTTTTGCCGCCGCAAAGACGCTCACGCCGCTCGTCTCGCGCGAGCAAATCCTCGACGCCCGCCCCGAGGCGATCGTCACGGGCGGCTTCGGGAGCGAAGCGCTCCAGGCGTGGAAGGGTCTTGAATCGGTGCCAGCAGTTCGAAACCGCAGGATTTACGCGATCGACCCGGATTGGCTCCACGCGCAGGGCCCCCACGTGCTCCAGGGTGTTCGCGCCTTGTGCGGGCGGCTCGAGCTCGCACGGAACTAGAGCGAATGCGCGTCGCTCTGGTGCGGCAGCGCTATACCGCTTACGGGGGCGCCGAGCGCTTCATCGAACGGGCTCTCGGCGCGCTCGGTGAGCAGGGCGTGGCGGTGACGGTGCTGGCGCGGGAATGGATCGGGGACCCCGGGAGGGTGGTTCGCTGCGACCCGTTTCACGTCGGGCGCCTCTGGCGCGACTGGAGCTTCGCGCGGGCGGTATGCCGCGAAGTCTCCCGCCGGAGGTTCGATCTCGTGCAATCGCACGAACGCATCGCGTGTTGCGACCTTTACCGGGCGGGCGACGGAGTGCACGCACAATGGCTGCACAACCGCCGCGCGATCCTCAGCCGGCTCGGCCGGGTGGGCCTCGCGCTCAATCCCTATCATCGCTACGTCCTCGCCGCGGAGCGGCGCCTGTTCGAGAGCCCGCGCCTGCGCGCGGTGATCTGCAATTCGCGCATGGTCAGGGACGAAATCCGCGCGTATTTCGGCACTCCGGAGGCGAAGCTCCACGTCATCTACAACGGCATCGATCTGGAAGCGTTCCATCCGCGCCTGCGCGATGCCCATCGCTCGGCGCTGCGTCGCAAGCTCGGAATCCCGGATCAGGCATTCGTGCACCTCTTTGTCGGCGCGGGATTCGAAAGGAAGGGCGTGTTTCGTCTGATCGAAGCATTTGCCCTATCCCGACAGCGCGACGCGCATCTTGTCATCGTGGGTCGGGATAAGAAGCAGACACGCGCCGAGCAGTTGGTGAATTCGCGCGGCATCGCATCGCGCGTGCACTTTGCAGGGGCTCGGGAAGACGTGCGTCCCTGGTACGGTATTGCGGACAGCTTCGTCATGCCGAGTCTTTACGATCCGTTTTCGAATGCGGCGCTCGAGGCAATGGCCTGCGGCCTGCCGGTGATTACTACGCCGCAATGCGGAACGGCCGAACTGATCGAGGAGGGCATGAACGGCTATGTGATAGACGCTCTCGCCGTCGATGAGCTCGCCGACAGGCTAGCTCGCCTGGATGTTCCCGCCGCTCGCGAGATGGGGCGCCGGGCGCGCAAGCGCGCTGAAGGATTCAGTCTCACGGCCATGGCCGAGCAGCTCCTCGCGCTCTACCGGAGCCTGGCACCGGCCTGAACCCTAGCTTTCCTCCCCCGGGATGCGGGATGGGATACGGATTCAGTTATCGGGAACTGCTGGGGTAAACTACGGACATGAAGATTCTCGGGTCCCGCGAGGTTCTGGAGTTTCACGACAGTTGGCTTGCGCAGCCCGATCGGGTTGCCGAGAGTCCGGCGGCACAAGCACAGGGAGTCTGGTCCCACATCGAACACAACCATCGATGCAATTGCCGGCTCTGGAAAGAAGAAGATCAGGCGCGGCGGCGGAACGTACCGGACTCAGCGATCGTTGCCAACAAGCGCAACATCGATGCCTTCAACCAGGAGCGCAACGATTCGATCGAGAAAATAGACGAATGCCTGCTTGCCCAGCTTGCGGAGGTGGAGCTCAACGCCGCGGTCCGTTTGCATTCGGAAAGCGCCGGGTCGATGATCGACCGTCTTTCCATCCTTGCCCTCAAGGTTTTCCACATGCGGACTCAGACCGAGCGTTCCGACGCCCCTCAAGCGCACATCGAAACCAGCCGCACGCGATTCGCTCGGCTGGTCGAGCAGCGGACAGACCTGGCCGCCTGTTTCGACGCCCTGCTCGGCGACTGCCTGGCAGGCCGCGCACGATTCAAGGTGTATCGGCAGTTCAAGATGTATAACGATCCCGCCTTTAATCCTTACCTTTACGGTACCAGACTTGGATGAGGGTGCCAGGCGGTGCCTCACGCCGA